>JADMIO012752960.1_pt1 | contig 17201 bp, 15 predicted proteins | sample 8958161 | NCBI WGS metagenome assembly JADMIO01 (sample SAMN16585339, study PRJNA669376) | soil metagenome | isolation source: Crop rotation soil | place: USA: Cullars Rotation, Alabama | collected 2011
CTTTCCCCTGCGCCAAGGGCTCGGGCACCGACGACTATTTCGCGGCCATCACCCAGGCGTTCAAGGACGGCAAGAGCCACCCCTGGCTTTACGACACCGTCTACGACGTCATGCGGCTCATCGATCACCTGGAGACGCGTGCGGACGTCGATCCCAGGCGCATCGGGTTGATGGGCTTTTCGAAGGGGGGGATGGAGACGTATCTGGCGGCCGCGGCCGATGAGCGGATCGCGGTGGCGGCGCCGCTGATCGGGGCGCAGAGTTATCGCTGGGCCTTGGAGAACGATCAGTGGAAGGGGCGGATTGGGACGGTGCAGGGGGCGGCCGACGCGGCGGCGAAAGAGGCGGGCGTCGCGACGATCGACAAGGCCTTCGTCCAGCGCTTCTACGACCGCGTCGTCCCGGGCATCTACTCCGAGTTCGACGGCCCGGTGATGCTGCCGCTGATCGCGCCGCGGCCGCTGCTGGTGATGAACGGCGACTCCGACGACAAGACGCCGCTTCCCGGCTTGAAGCTCACGCTCGACGCCGCCCAGGCCGCCTACGCCAAAGCGAATGTGGCCGATCATTTCTCCTTCAAGATTCAGGAGAAGACCGGCCACAAGGTCAACCCCGAATCGCTGGCCGAGGTTGTCGCGTGGTTTGAAAAGTGGCTCAAGAACTGAACGGTCGCCGACTACAGCAGCGCGTAGCCTCCGAAGAAGAGGTGGAGGAAGACCAGTCCGGCCGTCGCGATCGCCAGGATCATGCCGAACGGTTTGACCTGGTTGATCGTCGCCTCGGGCACGCCGCGGGTCTTGAGGAAATCGCCGGCGGCGTAGAGGCCGCACGCGGTGACGGCCGCGGCCGGGAGCAGGTCGCGGTAGATCAGGCTTGTCAGCAGCCAAAGCACACCCAGGCCGGCGATGGCCAGGCCGATCAGGTCGATCTTCTGGGACATCTGGGTCATGGTCGCGGTCGCGGTGGCGGTTGCCCCCGCGGGGCTGGCGGAGCTGATGGCCTGCGTCGCCAGTTCCGGGCGGGCTTTGAGGAAAGCCACGGCCGCGGCGGTCAGCCCCACCAGAAGCCAGAAGATCCGCATCAGCCATTCGAACACCCCCGTGCTGCCGGAGTCAGTGGACGGGCCGGCCGATGCCCCGCCTGAGGTCACCGAGCCTGATGAAGATCCTTCGAGGACGGCCAGTGGACCGCCGCGATAGCCGATGACGGTCACCTTGACCCCCGGGTGGTTGAACTCCGGGACCCACTTCTGGAGAGCCTGGTAATAAGTGCTCTCCTGCACTTTGCACTCGCCTTCGATGCGGGCGACGATGTCGAGGTGGCGGTCGAAGACGCCACGTTCCTTCGACGTCGGGGCATCGTCGATCGCCTTGGAAATGGCAGGGATATACTTTCCGGCGATGGGGGTCCCATCAACCTTGACAGCGAAGTCGTAGCCGTTGCCGGCCAGTTCCCAACTGGCGCGGTTGTCGGTGTCCTTGAGGTAGATGAGCTTGCCCTTATAGGCCGAGGGGTTCTTGAGGATCTCCTGCGGGGAGAAGTTCTCCTCGACCTTGAGCTTCGAGACCATCCCTGGCCACGCCGCCTTGGCCTGATCGGCTAGCTTGTCGTAAAGCTCGGTGGCGGCCTTGTCCTCGGAAGCCATCTTCGCGTCCCACTTGTCGCGGATGCCCTTGATGCGGGTGACGTAACCTTCCTTGGAGGGAAGGCCGTCGAGGAAGCGCTCGACGGTGTTGGTGAAGAACTGGAAGCGCTCGTACCCTTCCTTCGAAGGGTTCTTCTCACCGGCGGCGACGATGGCGTCGATCGCCTTGACGAGGCGATCAGAAGCGGCGGCCTTGATCTTGGCGGCCTCGTCGGTCATGGCCTTGGTTTCGGCGTCGTTGCCGAAATCTTTGACCAGTTCCTTGGTCGTGCCGTAGTCCTCCCACTGGCGGACTTTGCGGAGGGCCTCGGCGGTCTTGTCGAGCTTCAACTCGCCGGACTTGAGCCAGTCGGCATACGCCGGCGCCTGCTCCGATTCCCACCCTTTGAATTCATCCTTGATGTGAGCCCACTCCTCCTTCACGCGCCCGAGGATGTGGCCGCGCTTGCCGGTGTTGGCGGCCTTGTCGAAGGCGGCATCAAGCTTGGTGGCGCGGGCGGTGAGGTCCTTCACCGTCGGGTCGTCCTGAGGCAGCTTCTTGAGCTTGTCGACGATGCCGTTGATCTTGCCGGCCAGCGAGTTCGAGCTGAAGCCCTGCGTCGCGTTGGGATCCATCAACTGCTTCTCGACCTCGGGAAAATCTTTCTCGGCCTGCGCCAGGTCGCTGCTGAGGCGTTCGAGATCCTTGCCCATCGTGATCTTGGTCATCTGCTTGCGCAGGATGGCCGCCTCCGAGGCCAGTTCCTTCTTCTCGTCCTGGGTCAGGACGTCCTTGTATTTCTCGAGCAGGTTTTCGGCCCGATCGATGTCCTCGGAGTTGGGACGGTTGTCGTTGATCCATTCCTTGGACCGATCGAGCGAGTTGCGCACCATCTTGAGGATGTTGTCGTGATAGTCCTTGGCCATCTTGGCCTCGTACGTTTTGCGCAGCGGCTCGACGCGCTTGGTGTATTGATCGCGCGAGGCCTCGGGGAGGTCCTTGATCCACTCGGTGATGACCTCTATGTCGGCCTTCATCGAGTTCCACTCGCCTTTCTTGGCGTTCTCCTCCATCGAGTCGAGGCGCCGCTTCACCGAGTTTTCGTCTGCGGCACGCGCCGCGAACCGGGTTGGAAGCAGCAGGGGGAGAGCGCAGAGCATCGCCAGAGCGAGCCAGAACCTGAGGGGACTGCCGTGCGTGTCGAACATCAGACACCTCCTTGCGGAACGAATTTGGGGAGCCCTTCGTTGAGCGCGGTCGCGCCAACTTGTCGGGACAGGGCTGATTTCTGGAAGATTGGTCTAACCGGCCCCGCACGGCCGGTCAATCGAGAATGGATGGCCCGAAACAGGGCAGGTGTGACGGAATTCGCGTTTGCCCCGCTAATTCGAGGGGCTCTACGGCAGCGCCAGCGCAGCGGTAACCGGATCGAGCGACGCGGCGCGATCAACCTGTCGCTCAGTCGGTCGGGGCCATGGGAATTCGCGTCCCGTCAGGGCGGCGCCAGACGGTTCGAAACTCGCGGTCGTAGGTCCAGAGGCGCGCCTTGCGGTCCAGGCCGCACAGGACGGCCAATTGGGCGTCGGTCCAGCCCGGATCGTGCTCGGCGTAGCGGAGCATCCAGGCGAAGACGTCGGCCCAGGGCGGCAGGCGCGACGAATCCAGCGGGCGGACCTCAAATGAGTCGATGATCTCCACGAGGCGCCCGATGAGCGCGGGCGCGGGCAGGAGGTGAGAGGTCTCGCAGAGCACTGCTTCGGTCGTGACGAGCGTGGCGCGGCTCAGCTTGTTCAGCCCGCGGGCGGCCTGGCGGTGGAGTGCGTCGCGCTCGTCGGACAGCGCGACCAGGACGTTGGAGTCCACGAGGACGGTCATCGGCCCCGCCGCCTCAGGCGATCCTCGATGAAGCGGCTCACGGCCCGGCGATCCGCGGTGTCGATCCCGTGAAAAGGCGCGTCGGCGGGAAGGGGATGGCGGGCGTGAATCTGCGCCAACCGCTCCCGCGCGTTGCCTCGTCCTTTGCCTCGCCCGCTGCGGCGCTCGAACTCGGCGCGGATGGCCGATCGAACGAACTTGGACAACTCGACCCCCTCGGCCCGCAGCGCGCGGACCTTTGCATGGTCCTCCTCGCTCAATCGCACGTTCAGCAACCTTGACATGCACAGGATTGTATAGACGATCCGTCTTTACATCCAGTTCCGCTGGTCTTGCACGAAAGGGAAATCCTTCCATGACCCACCGAAGCCTGCCCACGACGATCTGGGCCCTCCTCGGCCTCTTCGCGTTTCTCGCCCCCGCCGGCGTGCGGGCCGACGAGCCCGCGGCCAAGCACGCCGCGCCGCCCGTGCGCGTCGCCTGCGTCGGCGACAGCATCACCTTCGGCTCGGGGATCAAGGACCGCGACCATCAGTCCTATCCCGCGCAGCTTCAGGCCATGCTGGGCGGGGCGTACGAGGTGAAAAACTTCGGCGTCAGCGGCGCGACCCTGCTCAACGCCGGCGACAACCCGTACACGAAGCAAAAGGCCTTCGAGGCCGCCAAGGCGTTCAAGCCCAACATCGTGGTCATCAAGCTCGGCACCAACGACTCCAAGCCGCAGAACTGGTCGCACAAGGACGAGTTCGCCGCCGACGCCAAGGCCATGGTCGAGGCGTTCCAATCGCTGGAGACCAAGCCGCGCGTTTACCTCTGCCGCCCCGTGCCCGCCTATCCGGGCAACTGGGGCATCCGCGATGAGATCATCAAAAACGAGGTGATCCCGCTCATCGACGCGGCCGCGAAAGAGAAGGACGCCCAGCTCATCGACCTCTACGCCGCGCTCAGCGACAAGCCCGCGATGTTCCCCGACAAGGTCCATCCCAACGCCGATGGCGCGCGCGTCATCGCCGCCACGGTCTACAACGCACTGACCGGCCGTGAAGCTCCCGCCGCCCCGGCCCCCCAGCCCGAGCCCGCCGGGGCCGGCAAGTGACGGAGCCCCAGCCGCGACAATCCCCGCAGCCGCATCCGCTGCGCCGGGCCATGCTCTACCCCAACCACTACGTCTGGCTGGTCTTCTTCTCGGCGCTGGACATCATGCTCACCTGGGTCGTGCTGTGGCATGGCGGCCGCGAGGTCAACGCGCTGGCCGACTCCATCATCCGCAGGTACGGCCTCAAGGGGATTGTCGCGTTCAAGTTCATCCTCGTCGTGATTTCCATTCTGATCTGCGAGGCCGTCGGGCGGCGTCAGCGGGATACGGGGCGGCGCCTCGCCGTGGGCCTGATCGTACTTTCATGCGTCCCGGTGGCCGTGGCGCTGGTACAGTTGCTGCTGAACCGGTGAACCGGACGTTGACGCGATGAACCGATCGTCGTGGTCCATCCTCCCGTTGATCGTGCTGGCCGCCTGCGGTGCGGCCTTCGGCGCCGTTCCGGCCACGCTGCCCGCGCCGACGCTCGTTTCCCTCCGCGCCAACGACACGCCCCTCGCGAGCGTCGCCGCGGACCTTGGAAAACAGGCCGGGCTGTCGATCCGAGTCATCGACGCCAATGTTCCCCCCGTTACGCTCCGCGTCGAGCGCGAGCCCTTCTGGGCCGCGATGCGCGAGCTGTGCGGCAAGGCGAGCTGCAACCCCTCCACCTCCAATGCCCCGGACCTGATCCTGCTCGAGCCGGGCGACACCTTCGCCAAGTTCCCCTTCGTCCTCTCAGGTCCCATGCTCCTCCAGGCCGAGGAGATGCACCGCACGCAGACCGTCCACGCCACCGGCGCCAATCCTTCCAGCACCTTCGACATCAGCTTCACGGCCTACATCGACCCCGCCATCCGTGTCCTCCAGCACGCCGGCGAGATCAAGGTCATCTCCATCCAGGACGACGCGGGCAACTCCCTGGCCAGCACGCAGCCCCCCGAGCTCGCCCCCGGCGACGTCCCCGACACCGAGCCGCTCTGGCAGTTCTCGCTCACCAGCGCCCTGACCTACCCGAAGAACCCCGGCAAGCGCATCGCCTCCTTCAAGGGTGAGGTGATCCTCTGGGCCCTCAAACGTAGCGAGACCTGGGAGGTGGCCGACTTTCGCAAGGCGCGCAACGTGAGCAAGTCGGTCGGCGGCGTCCGCTTCACCATCGCCAAGGCCACGCCGGGCGCTGAGAGCCTCAAGGTCGAGGTATCGGCGACGCGCGACGGCGCCTCCGACGAGCGCTGGAACCTGTTCAAGACCCTCTCGCTCGCGCACACGCTGCGGGCCTGTGACGCCAAGGGCCGCGCTCTTTACCTGATGGGAGCCGGCGGCCCGCGCGACGAGCGACGTGTCGCCCAGACCTGTCAGTTCAGCCCCAACGACCCCAACGCCGGCGTCAACGTCGGCGAGCCCGTGAAACTGATTTGGGAGCTTCCGCTGGAGATCGAGCCCATGTCGATCCCGTTCGAGTTCAAGAACCTGCCGATTCCCTGATCTACCGCCCCCCGCCCGCCGACAATTGCTCATACATCGCCCGAAGCCGCTGGTTCTCCGGCTCGACCTTCATCCACTGGACCAGCGCATCCTTCGCCATCCCCAGGTCCTGAAGCTGCTCCGCCAGTTGCAATCGTTCCGAATGCAGCGACACGAGGAACCGCTGGCGATGGCTCTCCGGCCAATTCTCCGGGATCGGTCGCGCCGCCGCTTCCGCGAAACGCTCGCGCGCGGCGGCCGTGTCGTTGCGCCGCCGCGCCAACTGCCCGAGCATCAGCGGCGCCATCGGGTGCTGCGCTTCCTCGGCCTTCGCCTCGTCCAGCAGCTTGATTCCGCGCTCAGCCTCTCCGTTGGCCAGACAGTTCACCGCCAACAGCACCTTTGCCGGATGCGTGTAAGGGGCGATCTGGCGCGCCTTCCGGCACTGATCCAGACTCTGCTCAAAACTCCCCTGCCTCGCGTAGATCTCCGCCAGCTTGACGTGCACGCCCGCCGCCTCGGGCGAATCGTTCAGTGCCGCGGCACATTCCCGCGCCGCCTCCTCCAGTTCCCCGCGTTTCATCAGCGAATCCGACAGGCTCAGCCGCGCGTCCAGCGACCCCGGCGCCAGCTCGATGGCCCTGCGATACGCCTTCTCCGCCTCTTCGGTTTTCTTCTGTGCCCCCAACGCCTGCCCCAGCCCATACCACGCCAGCGGGTACTCCCCATCCATCCCCAAGGCGCGCTTCAACTCCGCCTCGGCGCGCCCAGCGTCACCTTTGGCCAGCAGCGCCATCCCCAGCCCCACCACCGGATAGACCGCCTTCGGCCCGGCCGCGATCCGCCGTTCCCACGTCGCGATCGCCTTCTGCGTTTCGCCAGTCCCCACGTAACACGTCGCCAGCCCCTCCAGCATGAACGGCTCGTCGCTGCGCATCTCCAGCGCCTTGCGATACCCCGCCAATTGCGACCGAAGCTCGTATCGCTGCAGGTCCTCCATCAGCACCGCGCGCTGGTCCGGATGCGTCGCCGTCACCTGAAGGTAGACGTCGGCCATCTCATCCTCCGCGTTCGACCCGTATACCACGCGCCTGGGGGGATGGTTGCGATTGCGGACGTTCCCGTCCGAGTTGTCATAGGCGAACGTCGAGACCAGCCGCGTTCCCTTCGGCAGCCGCACCGGGTTTCGATATCGGTACGAATCGTGCCAGTTCTCGTCGAACGCGTCGATGGCGATGAGCGGCTCGCGCGTCCCATCCGGTTTTTCAGCCACCACCCTCACCTCGCGGCAGAGCGAGTGCGCGTGCGGGAAGATCGTCTGGACCTCCACCTCGATCGGCAGCGTGTACGAATCGCTCACTACATGGTGCTTCATCCCGGCCGGGATGTCGATGTCGCAGCTCCCGATCCGCATTATCACCGGGCGCTGCGTCGGGGCTTCTTTGGCGAAGTGAATGCCGATCTTGAACTGCACGACTTCGCTCTTGCCCGACGGCTGCATGTGCGTATGCAGCACCAGCGCGCTCCTGGGGTACATCCGCCATGCCACGCCCGGCGTCCCGCCCCGCGCCAGCATTCCCGGCGCCCAGATCACCAGTTGCCCGTCGGGGTCCTGCGCCCAGGCCATCCCCGCGTACCCCGGGGCCGGATCCTCCGCGTCGCGCCGCACCGATTCGTTGGAGCTGTCCACCCCCAGCCGCGCGTGATGCGTCACCCGTGGGTTGGTTGGCCGAAGCTCGATCGACTCCACCCATCGCGGCTCTTCGAGTGGCACCGGCACGACGAAGTTGCGGAAGACGTCGCGCTCCTGGCTCGCGAGCGTGTAGGGCGGGCTTTCCAGCACGAGGTGCGGCGGCCCGGTCTGCCAGCCGTCGGCGAACGACGGCGGAGTGGGCATCTGCGCCGCGTCGCCGGCCGGTGCGCCCGCCTCCTCCCATCGCTTGAAGACCGCCAACTCCCGATCGCTCAGCCGCCGCGCCCCTGCGAAATCGCCCTGCCCCGCGGCCGGCATCCAGGGCGGCATGTACCGTGACTGCGTCACGTCCACGATCTGCTTCGCCCGCCGCCGCACGTCGTCGGGGGTCAACAGGCTGAACGGTCCGGCCTCCCCCGGCCGATGGCACGAGGCGCATTTCTCAAAGACGATCGGCGCGACGTCCGTTGCGAACGTGACGTCCGCCGGTTCCGTTGGAGTGGGAGCAGCGCTTCTGGATCCCCCGTTTCGCCAATGCCAGCACGCCGCCGCGACCATCGCGACGCAACCCGCCACGGCCGCTGCCCGGGCCGCGTTACGACGTCTTAAAGGCATGGATCAGACCGCCCCGCCCGTTCTGTGCTTCGACGACGGCCTGCGCATCAGGAACCCCACCAGGCCGAGCCCGCCCATCAGCGTGAGGGTTGCAGGTTCGGGGACCGTCACCAAGCCGGTGGCGCCCAGGTAGTTCCTGGGGCTGTTGACCGAGTTCGTTCCAAAATCGAAGTTCCGCGAAAACGTGCCATCCGTGGGCAAGGCCGCGTAGGAACCGCTGTTGGCGCCGAAGAAGCTGATGGTCCCGCCGCCGGGAAACAGGAAATTGTTTGGGATGATGAAATCGGGCGCGGGCCCGCCCGCCGCTTGGATCCCAGCGGTCGCCAGCAACAAGGCATGATTATTCGTGGGGGCCGGCGTGTTCGAAGGAAACGTGAAGGTATGAATCTGGGAGCCCCCGACATTGCTCACGGTGATGGACTGGCCTGCCGTGAATTCCTGCGAAAAGTCGTTGGTGAACATCTCGATGAACTGAAGCGACCCGCTGCTGTTGGTGTAAAGCTCCTGGATGTTCCAAAGGTGAAAGGCGGCCTCCGCCGGCCGCGCGAACATCATGGCAGCCACGAACGCCCCCGCTCCCCCGAGCAAACCCCGCATCGAACCCGAAAGCCGCTTGAATGACATGGCTCTGCTCCACTCTCCGAGAGAAATGCTTCTGCCCGAACCCGGACGTGCCCGCGGTTTCGCCGAAATTCCCCTCGATGCACCTCGGCAAGCCGTCTGGGCATCGACAGGGATTCCAACCGATGACGCGACCGTACGTCCGCCACAACATCATGTCAAGGAAAACCCCTGGTATTGCGGAAGGGCGGAAACTTTTTCCCGGCCGCGCCCGGCAGAATCGTCACAACCCGCTCAATTCCCCTGATCTGCCATTTCGATGTCATTTCGACCGCTCACGCCTGCCCCGCGGTCCCTTCCAGCCGAAGCTCGCCGTTGAGCGTCAATCGAACATCCTTCAGCCTCGCGTCCCCCAGGGAGAACGCCAGCAGCGGCACCGCCCGTCCTTCGTATCGCGCCAGCTTTGGCTTGATCATCCCCGACGCCATCCCCCCGATCATCCCCTCCCCACGGCAGTCCAGGTTGCGCAGCGTCGCGGTCATCGAATCGTCGATGGCCGCCTCCCCCGTGATCACCACGGTCGCCGCGGGCAGAAAGCTCTTCTTCGCCCGCACCGTCACCTCCGCCGTCATCCCTCGCTGGCCCAGCGCCCGCCATTGCAGCCGAGTCTCCTCGATGCGCACGCCCTGCGCCTGCGCCGCCTCGGCCGCCGCCTCGTGGATCAACGCCTCCAGGTCGTCCTTGCTCACGCGCACCATCACCTGTCCAGAGGCCATCCCCTTCACCGCCAACAGCGCCGTCCCTTGTGCATCGCGCCCCTCCTCCAGCACGACCCCGAGCGCCTCCAGATCCAGATGAACCCCGGCCGAACCATGCCGTAGCGGGTGCGCGCTCACCACCAGCCGCTCCACCCTCAGCGTCCCCAGCACCGGCCCCACCATCGCGCCTGGCGGCGTCGCATCCGGCCGAACCCGCGCCTCGCTAAGGTCGATCCGAAGCAGCGCCACCGGCGAGAGCCCCGTCGACTCAACCTTCACCGTGGGGGCCGACCCGGTCGGCAGCGTCACGAACCGACGAAGGCCTTCAGTCAGCGCGGCCGCGAGTTCGGCGGGAGTCGTGGGCAGTTCGGCGGTGGCAAGCGGGAACATGCGAGGCGTCTCCTTTTGGTCTTCTCAATGGGAAGGGCGATCTTCTCACTCTTGGCAACTGGGTGCGAGAGCAGTGTATACTGACCACGGCGAATTGAGATGTTGCAGCGCTGTCTTGGGGGCTTGTCTCATGAACGTGTCGTTGAAGCCGGAATTACAGAAGTTTGTTGAAGACCAGGTGAATGCAGGGCATTTCACTTCGGAAGCCGAAGTCCTTGAGGCGGGGCTGGCGCGGCTGATGTTGGAATAGGAAGCCGAACCCCTGGATGAGCATGACGTGGTGCGCCTTCAGCGATCGACGGAACAGGCGCGCCGTGGCGAAGTGGTGGACTGGAAGGACTTGTCGGCCGAGATTCGGCAAAAGCACCTGGGAAGATAACCCTTGCCCGTCGTCCCGGTCTATCGAATCATCCCAGAACGCCGCGAAAATGATCGGCCGAATTCTGGCAGCCATTGATGGCTTTCAAATCCTTCCCCATCGCCCCACAGTCCGCCGCGGCTCGGTCCGACTGGGCACCGCAATCCGATCGATGGTGATCTCTCCCGAGTACTCGGTCGATGACCACGCAATGGTGGTCGTGGTGCATTCGGTTCGGCACGGTGCCCGAGCCAAGTGACGGCTTGTGAGGCGCGCTAACGTCCGCAACACCTCTTGAACTTCTTCCCGCTCCCGCACGGACATGCGTCGTTCCGCCCCACGTCGGCCGGAGGGCGCGATTTGCGATCCGATTCGTCCGCCAGCATCCGCATGATCTCCGCCGCCGGCCGCCCTTGCTGCAGGAGCCTGGCCATCGTCCGCATGGACGGGTCGATGTGGTTCAGGAACCGCTTATACCCCGCGCACAGGTAGTTCAGCCCGAACTCCCCATCCGGCGTCGTGAGGAACCGGTGCTTGGGGCATTCGCCGTTGCAGGCGAAGCGCACCTCGCACGACTGGCAATAGCGCGGCAGCAGGTCGCGCTTGTCGAGGCCGAACTGCCGCTGTTGGGGCGAGTCGATCATCTCGCGCAGCGGCCGGTCCATCACGTTCCCCAGCTTGTAGCGCGGGTAGACGTAGTGGTCGCACGAGTACAGGTCGCCGTTGTGCTCCAAGGCCAGCGCATTGCCGCACGTCTCGCCAAACACGCACAACCCCGCCGGCATCCCCATCCAAATCCCGAGCATCACGTCGAAGATCTGCACGAACGTCCGCCCCACGTCGTTCCGCACCCACTCGTCGAAGATCGAGCAGAGAAACTCGCCGTACGCCAGCGGCTCGACGGAAAATTCCGTCACCGGCGACGTGGGATTCTCAAATTTCGATTTTCGATCCTCGATGGAGGCCCGCGCCCGCCCGGCGACACCGATGATCGGCAGCGCGATGCCATGTTCCGTCTTCTGTAAAGCAGGGGGCTCGGCGAAGTCCAGCGGCCCCCCGCCCCCACCGGCCCGCTCCACCAGCGGGATGAACTGCATGAACCCCGAGCCGCTCTCCTTCAGAAACCGGTAGATCTCCAGCGGGCTTCGCTGGTTGCCGCGATGCACCACCACCAGGTTGTTGAACTCCACGCCGTGCTTGCGCAGCAGCGACATCCCCCGCATCACTTCGTCGAACGTCGGCCTTCCCTGTTTGTCCACCCGGTACCGATCGTGCAGCTTTCGCGGCCCGTCGATGCTCAGCCCGATCAGGAAGCCGTGTTCCTTGAATAAGGCACACCACTCGTCGTCCAGCAGCGTGCCGTTGGTCTGGAGCGTGTTGGCGATCGTCTTGCCGTTGGCATGTTTCCGCTGATACCCAACCACGCGCTGGAAGAACTCCTTCCCCATCAGCGTCGGCTCACCCCCCTGGAATGCGAACGTGATCTCCGGCACGTCCTGCGCCTCGATGAACTGCTGGACGTACCGCTCCAGCACGTTCTCCGGCATCCGCCAGTTGGATTTGTCCGGGTAGAGCTTCTCCTTCTCCAGGTAGAAGCAGTATTGGCAATCGAGGTTGCAGATCGGCCCGATCGGCTTGGTCATCACGTGAAACGCGGCCGGGCTGGCAAGGGAAGCGGCGGTCATCGGTGGGCCGATGATACGCGCGCGTTTCACACGATGCGAGTTGCCGCCGCGCTGGACCCAGGGCCGACCTAGGGGCGGCTTCAGCCGCCGCGTCTCGCTGCTACTCGCGCCGCGTGAGCATGACGAGGACGAAGATCACTCCGCCGACGCCCAGCAATCCGAACATGATGAGAGACCACGGGATGGCCATACCAGATTTGCTCCTGCGTTCCACAAGCTCGGCGGGGGGACGCCAATAGATGTGACGGGCGGTCCGCCGGCCGAGCATTATATCGGACCGTTTCCCAATGGAAGAGCAGCAAAACCGGAATCGGAGGTGAGAAACCTTACAGATCGAACAGTGTCGGCCCCTCCGGCGGCCTCGGCGCCCTCCCCGCGTCCAAGTGAGACCCCAGGAACCGCTCGATCACCCCGACGACGTAGGCCTGCTCCTCCGGCGAAAGCTCCCGCCCCTTGGGAATCCGATGCCATTTCTCCAGACACCCGCGGCAGCACGTCGCCGTCGCGTGCTGCGCCACGAAGACCGGGTGATTGCGAAAAGGCGTCTGCTTTCCATCGTCGGCCGGATTGGCCGGAGCAAGGCGCTGAGCGATGAAGCGGCGAGCATGATCGAGGACGGCCGGCAGGCCTTTCTCGTTCAGGTAGGCAAGCTCTTTGCCCTTCAATCGAAACCGGCGTCGGAAGGCGGATTTGGACAGGGCGAGGAAAAGGTCGTCGAGGTTTCGCATGGGCGACGCGATATAATCTCATCCATGATCGCGTCGAGCCACCTGCGTAAACCCGCCAACATTCCGCCGCTCGATCCGGAGCTTCTCCGCGGCGACCGGATCCAGCCGGGGCATCCGCTCTTTGGCCTCATCTGGATCAATCCCGCGCGGGTCAGTGGCTCTCCCTGTTTCTACGCCACCCGAGTCCCCATTAAAACGTTGTTCGATTCGCTGGCTTCCGGTGAGACTCTTGACGACTTTCTGGATGGCTTCGAGGGGGTGACCCGCGACCAGGCGCAACTCGTCCTCGAACTCGCGGCGGATGGCCTGCTCTCCGATCTGGAGAGCGCGTGAAGGTCCTCTTCGATCACAATGTGGACCGGCGGTTGAGAAGACATCTCTCGGGCCACGAATACCGGACAACCCGGGAAATGGGCTGGGAGACGCTCGAGAATGGAAGCCTGCTTAAAACGTCGGCCGCCAATGGATTCGAAGCGTTTGTACGCATTGACAAAAACATCGAGCATCAGCAAAACCTCCGATCCCTTCCCTTGCCGGTCATCGTTCTGGATGCTCCATCCAACGCACTGACGCGGCTCCTCCCGTTCTGTAAACCTCTGATGGCACTTTTAAGCACGCCCTTGGATCGCGCGCTCTACATCATCCAGTTGGATGGATCGATCCTCCGCCTGATCGCCCCCCGCTAGAGGCGCAACGCCACAACGGCGGGCCGCCGCGTGTCATCGCTCAGCTCAGATGGACGGGCCGGAGATCGCCATCATTACCATGGCGAGCGACATCAGGAGGAATATTCCCTCCGTTCAATAGGATTCCCAATACGCTGAGAATCATGACGGACAGTTCATCCCCCGTCGCCCTCCGAAACCCCACGATCCCCAGCACGACTCCCGTCAGCGTCGCGGGCAAAGTCAAGAGGCCCAAAGAACCCCCCCAACCCGCGACCGAAACAGCGGGAAAGATCAGGCACGCCAGCGAATAGACGGCCAGCGAAGGCTTCCGAGACGCTCCCTTCAGCGATTTTGGTGCGTAGGACAGGACCACCGGTTCGTTGGCCATGCTCGCGCTCCTCGAAATTACCATTCGAGCCCGACGTGAAACTCTGCCTACCTCGTTACGGCGTCAACCCCGCCATCCTCTTCTCCACCTCCTCCCTTTTCCCCGCCGTTAGCCGCTTGGGCTCATCCGCCGGCAGTTCATCATCCCGATGCAGCGCCTCCCGATACTGATCCACCGCCCCCGCCGAATCCCCCAGCTTCGCCAGCGCCTCCGCATACTCCAATCGCAATTCCACGTTCCGCGGGTCCAGCGCCAACGCCGCCTGATACGCCTTCTGCACCGCTCCCGCTTCCGGCGTCGGCTGCCGCAATTCGTATTGCGCGCGGAATCGCCGGTATCGCACGCTCATCGGATTGCCCGCCACCGCCTCGTCCAGCAACCCGCGGATGAACAGCGGCGACCCGTTCTGATAGACCAGCGCCTGCGCCGCCTTGAACGCGTACTCCGCGTTCAGCGGCTGGCTCTTCCGCGCCTCGTCCAGCAGCTTGTACGCCTCGTCGAACCGCCGCGCCCGGATCGCATCCTCGGCCGATTGTGCCGACGCCTCGGCCGCCGCCGTGCGCCCGAAGTAAAACCCCGCGAACGCCAGCCACGCCACCACCCCCGCGCAGAACACCCCGATCGCCACCGCCGTGCGCTTTCGCTTCCCGGCCACCGGCTCCTGCCTCAGCCCCAGCGCCGCCCCGCAGAGCAGCGCGAAAATGAACAACACCTGCGTCTCCGACACCGCGATGTCGATCAAACTGTGAATCAACAACATGCCGATCGACACGATCGTCGCGTACAAGATCCACGGCGCTGGCCGCTCGTCGGGCGTTTCGCTCAACAGCGACCGGAAGTACGCTGCGCACAACCCCGCCAGCAGCAGGATCGCCCCCGCGAAGCACCGAAACCCCTGCAGGAACGCCCACGCCGACCCCTGCGTCAGATCGGTCGCCGCGAAGAACGTCACCGTCATCGCCGAGAGCGCCAGCGCGTTGAGCTTCAGGATCGACCGCCGCTCCGCCCTTGGCTCCGCTTCCCCGGCCGCCAGCACCACCGGCCGCGTCAGATCCCTCCACAGGCAAACCATCCACCCCACCAGCATCACGCCCCCCACCACCCCCAGCTCCACGAAAAACCGCACGATGAAGTTGTGCGGGTCCTTCACCTCCTCCGTCGCATGCGCCCCGCGCACCTGCAGGTAACCCGGCCCAAAGTTCGCCCATCCCAGTCCCAGCGCCGGATGCTGCGCCAGCGCCCGCGCCGCCCCGCTCCAGTAATACCACCGAAACGTCAGGCTCTTCTCCCCGAGATTTCCGTGATAGAGACCATGCCCCACCACCGCGATCGCCAGCAGCGCAAACCCGGCCACACCCATTCCAAACGCCAGCCGCGCCCGAGCATGCAGCCATCCTCCCATCCTCCAGCACGCCACCAATATCAACCCCGCCAAAACGGGCGTCGCCGAGGCCGAACGGCTGTGCGTGTAATACCCCGCCCACGCCGCCAGCGGCAGGGCGACCGCGATCGGCACAATCCACCCCAAGTGATCGCGGTTCACCAACCGCTGAATCCCCACGCCGGCCGCCACGATCCCCAGCCCCACCAGCGCCGCCGCGAAACTGTTGGGCGAGCTGACGAACTGCCCCACATCGCCCCCCATCACCTTCAGCTCGAACTGATGCGCCCCGAACGATCCGGGCTCCAGGTTCCGCTCGCGGAGGATCTCGCTCTTGTGCTCCTCCCAGTTCCGCCGCATTTCCGGCAGATCGACGAACCGATACTCCAGTTGCGCCGCCGAGTAGATCAGCAGCAGCCCCACGCCCACCCCCGCCACCAGCCGCAGGCGCTTCCAGCTCCGCACGAGCTGGCTCATCGACCAAAGCATCACGAAGGCCGCGATCCACGTGGACGACGACACCATCGCCGCGAATCGGTCGGCCGCCCAGAGGGGGCTCAGCGCCATCCACAGAGCGAGCATCCCCATCCAGACGTGGCTCCAGTTCCACCGGATCACGTACGTCGAGTCCAGGACGCGCCTCAGCAGGATCAGCAGCGCCGGCACCCCGCACAGCAGCGACAGCAGCAGGCTCGTCGTCGGCCCCGGAGCTCGCGGGGACGGCCCCTGCCCCGGCATCGCCTCGAACGGATCGCGTAGCGCATCCGGCAGCGTCGCCCGAGCGGCCACCAGCACCAATGCCAGGTAGAACGCCACTTGCGTCACCCATGCGAACGGATCGGCCGGCGCCTTCGGCGTTTCGGGCGGTCGAGAGGTGGGTTTGCCTTGGGCCATCTTCTACGACTTCGCGGTTCTACGACTTCCCCGCCGCCCCCGTCACGCCCTGCTGCCTCTCCTTCGCCTCCAGCTCCTCCCGGCTCAACGGCTGCGGCACCGGCGGCGCATCATCCCTCGGCAGCGGATGCTGCTCCAGCAGCATCACCACCCCCAGGATCAGCATGGTCTGCCCGAAGATCAGCCAGGCACCGAAGGCCGACGTGACGTGCGTCAGCAGAATGGCCGCGACCGAGGTTGCGGCCGTGATCAGGTAAATGCACAACACCGCCGTCCGACGCGACATCCCGCGCGCCACCAGCCGGTGCGAGAGGTGATTGGTATCCCCCACGAACGGCGACTTGCCCCGACTGATGCGGATCGCGCTCACCACCACCAAGTCGTACAGCGGCACCGCCAGCACCAGCAGCGGAGCGAGCACCTCGTACCACCCGTCGGCCAGCGGCCGATTCAAATACGTCGTGCGAATCGTGAGCACCCCCAGCAACAGCCCGATGGTGAGCGAGCCGCTGTCACCCATGAAAATGGAGGCCGGATTGAAATTGAATACCAGGAACCCCAGCAGGGCCCCGAGCAGGAGCGCCAGCATCGCGGCCACAAACCACTGCCCGATCAGCAGCGCGGTGATCAGAAACGCGGCCGTCGCGACGGCGGCCACGCCGGCCGAGAGCCCATCCATGTTGTCCAGGAAGTTGAAGGCATTGGTGATCCCCGCGATCCAGAGGACCGTGATGGCGATGGAAGGGACCTTCCCCATCCCCATTCCGTCCAGCACCGTGAGGGCCCGCCAGTCCGTCCAAATCACCAGCGCGGCCGTCACGGCGAGTTGCACAAAGAGCTTCAGATAGGGCCCCAGCGCCTTGCGATCATCCACCAGCCCCAGCGCGTGCAGCGCCAGCATGGCCGCCAGCAGTTTCAGCGCATTGGGCGCCTGGTAGAGCACCCCCGCGTCATGCACCGCCCGCGCCTGGCGGATCGTCCCCATCCAGCCGCCCGAATCGCCGCCGCCCGTCACGGGAAGGAACTTGACGGCCCCGGGAAAG
>JADMIO012942288.1_pt1 | contig 17201 bp, 14 predicted proteins | sample 8958161 | NCBI WGS metagenome assembly JADMIO01 (sample SAMN16585339, study PRJNA669376) | soil metagenome | isolation source: Crop rotation soil | place: USA: Cullars Rotation, Alabama | collected 2011
TGTACCAGCCCTGAAAGGGCGAGATATATCAGCGAATGGGTTTACCCTTTCGCTGCTTTCAACCGTTAGTCCCAGACGTACCGTTCATCATATTCTACATTAAAGGTTTTCAAAATCTCCCTATACTCCTCCTGAAATGTTTTTTTCATGTGATGCTGCTTCTGATTGGCAATATATTTTATCATAGAATCTATTTCTGATGCTTTTACCGAAAAGGCTCCATAACCACCTTGCCAATAAAAATTCGCAAATTTTTCTCCCTTCGTTTTGATCCATTTTGACGAATGGGATTTTATCTCCTCTAACAATTCCATCAAAGCTATCTTCTTGGATAACATACAGAGAATATGAACGTGGTCTAAGTATCCGCCAACCTTTATTGATTGACATTCGAGATTATTGCAAACGCCTCCTAAATATGCAAAGAGTTCTTCCTCTATTGATTCCAGGATAAATGGTTGCCGGTGCCTGGTACTAAAAATGATTTGGATGTAATTTTTTACCAGAGTTTGTCCCATAAAAAAATATTACGCCCTTTCAGGGCTTCCGTTACTACATTGAATTTGGGATAGGATTACATCCTATCCTGTTAGATTTCGCTCTTTCAGAGCTAATAATATATAGCTTAATTTCTATCCAGGGTTTTACTACTCTTATCCATAAATTATATTTCGCCCTTTCAGGACTTTCGTGATTACATTGATTTCAGCATAGGACTACATCTCATCCTTAGGGATTACGCTCTTTCAGAGATAATCATTAATCAAAATAATTTTCATAACAAAGAAATGGGATTGACTCATTCAAAAACACCGGGAGGTTAGTTGGTCTAGAATAAAAAACTGCAACAATTAGAAAACTTGATCAAGGCCTTAGTTAAGAATTAAAATTGCAATGACTGTTCCATACATTGAATATATTTCTAAATTTTTAGACTAGAAATTGATTCACATAATATGAGAAAAATGAAAATCAAAAAACTGTAGATGAAATTTAATCATCTAGTGAACAATTCCCAAAACCTTGCGGGCAACATTACCTTTCGAATTGACGATTTCCATGTAATAGATCCCTGATCTGAAGTTAGCACCATCAAAAATAATCTCATTTTCCAAAATACTTCTCGTGAAAACAATCTCTCCCAGATTATCGATTAAAAATATGGTTCCTCCAAAATATTTCTCTGGAACGAGCACCCTGGTCATAGCGTCAAACGGATTCGGAAATACTTTTATGTCAGCATCATTCAATTTCCCAATGCCAACTTCAAAAGAAACATGAACCGAATCGCATACAACACAACCAAACTGATCAGTGACACAGACGACATAATCTCCCGGATATAATCCTGTAATCGCCTCTGTAGTTTCACCAATATTCCAGAAAATATCATACGGAGGATTGCCACCGGAAATACTGATCATCGCTTCCCCATCATCACAAGCCAGACACGTCGTGTTCACGACGCTGTCGACAATAATAATTTCCGCAGAACTCAATAATGTAAACGATGAATCAGTCGTACATCCGTGAGCATCGGTTACTGTCAACGAATAATTTCCGGCACAGGCATTCTGTAAGTCAGTCGAGACACCTCCGCCAGACCATAAATATGTATAGCCAGAACTTCCACCACTTATAACCGGATGAATATTGCCATCGCATAACTGATAACATGATGGCTGAGTTACTACAGCATACATTTCAATTGGCAATACATCTGATATCCGTACAGAATCTGTCGCCTCACAACCCGAGTTATCAGTCATTCCCACAACATACATTCCTGAACAGAGATTACTGATTGATGTCGCCGTACTTCCTGTAGACCAATGAAAAACATATGGTGCACTTCCACTTCCGGCCACCTGCACAATTGCATCGCAGTCTCCGCTGCACGTCACAGGAGTAACATGAGACGATACCGCGCAGTTTACAAAAAACGAGTCGGCATCAGCGCCGCAATCAGAATTAGTATTTGCAATTACCTTGTACCAGCCTCTGACAGTCGGATGCAACACTGATGAATTTACTCCGCCAATCACTCCATTATTAAAATACCATTGCCATGATGCAACGTAAATATTAGAATGAGCATTTAATGTCGAGCCATTATAGCTGAGTGAGACATCTGTTTGCGTATGACCGAATGAAACATAAACGGAATCTTCTCCGTGACATCCAAAGCCATTTTCTCCTACAACTTTGTAATGGCCTGAATATATTGTCGAAAAGTCAGGTGCGTTTCCACTCAATTCGCTTTCATAATTAAACCAGTGATAATTAAATTCGGAATAGTTCGTAGCATGTAATTGCACAGTGTCGCCGTAACAGACATCGAGTACTTCAGGAAGGTTAAGTGACAACGGAATTATGCTATCACCCGACCAGTCGTTTTCATTAATATAATCGAAGTTACTGCAACCTAGCGAATCAGTAATGGATAAAACAAAACTGCCAATTTCACGAGCATAAATAAAGGAGTTCGTCGAATGCCTTACCGTGCTGCCTTCATACATTGTCCAATCAAAATTAAAGAGAAGTGGATTCGCATCCGTAATCAACTTTACACTATCGACCGAACACCAATCGGATGGAATTGACTCCAATATAACATGAGGCTTCGGCACCGAATCGCTTACACTTAACACTATTGTATCCGAATTATTATAACAACCATTAATGTATGTCGCCCAATAAGTTCCTGACTGATATGTCTTCTTTGTTGAATCAGTGCCAGGGCCATTAAACGACTGACCATTTCGATACCAGTTAACCCATCCTTCTTCATCACGGCCCGACAACGTTATTGTAACATAATAATCATTACCAAAAAGTTCAGGGCAAACCGAATTCTTACTCGCTTCAATAGAAATTGGAACGTGGGGGTTTACATGAAACGAAACTGTATCTCTGGCTATGCTACCGGTACTGTCAGTAACAGTAAGAACATAGGTCTGATCGACTGTCGCAACAAAGGACGGATTCGCAATCGAATTACTGCTCAACCCGGTTGGCGGAGACCAATTATACTGGTATGGCGGAACTCCTCCAGTCAACTTGTACCAGTTTGCATTGAATGAATAAGAACTTCCCTGGCAAATTGTGCTATTATACCCTTGAGTAAAAACAACACGGAATGGAGAATAACTATAATATGCCTCATTCGAATATAAAATACAACCGCCGATATCCACTGCGTATTTATAAAAACCCGGCTGGCTAAAAGTTAATTGAGTTAAGGTTGCATTTGGAATCGTATCACCGTTAAAAAACCATTGAAACATTCCATTAGAAAGTGACGTCCTGAGAATGGAATCGTTAACCTGTATAATACTTTGCGGGTAATAGTATGGCTGCTGCGTGATCTCATAAATTACAACACTTGCCCTGCTCGAGCATCCTGTCGCATCGTATGCAGTGACCCACCTGTTTAAATGTCCTTCATACACCTTTCCGATACGGCCTGTGTCGCCAGTGATCCAAATGTATGATGCAAATCCCGGATCTGCCGTCAAAGTTATTGTATCACCGGGACACAACCAAAGCGATCCATTTACATTCAGATGAACAACAGGCTGTGAAAAATGAACATTCGTAGAAGCAGATGTATCCGAACCACAGCCATTCGAAACAACGAGGTAATATTCACCTTCGATGTGAGGTGGCGAGTTGTATTGATTAAAATATAAAATCTCTGAATTCTGATTCAGTATAGCCGAGTCGTTTCTGAACCATTGATAATCGTAAACAGGAAGATAATCCGCACTCAAAGAAATGTCATACGCACCGGTGCAAACTAATATCGTGGAATCTGCACCACGTGACGTGGTAGGCATAATCATTTGGTTCACGTATTTAGGTTCCGATTGAAACGGATGGCCATACTGATTGACGAGGTTACAGAAATATGTTCCGGCTGATGCAGCATTAATAGAATTAGTGGTGCCACCAACATTCCAGGAATAACTGTTCATTCCCGCTACAACACTCAGTGAACCGGTAACACCCGGACAAGCTTCTGCGGAACCATTTGTCAGGTAATAATAATAGTCGGTGTGAGAATACGAATAAGAACCGGAGTGTGAAGTGCCGTCGCTATTGCCAAAAAGGAGATGACCATCATTATCGAAGTGCAGGTCCGAACTGCTTTCACTCCCTGTCATTAGGGATTGGCGCGAAACAACATTCGAAACAGAATCAAATTCGCTTGTCTCGTAATCCGTCCGAACCCAGCTACCATTATCGAAATATTCATAGTCTGAGTTATAGAAATTGTATTGATCATGAAAATAATTTACAGACCGGTTATCGTAAACGAAAGGATCCACATAGTTATATAATATTCCCTGGTAATTAAATATTGTGTCGCCGGAATAAATCAGGGAATCAGCGGACTTTAATCTTGGTATTGAATCAAAATCAAATCGCTTCGTCACGAACACTGAATCGTTTGGATAATATGAATAGGTAATTGAGTCATCTTTATTCCAAACTCCTGAATAAAATCTATAATTCGCCTGATTTATTTTCTTCCCGACAATATCATTTTGAAGAACCGATTTCTCCCAATCAGTCCAGGAGCCTTGTACTTGTTGCTGCTGAAGAATTAATGTATCGTAATTATTCACGTCCGGAAAATAAAAAGTACGATAGTTATTATTTTCCATTATCAACAAATGGTTACCGGAACTATAAGAATAATAGGTATAAGAAGAAGTAACCCAGCTTCCCGATGTCCATGACATGCTTACAGTTGAATCGAGCCGGGAAGGTGGTGTATAATAATTTACGGTACGATATTCATCAACCCAGGAGTTGTTTTGAAAATTCTGAGATTTGTACCCAGTATAGTTTCCAAATATGTCATAACTAAAAAGTACGCGACTTTCATCAACAAAGCGATATCCGTTCCAATCACTCGTTGTATACATAAAATTCCTTCCAAGCGAATCGTAATGAGATTCGATTCTCATTTTGAGTCCATAGGGTTCATCATCCCAATCAGAATAGCTGAAACGGTGAGTGACTACAACTGAATCGAACTGCGCGTTCGCTTCATTCACTAAAACAAAACTCAATATAAAAAGGGTGAAAAATAATCTCATAATATAAATCCGGAAATAAAGATATTAAAAAATAGTGCTTTTCAAAGAACTGCTTTTAGGAAATAACGACAAATTATTGTTAAGCATTTCGCAGAACGCAGGCGATTGGAAAAGCGACAACCTGTTGTGAAGCAAAATCAGATAAGACCGCATCCGAGGGCGATAGACAAAAGAATTACGAGTATTGCTACAGTTACTTTCAAAAAATCTATCGTTACCTTTTTCAATAAACGGTTACCAATAAAAGCACCGGCGAATGCTGATAGGCCTGCCATTATAACCAACGAGCTGTTTTCGCTTATCTCATTGAATGAAATTTTCGTTGCGTAAACACTTAACCGTGTTATATCAACTAAAGTTGAAACCACTACAGCTGTGCCTACAAATCCTTCCTTAGAGAGCCCTGCTTTTATCAGAAACGCACTCCTGAGTGCTCCCTGGTTTCCGGAAAGACCACCGAAGAATCCACTCAGCGCTCCACCTAACGGTAATTTTTCCTTTCCGAACTGCAGTTTCCCGAACTGCGGAAAAAGGTCGACGAGTGCGAAGACGATCAGCAGAATTGCGATGATAAATTTCACAGGAAATACTTCCATGACTTTTCCTGAAATCGTGTACGTAAAAAGCGGACTCATCCCGTTAAGATGAACGAGCAGCCATGAACCCATAAATGCTGCTAATACAGCCGGTATCCCAAATCGGATCAACACATTTTTGTCAGCATGTCTCCCGGCAAGTATCAGTTTAAAAATATTATTAAGGAAGTGAACGATGCCGGTTAAGCCGATTGCAAGATCAAGTGGAAAAAAAATCATGAAGACAGGAGTGAGTATCGTCCCGAGGCCAAAGCCGGAGAAGAATGTGAGGATGGCTGCGAGGAATGCGACGATGCAGATAATTGTTTCCAAAACCCCGTTATTAATTCTAATATTTAAATTCTAAACATCACAGAAAAATTAACCGCTCTCCCATCAATTGGTGCCCACAGTTTTTGAAAGTTTGGATTTGCCGGATCGCCGCTAACGATCGATTCATATTTCGTTTGCCTGTAGTCAAGCAGATTCTCACAGTTCAACACAAACTTAAAATGACCCGTTGTGAAATTTACCGAGGCCGCCATGAAAAAATAATCACTCGTACGACTTCCATCATCGCGATATTGATAACCATTGTAGGATGTCTCCACTCCCGCTCCCCAGTTTTCGTTCAACGCACCCGTTAATGTTGCAGCAGCGCGATGCAAAGGAGTATAAGTAATGTATTTCTGATCTGAATTAAACTCATTCTCGGGAATAGTTAATGTGTAACCGAGGTATAGTTCAAACGGAAGCCAGTTGATGCGAACATAATTGTCAATCCCTTTCGACTCAATCATCTCCGGATTATTTATATACGAAACGTTTTGCGAATCGCTTCTTTCTATTATTCCATTCCTGATTCGGGTAATGAATAATGTCTGGCTAAAAAAGATCGAGACAGCTTCGTTGAAAATTTTAGTATAGTTCCATTCAACTGTAGTTCCTGTCGATTTCTCCGGCTCCAATGCCTTCTGATTTATTACCGGAATATTTGCGTTTCCAAAATACGAATTGGTCGTAAGGTCGAGGAAATCCGGAACTTTGTATCCGACACCTGTTCCCACTCTAAGAGAAATGGCATCACTCAGCTGAAAGAGTATTGCTGCGGAAGGAAGTATAAACCACCCATCTTTCCAGCACATTGGGATCCTAAGCTTAGAATTCCACGTGGACAAGTTGTCGCGGCCGCTTCTATAGTGTCACCTAAATACTAGTGACTCCAGCGTAACTGGACTGGCCACAGTTAGGCCGCAAATGTAATCACACTGGCTCACCTTCGGGTGGGCCTTTCTGCGTTCGCGAGTGGACCCGATAAGCTCATGGAGCGGCGTAACCGTCGCACAGGAAGGACAGAGAAAGCGCGGATCTGGGAAGTGACGGACAGAACGGTCAGGACCTGGATTGGGGAGGCGGTTGCCGCCGCTGCTGCTGACGGTGTGACGTTCTCTGTTCCGGTCACACCACATACGTTCCGCCATTCCTATGCGATGCACATGCTGTATGCCGGTATACCGCTGAAAGTTCTGCAAAGCCTGATGGGACATAAGTCCATCAGTTCAACGGAAGTCTACACGAAGGTTTTTGCGCTGGATGTGGCTGCCCGGCACCGGGTGCAGTTTGCGATGCCGGAGTCTGATGCGGTTGCGATGCTGAAACAATTATCCTGAGAATAAATGCCTTGGCCTTTATATGGAAATGTGGAACTGAGTGGATATGCTGTTTTTGTCTGTTAAACAGAGAAGCTGGCTGTTATCCACTGAGAAGCGAACGAAACAGTCGGGAAAATCTCCCATTATCGTAGAGATCCGCATTATTAATCTCAGGAGCCTGTGTAGCGTTTATAGGAAGTAGTGTTCTGTCATGATGCCTGCAAGCGGTAACGAAAACGATTTGAATATGCCTTCAGGAACAATAGAAATCTTCGTGCGGTGTTACGTTGAAGTGGAGCGGATTATGTCAGCAATGGACAGAACAACCTAATGAACACAGAACCATGATGTGGTCTGTCCTTTTACAGCCAGTAGTGCTCGCCGCAGTCGAGCGACAGGGCGAAGCCCTCGGCTGGTTGCCCTCGCCGCTGGGCTGGCGGCCGTCTATGGCCCTGCAAACGCGCCAGAAACGCCGTCGAAGCCGTGTGCGAGACACCGCGGCCGGCCGCCGGCGTTGTGGATACCTCGCGGAAAACTTGGCCCTCACTGACAGATGAGGGGCGGACGTTGACACTTGAGGGGCCGACTCACCCGGCGCGGCGTTGACAGATGAGGGGCAGGCTCGATTTCGGCCGGCGACGTGGAGCTGGCCAGCCTCGCAAATCGGCGAAAACGCCTGATTTTACGCGAGTTTCCCACAGATGATGTGGACAAGCCTGGGGATAAGTGCCCTGCGGTATTGACACTTGAGGGGCGCGACTACTGACAGATGAGGGGCGCGATCCTTGACACTTGAGGGGCAGAGTGCTGACAGATGAGGGGCGCACCTATTGACATTTGAGGGGCTGTCCACAGGCAGAAAATCCAGCATTTGCAAGGGTTTCCGCCCGTTTTTCGGCCACCGCTAACCTGTCTTTTAACCTGCTTTTAAACCAATATTTATAAACCTTGTTTTTAACCAGGGCTGCGCCCTGTGCGCGTGACCGCGCACGCCGAAGGGGGGTGCCCCCCCTTCTCGAACCCTCCCGGTCGAGTGAGCGAGGAAGCACCAGGGAACAGCACTTATATATTCTGCTTACACACGATGCCTGAAAAAACTTCCCTTGGGGTTATCCACTTATCCACGGGGATATTTTTATAATTATTTTTTTTATAGTTTTTAGATCTTCTTTTTTAGAGCGCCTTGTAGGCCTTTATCCATGCTGGTTCTAGAGAAGGTGTTGTGACAAATTGCCCTTTCAGTGTGACAAATCACCCTCAAATGACAGTCCTGTCTGTGACAAATTGCCCTTAACCCTGTGACAAATTGCCCTCAGAAGAAGCTGTTTTTTCACAAAGTTATCCCTGCTTATTGACTCTTTTTTATTTAGTGTGACAATCTAAAAACTTGTCACACTTCACATGGATCTGTCATGGCGGAAACAGCGGTTATCAATCACAAGAAACGTAAAAATAGCCCGCGAATCGTCCAGTCAAACGACCTCACTGAGGCGGCATATAGTCTCTCCCGGGATCAAAAACGTATGCTGTATCTGTTCGTTGACCAGATCAGAAAATCTGATGGCACCCTACAGGAACATGACGGTATCTGCGAGATCCATGTTGCTAAATATGCTGAAATATTCGGATTGACCTCTGCGGAAGCCAGTAAGGATATACGGCAGGCATTGAAGAGTTTCGCGGGGAAGGAAGTGGTTTTTTATCGCCCTGAAGAGGATGCCGGCGATGAAAAAGGCTATGAATCTTTTCCTTGGTTTATCAAACGTGCGCACAGTCCATCCAGAGGGCTTTACAGTGTACATATCAACCCATATCTCATTCCCTTCTTTATCGGGTTACAGAACCGGTTTACGCAGTTTCGGCTTAGTGAAACAAAAGAAATCACCAATCCGTATGCCATGCGTTTATACGAATCCCTGTGTCAGTATCGTAAGCCGGATGGCTCAGGCATCGTCTCTCTGAAAATCGACTGGATCATAGAGCGTTACCAGCTGCCTCAAAGTTACCAGCGTATGCCTGACTTCCGCCGCCGCTTCCTGCAGGTCTGTGTTAATGAGATCAACAGCAGAACTCCAATGCGCCTCTCATACATTGAGAAAAAGAAAGGCCGCCAGACGACTCATATCGTATTTTCCTTCCGCGATATCACTTCCATGACGACAGGATAGTCTGAGGGTTATCTGTCACAGATTTGAGGGTGGTTCGTCACATTTGTTCTGACCTACTGAGGGTAATTTGTCACAGTTTTGCTGTTTCCTTCAGCCTGCATGGATTTTCTCATACTTTTTGAACTGTAATTTTTAAGGAAGCCAAATTTGAGGGCAGTTTGTCACAGTTGATTTCCTTCTCTTTCCCTTCGTCATGTGACTTGATATCGGGGGTTAGTTCGTCATCATTGATGAGGGTTGATTATCACAGTTTATTACTCTGAATTGGCTATCCGCGTGTGTACCTCTACCTGGAGTTTTTCCCACGGTGGATATTTCTTCTTGCGCTGAGCGTAAGAGCTATCTGACAGAACAGTTCTTCTTTGCTTCCTCGCCAGTTCGCTCGCTATGCTCGGTTACACGGCTGCGGCGAGCGCTAGTGATAATAAGTGACTGAGGTATGTGCTCTTCTTATCTCCTTTTGTAGTGTTGCTCTTATTTTAAACAACTTTGCGGTTTTTTGATGACTTTGCGATTTTGTTGTTGCTTTGCAGTAAATTGCAAGATTTAATAAAAAAACGCAAAGCAATGATTAAAGGATGTTCAGAATGAAACTCATGGAAACACTTAACCAGTGCATAAACGCTGGTCATGAAATGACGAAGGCTATCGCCATTGCACAGTTTAATGATGACAGCCCGGAAGCGAGGAAAATAACCCGGCGCTGGAGAATAGGTGAAGCAGCGGATTTAGTTGGGGTTTCTTCTCAGGCTATCAGAGATGCCGAGAAAGCAGGGCGACTACCGCACCCGGATATGGAAATTCGAGGACGGGTTGAGCAACGTGTTGGTTATACAATTGAACAAATTAATCATATGCGTGATGTGTTTGGTACGCGATTGCGACGTGCTGAAGACGTATTTCCACCGGTGATCGGGGTTGCTGCCCATAAAGGAGGCGTTTACAAAACCTCAGTTTCTGTTCATCTTGCTCAGGATCTGGCTCTGAAGGGGCTACGTGTTTTGCTCGTGGAAGGTAACGACCCCCAGGGAACAGCCTCAATGTATCACGGATGGGTACCAGATCTTCATATTCATGCAGAAGACACTCTCCTGCCTTTCTATCTTGGGGAAAAGGACGATGTCACTTATGCAATAAAGCCCACTTGCTGGCCGGGGCTTGACATTATTCCTTCCTGTCTGGCTCTGCACCGTATTGAAACTGAGTTAATGGGCAAATTTGATGAAGGTAAACTGCCCACCGATCCACACCTGATGCTCCGACTGGCCATTGAAACTGTTGCTCATGACTATGATGTCATAGTTATTGACAGCGCGCCTAACCTGGGTATCGGCACGATTAATGTCGTATGTGCTGCTGATGTGCTGATTGTTCCCACGCCTGCTGAGTTGTTTGACTACACCTCCGCACTGCAGTTTTTCGATATGCTTCGTGATCTGCTCAAGAACGTTGATCTTAAAGGGTTCGAGCCTGATGTACGTATTTTGCTTACCAAATACAGCAATAGTAATGGCTCTCAGTCCCCGTGGATGGAGGAGCAAATTCGGGATGCCTGGGGAAGCATGGTTCTAAAAAATGTTGTACGTGAAACGGATGAAGTTGGTAAAGGTCAGATCCGGATGAGAACTGTTTTTGAACAGGCCATTGATCAACGCTCTTCAACTGGTGCCTGGAGAAATGCTCTTTCTATTTGGGAACCTGTCTGCAATGAAATTTTCGATCGTCTGATTAAACCACGCTGGGAGATTAGATAATGAAGCGTGCGCCTGTTATTCCAAAACATACGCTCAATACTCAACCGGTTGAAGATACTTCGTTATCGACACCAGCTGCCCCGATGGTGGATTCGTTAATTGCGCGCGTAGGAGTAATGGCTCGCGGTAATGCCATTACTTTGCCTGTATGTGGTCGGGATGTGAAGTTTACTCTTGAAGTGCTCCGGGGTGATAGTGTTGAGAAGACCTCTCGGGTATGGTCAGGTAATGAACGTGACCAGGAGCTGCTTACTGAGGACGCACTGGATGATCTCATCCCTTCTTTTCTACTGACTGGTCAACAGACACCGGCGTTCGGTCGAAGAGTATCTGGTGTCATAGAAATTGCCGATGGGAGTCGCCGTCGTAAAGCTGCTGCACTTACCGAAAGTGATTATCGTGTTCTGGTTGGCGAGCTGGATGATGAGCAGATGGCTGCATTATCCAGATTGGGTAACGATTATCGCCCAACAAGTGCTTATGAACGTGGTCAGCGTTATGCAAGCCGATTGCAGAATGAATTTGCTGGAAATATTTCTGCGCTGGCTGATGCGGAAAATATTTCACGTAAGATTATTACCCGCTGTATCAACACCGCCAAATTGCCTAAATCAGTTGTTGCTCTTTTTTCTCACCCCGGTGAACTATCTGCCCGGTCAGGTGATGCACTTCAAAAAGCCTTTACAGATAAAGAGGAATTACTTAAGCAGCAGGCATCTAACCTTCATGAGCAGAAAAAAGCTGGGGTGATATTTGAAGCTGAAGAAGTTATCACTCTTTTAACTTCTGTGCTTAAAACGTCATCTGCATCAAGAACTAGTTTAAGCTCACGACATCAGTTTGCTCCTGGAGCGACAGTATTGTATAAGGGCGATAAAATGGTGCTTAACCTGGACAGGTCTCGTGTTCCAACTGAGTGTATAGAGAAAATTGAGGCCATTCTTAAGGAACTTGAAAAGCCAGCACCCTGATGCGACCACGTTTTAGTCTACGTTTATCTGTCTTTACTTAATGTCCTTTGTTACAGGCCAGAAAGCATAACTGGCCTGAATATTCTCTCTCGGCCGCCGCCGCCTTTTCCTCAATCGCTCTTCGTTCGTCTGGAAGGCAGTACACCTTGATAGGTGGGCTGCCCTTCCTGGTTGGCTTGGTTTCATCAGCCATCCGCTTGCCCTCATCTGTTACGCCGGCGGTAGCCGGCCAGCCTCGCAGAGCAGGATTCCCGTTGAGCACCGCCAGGTGCGAATAAGGGACAGTGAAGAAGGAACACCCGCTCGCGGGTGGGCCTACTTCACCTATCCTGCCCGGCTGACGCCGTTGGATACACCAAGGAAAGTCTACACGAACCCTTTGGCAAAATCCTGTATATCGTGCGAAAAAGGATGGATATACCGAAAAAATCGCTATAATGACCCCGAAGCAGGGTTATGCAGCGGAAAAGATCCGTCGACCTGCAGCTCACGGTAACTGATGCCGTATTTGCAGTACCAGCGTACGGCCCACAGAATGATGTCACGCTGAAAATGCCGGCCTTTGAATGGGTTCATGTGCAGCTCCATCAGCAAAAGGGGATGATAAGTTTATCACCACCGACTATTTGCAACAGTGCCGTTGATCGTGCTATGATCGACTGATGTCATCAGCGGTGGAGTGCAATGTCGTGCAATACGAATGGCGAAAAGCCGAGCTCATCGGTCAGCTTCTCAACCTTGGGGTTACCCCCGGCGGTGTGCTGCTGGTCCACAGCTCCTTCCGTAGCGTCCGGCCCCTCGAAGATGGGCCACTTGGACTGATCGAGGCCCTGCGTGCTGCGCTGGGTCCGGGAGGGACGCTCGTCATGCCCTCGTGGTCAGGTCTGGACGACGAGCCGTTCGATCCTGCCACGTCGCCCGTTACACCGGACCTTGGAGTTGTCTCTGACACATTCTGGCGCCTGCCAAATGTAAAGCGCAGCGCCCATCCATTTGCCTTTGCGGCAGCGGGGCCACAGGCAGAGCAGATCATCTCTGATCCATTGCCCCTGCCACCTCACTCGCCTGCAAGCCCGGTCGCCCGTGTCCATGAACTCGATGGGCAGGTACTTCTCCTCGGCGTGGGACACGATGCCAACACGACGCTGCATCTTGCCGAGTTGATGGCAAAGGTTCCCTATGGGGTGCCGAGACACTGCACCATTCTTCAGGATGGCAAGTTGGTACGCGTCGATTATCTCGAGAATGACCACTGCTGTGAGCGCTTTGCCTTGGCGGACAGGTGGCTCAAGGAGAAGAGCCTTCAGAAGGAAGGTCCAGTCGGTCATGCCTTTGCTCGGTTGATCCGCTCCCGCGACATTGTGGCGACAGCCCTGGGTCAACTGGGCCGAGATCCGTTGATCTTCCTGCATCCGCCAGAGGCGGGATGCGAAGAATGCGATGCCGCTCGCCAGTGGCTGAGCTCATGAGCGGAGAACGAGATGACGTTGGAGGGGCAAGGTCGCGCTGATTGCTGGGGCAACACGTGGAGCGGATCGGGGATTGTCTTTCTTCAGCTCGCTGATGATATGCTGACGCTCAATGCCGTTTGGCCTCCGACTAACGAAAATCCCGCATTTGGACGGCTGATCCGATTGGCACGGCGGACGGCGAATGGCGGAGCAGACGCTCGTCCGGGGGCAATGAGATATGAAAAAGCCTGAACTCACCGCGACGTCCCGAAGGCGTGGCGCGGCTTCCCCGTGCCGGAGCAATCGCCCTGGGTGGGTTACACGACGCCCCTCTATGGCCCGTACTGACGGACACACCGAAGCCCCGGCGGCAACCCTCAGCGGATGCCCCGGGGCTTCACGTTTTCCCAGGTCAGAAGCGGTTTTCGGGAGTAGTGCCCCAACTGGGGTAACCTTTGAGTTCTCTCAGTTGGGGGCGTAGGGTCGCCGACATGACACAAGGGGTTGTGACCGGGGTGGACACGTACGCGGGTGCTTACGACCGTCAGTCGCGCGAGCGCGAGAATTCGAGCGCAGCAAGCCCAGCGACACAGCGTAGCGCCAACGAAGACAAGGCGGCCGACCTTCAGCGCGAAGTCGAGCGCGACGGGGGCCGGTTCAGGTTCGTCGGGCATTTCAGCGAAGCGCCGGGCACGTCGGCGTTCGGGACGGCGGAGCGCCCGGAGTTCGAACGCATCCTGAACGAATGCCGCGCCGGGCGGCTCAACATGATCATTGTCTATGACGTGTCGCGCTTCTCGCGCCTGAAGGTCATGGACGCGATTCCGATTGTCTCGGAATTGCTCGCCCTGGGCGTGACGATTGTTTCCACTCAGGAAGGCGTCTTCCGGCAGGGAAACGTCATGGACCTGATTCACCTGATTATGCGGCTCGACGCGTCGCACAAAGAATCTTCGCTGAAGTCGGCGAAGATTCTCGACACGAAGAACCTTCAGCGCGAATTGGGCGGGTACGTCGGCGGGAAGGCGCCTTACGGCTTCGAGCTTGTTTCGGAGACGAAGGAGATCACGCGCAACGGCCGAATGGTCAATGTCGTCATCAACAAGCTTGCGCACTCGACCACTCCCCTTACCGGACCCTTCGAGTTCGAGCCCGACGTAATCCGGTGGTGGTGGCGTGAGATCAAGACGCACAAACACCTTCCCTTCAAGCCGGGCAGTCAAGCCGCCATTCACCCGGGCAGCATCACGGGGCTTTGTAAGCGCATGGACGCTGACGCCGTGCCGACCCGGGGCGAGACGATTGGGAAGAAGACCGCTTCAAGCGCCTGGGACCCGGCAACCGTTATGCGAATCCTTCGGGACCCGCGTATTGCGGGCTTCGCCGCTGAGGTGATCTACAAGAAGAAGCCGGACGGCACGCCGACCACGAAGATTGAGGGTTACCGCATTCAGCGCGACCCGATCACGCTCCGGCCGGTCGAGCTTGATTGCGGACCGATCATCGAGCCCGCTGAGTGGTATGAGCTTCAGGCGTGGTTGGACGGCAGGGGGCGCGGCAAGGGGCTTTCCCGGGGGCAAGCCATTCTGTCCGCCATGGACAAGCTGTACTGCGAGTGTGGCGCCGTCATGACTTCGAAGCGCGGGGAAGAATCGATCAAGGACTCTTACCGCTGCCGTCGCCGGAAGGTGGTCGACCCGTCCGCACCTGGGCAGCACGAAGGCACGTGCAACGTCAGCATGGCGGCACTCGACAAGTTCGTTGCGGAACGCATCTTCAACAAGATCAGGCACGCCGAAGGCGACGAAGAGACGTTGGCGCTTCTGTGGGAAGCCGCCCGACGCTTCGGCAAGCTCACTGAGGCGCCTGAGAAGAGCGGCGAACGGGCGAACCTTGTTGCGGAGCGCGCCGACGCCCTGAACGCCCTTGAAGAGCTGTACGAAGACCGCGCGGCAGGCGCGTACGACGGACCCGTTGGCAGGAAGCACTTCCGGAAGCAACAGGCAGCGCTGACGCTCCGGCAGCAAGGGGCGGAAGAGCGGCTTGCCGAACTTGAAGCCGCCGAAGCCCCGAAGCTTCCCCTTGACCAATGGTTCCCCGAAGACGCCGACGCTGACCCGACCGGCCCTAAGTCGTGGTGGGGGCGCGCGTCAGTAGACGACAAGCGCGTGTTCGTCGGGCTCTTCGTAGACAAGATCGTTGTCACGAAGTCGACTACGGGCAGGGGGCAGGGAACGCCCATCGAGAAGCGCGCTTCGATCACGTGGGCGAAGCCGCCGACCGACGACGACGAAGACGACGCCCAGGACGGCACGGAAGACGTAGCGGCGTAGCGAGACACCCGGGAAGCCTGTTAGGCGCTGAGACGGGCGCACAGCGGGCTTCCTGGGGCAGCGGGAAGGGTCGGCCGGTCCCCCGGTCGGCCCATTTCTCTTGTCTCGGTTTAGTTAGTTAGCCTAAGTAACAGTGACTCCGTCACCACAGCACAGCGGGGCGAGCCGTTGACCTGGGGGAAGTGATGCTGTGACGGAATGACTCGAAACACACATTCCTAATGACTTCTCATTGGGTAATCCAGACTTCACGCCACTTCATCACAGCGTCACCCGGGCGCCCTTCGCTGTGACCCCGAATCAGGTTGCCGACAACCTTCATATAGGTAGAGGGGTTTACGCGCCACGCATCAAGCACCGCTAAGGAACGGCGTCGAGCGCTACCCACTCAGGCCGGTCACTCCCCTGATCTCTCCCAGGGTTGAGCGACCGGCGTTGCCTCCCTAGCTCAGTTCGGTTAGAGCGCCTGTTTCGTAATCAGGGGGTCGGCGGTTCGAATCCGTCGGGGGGCTCAATGAGCGGATACACAATCGCTTGGCTCGCATGGCTTGCCGCGTTCGGCGTCATTGAGGGTCGAGCGCTCTTCAATAAGAAGCCGGGCGACACGCTGAGCGAACACGTCTGGTCATGGTTCGCCACGCAAAGCGGCAGTACAGGCAAGCCTTCGGGTTGGGTGCGTGCTCGACGCTTTGCGCTACTGGCCTTCATGGGTTGGCTCACTGCCCACTTCATGACGGGCGGTCGCTTCTAGCGCTGCCGCGCCCAGCCTACTCACGTGAGTAGGTAGGGGGGTGTCGACGGATAGGGGGGTGTCCCCGGAAGGGGGGGGGGGGTGCCCTATGCGTACCCGGTGTCTCGACTGTAGGGACTGGGCTACTCATGGTGGGCGCTGTGCTCAGCACCACGCCACCTATCAGGCACAGCGCAGTGTGAAGAGCCATGCGAAGCGGCGTGCTGCTATCGCCCGTGGGAACAACGCTGCGGCGAAGATGCGTCGTGCTATCCGTAAGGCAGTGGGCGCGCACTGTGCTACCTGCCTGGGTTGGTACCACTAGAAAGCTTCTCGAGCGGATCGATCCTGCAGGAATTCCCGGGCATAACTGTTCCACTTGTATCGTCGGTCTGATAATCAGACTGGGACCACGGTCCCACTCGTATCGTCGGTCTGATTATTAGTCTGGGACCACGG
>JADMIO011227313.1_pt1 | contig 17200 bp, 15 predicted proteins | sample 8958161 | NCBI WGS metagenome assembly JADMIO01 (sample SAMN16585339, study PRJNA669376) | soil metagenome | isolation source: Crop rotation soil | place: USA: Cullars Rotation, Alabama | collected 2011
CGCGTCAACTGGCCAAGCCGCACCTGAATCGGTGCGCCATCCTTGAGCACCGTAATCGGCACTTCTTCCACCGAACTAACCGAACCACGCGATGCCGGGTTCGCGATCAGGCGGATGTCCTGCTCGTCACCGTTTACCGGACGGAATTTGGTCGCGACGGTGCCTTCCACCGTGGTGCGCAGCGCGCTGGCCACCTGGTCCGCCGTTACACGGAAGTCCGCCATGCGTTCGCGATCCACGATCAGCCGAAACTCCGGCGACCCCACTGCCGCGCTGTTCTTCACGTTGTCCGTGCCGGGGATCGCCTTCATGATCGCTTCGACCTGGGCGGCCACGGCCTGCACGTCGTCGCGGTTCTGCCCCGTCACGCGGACGGCAACGGGCGAAGCGCCATCGAAGCCGCCGCCGGTGCCAATCCGGATGGTTGCCCCCTGGAACCCGTTGAAGTTGCCTTTCAGTTCGTCGATGACCTGATAGACCGACCGGCTTCGTTCGTGGAGCGGCTTCAGCACGACGACGATCTGACCGCCGCGAGTACCAAGATTGGCGCCCTGCCCGGCCACCACGCTGCCCGCCAGCGTTTCGTACTTTTCGACTTCCGGAATCTGGGAAAGCGCGGTTTCGATTTGCCCCAGGACACCGGCGGTATTGTCCAGCGTGGACCCCGCAGGCAGTTCCACGTCCACCTGCATGTAGCCCTGGTCCGGCGATGGAACGAACTCGAACTTTACATAGCCTGCCGCGACGATCCAGATCGCACAGGCGAGCGATAGCGCCGCCAGGATCGGCGGCACATAGCGATGCTTCAGGCACCAGCGCAGCACATGCTCGTAGAGCGTTTCCAGGCCGTGGAACAGCTTTTCAAACCCGCGCGAGAACCAACCCCAGGGGCCACCACCGATGCGCAACGAACTGCCGTCCAGCCATTTGCTGGCGAGCATCGGCGTTAGGGTGAACGAGATGAATAATGATGTGAGTACGGCTGCCACGATAACAAGGCCGAACTGCTTGAAGAACCCGCCGGTGGTGCCACTCAGGAAGGCGACCGGTGTGAAGATCACCACGTCTACCATCGTGATGGCGATGGCGGCTAAGCCAATTTCGGAGCGGCCATTTAAGGCCGCTTGCCAGGGTGTTTCCCCTAACTCTAAGTGTCTAACGATGTTCTCGATGACGACAATCGAGTCGTCCACAAGTACACCGATGACCAGCACCAGCGCCAGCGTGGACATGATGTTGAGGGTGAACCCCAGGATGCTCATCCACAGGAAGGTGGTAAGCAGCGAGGTCGGGATGGCGAACAGCACGATAATCGTGCTGCGCAAGGTGTGCAGGAACACCAGCAGCACCAGACCGGTGATGATGACGGCTTCCACCAGGGACCGCTGTACGCCTTCCAGCGAACTCCGCGTGAAGGTGGACTGGTCGAGGAACGTCTCCAAATGGACGTTCTCCGGCATCACCTGCTGGATGGCAAGGAGTTCCTTCCTGAGGTTCTCCGCCGTCGACACTTCGTTGGCGGTCGCGGACTTGGTGATCGTGAGGGCAATGGCGTTTTGCCCGTTGAAGCGCGCCAGGGTGGTCACGCGCTTGAAGGTCTGGATGACTTGCGCCACGTCCTTCACGTAGATCGGGCCGGTGCCGGGGTTGGTGACAATGACGTTGCGAACGTCATCCAAGGTCTGAAACAGGCCAGAAAGCCGGACGTTCAGTTCGCGCCCATTGTTGGCAATGGTTCCGCCGGGGCGGCTCTGGTTCTCGCGCGCGAGCGCGCCGGTCACCTGGTCATAGGTCAGGTTGTAGCCCGCCAGGCGGTTCGGGTCCACGCGGACCTGGATCTCATCGCTCTGGCCGCCGATGAGACGGACCTGCGCCACGCCGTCCAACGCCTCGATGCGCGGGCGCACCGTTTCGTCCGCGACCTGGAAAATCTCGGCGGCGGGTGCGTCCCCGGTGACGACGAGGTAGTAGAACGGTTGCGCACCGATGTCGACCTTATTGACGACGGGGGCCTGGACGTCGGCGGGTAGCTGGCCACGCACCGCGCTGACGCGTTTTTCCACGTCGGCGGCGATGAGGGCCTCGTTCGCTTTCTCTTTGAACTGGACGACCACGACGGATTGCCCCTCCGACGAGGTCGACTGGATGAAGTCGATATTGCTGAGGCCAGAGATGCCGTCCTCAATCGGCTTGGTGACGAACCGCTCCACGTCGTCCGGCGCGGCGCCGGGGTAAATCGTCACGACGGTGACGATCGGCGTGTTGATGCTGGGGAACAGTTCGACGTTTAGTCCCCGGAATGAGATCGCGCCCAGCAGCACGAGGGCCAGAATGACCATCGAAATGAAGACTGGCCGCGAAATAGCAATTCGCGTGAGAGCCACGGGCTACTTCCTTTCCCCGGCTGATACTCTCTGGCTTGGTGCGCCTTGCGCCTGCACGCCATTGAAAAAGGCCGAAACGATGAGGGCGGAGACGCGCTCAAGCGTCTCGGTTGGTTCACTTTTCAGGTGCTGGTAGTGCACGGTTTCCGACAGATTGAACATCATCTGGACCACCAGCGACGGCGGATACTCTGCCGCCACATCCCCGGACGCCTGCGCTGCCTGCACGGCCTGGGCCAGCATCGTCAGCATGCGCTCGGAGATCTGGGCGTATTCCGGGCGATCGCGCATTTTCGTGAACACTTCCATGGCCAGCGCCGTCCGCCCGAATACCGCCGAATTGTGGTGGTCAATCATCGTGATAATTTCGCGAAGAATTAACACCAGCCACTCGCCCGGTGTGACATGCCGCTCCGGGCCGTGCTCCAGCCAATCGACGAACCCGGCGACGCCCCCGATCATCACGGCGGTTGCGATGTCGATCTTCGAGGTAAAGTGCTGGTACAGCGTCGCCTTGGAGATGCCGACTGCCTCGGCAATATCGTCCATCGAGGTCGAGCGGTAACCGTGCTCGGCCATAAGCCGGGTGGCTGCGCGCACAATCTCGCCTTCCCTGGTTGACCACTGCCGCTCGCGAAATGTCGTGCGTGTCACCGGTGCCGCCTGGGCCGGATTCCATCCGTACGGGGAAACTGGACTCTGCGATTCTACCCGTCTGCGCGCGGCGGGCACAATCGGAACACGGCTGACGGCCAACGAATCACCTTTCTGCCAGGGCAATGCCCCCGCCCTTCCGGCAGGTAGGGAGAAATGTACACCGGTTCGCCGCGCCGCAACACTGGACTTTTGGCCGGTTTGGCTGTCGCTCCGGTGCCCAACCGATATACTGTCGGTCACACCATTGCGGAAAGGAACAGCACGATGGGCATCACCTACGATCGCGAGAAGGAACTCCCGGCCGAGATGGCCGCGCAATTGCGGCCGGAGATCCAGGCCTTCGTCCAGCAGTATCAGAAGGTCCCCTCCTGGCTGATGACCTTCCGCAAGGACGGCCGTCCCGTCATGCGGCCCGTCTCCACCTTCGTGGAAGGCTGGACAGTCCAGACGATCACCCAGGACATTCAGCCCAAGACCAAGCACATCCGCAACAACTCGACCGTGGCGTACCTGTGGGTGGATAACCAACCGCATCACAACAACCGGCTGATGGTGCCGAAGAACGTCTTTCTGGAAGGCACCGCCGAACTGATCGAGGACGACGAGGTAGTTCAGGAGTTCTTCGCCCGCCGCCTGCGCATCCACAACCACGGCGATGCCCACCCCGGCGACCCGGATTTCCGCCGCATCCTGATGAAGGTAACGCCGCGCTACCTGCGCGCCGAGGGCTGGGTCGAGGGATCCGCGCCGGTCATCATCCGCGACTTCTCGTACTAACCCGCCGGGTGGGTGACGGCCCTAACCCCCTGTCCCCCTTCCCTGAAAGGAAGGGGGAACACCGTTAAGAGGGCACCCAGGTCCCCTCGCCCGCCGCAGCGGGAGAGGGCGAGGGTGAGGGCCTTAAACCTCAGATATCAATGCGCTTAAGGCCCTCACCCGGCGCTACGCGCCGACCACTGCCTGCGGGGAGAGGTTTCACGCTAGTGAGATCACCGCATTTTCCCTTGCGAGTCCTCTTCCGCTTGCCTCAGCCGACGTTGTTCAGCAAAATGCGCGTTTGTTTCGTCGAATGACTGTCGCTTCGCCGCCAAGTACCTAGCGAGCATATCTTCGTCAGCGAGCGGCACCACCGCATCCCAATACCAGTCGATCAGGATGAGTTCCGCTGCGCGTGGCAAGCCAAGAATGACATTTCCGGCGGCCACTGGTTCAAAAGCGTTACCAACGTCGAAGTTCAAGCATAAATGGGTGACTGTGTCATCATCTTCCGTCGTTGCGAACAAGTCAAATGGCTCGTAGCCCCAACCGGCGGTTCGTTGCATCAGTTCACGGTACGTCGAGTACCCGGTATATACCTCGTCGTACTGCTGCATAGTTGGCAGCAATGCGGCGGACAATTCCGCCAATGAAATTCTAAGTGTATCCAGGCGCACCTTTGGCGGGTCAATGACGTACATGTCATTCCAGCCGGAGCCGCCGGGATCCCGGTGCTCCTCGCCAAACCGTTCGGCCTTCTGGGTTTGCTCGCTGCTGTCGGCGTGGTTCTCAGCAGGCACGAGCTCGATCATGCCAAAGTCGTCTTCATGCCAAAACGTCGTGCGCACCTTCCCTCCGTCAGCCTGCGTTTTGCATTGTACGACGCGGCAATCGGGCAAGAAGAAACCCCGCGCCAGTAGCACGGGGTTCATTGCACGGTTTGCGGGATTCGTATGGTGGTGACTCAGTAGGCGTAGCGGAAGCGGTAGGTCCGCCAATAGCCCACGTCCGTGCCGAACGAGGCCATCAGCTTACTGGTTTTGCGGGCTAGCGGGTAGCGGCCCAGCGTACGGAAGCCGCGCTCCGCAATCCGATACGGGCTATAGACCTTGTTGCAGATCCAGTCGTACCCAGTCTTCAGTTCCTCTTGCGTCATCTTGTACGGCCGGTAGGTGACGTGCGACGTGTCGTAGTAACTCCAGGGCACGTCCAGCAGGCGGCCATCCCGCACCAGTTCGGCGCGCTGCGGCGTGGCCGGGAATGGCGTCAGGACGGTGCAACTTACCGAGTCCAGTTCGCTTTCCTTGATGAACTCCCAGGTCTTCTGGAAGACCTCCGGTGTGTCCTCGTCGAACCCGAAGACGAACAGGCCCACCACACCGATGCCGTACTTGTGGCAGGTCTTGATGACTTCGAGGTACTCGTCTTGCTTGCCCTTGCCCTTGCCGCCCAGGTCGCGCTTGTTGTTCGGATTCACCGACTCGAAGCCGATGAAGAACTTGTCCAGGTGCGCCTCGCGGGCCTGAGCCAGCAGGTCCGGGTACTTCCCCACGATCTGCTCGGCCTGGGCCGTCCAGCCCTGGAGCGGCAGTTTGCCCAGCGCCTTGAACACGTCCTGGACGTAGTCCGGGCTGATGCGGAAGTTCAGACCGAAGTTGTCGTCGGTTAGGAAGAACCGGCGGATCCGGCGGCGCTGGATTTCCTCGACCACCTCGTCCACCGGGCGCAGGCGCATCTTCTGGCCAGACACCCGGATGGCGGTGCAGAACGAGCAGTTGCGCGGGCACCCGCGCGTGATCTCCAGATACGGCGTCCAGTAACGGTCGTTTTCGTGAGCGTTGAAGATGACCTCGTCGGTGAGCGGGGCAACGCCTTCAAGCGACGCCCATTCCTCGTCGTGGTACATCGGCTTTGCGCCGCCGCTAAAGTGGTCGGCCACCATGGCGGGCCAGGTGCGATAGGCCTCCCCGACGTTCACCACGTCGGCCCACTTCGCCACGTCGTCCGGCGACAGGGTGGCGTGCACCCCGCCGACCGCGACCGTCCCACCGCGCTGGTGCACTTCGTCTGCAATGGACTGTGCCCGGTCGATGGAATTCGTCATGCTGGTAATGCCGACGAAGTCGCCGGGGTTGATCTTCTTGTAGTCGATGTCTTGCCAGTTCTCGTCCCAGATTTCGACCGGGATCGAGGATGGTACCAACGAGGCAAGCCGCATCAAAGTGTAGGGCGAACCCGGCACCTTCCCGAAGATGCGCCCATCACGCTTGGGGTAAATCAGGACGATCTTTTGCATCCCGGCTCCTACGACGCGCTCTGGACGTATTCCGGCTTCCCGGAGTTCAAGAAAAACCGGCGCGCGGTATTTAGATGCTTCGGCAGGTTGGCCCAGGTGTCGCGCATCATCGCCCGCCGCCACAATCGGCTGGGGCGGAGATAAAAGCGCCGGTAGGCCTCGTGCCACTTGCGTTCGACCAGTTCAGGGTTCACGTCACCGAGCGAATAGTGGCCCTTGTCGCTGTGAATGGCCAGTTCCTTCCAGTCGGTGACGTTGAACTGCCCTTCCTTCACGACAATGTCATACAACTCGGTGCCGGGGTACGGCGTGGCAATCATAAAGTTTGCCAGGTCGGGGTCAAGTTCGATGGCGAAGCGGATCGTCTCTTCCATCCGCTCCTCGTTCTCGCCCGGCATCCCGAAGATGAAGAAGCCCATCGTCTGCAATCCGGCGGCCTTGGCGTTCTTCACCGCCGTCCGGATCTGCTCCAGGGTTTGCTTCTTCTTCATCAGGTCCAGCACGCCCTGGTTGCCGCTCTCGATGCCGAACCCGACCCGGCGGCACCCGGCTTGCTTCATCAGTTGGAACAGTTCCGCATCGGAGGCATCGGCGCGCATCCCGTGGATCGTTACCCAGGGCACCTTGGTCAGTCCGGCAGCAATCAGGCCCCGGCACAGTTCCTTGGCGCGGGCAAGGTGCAGGTTCCACACGTCATCGGCAACCCCGATTTCGGTCGCGCCGCACTCTTCGACGAGCCAGCGCCATTCCTCGATCACTTCCTCGATTTTGCGCGGCCGCCAGGTCCGGCCCTCCACGCCACGGGAACAGAAGGTGCAGGCGTGGGGGCAGCCACGGCTCGTCATAATCGTGAAGGAGCGTTCCTTGCGGTAGCCATCGGTCAATGGCTGCAGGTTGCTGTACTTCTCAATCTGAAACAGGTGGAATGCGGGCTTGGGCAGGATGGTCAGGTCCTTCTGGAAGGGCCGGTCGGGGTTGTGGATGATCTCGCCGTCCGACATTTTGAAGGTCAGGCCGCGGATCTCACGCAATTCGGGCGCAATCACTTCCACCGGCCGACCGTCAAGCCGCTCCAGTTGGGCGAACAGCTCGCGGACCGGCGCTTCGCCTTCTCCGCGCACGACCATGTCGACATCGGGACGCTTGACCTGCTCCACCGGCTGAAGGGTCGGGTGCGGCCCGCCAAAGAGGACGAGCGCGCCACTGGCCTTGGCCACTTCGGCGGCTTCCCAGGCGTCGGAGATCTGGGGCGTGGTGGCGGTGATGCCGATGACGTCCCAGCCTTGTTTGACGACGTCCTCGTACTCATCTTCCTCGGCCGCGCCGTCGTAGATGCGGACGTTGTGGCCGCGCTCTTCCAGCGTGCCGCCAATGTACGCCAACCCAAGGTGAATCAACTCCGGCGAGGTCCATACCTTGGACTTGGGGTTGACCAGCAAGACCCTCATGAAGCTCCACCCTCCGGCGCGGGGTCGCCCACCATCACCATTTCGGCGGCGGCGACGGCGGCAGCCCGCGGCTTCCGGGCGGACTGAAGCCACACCAGGCCGCCAAGCAAGCCGGACGTAATGATAATCGCGTGCATCAGAATCGACATGGCCAGCGCCTCGGCTGGCTGGGCGATTCCCAGGACCGTGGAATAAAAGTACACGTAGACTGCCTGCTGCACCCCGATACCATTAATCGAAATCGGCACGAGCAGCACGAAGGCTATCAGCGAGTTAAAGACGAAAACGTACTGAAACGGCATCTCGATGCCGAGCGAAACGAACACCAGCCAGTTGACCACCGAAGTCAGGCACTGAATGGCGAATGACACCAGCGCGGCATGGATGACCGCGCCGGGCCGGTGGCGGTAGGCGTTGAACGCCTCGGCGACACGCTTGGCAGTCGCCTTGAACGGATTCAGTTGCGGCACCAGTTGGAAGATGATTTTGCCGCGCCGCGAAACGCGCGAACTGACCATCGCTAGGAACAGCGTCAGCACGAGCAGGAACAGGCCGAAGGCAATCGACGAGAGTTTGGCCAGGCCCGGCTCACCCAGCCAGAAAGCGGCAAGGAGGCCCAGAATGCCGGTTGACCCGAGGAACACGATCAGGCCGGTCATCCGGTCCACGATGACTGAGGTGGAGGTGGCCGGGCCGTTGGCCGTCACCTGGTTCAAGTCGAAGGCCCTCACCACATCGCCGCCAACATTGCTGGGCAGGAAATTCCCGAAGAACAGGCCAACGAACGTCGAGCGAATCAGTTGCGGCAAGGCGACGTTGATGTCCTGCGCCCGCAACAGCACGCCCCACTTGTAGGAACCGAGCGAGATGGCCAGTAGGAACAGGACGAACGCGAGGGCGAGGATGCCCAGGTCCGCCTGTTGCATGACCGCCCAGACGTTTTCGGGGTGCATGGAGTAGATGAGCCAGGTCATCAGGCCCACGCTGATGATGAGCTTGATGATAAAGCCGCGAACGCCGCTCATTTCGCTTCGCGCAGACCAGCCGGCCGCGTTGCCAGCGACGGAAGGGATTCGTGCTCCGGGCGCAGATCGACTTGCTTGGTCGTCCAGGCCATGTCCCAGACGACGTGCTTGTCGCGCTTGACGTAATAGTCGTATGCGCCGAGCAGACGGGCGAAGGCCTCAACGCCTCCGGCCCAGAAGATGAACACAAATGCACGCACCACCCGGAAGACTTCTTCTCCGGCTAGGCGCGCCACGACGCGGCTATTCAGGCTGGATACCTTGTAGCCGTACTTCTTTTGCAGGTGCAGGTGCCCGGCGTAGTTCCGGCGGCGCTGGCGAATGAAGTCCGACACCGTTTGCGGACCCATGTTGTACACCACCGCCATTGGAGCGTAGACGACGCGCAGGCCGCGCTGGATGACGAACGCCTCCATGAAGGCTTCGTCCATCGCCACGTCCGGCGGGATGGCGTCGATCACCTTGCGGAACGCGATCAATTCGCCAAGGCGGGGGATTTCCAGGCACAACTGGTGCTCCAGTTGCAGCCGCAAGTGGCTCATGTAGCCGATGAACTGATCAGTGGCGTTGACCGGCACCTTCTGTGCGCCGGTCATGCCGATCTCCGGGTCCGCGAACGGCTTGATGAGGTGTTCCATCGTGTCGTGCCGGACGAGCGTGTCGCCGCTCTGGACGACGACGATCTCTTCGGCGGCGTTCTGGAGGAACAGGTTGATCGCGGCGGTCTTACCTTCGCGCTTCGGCTGGACAATCAGCTTGATGCGCGGGTCCCGCACCTGAAAGCTCTCGATAATGTCGACGGTGCGGTCGGTACAACCGCTGGCCACCACGACGATCTCGGCGATCTGGACGGTCGCCAGTTCCTGCTGCAGCAACGCTTCCAGCAGGCGGCCGATATTCGCTTCCTCGTTGTGCGCCATAACGCCGACGCTGCAACGGATGGGGGCAGGCGACACGCTCATGAGCGGCTCCGCTCCCTTAGCATGCCATCTCGGCGTCCGGCTCCGGACGCTGCTGATGCTGGTAGGGCATCGCCATCTTGACGGCCATGCTGGCCAGCCGTGGCAATTGCACCCAGGTGCTGCGCCGGGCGAGCGTCTTGACGATCCGGCGAGGTCGTAGGTAGAAGCGCCGATGGGCCTCGTGCCACTTCTTTTCCATGATCTCGGCCGGCAGGTCCAGCTCGTAGCGCGCCTTGCCCTCCAGGAAGATGTAATCGTCCCAGTCTTCCATCAGCAGCTTGCCCTTCTCCAGCACCTCGTTGTAGAGGATGGTTCCGGGGAAGGGGGTCGTCATCGAGAAGTTGGCGACGTCCGGATCCAGTTCGATGGCGAACCGGATGGTTTCTTCCAGCGTCTCCTCGGTGTCGCCCGGCAGGCCGATCATGAAGAAGCCAATGGTTTCCAGACCCACCGACTTGGCATTGCTGAAGGCATCGCGAACCTGCTGCATGCTGTGCTTCTTGTTGATGCGCTGCAGGATGAACTCGTTGCCGGTTTCCGGAGCAAACGCCACACGCTTGCACCCGGCGGCCTTCATCTTGCCCAGCAGTTCGCGGTCCGCCAGGTTGCTGCGGATGCCGTTGATCAGGATCCAGGGCACCGTGTTCAGGCCCTCACTGATCAGCGCATCGCAGATTGCGGCGACGCGCTTACGGTCGATGTTGAACGAGTCGTCCACCACCCCGATTTCGGTCGCGCCCAAATCGGAGATAACGTGCCGGAACTCGGCAATGACGCTGTCCACCGAGCGCGCCCGCCACTTCTCCGGGAAGGTCGACTGCGAACAGTAGGTGCAGCGGTACGGGCACCCGCGCGAGGTGCAGACTGCGAAGGAGCGGACCGGCCCGGCGTTGGCGTCCATCACCGGCTGAAGGCTGGTGTAGCCGTCCTTCTTGAACAGGTGATAGGCCGGATAGGGCAGTTTGTCCAGGTCGCGGATCGGCGGGCGCTCCGGGTTGTGAACCATCTCACCTTCGCGGGAGCGGTACGACATACCCTTGAGGCCGACCAGTCCGTCGGAAAGCTTGGCGCTGTCGTTCCGGGGCGTCTTGGCCACGACCGCGAGGAACTCTTCCCAGGTCGCTTCGCCCTCGCCGCGCGCAATGGCGTCCACGCGGGAACGCTTGAGCGTTTCTTCCGGCATCACGGTGGGATGCGGGCCGCCCAGCATAATCGGGCAGGGGTGCAGTTGCTTCAGTTTTTCGGCCACCGCCCAGGCCGCCTTTACCTGCGGCGTGTTGGCGGTGAGGCCCACGATGTCCGGAGGAAACTCGGCGACCACCTGCTCAAGCGGGGTGTCTTCCACTTGCATGTCCAGCACCCGCACCTTGTGCCCCAATTGTTCCGAGACGGCTGCCACATAGGCAAGTCCAAGCGGCGGAGACGTTCGGACGGCAATCGGCATACTGATGTTGGGATTGACAAGCAAGACGTTCATCGTTTCCTCAAACAGGGATTACGGGAAGAGGCGATAACGGTAGGATTCGCCGCAATTCCCGTTTCACGATAGCAAGCAACCGGGCGAAAGACCAGGCCAGCCGTTGGTACTATAGCATACGATCTGCCGCTACGGGCCTGCTTCACGCTCTTCATAAACGAACCAGGCACGCTCTGGTTGCGCGGAAAGGCATGGCATAATTCGACCATGATGCAGAGTTCTCCGCCCCCCGAAGGCTACGTTGTGCACCTCGACATTGACGAGTCGTTTGAACAAATGGTCGATTCTGCGCCCCTGGAAGCGGCCGTCCGGGCGACTTTAGCCGCCGAATCCGTTGAACCGCCCACCGAAGTCAGTCTGGTCATCACCGGCGACGACGAAATCCAGGAACTGAATCGCGACTATCGCGGTCTGGACACCCCGACCGACGTGCTGTCGTTCGGCTTCAACCCGGAGGATGGGTTTGTCGTGCCACCCGGCGGGGCACGTCAATTGGGCGACATCATCATTGCCTACCCATACACGGAGCGCTCCGCGGCGCGCCAGGGCCATTCGGTGGCGCGGGAACTGCTGGTGCTCACCGTGCACGGCACCCTGCATATCCTGGGCTACGACGACGAGGAAGAAGAAGCCAACCTGATCATGCTGGCACGCCAGAACGCCATTCTGGCCACGCTTCCGGCGTGAAGCGGGCCGGGAGCCTATTCGAAAGCTTCACCTACGCCTTTGCCGGGTTGCGCTACGCCTTCGGCACCCAGCGGAACATCCGGGTCCAGAGCACGGCGGCGCTGGTGGCGGTGGTGCTGGGCATCCTGCTCGGCCTCAGCACGCTGGAATGGGCTGTGCTGGTACTGACGATGACCGGGGTCATCGTCGCCGAGATGATCAACACGGTGTTTGAGACGCTGGTGGACCTGGTGACCCAGGAGTATCACGAACTCGCCAAGATCGCGAAGGACGTGGGTGCGGCGGCGGTGATCATGACGGCGATGGCCGCCGTGGTCGTCGGGTCGCTGCTGTTCATCCCGAAGATTCTGGCCCTGTTCGGCCGTTGACCGATGCCGTTCAAGCAGTACGTCGACCTTCCCTCCGGCCCGGCGCAAAGCGACATCGCCTTCATCGACCACTACTGGACCGATCATTGGCAAGGCACCTCTCTGCTGGAGCAGGCCCATACCCTGGACCGCGATGACTTGTGGCCGGCAATCCAGGCATTCCTGCCGCCGGGACCGGTGCTGGAGGGTGGCTGTGGCACCGGTCAGTGGGTCTACTTCCTGGGCCAGGCGGGCTACCGCGCCCTCGGCGTAGAGTACGCCGAGAGCGTGTTGCGGCAGGCGGTCCGCGAGGTACCCGGCCTGCCAGTGCTGCCCGGCGATGTGCGCCGCCTCCCGTTCCGGAATGGCGCATTCAACGGCTACCTATCGCTTGGCGTGGTGGAGCACTTTGAAGGCGGACCCCAGCCGATTCTGCGGGAGGCCCGGCGGGTGCTGCGGCCCGGTGGGCGGTTGCTGATCTCGGTGCCCTACCGGTCGCTCGCAAAGCGCCTGGTATTCCCGCGCCAATCGCCAGGCACGCCGGGACAGCGGTTCTACCAATACGTCTTTCGGACCGCCGAATTCCGGCGCATCCTCGAGGCATGCGGGTTCCGAGTGGTGGCGGTGCGCTACCTGGACCGCGCATTCGGCATGACAAGCGCGGCGGGTGTGCTGCGGTCGGCGCGTACCTCGGTGCTGGCCGCCAGGCGGGGACCACTGCTCCGCGCGCGCCCGGCACTCCGGCGGCTGTGGCTGGGGGGACTGCGCCTGGTTCCCCGGCGAGCGGTGGCCCATATGGTGTTATTCGTTGCGGAGCCCTTTCCGTGAGTGCCAGGCCAGGGGAAAGACATCATGACTTCACCGGCTAACCCGCCGCTGCGCACCTGGGAACCGGAACCCTTGCTGCAAAGGGTGCAAGAGATTCAGGCCTGGTTGGGCAGTGACGCCCGGCACGAGGCCGAAGACGGTATCGAACAGGCCCTCATCGCCGCATTTCGCCGGGCGCTCGGCGCGGACTGGACCGGCAGCGTCTCGGTGGTGCGGGACGGCGGGCGGGGTTGGGTCGTCACCGACGACCAGCGCGACCGCCTGAAACTCAGCATCAACAAGTCGGCGCTGCAGGTGGCGTTTCAGGGGGCGGAGGCGTTCGACCACGACGAGTTCGTGACGACGCTGTTCGACGAATTGAACCCGATCTACCAGCAGTGGGTTAGGGCCCGCTAGGCTCGATCTGGCCATCCCGCTCGAACCACCATTCGTCCCGGTCCTGCTCCATTGCCGCCACGATGCCACGCGCCGCGTCCTCCGACGTGCGACCGTAAGACGGGTAGCGAAGCCGCTGCGCCCAGGGGTCAGACTCGTCGCCGTGCAGCGCGTTCAGGCCGAACTCGTTCTCAATACCGCCGGGGTGAATCAGCAGCACCCGGATACCGTCCGCCTCCGCTTCGCGCTTCAGCGTGTTGGAAAGCAGGTCCAGCGCCGCCTTGGTGGAGCCATAGCCGGACAGGCCGGGGATCGGGCGGATCGCCGTCACCGACGACACATTGACGATTAGCGCGCGCTCCGAGCGCTTCAGTTCGTCGTAGGCGGCCTGAATGGCCAGCACCACACCCAGGACGTTCGTACGCCAGGCGCCGGTCAGCATGTCCGGCGGCACCACACTGACCTTGCCCACTACGCCGATCCCGGCGTTGTTCACCAGCACATCCAACCGGCCAAACCGCGACACCGCCGCCTGCACCGCCCGTGCCAGGTCGTTTGCCTTCGTCACGTCGCCGACCACGCCGATGGCGCGCTCCGGGCCAATGGCATCCACCACGGCCTGCAGGCTGTCCGCGCGCCGCGCGAACAGCACCACGTTCGCCCCGGCGTCCGCCAGGTGCTGGGCCAGCACCGCGCCGATTCCGCTGGAAGCACCGGTGATCAGCACCACCGCGTTCGCGAGATCCATGGCTGCCCTCCGGTCCAACCGCAGGATACCAGTTTGCCCTCCGCCCGATGCGAAGTGCTTTCCTGCCGCACACCGCATTGGCTAGGCTGCAAGCAATCAAGCTGGCTCGACCGGCGGGAGGGGCAACAATGACGAAGCAACGGCAGATCCTCTGGCTGGATCCGAACGAGCTACAGATAGACACCGGCTACGTCCGCAAGAAGGACGGCGACCTGAGCGGCTTGACCGCAACCATCAAGGAATACGGTGTGCTGGAACCGCTCGGCGTCCGGCAACTGGGTTCGAGCTACCGGGTGGTGTTCGGCGGGCGGCGGCGGCGCGCGGCGGTGGCCGCTGGGGTGGAAGCGGTGCCCTGCGTCGAGGTGGCGGAAACCGAGGATGACGACTACCTGGTTCACCACCTGATCGAGAATTTACAGCGGCGCGAACTTGGCGACATGGAGCAGGCCGAGGGACTGGCCCGCCTGCGCCGCCGGGTCGCCCAGCGCTCGCCGAGCCTGACCGAAGCCGAACTGGACGAGCGCGTCGCCCAGGTGCTTGGCTTTTCCGCCCGGACGGTTCAGCGGTACCTGGCCCTGCGCGAACTGGCGGCGGGCGTCCGCGACCTGATTCAGGAAGAAGAACTGAGCGTCAGCCAGGCGCAGCACCTACGCATCATCAACGAGCCGAACCGCCAGTTGGAACTGGCGAAACTGGCCGTGGCCCTGGAACTGCCAGCCTCCCGCGTGCGCGAAGCCGCCACCGTGATGGCCCGCCGCAAGAACCTGACCGCCGAGGAAGCGATCCACCTGGGAGGCACCGCCTCGCAGGACGTGGCGGCAGCAGGTTCGCCGGTCGAAACGGCGGAGCACCTCAGCCGTCAGCCGCGCGGCAATGCCGATGGCGACGACGACAATGACCTGTGGGACGATGAGCCGAAGGACGAGATCGACGCGCTGCTGGATGGGTCGCCGTTTGGCGGCCAGATGGACACAGCGGACGGCAACCGCGTCCGCAAGATTAAGACGGTCGATTCGTTCTGCGACGAAGTAGACCGCCTCTCCCGCGCCATTGAGGAGGGCGACCTGGCAAAAGCCGCCGCCCGCAACCCGGAAGCGGCGGTGCGCCTGCGGCTCGCCTTCAAGCAAGTAGTCTGGATTCAGGAAACGCTGGGCCAGTTCCTGGTGGAACGCGGCTGGCACGAAGGCGAATGACGGCGATTCCGGTAGCGCTGCTGATGCGGGTTCCACCTAGGCATCGGCGACCGCCAGCAGCATGCCAGTCACGATCAACCCGCCTCCAGCCAGATCCCGCCAACCCAGCACCTCGCCGCCGACGAACGCCGCGAACAGGGCGGCGAACACCGGCTCACCCGCCAGGATGATCGCCGTCCGGTTGGCGGATACACGGGTTTGCGCCCAGGCCTGCACCAGCAACACGCCCACCGTGGCCACGATGCCGGTGTAGGCCACCCCGAACCAGGCCGCCCCGGAGGCTGGAACCGGCGGCCCCTCGAACACCAGCGCGAGCGCCAGCGCACAGCCTGCCACCATCGTCACCTGCCCGGTGACGAGCACCCGCACATCGTGCCGCCGCGCCGCCCGCCCCAACGCCACGATGTGTACCGCAAACGCCACTGCGCACCCCAGCACCAGCGCATCGCCAAGTTCCGGCGTGAGATCGGCGGGCAGGCTCAGCACCGCCAGGCCGACGAACGAGATCGTGGCCCCGGCAGCGAACCGCTTCTCCGGTGCCTGCCGCTGCCAGATCCACACCACGAACGGCACCAGCACGACGGAAAGCCCGGTCAGAAAGCCGCCCTTGCTGGCGGTGGTGAGTTGCAGCCCCACCGTCTGGAACACGTACCCGGCCAGCAGCCAGATGCCAACGGTGACCGTGGCGCGCCAATCGCGCCGCGTCGCCCGCCGAATCGCCGGGATAAACATGGCATTGAGGAGGAGTGCCGCCAGCACGAACCGCAGGGCTACGAAGCCGAGCGGCCCCAGGCCGTCCAACCCGAGTTTGACGACGATGAACGTGCTGCCCCAGACGGCCGTGAGCAGCACCAGGGCGGCTTCCGGCGCGCCGCGCACGCGGGAAACGGGGAACGCCGTTCGCAGTCCTGCTACCCTTCGGAGGATGGCGCGCACCACGCTCTCCCGGCCCACCGCCGATTCCGCCGCCGCCGCGCCGAACCCGGCGCGCGCTGTGCCGCGCCTGCTGATCGCCTTCCTGCTGATTCTCGCCTTCCTGTGGCGGACTGCAGGCATCGTCCGGTCAATCTGGTTCGACGAAGGCTACTCCATCTACTTCGCGGGCGTGTCGCCGCTGGAAACGGCGCGCCTCACCGCCCTGGACATTCACCCACCACTCTACTACTGGCTGCTCCAGGCCTGGACGTTCGTCTTTGGCTGGAATGTCATCAGCATTCCACTGTTCTCTATTGCCTGCGGCCTGGCCACCGTCGCGCTGGTGTACTGGCTCGCCCGGCCGCTATTCGGCGGGCGCGGCGCGCTGTGCGCCCTGGTGGTGCTGGCGTTCTCCGGCCTGCACATCTACTACTCGCAGGAACTGCGGATGTACGCGCTGCTGGCGCTCTGGTCCACCCTGCTGGTGGGAGCCTGGCTGCGGATCGGTCAGCGGCACTGGTTCGTGGTGGCGGTGGTTGCCGGGGCGGCGGCGCTGTTGACGCAGTACTATGCGGCGTTCCTGTTCGTGGCGCTGGCGCTGACGATTCCGGTGCTCGGCAACTGGCAGCGTCGGCTGCTGGCGCTGGTGCTAGCCGGACTGCCCGGCCTGGTCTGGGCGCTCTATGCGGTGCCCCAACTGCTGACGTATGTCCGCAGCAAGGTCGCGTTTGAGGGCTATCCGCCGCTCGCTCCCTGGGAGTTCCTGGCGGCGCTCGGCAAGGCATCCGGCGGGGTGACGCCCTGGGCCGCCTGGGCAGCGGTGCCGCTGGCGGTGCTGGCGGTGTTCGGCTTCGTGGCGTTGCGGGCGCGGGACCGGCTAACGTTTGGCATCCTGCTGGGCGTGCCGCTGCTAATCGGCTGGCTCGTCAATCTGGTCTTTCCGTTTCACCCGCCGGACTGGGAACGGCTCTACCTCTTTCTGCTGCCGCTCTGGCTGGTGCTGGCGGGCGGCGGGTTCGCATGGCTGTTTGGCCTGGTATTCCGGCGGGATGCCGAGCAGTGGACCCGGCGGGCGGCCCTGGCGTGCGCCGTGCTGCCCCTA
>JADMIO011525486.1_pt1 | contig 17197 bp, 16 predicted proteins | sample 8958161 | NCBI WGS metagenome assembly JADMIO01 (sample SAMN16585339, study PRJNA669376) | soil metagenome | isolation source: Crop rotation soil | place: USA: Cullars Rotation, Alabama | collected 2011
GCCTCGTGCTGCTGCACGAGCTGCACGATGTGTTCGACGATCGCGGCCGCCGGCTCCTTGCGTCGCTCGACGATGGCGTCGAGCACACGGCGCTCGCCGAGCTTCTGGTCCGCGGCGTTCCTCGCGTCGCTGATGCCGTCGGTGAACAGGACGAGCAGATCCTTCCCGCGGCGCCAGGTGAACGCCGTCGCATCGACCTTCGCGACCATGTCGAGTCCGAGCGGCGGTTCGTGTGCGAGCAACCGCTCGACCGTGCCGTTCGATCGCACGATGAACGCATGCGGGTGGCCGAGATTCGCATAGCGGAGCTCGCCTTTCTTCGGATCGATCACGCAATAGCACAGCGTGAGGTACATGTCGGTGTCGCGCAGCTCGTCGCGCAGCGAATCCAGCATGGCGTGCACCACGCGCGCGGGATCAGCGGACTGCTGGGCATGAATCGCCGACGCCATCATCGCGAGTGCCATGATCAGCGCGGCCTGATAGCCGTGTCCCGACACGTCGCCGATCATGACACCCGTGCTCTCGCCGCTGAGGCGGAACAGATGGTAGAAGTCGCCACCGACACTCGTCGCGGGGAGCACGCGCGCGGCGGCTTCCGCTTGCGGCGCCACGATGCTCGCCGCAGGCAGCAGTTTCATCTGCAGGTCGTGCGCGAGCTGCATTTCCTGCTCGAGACGCTCCTGCGCGACGGATGCTTCGACGAGGCGCGCGTTTTCGATTACCGATCCGACCTGCGTCGCGATCGCCGCCATCAGCTTCTGGTCGCCAGCCGTGAACGCGCCGCGTCCCGCGGGGTCCGCGACGACGACCGTGCCAAGGGCTGCCGAGCCCGTCGGCGACGACCAGAGTATCGGCACCGCGAGCAGCGCGCCGGCCAGCATTGCTTCAGCGGGGGAACGCGGTGCGTCGGGCAAGAGCGACTGGGCGCGGCGCTCGCGGAACACGCGTGCGATCACGCTTCCCGCATCGTCGAGTGGGACGGGTGAAAACGCGGCAAGATCGGCGCCCACGGCGGCGACCGGTTTCAGCGTGCGCGTCGCGGGATCGTGAACGAGCATGACACCACGACGCGCCGAGACCGTCTCGGCGATCCCCCGCAGCACGGTCGGCGCCGTGTCTTCGAGCGAGACCGTGCGGCCGAGGATGTCGCCGATCCGGTACAGGAGATCGATCTCCTCGTAGCGCTCCGCCAGCTCGGCGGCCGCGAGCTCGGCTTCGCGCTCGGCGGTGACGACGCCGGTGACCGTCACGGCCGGCGAACCGTGATGCGCACGACGTTGCTGCCGGTGTCGTCGTTGTACTGTTCGACGCGGTCGACGAGGTTGTGCATGAGAAACAGGCCGCGCCCGTCCTCGCGCTGCACCCGATCCGGCGTCGTGGGGTCGATCAGGCACGTGAGGTAGTCGAACCCACGCCCTTCATCCGCGACTTCGACGACGCATTGCTCGCGGTTCACGCGCGCGAGGATGCGCACCGTCTTCCGGATGTCCTCGCGATTGCCGCGCATGATGGCGTTCGCAAGGACCTCGGTCAGGGCTACGCGGACGTTCAGCGAAACGAGCTGGCGCGGAAAGTCGAAATCGGCACAACCGGCCGCGACTTCGGCGACGATGCCTTCGATGTACTGAACGTCACTCGGAATGGCGCGATCGAGAGCGAATGACGGTTGCTCCATCAGAAGCTCTCGAGGGCGCGCTCCCGCGAGTCGGCGATCGGGAACAGCGTGTCGAGCTTGGTGAGCTCGAACAGCGTCCGGAGGTCGTCGTTGAGGTTCGCGAGCCGGAGCTCGCCGCCGTCTTCGCGCAGCTTCTTGGCCAGCGAGACCAGGACGCCAAGCCCCGACGAATCGATGTATCCGGTGCGCGCAAAGTCGACGAGCACCTTGCGCGTACCCGACTCGAACTCGTCCAGCACCTTCTGCTTCAGCTCCTGGCGGTTGCCAACGATGAGCTGACCATCGACTTCGACGATCGCGATGTCCTTCTGCCTTCGGATTGTGAAGCTCATGCGTGCTCCGGGGGTGCTGCTGCCTGCAGGGCCGTGATCGCCGCTACGTGGACGATATCATCCGCGCGCGCGCCACGCGAGAGATCGGCGCACGGTTTTGCGAGCCCCTGCAGGATGGGCCCGATCGCGGGCGCGTGCGCAAGACGCTCCACGAGCTTGTACGCGATGTTCCCGGCATCGAGGGACGGAAAGATCAGAATGTTGGCGGACCCGGCGACGGGGTCGTCGGGCGCCTTGCGGCGGGCGACGTCCAGGATCAGCGCCGCATCGCCCTGCACCTCCCCAGTCACCGCAAGCGCAGGCATGCGGGTGCGCACCGACGCCACCGCTTCGCGGACCGCATCGACAGACGGACCGTCGGCACTCCCGGCAGTGCTGAAGGACAGGAATGCCACGCGGGGCGTGTCTCCCACGATCGCCGTACGCGCGGTCGCGGCGGCGATCGCGATGTCGGCGAGCTGCGCCGCAGTGGGATACCGGATGACCGCGGCGTCGGCAAACGTCAGCACGTCTTCGTCGGGGCCGCGAAAGGGCGGGACGACGAGATAGAACGCGCCGGACACATTGCGCACGCCCGGGGCGGTGCCGACGAGCCAGAGCGCGGCGCGCACGACATCGCCCGTCGTCCGGACCGCGCCCGCAACGCTCCCGTCCGCGTCACCGAACGCGACCAGCGCTGCAGCGAAATACAGCGGGTCCCGCGAGAATCCGTCGATGGCATCCGCGGTCATCCGCGCCGCCGCGCGCCGGGTGGCGATCGTCGCCGCGACGCGCGCGCGCCGATGATCGTCTCCCGGATGCACGACGGGAAGGCCCAGGGCGAGAATCTCGGCATGAGTCTCCGGCCGCGCGGGATCGAGAATCAGCAAGGGGCGCGCGATGCGTTCCGCGGCGATGCGCGCGACGGCCTGCTGAACGCGGGGATCGTGCGCCTCGGCAAACGCGAGGCATCGCGGCGCCTGCGCAGCGCGAACGCGCAGCCCCGCGAGGAAACTCACGTCCGGGGAAATTTGGCCCTGAGCGCGGCCGCGACGGGCGGCGGAACGAAGCCGCTCACGTTGCCCTGAAACTGGGCGACCTGCTTGACCAGCGTCGAGCTGATGTACGCGGTTTCGAGCGACGGCACCATGAAGATCGTCTCGAGTGCGGGCGCGAGCTGCCGGTTGGTCAGCGCCATCTGCATTTCGTAGTCGAAATCGGCGACGACCCGCAGGCCACGAATCACCAGCGTGGCGCCGACCTCGTGTGCGACATCGACGAGCAGTCCGCGAAAAATGCGCACGTCCACGCGCGCATCATCCACGCACGCGCGAATGAGCGCCTGGCGCTCGTCCGCCGTGAACAGCGGCGCCTTCGCGACATTGTTCAACACGCCGACGACGAGCCGATCGACGAAGCCAAGGCTTCGCTGAATCAGGTCGAGGTGGCCATTCGTCGGCGGATCGAAGCTGCCGGCGTATATCGCGATGCGGCTCATGCGGGGCTGGGCTCGGGCGGTGTTTCGGATGCGACGCGGTAGAAGGTAATGGCGGAGTCGCCGTAGCGCCGTGTATCTCCTGGAACTGCCGAACGGCGGGAACTACTCGAAGTGCGGGGAGTGCTCGAACTGCGGGGAGTGCTCGAACCGCGGGATGCGTGTTCGACACCGAGCAGGCGCGCGAACGGTACCAATTGCCACTGTTCGGCGATTTCCGCGGCGAGGTCCGTGGCGTAGGGCGGATCGGCGAACGCGACATCGAAGGCGAGCGGGCCGAGTGCGGCGACGAACCTGAGCGCGTCGCCGCGTACGATCGTGCTGCGATCCTCGGCGCCCACCAGCGCGATGTTCTCGCGCAGCGTTCTCAGCACACGCGCATTCGATTCCACGAACGTCGCGTGTCGCGCACCGCGAGACAGCGCTTCAATGCCAAGCGCCCCCGAACCTGCACACAAATCGAGCACGGTCGCATCCGGGAGCACGCCGTGCACGATGCTCATCCAGGCCTCGCGTACACGGTCGGCCGTGGGCCGCACCGGACCGTGCGGGACCGCCAGTTTTCGCCCGCGCCACTCGCCCGCGACGATCCGCACGGCGCGATGCGCTCAGCCCGTGGACTGACGCACGTCGACGATCTTCGCCTGCATGCGCGGAATGCCGTTCCAGTCGTCGCGTTCGAGCTTGAACGCGACATCCATCGGCGCGGTCCAGTCGATGTCCTCGATGCGATGCGCAAAGTCCCACGCAATCGCGTCGAGCGCGGCGCCCTTGGCGAGCAGGCGCGTGCGAATGCCGGTTTCGCCGATGATGCGTGGCGCAGGCGCAGCGAACGGCTCGCCGGGGAGCGCGAGCGCCGGATCGTGCTTGACGTCCGCACGCACGCCGCGCGTCACGAACGTGGGCGCGGGATTGCCGATACCGTGCGGTTCGCATTCCTTCAGCGCGGCAAACAGGTCCTCGGTCGCCGATGCCAGCGGAATCTCGATGTCGAGCCGCAATTCGGGACGCAGATCTTCCGGCGTGAGACGTGCATTGGCGATCTGGCGGAAGCTCTCCGCGAACGCGGGAATCTCGCTCTCGGCGATGGTGATTCCCGCCGCCGCGCGGTGGCCGCCGAACCGCAGGAAATGGTGCTTGCACTCGGTCAGCGCACCATGCAGGTCGAATCCGGGGATCGAGCGCCCCGAGCCCTTCCCCACGCCATCCTGTATGGCGATCAGCAGCGCAGGCCGGCCGGTCTGTTCGACCACGCGCGACGCGACGATGCCGATGACGCCGGGATGCCAATCGCCGCGAGCCAGGACGATGCCACGCGTGCTGTCGAAGTCGATCGCCGCGAGCATTTCGCGCGCTTCCTCGAGCGTTCGCCGGTCCTTTTCCCGCCGCTCCTCGTTCAGCGCCGCGAGCTGGAATGCGATGGCACGCGCGCGCTCGGGAGAGTCCGTGAGAAACAGCTCGACGCCGAGCATGGCGCTCGCAATACGGCCCGTCGCGTTGATGCGCGGCGCGAGGATGAAGCCCACGCGGCCCGCGGTCAGCTCTTTCGCGTCGAGGCCGGCGCTCGTGACGAGCGCCTTGAGTCCGGGCACGCGTGATACACGCATCAACTGCAATCCGCGCCGCACGAAGACGCGGTTTTCTCCCCGCAGCGGGGCGACGTCTGCGACCGTGGCGAGTGCCACGAGGTCGAGCAGGCTCACGACCATCGCGATGTCGCCGCCGAGCTCGCGCGTCACCGATGCCGCGAGCTTGAACACGACACCCGCCGCGACGAGATCCTTGTCCGGGTAGTCGCAACCCGGCTGCCGCGGATTGAGCACCGCGTACGCCGGCGGCAACGGTCCGCTAGGCAAGTGGTGATCAGTGATGATGACGTCGATCCCGGCCGCATTGAGCGCGTTCACGGCTGTGTGCGCACTCGTGCCGCAGTCGCACGTGATGACCAGCTTCGCGCCCGACACGATCGCCTTCTGCACGCCGGCGTCGGTCAGGTCATAGCCGTCGGTCAGGCGGTTCGGCACGAACGGCACGACGGTCGCGCCGAGTGCGCGCAGGACGCGCGTGAGCAGCGCCGTCGACGTGATGCCGTCGACGTCGTAATCGCCATGAATGAGGATCGTCTCTCGCGCACGAATCGCGCGCACGATCCGCTCAGTCGCGCGGTCCATGCCACGCATGAGGCGCGGCGGATGGAGGTGCGACAACCGCGGGTGCAGAAAGCGGTCGGCGCTCTCCGCGTCCGCGAACCCGCGCGCGACGAGAAACGCGCACAATTCCACCGGCAAGTTGAGCGCCGCCTGGAGCGCGGCCACATGCTCGGCGCGCGCGACCGGGAGGTCGAGCCAGCGCGCGAGCGGCCGCGCGGTCAGCAATGTCGGAGGGGCCACGACGCTATATAGCGCGCCGCTCAGCCCAAAGCGTCATCAAACCGACGCGTACAGGAGCACTCCGCATCCTTCGCATAGTTCGATGGCGCCAGTGTTCTGCATGGTGTACCGGCGCTGCACGGGAATCGAGGTATCGCAGGCGCTACAGGCGCCGACATTGAGCGGGAACACGGCGCGCGGACGTTTCTTGACCCGGATCTTGTCGTACTTGAGCAGGACGTTCTTCGAGACGGCCTGCGCGCGCGTCGCGCGTTCCTTCTGCGCCTCGGCGATTTCCGCATTGATGGCGGCGCGTTCCTGCTCGATCGCGGCGCGCGCGTCGCTCTGCTCGGCTTCGATGGCGAATACCGCCGCGCGCGAGGCTTCGACTGCCGCTCTGAGCTCGCCCAGTTTGCGCGTGACGGCGGCGAGATCGCTTTCCTCGTCGGCGAGCACGCGCCGGATCTGCTCCAGTTGCGTTACCGCAGCAGTTGCGGCGCGCATCGTCTTGACCTGGTCGAGATGCGCCTGGTTGCGCTCGAGCACCGACTTGTGTTCGGCGACCTTCTCGCGCAGATACGCCTGCCGCTGCTCTTCGGACGTCAGCGTCGCGGTGGCGCGCTCGACACCGTCGGTGGCCTGCCGGAGCCGCTTCTCGAGCTCTGCGACTCGCGGAGCGAGCGCGTCGAGTTTGGTCTGAATGCCGTCGATGGCTTCGTCTTGATCCTGCAGTGCCAGCAGTGCGATCAGTTCCGGAGTCACGATGTCGCGGGAAAGTGGAGGGTCACGCACTCAATTTAGTCGAGCGCACCAACCCGGATAGCCAGTCGCCGTCGGCGCCCGGTCATGCGCGGCGCCCAACGGCGTCGATTTCCTTCTTGAGCGTCAGCACCTCGGCATGGACTTGCGCCGGGTCGCGCTCGCCCGATGCGGCCCGCAACGCCGCAATGCGCTCGGTGCGCCAGCGCACCTTCAGCATCGCGAGCGAGTCGTCGATCGTGGCGTCGAGGTCGACGATGCTGTCCTTGTTGGCCAGCAACTCTTCCAGCGCCACATTGTCCTCCGGCGACAGTCGTTCACTGAGCCTCGCGACGTCGTGGTCGTCGCCGGCTGCGAGCAGCGCGGTGTGAATGGCCCGCATCGACGGCTCACGCAAGCCGGGCCGGATGTCGGGGCTCACCGCGAGGGCTTCGTCGTCGATCCGGCCGAGCGCCTCGGTGATCTCTTCCATCCGGTTCGGGGCGAGCAACATCGCCCGCACCAGCGAGCGCTCGGCCTCGACGCCGGGCCCGGGAAGCTGACGGCGGCCCCCCTGCGTGCGCGGGCGTGGGCGTTCGGGCTGCGGAGATGGCGCCTCGTCGGCCGGCCGTCGTGCCGGGGCGGCAGCCGCTTCCCGCACGAGCGTTTCGCGATCGACGCCGGACATCTGCGCCGCTCGGGTGAGGTACAGGTCGCGCGTGACCTGATCGGCCGCCGCCCGAATCGTCGGGAGGAGCTTGTCGATCGCTTTGCGCGCTCGTGAGATGTCGCCGAACCACCCCATGCGCTGCAGGAGCTGCAGCTTGCGCTCGAAGACGTCGACGGAAGCGTGAATCTCCTTTTCCAGCCCCGCCGCACCAAATCGCGCCACGAACGTATCCGGGTCCTCGCCCTCCGGAAGCGTGACGACGCGCACGGAAGCGCCTTCGCGCAGCAACGCGTCGCCCGCGCGAAACGTGGCTTTGAGGCCCGCCTTGTCGCTGTCGTACAGGAGAAACACGTTCGGCGTATACCGCTTGAGCATCTTTGCCTGCTCCGTCGTGAGCGCGGTGCCGAGCGGCGCCACGACCTCCTCGATGCCCGACGCCGCCGTGCGCACCGCGTCGAAGTATCCCTCGACGACCAGCACGCGCTCCGCCTTGCGGATCGCATAGCGCGCCTCGTGCAGATGGTACAGCAGTGAGCCTTTCGAGTAGATCGCGGACTCTGCCGAATTGATGTACTTCGGCTCCTGGTCAGGTTCGATCGCCCGTCCGCCAAAGCCCACGGGATGCCCGCGCGGATCGTGAATCGGGAAGATCAGCCGGCCACGAAAGCGCGGTCGTGGCTCCTTCCCTTCTTCCTGCTTCAGCAGCCCCGCTGCGATCTGCCGCTCGACACCGAAGCCGAGCGTTTCGAGGTGGCGCCGGAGTGCGCCGACGGGGCGCGGCGCAAATCCGAGAAAAAACCGGTCCGCGACGTCGCGCTGAATGCCGCGTTTGGCGAGGTACTCACGCCCGGCCGTTCCCTCGTCCTCGGACCAGAGCACCTTCTGGAAATACGCCAACGCCGCCGCCACGACTTCCCAGAGCGGTTCGCGCGGATCGGGTCCCTCGACGCGGCGTGACACCTCGCGGACCTCGACGCCGAACTTCTGCCCGACGTACTTGACGGCCTCGACGAAGTCCATGCCAAGCTCTTTCTGCACGTACGTGAATACCGAACCGGTTTCGCCGCAGACCCAACAGCGGTAACCGCGGCCCGGCATCACGGAAAAATTGTCCCCTTTTCCGTGATGAAACGGGCACGGCCCGCGCCAGGAGTTTCCCACGCGCTTGAGCTTGACGCGCTCGCCGATCACCGTGACGATGTCCGCGGCGTCGAGCACGCGATCGACTTCGTCGTCGGGAATCACGCGAGCTCGGCGACGGTCACGCCCGCACCGCCTTCGTTCCAGGCGCCGAGCCGGAACGCCTTGACGCGCACATCCTTCGCGAGCATCTCCGCGACGCGCTCGCGCAGCGCCCCGGTTCCCTTGCCATGGATGATGCGCAACGTCTTGAGATCGGCACGCACCGCCGAGTCGAGTGACGACAACACCAGCTCATCGACGTCGCTCGCGCGCACGCCGCGGATGTCGACTTCCGTCTTGGCGTCGAACTCGGGCAGATCGCCGTATACGGGCACCGGTGCCGCCGCCGCGAGCTGGCGCGCCGACCTGCGCAGCGATCGCACGGGCACACTGAGCTTCACCGCGCCGACGACGACCACCGCATCGTCCCCTCGGATTTCCGCCACGCGTCCCATGCGGCCGCCGAGCGTGTCGACTTCCACTGTCGCGCCGGCGACGATCGCGCCCTCCGGCGCGGCGGCTTCGACGGCGGCGTCCTGTGCGTCGAGCGCGGACAGCGCGTCGGCGTGTTCACCGGCACGCTGCTCGAGCGCCTTGCGGGCGGTGTGCTCCAGCCCGGAGCGATTCTGTTCCGTCGACGCACGTAGCGCCGCGATTGCACGCTCGACTTCGGCGCGCGCATCGAGGAGGTATCGCCGCGCCTCGCTGCGCGCCTGACGCTCGACTTCACGCTCGCGCGCGCGGACCGCCTGCTCGCGGTCGGCGATGCGCTGGCCGTGGGCGCGGCCGTGTTCCTGATCGGCCGCCACCTGCGCTTCGCGATCCTCGAGGGCGCGCTCGCGTTTCTCCAGCTCCGCCAGCAGCGCGCTCACGGCACGCTCCTGCTCCGGCACGCGCGCCTCCGCGCGCGCGATCACCGCTTCGGGGAGCGCGAGGCGCCGCGCAATGCTCAGGCCGTACGAGCGGCCGGGAATCCCCTGCAGCAGCCGATACGTCGGTGCGAGTTCGGCTTCGTCGAATTGCAGCGACGCGTTCACGACGCCGGGCACGGTCAGCGGCAGGTCCTTCAGCGCGCCGAGGTGTGTCGTCGCGAGCGTTCGCGCCCCACGCGCGGTAAGCTCCTCGAGAATCGCTGCGCCGAGCGCGGCACCCTCGGCCGGATCGGTGCCCGAGCCGAGCTCGTCGACGAGCACGAGCGAGTTGCGGGTGGCCGACGCGAGAATCTCGCGCTGGTTCTTGAGGTGCGCCGAGAACGTCGAGAGCGACGCTTCGATCGATTGCTCGTCGCCGACGTCCGCGAAGATGTCGTCGACGATCGGCAACGCGGTGCCCGCACCGACGGGGACCGGCATGCCCGACTGCGCCATCGCGTGAAACAGCCCCATCGCCTTGAGCAGCACCGTTTTGCCGCCCGTGTTCGGCCCGCTGACGAGCAGCGTCCGCTGCTCCGGCGCCAGGACGAGATCGAACGCGACGACCGCCACGCCCTGCGCGAGCAGCAGCGGATGACGGCCCGCGTGCACCGTGAGCGATTCGCCCGGATCGCAGAAGGTCACCGGCGCACACGCGAACTCGTCGCCGTATCGTGCGCGGGCGTGGAGCGAGTCGAGCTCGACGAGCGCCGTGAACGTCGCGCCGATCGCGCCGGCGTGCGGGCGACCGAGGTCCGTCAGCTCGCGGAGAATGCGCTCCACTTCGCGCTGTCCGTCGATCTCGAGCTCACGAATCCGATTCGCGGCCTCGATGGCGGCAGGCGGCTCGACGAACAGCGTCCCGCCCGAGGCCGACGTGTCGTGCACGATGCCGCCGACGGCGCTGCGCGCATCGCGGCGAACCGGGATGACGTAGCGGCCATTGCGCACCGTCACCGACGCGTCGGCGACCTGCTGGCTCGGATCGAGCTTCGCAATGACGCGCTCGAGAATCCGCACGAGATCCTGGTCGGCATCGCGCAGCTCCCGGCGGATGCGTCGCAGCAGCGGCGACGCATCGTCACGCACGGTGCCGTCGTCGGAAATGGCCTTGCCGATCGCGCGCTCCAGCTCGGGCACCGACGCGAGCGCGTCGACGATGGGAGCGAGGACGGCCACCGCGACCGCGGGCCGGCGCGGATCGCGCACGGTGACGCGAGTGCGGGTAGCGCTCGTGAGCGCGACGCCCACGTTGCGCGCTTCGGACGGCGTCCACGTCGACTCGGCGACGTGCAGTTTCACGACCGCCTGACCCGCCGGTGGGGCAATCTCGGGTCCCCAACCCCCTTCGCTCCCGCGCAACGCGCGCACCGCGGCCACGCGGGTGTGCTCGCGCTCGATCGCAACGCGGTTGGCGCGGGGGGAGAGCGCGCGGACATGGGCCGCGCCCTCCTCCGACATCGCGAAGCCGGCGACGATGTCGCCGACTCGCGCAAACTCGAGGACGTCGAGTGCGTGAGCGCTCAGGGCAAGCGGCAGTCCCTCCGCTGTCACTACTCCGTCAGCGTCCCGCTCGCTTGCCCCGCCCTGCGTTGCCCCGCCCGTGCCCTCGCCCATCCGTCCAAGCTAACGACTCGGCGCTACCTCTCGAACAGCGCGCGTACCGACGCACCGCTCACCGCGCCCGGGATGTTCACTTCGAGCTCGTTGTGCCGTTTGAAGGCGGCGAGTGACGCCCAGTCGCCGGACTCCGGATCGACATAGTCGAGCCAGATCGTGTCGTTGTCGTCCGACCATTCGCCGCTGATGCCCTGCGTGTACCGCGTCTCCGACGTCGCGTCCTCGTCGATGTAGTCGAGCTCCATGCGGAACGTATGATCACCGCGAAGCCGCAGATCGCCGCGCAGCAGCGTCACGGTGTATCCGCCGCTCCCGTTGCGGGAAAACACGACCGCCGGCACGTAGTCGCCATTCGCCGACCGCAGATCGTACAGGCCGCGCGGATCCCATGAATCGAACACCGCAATACAGCCGCTCGTCGACACCGTGACTGCCAACAACGCCATCGCGGGAAGCGCGCGTGCCGCGCGCGTCAAACCGGGTAGTTGCATCGTTCCCTCCAGGGTGGTGCGGCAACACTGCCGCTGCCCTGAGGAAAAGCAGGAACCGGGCCACGCTCTGGGGGCCGTTCGGCCGGGTGTTCGTCCGACCCTGCGGACGGCGCCGTGTCACACCGCGACGGTCAGTCCAGAGTCCAGACTCGAGAGACGAGAGTTTGCTGACTGTAGGTCCTTTGGGCGGAACTCCAACCGACGCGAATCCCCAGACTCTGGTAGCTCGCCTCCGGACTCTGGTCTCTCTATCCGGGGGGCCAATGCATCTGGCGGCCGCCGAGCACGTGCGCGTGGAGATGAAAGACCGTTTGGCCGCCGTTGCGGTTCGTGTTGATCACCACACGATATCCGTCGTCGGCGAGACCTTCCGTCTTCGCGACATCGCGCGCGAGTGTGAGCAGCTCGCCCAGCAGCGACGGGTCATCGACATCATTGAGCGACGCGTACGCCGCTTTCGGGATCACCAGCAAATGCACCGGTGCCTGCGGCGCGACGTCGCGGAACGCGAGACAGCGGGCGGATTCGCCGACGATCGTCGCGGGAATCTCGCGGCGCGCAATCTTCGCAAAGATGGTGTCGCTCATGAATCACTCTCGAGGCTGTGGAGGGCAGCACGCACGTGCGCGATCGCGACGATGCCGGCCGTTTCGAACCGCAGTGTGTTCGGACCGAGCGACGCCGGAAGAAACGACGCGCCGGCAAGCACTTCGCGCTCGTCGTCGTCGAATCCACCTTCGGGCCCGAGTGCGACGATCACCGGGGCCGCGCTCACCCTCTCGAGCACGGACGTGAGCGGGGGCGCGGATGCATCGAGCAGGATGCGCATCCCCGCCGGTAACGCGGCGAGCGCGTGCTCCACGGTCGCATCCGGGTACACCGCGGGCAGCCAGGCATTGCCCGACTGCTCGAGCGCGCCGGCCATCCGCGCGAGCACCTTGGCCTGGAATCCCGGCCCTTTGCCGCTCGGCGATACGGATCGCGAGTGCCGCCAGAGCACCGGGCGCCAGCTCGACACCCCGAGCTCTGTCGCCTTCTCCGCGAGCCAGAGCATGCGCTCGCGATCCGCGATGGGGACGAGCGCGTGCACGTCAGCCGCGGCCTCCTCGGATGCGACGCCCTCGATCTCGACGGACGCATTGCGCTTCGCGAGGGTGCGCACGCGCGCAGTAGCTCGCAGCCCCTGACCATCGAGCAGAACGATCTCCGCGTTGAGCCCGAGCCGTCGCACGCGCATATGCCGCGCCGCGTCCTCGCCGACGGTCACCGTCGTGCCCGGCACGAGCGGCTCCGTGACGTAGAACCTGGCAACGGGAACGCTCACGCTGCGCTCCGGCTGCCGGGCACGAGATGCGCGCCCCACCAGGCGCCCTCGGATTCCTCGCGGACGATGCGCCACCCGAGCGCTTCCGCGCCCCGCACGAAGTCGTCGCGCTCCGTTCCCAGGATGCCGCCGACGATGACGTCGCCGTCCGCGCTGAGCGCGCTCGCCACGACCGGCAGCAGCTCGATGAGCACCGTGGCGATGATGTTCGCGACGATCACCCGGAGCGGCGCGAGCAGCGGAACCATGAGAAATGCGTCGCCTTCGACGACGGTCACCGCCGTTTCTGCGCCGTTCCGCGCGACATTCTCTTCCGCGTTGCCGATCGCCAGCGGGTCGTTGTCGATCGCCGCGACGCGCGACGCGCCCAGCTTCGCCGCCGCAATCGCGAGCACACCACTGCCGCAGCCGAGGTCGGCGACGCGGTCACCGGCGCGTACCACGCGCTGAAGCAATGACAGACTGAGTCGCGTCGTCTCGTGTTCACCGGTCCCGAATCCCATGGCGGGATCGATCACGATGGTGTTCGCGGTGGCATCGGCGGCGAGCCACGGCGGCGCAATAACGAACGCGCCGACCGCGTGCGCGCCGACTCCGCGCCGCCACGCGTCGTTCCAGTCTCCCGGATCGAATGGTTCGCACGACGATTGCCCTTCGGCATCGGCGCGCAGCGCCGCAGCCTGCGCCACGCGCGCGTCGGCTTCGTCCGCGAACACGGCCACGAACGCCGCACCCTCCTCGAGCAGTCCTTCCGCGCCTGCGGCGAACAGCGCGGCGCTCACCACATCGCGTCGTGCGACATTCGACGGCGTGACCTCGAGGCGCGTGTAGATCACACGCCGAGGCTTTCCTTCATGCGCGCCCAGAAGCCCTGCTCGTGCTCGCGCGTCGCGGGCGGTTTCTTCTCGGACTCGGCAAGCTTCTCCAGCAACACCCGTTCCTCGCCGGAGGTCTCCGTCGGCGTCCAGAGCTGCACGCGCACGTGCATGTCACCCGTCCCCGACGCGTTCACGCGCGGCAGACCGCGGCCGCGCACGTGAAACACCTGCCCGCTCTGTGTGCCGCCGGGAATGCGCAACGTCATCGACCCGCCGATCGCCGGCACTTCGACTTCTCCGCCGAGCACGAGCGTCGGGTAGGTGACGAGCACTTCGCAGAACAGGTTCTCATTGTCGCGCTCGAAGCGCTCGTCCTCGGCGACTTCGAACACCACGAGCACGTCGCCGCGCGCCCCGCCGCGTGGCCCCGCGTTGCCGACGCCGCGCACCGTCATGTACTGACCGGTGGCAACACCAGGCGGAATGTCGACCGTGATCTCGGTACTCGCGCGAATGCGGCCGTCGCCGCGACAGTTCTTGCACGGCGACGCAATCATCTCGCCTTCGCCGCCGCACGTCGGGCACGGCCCCACCGTGACCATTTGTCCGAAGAACGACCGCGTCGTGCGCCGCACTTCGCCAATGCCGCCACACGTCACGCACTTCTGCGCTTTCGTGCCGGCCTGCGCGCCCGATCCCTGGCACGACGTGCAGTGATCGAGCCGGCTCACGGTGAGCGTCTGCTTGTGCCCCGTCGCGACCTGGTCCAGCGTGAGCTGCACGATGGCCTTGATATCGTTGCCCGCGCCCGGCGTGCGACCCGCACGACGCGCGTCGCCGAACAGATCGCCGAACCCCGACTCGCGCATGAAGAACTCGAGCGCGTCGGAAATGTCGAACGGGGCCTGACCGCGGCCACCCGCACCGAGCAGTCCTTCGTGGCCGTAGCGATCGTATGCCGCGCGCTTCTGCGGATCCCGCAGCGCGTCGTACGCCGACACGATTTCCTTGAACTTCGCCTCGGCTTCGGCGGAACCCGAATTGCGGTCCGGATGCCATTTGCTCGAGAGCTTGCGGAACGCCTGTTTGATCTCGTCGTCGGACGCCGTTCGGCCGACGCCGAGGACTTCGTAATAGTCGCGCATCGAGTTAGTCGAGGAGAGCGGTCACGAGGCGCGACGTGTGCGCGACGACGGAAACGACTTTTTCGTACGGCATGCGCGTCGGACCGATGACGCCGATCACGCCCGTCAGCGCCGTCGTGCGGTACTCCGCCGTCACGACCGTCAGCTGGCCGAGTATGGGATCGCCGTGTTCGGCGCCGATCGTGACCGTGATGCCGGGGCCGGTCGAGCGCGCACGCAACGCCGTGGCCAGACGCTGCCGCGTCTCGGTGAGTTGCATGAGCCGCCGAAGGCCGTCGCCCGTCGCAAATTCGGGCTGGTCGGCGAGAACCGACGCCTGGCCGAGGACGAGCACCGAGTCATCCTGCGCCAGCGCCGTGTCGAAGAGCTGCTCGCCTTCGGCCACGAAGATATTCATGACATCGCGGCCTTCTGGTGTCCGCGCGGAATCACGCAGGCGCGCCGGCAGCGTGCCCTTGATTTGCGCGAGCGAGAGACCGCTCAGACGTTCGTTGAGAACGGTCGCCACCTCCACGACGGCACTCTCGGCGATTTCGCCACGGACTTCGACGAAGACGGTGCGCACACTGCCGCCGCGCAGCGTCATCACGAGTACGAGCTTGTCGGTCGACACGCGTACGAGGTCGAGCCGCTCCAGAACCGTTTGCTCGAGGCTCGGACCGAGCGCGACTCCGAGCTCCTGCGTGAGCACGCCAAGCGTTTGCGCAGCGCGACGAAGAATCGCTTCGATCGTGCCGCCCGTTCCGCGCAGCTCCTCTTCGATTTGGGCTTGCGCACTCGACGGCAGCGGACGGACTCGCATCAGTCCGTCCACGAAAAACCGATACGCCTTATCGGTCGGAACGCGGCCCGCCGAGGTGTGGGGATGGTACAGATATCCCTTGTCCTCGAGGTCGCTCATCGTGTTGCGAATCGTCGCGGCCGACACCCCAAGCCCAAAACGACGCGACAGATTGCGCGAGCCTGCCGGTTCGGCGGTTTCGACGAACGATTGAATGACAGCCTCGAGAACGCTCCGTTCGCGTTCCGAGAGCTCCGGCTTCGGCATAAGTTGAAGTCTAGTAACGACTTCGGAAAAAGGTCAAGGCAGTTGCGAGCGCGTCGAGACGAGCCCAACCCGCTGGAGTGAGATGGATGGTGCGAGAATCGTGCCGTTCTGTGACCGTCGCCCATCCGGCGCGCGTCCACTGATCGACGATCGAACCGTCCCGCTCGTCCATCAGGAGCCCACGATCGGTACGCAGCCCAAGGTAGATGCGTTCACTCGCGCGCTGTTCGTCACTGAGCGTTTCTGAACCACCGATCGGGTCCTCGCCCTTTGTCACACGCGCGTGCCACGCGGCGTACGCCGGCTCGTTCCAGCGGCGGTTCGCCCCGTCGAAACCGTGCGCGGACGGCCCAACACCGATGTACGCGCGATCGAGCCAATACGCTTCATTGTGTCGCGCACGTTTCTCCTCGCGGGCGTAGTTCGACACCTCGTAGTGCGCGTAGCCGGCCTCGCCGAGCAGCTCATGTGCGCGATGGAACTCGTCCGACCAACGCTCCTCCGGTGCCTCGTGCTCGGTGCCGCGCGCAGTCCATCGCCCGAGTGGCGTCAGCGGTTCGACCGTGAGCCCATACGCGGATACGTGATCGGGCGCGAGCGCGATTGCCGCGCGCAGATCCCGATCCCAATCGCGCTCCAGCGCGTCGGGGAGCGCAAAGATGAGATCGAGCGACAACCCCTCGATGCCCGCGCTGCGCGCCGCGTCCACCGCGCGCGCCGTGTCGGCCGCGCTGTGCGTGCGATGCATCCAGGACAGCACGCGTGCGTCGAACGACTGCGCGCCGAGCGAGAGCCGGTTCACGCCGGCGCTGGCCCAGGCGCGCGCCGCGTCTTCTGTGACATCCTCGGGATTCGCCTCGATCGTTACCTCGGCGTCGCGCGCGACGCCGAACCGGGCGCGCACGGCGTCGAGCACGCGCGCGATGCCGCCGGGCCCGAGCTTCGACGGCGTTCCGCCGCCCAGGTACAGCGTTGCCAGCGAGTCGCCTCCGGAACCGCCAAGCGCACGAATCTCGAGCTCGCGGGTGATGCCGTCAACGAAATCGTCGACGGGCACGACGCGGCGCACGGCGATCGCAAAATCACAGTACGCGCAGCGCCGTGCGCAGAACGGCACGTGCACGTAGAGGTGCACGCGTCAGCGCGCGAGCGGCAGTGCGGGACGCACGCGGTCGTCGATGCCGACGCTGACGTGTCCCGCGACCTCGAGCTCGGTGACGGCCGCCATCGTGCGCGGGAGCGGAATGTCCGCCGCAGCCGACAGGTCTTCGAAGAAGAGCGCCCCCGCCTGGAGCGCGCGCCACACCGCCAGCGCGTCGCCCTCGAGCTGCTGTTCGATGCGCTCGGCCAACGGAGGAGCGATCCTGAGCAGCGTGAACAGATCGGCCGCACACGTG
>JADMIO010741593.1_pt1 | contig 17195 bp, 16 predicted proteins | sample 8958161 | NCBI WGS metagenome assembly JADMIO01 (sample SAMN16585339, study PRJNA669376) | soil metagenome | isolation source: Crop rotation soil | place: USA: Cullars Rotation, Alabama | collected 2011
GACGGCCGATGGCCCGCTCGAGGTGCGCGCTAAACTGACGGTCGGTTGCGACGGCCGCAAGTCGACGGTGCGCGCCAAGGCCGGACTCGAGGTGGAGGACATCGGCGCACCGATCGACGTGTTCTGGATGCGTATCTCGCGCCGGCCCGGTGATCCGCCATCCGGCGGCCGTCTAAATGCCGGCAGCTTTTTCGCGATGCTCGACCGTGGCGACTACTTCCAGCTCGCCTACGTGATCCCCAAGGACACGGCGGAGAAAATCAGGCAGCAGGGACTGCCGGCGTTTCGCGAAATCATCGCCAAGGCGCTGCCGTTCCTCGCCGATCGGGTGGACGAGCTGAAGACGTGGGACGACGTGAAGCTGCTGACCGTCGCCGTCGACCGGCTGCGCACGTGGTACCGGCCCGGACTCTTGTGCATCGGCGATGCGGCGCATGCCATGTCGCCCATCGGCGGCGTGGGGATCAATCTCGCCATCCAGGATGCCGTGGCGGCGGCCAACATCCTCTGGAAGCCGCTGAAGGACGGTACGCTGTCGACCTTCGACCTTGCGAAGGTGCAGCACCGGCGCACTCTGCCGACGCGCGTCACACAGCGGCTGCAGGTGCTCGCGCAAAACCGCATAATCCAGCCCGTGCTCAACGCCAACCAGCCGCTACAGGCCCCGGCGGCGGTGGGCCTGTTCAACAAGCTGCCGATCCTGCAGCGCATTCCGGCGCGCATCGTCGGCGTGGGTGTGCGCCCCGAGCACGTCAAGTCGCCCGCGGCTCCTCCTTCGACGTGAGTGAACCGCGGAACCGATTGCGGCGTTCTGACCGAATTGGTTAGATCGCGGCAAATGAGTTCGGGAGCCGGGGGAACGTCGTGGCACAGGCGGTTGCAAGTCCGGGCGAGAAGGCTCCCCGCAAGCCGTTTTACCGGGTCCTCTACGTTCAGGTGCTGGTCGCCATCGTGCTCGGCTTCCTGGTCGGGTGGCTCGCGCCCGACATAGCCGAGAGTCCGTGGATGAAGGCGCTGGGCGACGGCTTCATCAAGCTCATCAAGATGGCCATCGCGCCGATCATCTTCTGCACGGTGGTATCGGGCATCGCCCACATCGAGGACGCCAGCAAGGTCGGCCGCGTCGGCATCAAGGCACTCATCTATTTCGAGATCGTGTCGACGCTGGCGCTTGCCATCGGCTTGCTGGTCGGCAATTTCGCGCGCCCGGGCGAGGGGTTCAGCGGTGCCGCCGGCGATCCGGCCGCGGTCGCCCAGTATGCCGAGCGTGCTGCGCATCAGAGCATCGTCGAGTTCATCCTGCATATCATCCCCGACAGCCTCGTCGGCGCCTTTGCCGACGGCAATATCCTGCAGGTGCTCCTTATCGCCATCCTGTTCGGCTTCGCGCTGATGGTGCTGGGCGAGCGCGGGCGCGCGGTGCGCACGCTCGTCGACGATCTGGGCCGCGCGTTCTTCGGCATCATCGCCGTGATCATGAAGGCGGCACCGGTCGGTGCCTTCGGCGCCATGGCCTACACCATCGGCAAGTACGGCCCGGAAGCGCTGGGCAATCTCGCCGGTCTCATCGCGACGTTCTACCTGACGTCGGCGCTGTTCATCTTCGTCGTGCTCGGCACCATCGCCTGGGTGGCGGGTTTCAATATCGTGCGCTTCCTCGGCTACATCAAAGACGAACTGCTGCTGGTGCTCGGCACCTCGTCGTCGGAAAGCGCGCTGCCGCAGCTGATGGAGAAGCTGGAGCGCCTCGGCTGCTCCAAGTCGGTGGTCGGCCTCGTGGTCCCGACCGGCTACTCGTTCAACCTCGACGGCACCAACATCTACCTGACTCTGGCGACGCTGTTCATCGCGCAGGCCATGGGGGTCGAGCTGACGCTGTACGAGCAGTTCGTGATCCTCGGTGTCGCTATGTTGACGTCGAAGGGGGCGAGCGGCGTCACCGGCGCCGGCTTCGTCACCCTCGCTGCGACGCTGGCCGTGGTCAGTCCGGCGCTGGTGCCGGGCATGGCCATCGTGCTCGGCATCGACAAGTTCATGAGCGAGTGCCGGGCGCTGACGAATTTCATCGGCAACGGCGTGGCGACGATCGTGGTGTCGGCCTGGGAGGGCGAGCTCGACCGCGGAAAGCTGGCGCAGGCCCTTGCCCGCCGCGTCGATCCGTCCAACGTCGAAACCGCCGTCACCACGGGCTAGTCGCAGTCGCCCCTAGTACACGTCATGGCCGCGAAGGCGGCCATCCACGCAAATCTCAACACGTGTTTTGGTGAAGGTGATGCGAGGCGGGTTGCAGCGTGCGGCATCCCGCGGTCAGGTGCTTGCTGAAGCTGGCGTGGATGGCCGCCTTCGCGGCCATGACGATTGGCGTGGCTGTTTCCGTCTGCGGGAAGACATGGGGAGCGGTGGGTCCTCGGCGGCCATGCTGAAAGCATGCCTCCGGCATGGCCCGAGGATGACAGCAATGCTCGCAAGCTCAGTCGCCGTGGTTGGTGAGGGCCACGTACTTCTCGTCCTCTTGCGCGCGGCGCTCGAAGGCGAGGAAGTCGTAGTAGCCGCAGCGGCCAGCGCCGGGGAACGAGCGGCACACGGACGGGCGCGCCGTGTAGATGGTGCAGCAGCGCTTCTTGGTGTCGAAGAAGCGGCAAATCTTGCCGTACAGCTCGTCCTTCTTGCGCCGCATGGCGTACTTGCGGCCATGCTCCTCCTTGGTAAACGCCCGTTTGGCCTCGTCGAAGGAGAGATTGTGGTGGCGGGCCAGCCGCTCGACATCCCGCTTATCCAGGGGGATGAGCGGATACGAACAGCAGTAACCGGGACATTTCCGGCAGTTATATTGGGCGGAGCTCAAGCTCTGGGCTTTCCTGAGGTGTTTCTGCCACCCCCGGGTCGATAGCGTGATCGCCGGCCGGCGGATGGCGGAGCAGCCCTTGACTCATGCAATGCTCCGTGGGGAAAGAGCAAGGGGGATGATGGGTTTGGGTCCGGTTCGCGGAGCCATGTCACACTTTTTCCCATAAGCTCTGCGTAGTTCGCGCCGCGTCAGCGTTCGGGGTAACATCGGTATGGCGGACAGGGCTCGTCTTTCTCCGGAAGCGGAGACGCCGGTCAACCCTTACAGCCTGCTCGAAGCCGTCAACAGCTCGAGCGACACTGCCCATACCGGCTGGCTGATCTTCCTCGCCATCATGACCTACCTGATGATCGCCGTGGCGGGCGTCACCCACGAGGCGCTGCTGCTCGAAACGCCGGTCGAGCTGCCGATCCTTCAGGTCAAAATCCAACTCAAGCAGTTCTTCCAGTTCGCGCCGGTCGTGCTGGTGCTGTTCCATCTCGGCATCCTGGCGCAGCTCGTGCTTCTCGCCCGCAAGACGCTGGAGTTCGACCACGCGATCCGCTTCCTCGAGACGAGCGACAAGCGCACGCATCCCTTGCGTCTCGAGCTGCACAACTTCTTCTTCGTGCAGGGCATCGCCGGCCCGCAGCGCTCGGTGGTGATGAGCGCCTTCCTGAACCTGATGTCGTGGCTGACGATCGTCATCCTGCCGGTGGTGCTGCTGCTCTATATGCAGGTCGCGTTCCTGCCCTACCACGACGTGACGACGACGTGGATCAACCGCATCTTCCTGACGCTCGACATCGCCGGGATACTGCTGATCGGCGTGTTCCTGATGCGGGCCGAGACATCGTTCCTGCAGGCGTTCTGGCGCTCGACCGTGGCGCACCCGGTGAGTGCCATCGCCACCGCCGTGGTGCTGGCGATCGTCGCCTATCTCTCCTATTTCGCGGCGACCGTGCCAGGCGAGCCGCTCGACAAGGTCGGGCAGAGGCTCATGGCCTGGTCGAAGCCGGCCGATGGCGGCAAGGTGCAGCAGGGCGGCTTCTCGTTGCCGTTCCTCAGCGCCGGCACGGACGGCACCTTGTTCGGCATCTTCCGCCGCAACCTCGTCGTGACGGACTCCGACCTATTGGGAGAACGCGAGCCGAACGGCGAGAAGACGCTGCGCTTGCGCGGCCGCGATCTGCGCTACGCCAAGCTCGACCGCACGGATTTCTCCGGTGCCGACTTGACCGGCGCGGCGCTCGACGGGGCTAGTCTCGTCGGCGCCAATCTTGAGAAAGCTTCGCTCGCCTGCGCCGAGCCCGATACCGTGATGCTGAGCGACAACCGGGTGGCGGCGCGCTGCGCGACCGCCCGCGGCGTTGACCTGACGCGCGCCCGCCTCGCCAACGCCCGCCTGTGGGGCGTCGACTTCAGCAGCGCCAAACTCGACGAGGCGCAGCTCGACGGAGCCGATCTGGCCAACGCCGTGCTCACGGGCGCCAGCCTTTCGAACGCGCACCTCGACAAGGCGGACCTGACCGGCGGCGTGCAGGCGCAGGGCGCCAACTTCTTGAACGCGTCGCTGCAGGGCGCGGACCTCACCGGCGCGCGGCTGCAGCTCGCCGATTTCTCCAGCGCCGCGATGCAGGGCGCGCTTCTCGACTTCGCCCAGCTCGAAGGCGCAGTGCTGCGCGACGCCAATCTCGAGGCGGCGAGCCTGCAGCAGGCGCGGTTGCTCGGTACCGATATGACCGGCATGAAGATGGCCGGCAGCGACCTGCGCGGCGCTGTCGTTTGGTTGGCGCAGCCGCCGGTGTGGGATTCGACCGGGCTCACCGATCTCAGCGAGCTCGCCGTGCGTGCCCCCGCCGACACCGAGCGCGCCAGCCTGCAGGCGAGCCTGCAACGCATGGGCGGCGATGACGAGCTGCGCCGCAAGGGCCAGGAGCTCACCTCGCAGCTCGCCGAGAAGGACGCGACCTGGTCGGGCACGCTGGATCAGCAGCGCTGGCAGAGCTGGGTGGGGGCCTCGCCGCCGCCGCCGGCGCTGACCTACAAGAGCGATCTCACCGCCTACCTGACGAAGCTGATGTGCAGCGCTCGCTGGAGCAATGGCGCCATCGCCACCGGCGTTGCCCGGCGCGCCACCGGCAGCCAGTTCCGCGGCGACGTCGTCGCCGTCTACGACGGGCTCAAGGCGCCGTCCTGCGTGGCCTCGTCCCAGGCGCCCGCGAAGGTGATGCGGGATCTGTCCTCGGCCGCGGAAACCGCCCGCAACTGATCCAGCTGTCTGCGTTTTAGGGCGGCTCCTTGCCAACGCCGCAGTCTCGGCCTATCTATAGAACATATAGAGAACACATGGGCCGATTTGGCGTGGACAACACGCCATTGCCCGTCAGCCGATCCCCGCGATGGGGTAGGTTGCGAATGCGACTCATCGGCGGGCCGGTGAGAGATGGATTCATCGCGGCTGCCGAGGTGGCGCGCCGCAAATTCGAGGAGTGCAAGGCATGGCTGGTTCGGTCAACAAGGTGATCCTGGTCGGCAATCTCGGCAAGGATCCGGAGATCCGCCGCACCCAGGACGGGCGTCCGATCGCCAACCTGCGCATCGCCACCTCCGAGACGTGGCGGGACAAGTCGACGGGCGAGCGGCGCGAGAAGACCGAGTGGCACTCGGTCGTCATCTTCAATGAGAACCTCTGCAAGATCGCCGAGCAGTACCTGAAGAAGGGCGCCAAGGTGTTCATCGAGGGCCAGCTGCAGACGCGCAAGTGGCAGGGCCAGGACGGCCAGGACCGCTACTCGACCGAGGTCGTGCTGCAGGGCTTCAACGGCAACCTGACGATGCTCGACGGCCGCGCTGGTGGCGGCGGCATGAGCGAGGGGAGCCAGGCGGACTACGGTGGCGACAGCGGCGGCTACGAGGCGCCGGCACGTTCCCCGTCGCGCGGTGGCGGCGGCGGCTCGAAGGGCGGCGGCGGCTTCGACAAGCAGCTCGACGACGAGATCCCGTTCTAGTCGAGCTTTAACGTCTCAAGAAAACATAGATATAACAGAATGTTGTGGACGCGGGCTGCGATGCAGCCTGCGTTCATGTGCGTCGGCGTATCACAATTTCGTCGTCGAAGGCCCGCACAAGCGGGCCGTCACTGGGTCGGCCGCGGGCCGGCCGGACAATTTGGGGAGTACGACTATGCTCTGGCGATCCATCATGGCGCCGCTACTCGCACTGCTCGTCATTCCGCTCGCCGCCGACGTCGCATCAGCGCAGGGCCGCGACCGGGACCGGGGTCCGCCGGGATTCGACCGTGATCGCGGACCTCCGGGGTTCGATCGCGATCGTGGTCCTCCGCGGGAGCAGTGGGACCTGCTCGGCGAGCAGTCGGTCGGCTTCGGCGTCGATCGCGACGTGATCCGCGTCGGCCGCCGCGAAGGCCGCTTCAGTGCGCTTGCGCTCGAGGTTCGCGACAACGACGTCGAGGTTCTCGATCTCAACGTCATCTTCGACCGCGGTCCGCCGCAGAGCCTGCGCGTCCGCCAGGTAATCCGCCGCGGCGAGCGCACGCGACCCATCCCATTTGCGTGGGGTGATCGCCGCATCGACCGTATCGAGATCACCTACCGCTCGAACCCGAACTTCCGCGGCCGTGCCAAGGTCGCCGTGTTCGGCCTGCGCGATGTGGGTCCGCCGCCACCCCCGCCTCCGCCGCCGGTCAGCTGGGTCGAGCTCGGATGCGGCAAGGTCGGCATCAAGCCCGACCGGGATTCGATCCGCGTCGGCCGCCGCGAGGGACGCTTCAGCGCCATCAAGCTGGCCGTGCGCGGCAGCAAGATCGAGCTTATCGACCTCACGGTCGTCTACGAGCGCGGGCCGCCGGACGAGCTGCGCGTGCGCAAGAAGATCGGCGACGGCGAAGAGACGCCTCCGCTCGATCTGCGCGGCGAGCGTCGCGCCATCGATCGCGTCGACCTGTCGTATCGCCAGACGCTCGGATTGAACATGATCAAGGGTCCGGCGACGGTGTGCGTGCTCGGCCGCTAAGCCGATAGCGCCTTCAAAAAACGAAGAGCCCCGCAGCGATTCCGCGGGGCTCTTTTGTTTTCTGCGCTGGCCGCCGATTTACGGCGAGGCGGGAGGCGTCTCTTTCGGGGTCTCGGCCGGCGGGGTCGCCGGAGCGGCAGGCTCCGTAGCCGGTGGGGTGGCGGCCGGCGTGTCGGTCGCCGGCGGGGTAGGCGTCTCGAGCGTCTGCTTGGCGGCGTCGTAGGCGTTCTTCGTCGCCTCGCCCGCCTTCTCGAGAGCCGGCTTCACGCTCTCCTCGTAGGTTTTCTTCGCGGCTTCCTCGGCACGCTGCAGCGCCGGGCCCGCTTCCTCCTTGGCCTTGTCGTAGGCGTCCTTTGCCGTCACCGAGCCCTTGTCGGACAGCTCCTTCGCCTTCTCGATGGCGCGATCGAGCAGCGACTTCGCCGGTTGCTTGCGCTCGAATTCGGGCAGTGCGGCGAGCGTTTCCTTCGTCGCCTGCGGCAGCGACACGGTGACGACGCCGTTCTCGTTCTTGATCTGCAGCGCATGGAGATTGACGCCGACACGCTTCTCGCCGAAGCCGGCGAAGCCGCCGACGCCCATGATCACGCCCTGCACCTGGTTGTTGGCGTCGAGGATCAGGTCCTCGATGTCGCCGACGATGGCGCCTTCGGCATTGTGCACCTTGGCGTGGAGCACGAGGTCCTTGGCGAGGTACTGGCCATCGCCCTGCGTCGTCAGAAACACGTCCTGGGGAACGGTGGCCGTCTGGGCGAATGCCGGCGCCGTCCACAACGCTGCCACGGCCGCCAAGGCCAACACGCCTCTGTGCATCGAACTCTCCTTCGTTCTGTTCACCGGACCGCCTCGGCGCATCCGGGCGCGCAACCTAGCATTAACCATGCCGCCGCGCTGGAGGCATGTAGCTCCTCGGCGTGTCAGGCACAAGACGCCGCAAGCGGCTGCCGCGGATTTGCGACGGGGTAGTAACGCGCTGATTCGGAAGGCTAAAATATGGGGGTATGAAGCCACGGAAATACCGGCCCGCAGATTGCGCCGCGGGGGCCGGATGGCGTATTATCACGGGCAGATTCAGAGCCCATCCGACGCACGCCCCAAGGCGTGCGTCGCGCTATCAGCGGACAGCAAAAAATCGTGGCCGACCACACCGACGACCAGGCGCCCGGCGGCAAAGAGCCGAGCGACATCCGACCCGTTTCGATCTCCGACGAGATGAAGCGCTCGTACCTCGAGTACGCGATGAGCGTCATCATCTCGCGCGCGCTGCCCGACGTGCGCGACGGCTTGAAGCCAGTGCACCGCCGCATCCTCTACGCCATGCAGCGGCTGGGGCTGGACTGGAACAAGAAGCACATGAAGTCGTCCAAGGTCGTGGGCGACACGATGGGCGACTTCCATCCGCACGGCAACCTGGCGATCTACGACGCGCTGGTGCGCATGGCGCAGGAGTTTTCGCTGCGCGTGCCGCTGATCGACGGGCAGGGCAACTTCGGGTCCGTCGACGGCGACCCGCCGGCAGCCGAGCGCTACACGGAAGCGCGCCTGTCGAAGATCGCCCAGTACCTGCTCGATGACCTCGACAAGGACACGGTCGACTTCAAGCCGAACTACGACGACCGGTTGCTCGAGCCGTCGGTGATGCCGGCAAAGTTCCCCAACCTGCTGGTCAACGGCGCCGGCGGCATCGCCGTCGGCATGGCGACGAACATTCCCCCGCACAACTTGGGCGAAGTGATCGACGCCTGCCTCGCCCACCTGGAAAATCCCGAGATATCCATCGACGAGCTGTGCCAGATCATCCAGGGTCCGGACTTCCCGACCGGCGCTCTGATCATCGGCCGCAGCGGCATCCTTGCCGCCTACCACAAGGGCCGCGGCTCGATACTGATGCGCGCCAGGGTCGAGGTGGAGGAAATCCGCAAGGATCGCGAGGCGCTGATCGTCACGGCGATTCCGTATCAGATCAACAAGAAGACGCTGATCGAGAAGATCGCCGACCTGGTGCGCGAGAAGCGCGTCGAAGGAATCGCCGACATCTGGGACGAGACCAACCGCGAAGGCATGCGCATCGTCATCGAGCTGAAGCGCGATGCGGTCGCCGACGTGGTGCTGAACCAGCTCTATCGCTTCTCTGACCTGCAGACGACCTTCGGCGCCAACATGCTGGCGATCAACGGCGGCCGCCCCGAGAGCCTCAATCTCAAGGACATGATCGAGGCCTTCACCAACTTCCGCGAGGAAGTGGTGAGCCGCCGCACCAAGTTCCTGCTCAACAAGGCGCGCGACCGCGCGCACGTGTTGGTCGGCTTGGCCATCGCCGTCGCCAACCTTGACGAGGTCATCAAGCTCATCCGCCATGCGCCGAGCCCGGCGGTGGCGCGCGAGCAGTTGATGGAGCGCGACTGGCCGGCGCGCGACATCGCCCCGCTGGTCGAGCTGATCGCCGACCCGCGCCATAAGGTTCAGACGGACGGCACCTACAAGCTGTCGGAAGAGCAGGCCAAGGCGATCCTCGAGTTGCGCCTTGCCCGCCTGACGGCACTGGGCCGCGACGAGATCGCCGACGAGTTGAAGAAGATCGGCGAGGAGATCAAAGAGTACCTGGCCATCCTCGCCTCGCGCCTGCGCGTGGTCGAGATCGTCAGGGGCGAGCTCACCGCGATCCGGGAAGAGTTCGCGACGCCGCGCAAGACCGAGATCCTCGAGATCGACGGCGATGTCGAGGACGAGGACCTCATCCAGCGCGAGGACGTCGTCGTCACCGTCTCGCTCAAGGGCTACATCAAGCGCGTGCCTCTAGGGACGTACCGTGCGCAACGGCGCGGCGGCAAGGGCCGCTCGGGTGCCGGGACGCGCGAAGAGGACGTCATCACCACGCTGTTCGTGGCGTCCACGCACACGCCCGTCCTGTTCTTCTCCTCGCGCGGCATGTGCTACCGGATGAAGGTGTGGCGCCTGCCGGCGTCGACGCCGCAAGCCGTCGGCAAGGCACTGGTCAACCTGTTGCCGCTGGCGCAGGGCGAGGTCATCACCTCGATCCTGCCACTGCCCGAGGACGCCGAGACGTGGGGCACGTTGCAGCTGGCCTTCGCAACGCGCTCGGGCAGGGTGCGCCGCAACGCGCTTTCGGACTTCGAGAACATCAACCGCAACGGCAAGATCGCCATGAAGCTCGACGACGGCGATGCCATCGTCTCGGTGAACATCTGCACGCCGGAGAACGACGTGCTGCTGACCACCGCGCGCGGCCGCTGCATCCGCTTCCTGCTCGCCGACGAAGTGCGCCTCTTCAAGGGGCGTGACTCGGACGGCGTGCGCGGCATCAAGCTGGACGGGGACGACCACATCATCTCGATGACGGTGCTGACGCACGTCGACGCCGATCCGGCCGAGCGCGCCGCGTACCTGAAGCAGGCGAACATGCTGCGCCGGGCGCAGGGCGAAGAGATCGCCGAGGAAGCCGCCGAGGTCGACGCCGACGAGGAGGTCGTCGAGGGCACCGCCGAGCTCACCTCGGAGCGCTACGCGGAGCTGTCGGGCAAGGAGCAGTTCGTGCTCACGCTGTCGGAGCGCGGCTTCGGCAAGCGGTCGTCGTCCTACGAGTACCGGACCTCGGGGCGCGGCGGCAAAGGCATCGTCGCCATGGTGGTCAACGACCGCAACGGGCCGCTGGTCGCCTCGTTCCCGGTCGTCGACACCGACCAGATCATGCTGGTGACGGACGGCGGGCAGCTCATCCGCTGCCCGGTCAACGACGTGCGCATCGCCGGCCGCAATACGCAGGGCGTGCGCATCTTCAAGACCGACGCGGAGGAGAAGGTCGTTTCGGTCGAGCGCATCCCCGACGACGGCAGCGGCGACGGCGAGGGCGCTGAGAATGGCACCGACGAGGCACCACCCACCGAGTGAGCGGCGGTTTCACTCCATTTCTTTACGGGGATGGGGTAGGGCGTTGTAGCATCGCCAAGCACGCAACGTGCGTGCGCCATGCAACTCGTCGGCCCATGAAACGTATCGGCTTCTATCCAGGCTCGTTCGACCCCGTGACCCTCGGGCACACGGACGTGATCGCCCGCGCCTGTCGGCTGGTCGATCGCCTGGTCATCGGCGTCGGCACGCACGACGCCAAGCAGCCGATGTTCACGGTGGCCGAGCGCGTCGCCATGCTGGAGAGCGAGACGGTGCCGATTGCCAAAAAGGCAGGCACCGCGATCGACATCGTCACGTTTGGCGGTCTCGCGGTGGACGCGGCGCGCGAGGCGGGTGCGAGCGTCATCGTTCGCGGCCTGCGCGATGCGACCGACTTCGATTACGAAGTGGGCATGGCGGGCATGAACGGCGCCATGGCGCCGGGTATCGAGACGGTGTTTCTCGCAGCGACCCCGTCGGTGGCGCACATCGCCGCCAACCTCGTCCGGCAAATCGCGCAGATGGGGGGCGACGTCGCGCCGTTCGTTTCGCCCGCCATCGCCGCACGCCTCAAGGCGAAGACGCAGACGCAGAGCTAATTTATGTGCATCCAGAAATATTTGGCTCAGCGCGCGCGCCGTGAGCCCTGTGGTGTGTTGCGCGGCCGCCGCCTGGAGCGGTAAGAATGCCGTGCATAGCGGCCCGGCCATCGGCCGCTTCGAGGTCTCTCAGCCCAGAAATCGGAAGGTGTGCCCCATGCGGTTTTTGACCTGCCTTGCCCTGGCGTTTTGCGTCTTCGCCGGCGCGGCTTGCTCCGAGCAGCCCGGCACGACCGGCGCGGCCGACAGCGACATCCTCGTCATCGAGACGAAGCACGGGAAGGTGCTGGTGAAGCTGCGCCCGGACCTGGCGCCCAAGCACGTGGAGCGGGTCAAGCAGCTCGCCAAGGAAGGCTTCTATGACGGGTTGAAGTTCCACCGCGTGATCGGCGGCTTCATGGCGCAGACAGGCGACCCAGCGGGCACGGGTGCGGGTGGCTCCAACTATCCCGATCTGCCGGCCGAATTCTCGCCGGAGCCTTACAAGCGCGGCACGGTCGGCGCGGCGCGCACCGCTGACCCCAACAGCGCCAACAGCCAGTTCTTCATCTGCTACGACGACACAGGCTGCTCGAGCCTTACAGGCCAATATACGGTGTGGGGGCAGGTAATCGAAGGGATGGAAGCGGTCGACAAGATCGCCAAGGGCGAGCCGCCGCCCATCCCCGACGTGATGGAGAAAGTCTACCTGCAGTCCGACAAGAAGTGACGCCGCCGCCGACCACGGCGACGGCGCTCATCCCGTTCGTGCCGGGCGGGCGCGACTTCGAGCTGTCGATAGCCTTTTTCGGCGAGCTGGGCTTTGGCGTGCAGTGGCGGCACGAGGGCCTCGCCGGGCTGCGCTTCGGCGAGGCGGCATTCATGCTGCAGGATATCGACGTCCCTGAGTGGCAGACGAACCAGATGCACGTCATCGAGGTCGGCGACCTTGATGCCTACTGGGATTACCTTTCCGGCAAGGGGCTCGCCGAGCGCTTTGCCGGCGTGCGCCTCAAGGCACCCCACGACTACCCTTGGGGCCGCGAGGTACACATCATAGATCCGGCCGGCGTCTGCTGGCACGTGCGCCAGGCAAAAAACGCCTGATTTGCCGCCCGGCGCGTCACCCCCTAAACCCTACTTCCCCAACCCAAAGCTTGGAGACAGCCATGGCGACCCCCGATCCGGAGAACACCCTCATCATCGAGACGACCAAGGGCCGCGTGGTCATCGAGCTGCGCCCGGACCTCGCGCCTAAGCACGTCGAGCGCATCAAGCAGCTGGCGCGCGAGGGCTTCTACGACGGCATCCCGTTCCATCGCGTCATCGACGGCTTCATGGCCCAGACCGGTTGCCCGAAGGGCACGGGCACCGGCGGCTCGAGCTATGCGAACCTCAAGGCCGAGTTCAATGCCGAGCCGCACGTGCGCGGCGTCTGCTCGATGGCGCGGGCGCAAAGCCCCGACAGCGCCAACAGCCAGTTCTTCATCGTCTTCGACGACGCGACCTTCCTCGACAAGCAGTACACGGTGTGGGGCAAGGTGATCGAGGGCATGGAGAACGTCGACAAGATCAAGCGTGGCGAGCCGGTGCAGAGCCCCGACAAAATGGTTTCGGTCAAGGTCGGCGCCGACGCTTAATGCGCGTCGGCGCGGTGCGGAGTGGAGACGGGCTGATGGTGCAACTGGCAGCGGTGCTTCTCATTTATGCCGGACTGGCGGGTGCCGCCGGCGTCGGGCTTGCGGCTGCCGGTGCGCACGGCAACGACATGGCGGCGCTGACGTCACCCGCCCACTTCCTGCTCATGCACGCAGCCGCGGCGGCGGCGATTGTCGCCCTGGCGACGCGCGCGGCACATCCGGGTGCGTTCCTGCTCGCGGCGTTCGTCCTGCTCGTCGGCGTGACGTTGTTCTCCGGCGACATCGCCGCGCGCACGCTGTGGCAGGTGAAGCTGTTCGCGATGGCCGCGCCGGCCGGCGGCATGATCATGATCGGCGGCTGGCTGCTCCTCGCCTTTGCCGGCGTGTGGGAGCTTTTCGCGCCGCGCGCCTAGCGCAGCGAGTTCGGTGAACGAGTAAAGGTGTCCGCGATGATGGGTCTCTTATGGTCGCTGCTCGGCGTGGTGGCGGGCGTGCTGATTGCCATGCAGGCGCCGATCAACGCGCAGCTGGCGCGCGGCTTGGGCTTTCCTCTAGCCGCCGCCGCCGCCTCGTTTCTCGCCGGCACGGCCGCGCTCATGGTCATCGCCACCGTCGCCGCGCAGGTGCAGGGCACCTCCATCGCCTGGCGCGTCCCGCCCCTGTGGATGTTCGTCGTCGGCGGCTGCCTCGGCGCCGCCTTCGTGACCTTCTCGATCATCCTGACGCCCAAGCTTGGCTCCGCGGCGACCATGGCCTTCATCGTCGCCGGGCAGCTGCTGGCCGGGCTCACGCTCGACCACTTCGGCTACTTCGGGCTCGCCGTGCGCGAGGTGAGCGTCGGGCGCGTCGGCGGCGCGCTCTTGCTGCTCGTCGGCGCGCTGCTCATCCGCTTCACCTGATGCGCACCGACCTCTTCGATTTCGCGCTGCCCGAGGAGCGCATCGCGCTGCATCCCGCGCACCCGCGCGACTCAGCGCGCATGCTCGTGGTGCCGCCTGACGACGCGGCCTTTGCGGACTTGGGCGTGCGCGACCTGCCGGAGCTGCTGCGCGCCGGCGACGCGCTGGTGTTCAACGACACGCGCGTCATTCCTGCGGCGCTGGAGGGCATCCGTCGCCGCGGCGATCTCTCCGCCCACATCGCGGTGACGCTGATCGAGCGGCTGGGCCTCGACCGTTGGCGAGCGCTGGCGCGGCCGGCGAAGCGGTTGCAGGAGGGCGACCGCCTGCACTTTGGCCACGATGAGAGCATGTGCATGACGGGCTCACTCGACGCGACGGTCAAGGCGCGCGGCGACGGCGGTGAGGTTGAGCTGGCGTTCGATCTCGCCGGCCCCGATCTCGACGCGGCGATCGCGGCGGTGGGGCAGATGCCGCTGCCGCCCTACATCGCCGCCAAGCGTGACGTCGAAGACATAGACCGGCGCGACTACCAGACGATCTTTGCGGCGGTCGACGGGGCGGTCGCGGCGCCGACGGCGGGGCTGCACTTTACGCCGGAGCTGATGGCGGCGCTGGAGGCGCGTGGCGTCTCGCGCCACTTCGTGACGCTGCACGTCGGCGCCGGCACCTTCCTGCCGGTGAAGGCGGATGACACCGCCGACCACAAGATGCATTTCGAGACGGGCGAGATCTCGGCCCACACCGCGACGGCGCTGAACGAGGTGCGGGCGCGCGGTGGACGCATCGTCGCCGTCGGCACGACGTCGCTGCGCCTGCTCGAGACGGCGGCGCGCGGCGGCGAGTTGCAGCCGTTCACGGGTGCGACCGACATTTTCATCACGCCGGGATACCGGTTTCGCGCCGTCGATATCCTGATGACCAACTTCCATCTGCCGCGCTCGACGCTATTCATGCTGGTGTCGGCGTTTGCCGGGCTGGAGCGGATGAAGGCGGCCTACGCCCACGCCATCGATGAAGGTTACCGCTTCTATTCCTATGGCGACGCGTCGCTGCTCTTCCCTTCGCGGAGCGAGTAACCTATTCCCTCCCGGGTTCGTGAGACCTCGAAAGACCGATGCAGGAACGCGTGACGACGTTTGGATTTGAGCTGAAGGGCGAGGACGGCGCGGCGCGCCTCGGCGCGCTGACGACGCCGCGCGGCATCGTGCGCACGCCCGCCTTCATGCCCGTCGGCACGGTCGGCACGGTGAAGGCGCTCTACTTCGACCAGGTGAAAGAGGCGGGCGCCGACATCGTCCTCGCCAACACCTACCACCTGATGCTGCGTCCCGGCGCGGAGCGCGTGGCGCGGCTCGGCGGCCTGCACACCTTCATGCGCTGGGATGGACCGATCCTCACCGACTCGGGCGGCTTCCAGGTGATGTCGCTATCGAAGATCCGCGAGGTGAGCGAGGAGGGGGTGCGCTTCGCCTCGCACATCGACGGCTCGCGCCACATGCTGACGCCCGAGCGCGCGGTGGAGATCCAATGCCTGCTCGGCTCCGACATCCAGATGCAGCTCGACGAGTGCATCGAATTGCCGGCCGAGCGCAAGGAGGCCGAGCGGGCGATGGAGCTGTCGCTGCGCTGGGCTGAGCGGGCGCGAGCGGCCTTCGCTGACCGAGGGGCGCCGGGGCAGGCGCTGTTCGGCATCGTGCAGGGCGGCGTTGACCCCGAGCTGCGCCGGCGCTCGGCGGAGGCGCTGGTCGGCATGGATCTGCCAGGCTACGCCGTGGGCGGCCTCGCCGTGGGCGAGGGACAGGAGATGATGCTGCGCACGCTCGAAGGCGTCCTGCCGTTCCTACCGTCGATGAAGCCGCGGTATCTGATGGGCGTCGGCTCGCCGTCCGACCTCATCAAGTCGGTTCAGCGCGGCGTCGACATGTTCGACTGCGTGCTGCCGACGCGCAACGGCCGTCACGGCCTCGCCTTCACCTGGAACGGCAAGGTCAACCTGCGCAACGCCGCGCACGCGGAGGACCCTGCGCCGCTCGATCCGCAGAGCTCGTGCCCGGCGGCGCGCGATTATTCGCGCGCCTACCTGCATCACCTCGTCAAGTCGGGCGAGTACCTCGGCGCCATGCTGCTGTCGTGGGTGAACACGGCGTTCTACCAGGAGCTGATGGCGGCGATGCGCATTGCCATCGCCGAGGGCCGCTTTGCTTCGTGGTCCGAGGAAACCCTCGCCCGCCTCGACGGCGAAACGGGTTAGATCGGGTCGACGGCGGCGACTTCCTCGCGCAGCGTGCGCTCGCGGTTCAACAGGTAGATGCCCGAGCCGACGATCACCGAGGCGCCGACGAGCGTCCACACGTCGGGCAGGTCGCCGAACACGATGAAGCCGAACATCACCATTGTCAGCAGCTGCATGTAGATGAACGGCGCGACGGTGGATGCCGGCGCCAGCCGGTAGGCGTGGATAAAAAGATAGTGCCCCGTGCCGCCGAGCACGCCGAGGATTCCCAGGATCAGCCACTGGCCTAGGCTCTGCGGCCATACCCAGCCCCACAGCGCGAACGGGGCGAGGGCGAAGGCGCCGAGCAGCACGGAATAGAACAGCATGACCAGCGGCGGGTCGTAGGCCGCGAGGTAGCGCGTCAGCAGCATGAAGAAGGCGTAGGCGAGCATCGAGGCGAAGGCGAAGAGGAACGCCGGGTGCAGACCGCCAATGCCGGGATGCACGACGATGAGCACGCCGATGAAGCCGGTGAAGATGGCGATCATGCGCCGCCAGCCGACCCACTCGCCGAGAAACGGCCCGGCGAGCAGCGCCACGATCAGCGGCGCCATGAATACGACCGAGATCGTCTGGTCGAGCCGCAGGTGGCGTAGGGCGAGAAAATTGCCGGCCGTCGTCGACACCATGAGGAATGAGCGCAGCAACTCCAGTTTGAGCTTGCGGGTGCGCAAAAGCGCACCGAGCGGCAGCGCCGAGAGCATCGACAGCATGATCAGGAACTGGCCGAGGAAGCGCGACCACACGATCTGCACGACCGGCAGGTGCGCCTGGGTGACGAGATACTTTGCGGACGTGTCGAGCGCCGAGAAGAACGCGACGGCGAGGCACATGAGTCCGATCGCCTTCATGCGATCGGCAGCCGCCAGCGTCGCCTCGCGCGGCGGTTGCGCGGCGGCAAGCACCCGTCCGCCGGCCTTGCCGGCGGCGGTATCTGATGCGGTCCTGTCGTCCATGGGCGGCCCTCATAGCGCATTTCCAGCACATTGGGATCCTAAGCTTAGAATTCCACGTGGACAAGTTGTCGCG
>JADMIO010909336.1_pt1 | contig 17194 bp, 15 predicted proteins | sample 8958161 | NCBI WGS metagenome assembly JADMIO01 (sample SAMN16585339, study PRJNA669376) | soil metagenome | isolation source: Crop rotation soil | place: USA: Cullars Rotation, Alabama | collected 2011
CCCACCGGAGCGCACCTGCTGGTCGGTGAAGGGTTCGATCATGCCGTGTTCGGCCGCCATGCGGCGGATCCAGCGGTCGGATTTGATGGACATGGGGGCGGAATATAGGCGCGCCTGCGGCGCGTCGGCTGGGGGCTGGGAGCTGGGGGCCCATGGTACCGAGGCAAAGCGATAATCGGGCGACCCGACATCAGCCCCAAGCCCCCAGCGCCCAGCCATCTCGTTGAAATCAACCTGCTTACCATCTACGTTTCATCCGGGTTGTGAAATATTTCACGAGGCGGCCAATCTGATGCTGCAGCCCTACATTCCGATTCTCCTGCTGCTCGTGTTTGTCGTCGTCAACGCCGTCGTCATCATCGGTGCGTCCACTCTCCTTTCCTCGTATCGCCCCACTGCCGTCAAGCGTGCCGCCTACGAGTCGGGGATGCCGGTGCTGGGCGATGCGCGCGAGCGTTTTTCCGTCAAGTTCTATCTCGTCGCGATGCTGTTTATCGTGTTCGATATCGAGACTGTCTACATGATTCCGTGGGCCGTGGCGTTCCAGCAGATGAAGGAGATGAGTGGCGTGCTGCTGCTCGAGATGCTGACCTTCGTCGTGATCCTCGCAGTGGGCTACGTGTACATCTGGAAGCGAGGAGCATTGCAATGGGATTGAGTCCGCTGCCGCAGGGAGCCCCGAGCACGCACGAGGAAATTTCTCCCAACTGGATTACCACCCGGCTGGATTTCCTCGCCAACTGGGGCCGCTCCAATTCGCTCTGGCCGATGCCGTTCGGCACTGCGTGTTGCGCCATCGAGTTCATGGCGACAGCCGCTGCGCGTTTTGACATTGCGCGCTTCGGCATGGAGCGGATGAGTTTCTCGCCGCGTCAGGCCGATGTGCTCATCTGCGCCGGGCGGCTTCCGTTCAAGCTCGCGCCAGTGATCCGACGCATCTGGGATCAGATGCCGCAGCCCAAGTGGGCCATTTCGATGGGTGCGTGCGCGTCGAGCGGCGGGATTTTCGACAACTACGCGATGGTGCAGGGGATCGACACCATCATTCCCGTCGATGTGTACGTGCCGGGTTGTCCGCCGCGTCCGGAAGGACTGCTGTACGGCATCATGCTGCTGCAGAAAAAGATCATGGGCGAGACGATGGCCGACCCGTCGTTGCGCGTCGAGCAGCTGGTCGGCCCGGACGGACTCTTCCGCCGGCCGGAGTTCATCGATGAGATCTCCGAACCGTTCGGCAATTCCGTGCACCAGACGAGATCGGCGTGACCAGCGGGTCGGCGACTCTCGACGCGATCAGTGCAGCGCAGGGTGCATCGGATACCGTCGCGGCGCTCAAGGCGAAGTTTGGCGATGCGATCGTGCGGACGCAGGTGGTGTGCGGGCAGGCCGTCGTGCACGTAGCCAATGCGAGCGCGCATGCGCTGCTCACCTGGTTGCGTGACGATCCTTCGCAGCAATTCAACTACCTGACCGACATCACTTGCGTCGAGTATCGCGACGCGGAGTTGCCGCTCGAGGTGGTGTACCAGTTGCGCTCGCTCGATCGGAAGGTGGACCTGCGCGTCAAGATTCCGCTCAATCCGGACGGGCCACTGGAGGTGCGCTCGGTGTGCGGACTCTGGAACGGTGCGGACTGGCTCGAGCGCGAAGCGTGGGACATGTTCGGTGTGACGTTTCGCGGGCATCCGGATCTGCGTCGCATCCTGATGTGGGAAGGGTACTCCGAAGGATTCCCGTTGCGGAAGTCGTTCCCTTTGCGCGGCCACTGGTCGCGCGCCGAACAGACGCGCCAGGCGCTGGAAGCCAATCCCGAGGCGTACTACTCGCTCGAAGAATTGTCGATTTCCGAAGCGTATCGTGAACTTCCCGCCGACGTGCGTGAACGTCTTGCCAAGGCAGGGAAGGTGCTGCCGTGACGCCGCGCACGATCGAGATGGAGCTGTCGACGCCGACGCTCGACCCGCGCGGACAGGTGCGCAACGTTCCGCTTGGCGTGTCGCGTCGCCCCAGCGAATCGGTCAACGAGGATTTCGGCGCCGAGCACATGCTGGTCAACATCGGGCCGCAACACCCCGCGACGCACGGCGTGCTGCGACTCGTCGTCGAACTGGAAGGCGAAGCGGTCAAGCGCGTCATACCGCATATCGGCTACCTGCATTCCGGTTTCGAGAAACTCGGCGAGTATCGCTTCTACAACCAGATCATTCCGCTCACCGATCGCACCGACTACCTGTCGCCGATGGCGAACAACGTCGCGTTCGCGCTCGCGGTCGAAGCGCTGATGGGAATCGAGATCACCGAACGCTGCCGGTTGCTGCGCGTCATCGCATGCGAGATGAGCCGGATCATCTCGCATCTCGTATGGGCCGGTACCACCGGAATCGATCTCGGCGCATTCACGCCGTTCCTCTGGATGTTCGAGCAGCGCGAGCGGATCTACAACTTGCAGGAATCGTGGACCGGCGCGCGACTGACGACATCGGTGGCGCGCGTCGGTGGCATGATGGCCGACGTGCCGGATGGATGGGAAACGGGGCTGCGTGATTTCGTGCGAACCTTCCCGCAGACGCTGCGCGAAGTGGACACGATGTTCACCCGCAATGCCATCTGGTGCGGCCGGACGCAGGGCGTCGGCGTGATGAGCGCCGAAGATGCGATCAACTACTCGCTCTCCGGTCCGATGCTGCGCGCCAGCGGTGTCGCGTACGACGTGCGCAAGGATCGCCCGTATCTCGGCTACGATGAGTTCGACTTCGACGTCCCGGTCGGCGAATGCGGCGACATCTATGATCGCTACCGCGTGCGGCTCGAGGAGATGTCGCAGTCGGTCCGGATTCTCGAGCAGGCGCTCGACAAGCTCAAGCCCGGCCCGGTGGACGTTGCCGATCCGCGCATCACGCTGCCGCCCAAGTCGCGCGCGATGAGCGACATGGAAGCGATGATCTTCCACTTCAAGCAGGTGATGGAAGGCATTCGTCCGCCGGCCGGCGAGGTGTACTTCGGCGTCGAGAATCCCAAGGGTGAGCTTGGCTACTATCTCGTATCGGACGGTACCGCGAAGCCGGTGCGCTGGAGGATTCGCCCGCCATCGTTCCTCAACCTCGCGGCGCTCCCCAAGCTCTGCGATGGCGCGATGCTGTCCGACGTGATCGCGATCAACGCCAGTGTCGATATCGTGATGGGAGAGATTGATCGGTGAGTGAACACGCCACGACCGCGCATGTGCCCGTGTTCACCGGCGCCGTGCTCGCCAAGCTGGAAGCGTTGTATCCCATGTACCCGGACAAACGGTCGTTGCTGCTGCCTGCGCTCTGGCTGATCCAGGAAGCGCGCGGCTGGATCTCGGACGACAGCGTTGCGGAAGTGGCGGCCAAGCTCGATCTCACGCCGGCGTACGTCCGCGGCGTGGTGACGTTCTACACGATGTATCACACCCATCCGGTCGGTCGGCATTTCATCCAGGTGTGCACCACGTCGCCATGCGGCATCTGTGGCGCCGAGGACGTTGCGCGGGCGATCGTCAAGGAGAGCGGCTGCGGCGACCTCGGTGCCACGAGCCCGGATGGGCGGTTCACCGTGATCGAAGTGGAATGTCTTGGGGCCTGCGGCTTTCCGACGCCGATCCTGATCGACGACGATTTCATCGAGAACGTGTCGGTGGATCAGGTACCCGCCATTCTCGCGCGGTACACCTGATGGGTTGGCCGCACGCGATCCATCCCAAGGAAACGCCGGTGCTCTCGAAGCACTTTGGCGAAGTCGATGCGCGCAGTTATGCGGGCTGGGTCAAGCGCGGCGGATACGTCGCGCTCAAGAAAGCGATCGGCATGGCGCCGGACGACATCATTGCGGAAGTGAAGGCCTCAGGGCTTCGCGGCCGCGGTGGCGCTGGCTTTCCGACCGGGATGAAGTGGTCGTTCATGCCGAAGGACGACGGCAAGCCGCACTATCTCTGCTGCAACGCCGACGAGTCCGAGCCGGGAACATTCAAGGATCGCGAGATCCTGCGCTGGACGCCGCACGCGCTCATCGAGGGATGCGCCATCGCTCAGCTCGCGATCCGCGCCGAGACGACCTACATCTACATCCGCGGCGAGTTCACCGAGCCGTATCACATCCTGCAGCGCGCGGTGGACGAAGCGTACGCCAACAAGGTGCTCGGTGCCGACGCGATGGGATCGGGACGGCGGATCGACATTGTGGTGCATCGTGGCGCGGGCGCATACATCTGCGGCGAAGAAACCGCGTTGATGAATTCGATCGAAGGGAAGCGCGGCAATCCGCGGATCAAGCCGCCGTTCCCGGCCGTCGCGGGCCTGTTCGGCATGCCGACCACGATCAACAACGTGGAGACGCTCGCTGCAGTCCCGGCGATCATCAACCAGGGATCGGCGTGGTACGCGGGATTGTCGCTGTCGAGTCCCAAGAGCACCGGCACGAAGCTGATCTCGGTGTGCGGGCATGTGCAGCGCCCCGGCACGTACGAGATCACGATGGGCCTGCCGATGAAAGAGCTGATCTACGATCTCTGCGGCGGCATGCGCCCCGGGCGCAAGCTCAAGGCGGTGATTCCCGGCGGATCGTCGGTGCCGATCATGACACCCGAGGAAGTGGAGAATTGTCCGACCGACTACGAAGGAATTGTGGCGAACGGATCGATGCTCGGCTCCGGCGGCATGATCGTGATGGACGACACGACCGACATCGTGCGTGTCGCGATGCGGCTGGCGAAGTTCTACGCGCATGAGAGCTGCGCCCAGTGCACCAACTGTCGCGAAGGCACCGCGTGGACGACGCGAATTCTTGAGCGCATGCTGGCCGGCGACGGCAAGACGTCCGACCTCGACCTGCTGCTCGATCTTGCGGAGAACATGACCGGCAAGACGATCTGTGTGCTGAGCGATTCGTGCGCCGCACCGGTCGTCAGCGGCATCAACAAGTTTCGTGGCGATTTCGACGCGCACCTGGCCGTGGCACAGTCGGCCGTGACGGCGGGGACCTGAGCATGGCGACCGAGATGGTGAACGTCACGATCGACGGCATGTCGCTGCAGGTGCCGAAGGGCACCATGGTCATCGAAGCGGCCAAGCAGGCCGGCGTCGTGGTGCCCCACTACTGCTACCATCCGTCATTGCCGTCGCCTGCGGTATGCCGCATGTGCCTCGTCGAAGTCGAGAAGGCACCCAAGTTGATGCCGGCGTGTGTCACTGCGGTCGCTGAAGGACAAGTGGTGCACGTCAACTCGCCTGCGGCGAAGAAGGGTCGTGAGGGCGTTCTCGAGTTCCTGCTGATCAATCATCCACTCGATTGCCCGATCTGCGATCAGGCGGGCGAATGCGAGTTGCAGGATTTCGTCTTCCAGGAAGGTCAGTCGGCCAGCCGCTACGACGATTATCCCAAGCGGTACGCGCCGGTGGAAGACTTCGGGCCCGATGTGCTCTACGTCCCGAATCGTTGCATTCTCTGCACCCGATGCGTGCGATTCATGGAAGACGTTGCCGCGGATGGCGTGCTCGAGGTCTACAATCGTGGCGACCGCGCCTACATCGGCCTCGAGCAGGAACACAAACTCGAACACGCGTGGGCGGGAAATGTCGTTGACCTCTGCCCGGTCGGCTCGCTGATCTCCAAGGATTTCCTGCACAAGGCGCGCGCCTGGGATCTGGACAAGACCGCATCGATCTGCCCGGGGTGCACTCAGGGCTGCAACATGACGATCGATACGCGTGACAGCACCGTGGTTCGCTTGCGGCCGCGACCGAATCTCGAAGTCAATCGTCACTTCATGTGCGATACCGGTCGCATGGACTATCGCTGGATGAATCGCGGCGACCGGGTCGAGGCGCCGTTGCGACAGGACACGGGAAGGCTGCACGCGGCAGACTGGGATGTGGCCCTCGATCGCCTTGCCGAACTGGTCAAGGATGCGCAGGGATCGACCGTCGTGCTTATTGGCAGTCGCGCCCCATGCGAGGCAATCGGATGGACGATGCGGCTCGCAGGTGATCGACCGCGCGCTGCGGCCATGCGGGTACCAACCGGTGAGGAAGCTCCGCTCGCCGGTGTGCCGAACCTGGCGCTTCGCGCGGAGCGCGCTGCCAACCTTGCCGGCGCGCGGATGTTGAACGCCACGACCGAATGGAAGACCGCGATTGCCGCTGCCGGAAGCGCGTCGCTGGTGATTCTGCTCGACGCCGACCTCGATGATGGCGAGATCGCATCGCTTGGCGGCGCGAAACATGTAGTCGCATTTGCATCGGTGGACGATCCGCGGATGCAGCATGCCGCGCTGGTGCTGCCGGTGACGACGATGGCCGAAGAGCAGGGTGTCTTCGTCAATCGTGACGGGCGCGCGCAGCGATACTTGCCGGCTCGCCCCGCTCCTGGCATGGCACGTCCCGCGTGGTGGATTGCCTCGCAGGCGTGGGCACGCGGTGACTCGGCGCGTGTCGCGCCCGGCACCGCTTCGGAAGCGTTCGGGATGCTCGCACCGTTTGCCGGCCTGACCTATCGCGATCTCGGCCTGACTGGTCGCGTCATCAGCGGTGCTGCGGCGGGAGCGGCGCAGTGAGTCCGGCCGAAAAGGGATACCTGCTTCTCGCCATCGTGAAGATGCTCGCCGTATTCACGATGGTGATGGTTGGCGTGGCACTCCTTACGCTGATGGAACGGAAAGTCGCCGGCTGGATGCAGAACCGGCCCGGGCCGAACCGGGTCGGGCCGATGGGTATCCTGCAGCCCGCCGCCGACGGCATCAAGAACTTCATCAAGGAAGAAACCCGCCCGGCCTCGGCGAGTTCGTTCCTCTTCCTGCTTGCGCCCGCGCTTTCGTTCATTCCCGCCGTGATGCTGATCGCCGTGATCCCGCTTGCCGCACCGCTCCCGGTCAACCTCGATGCGACGCTGCCATTGCTTGGCGCGGTCTCGTATCACGGTGCGATGCCGATGTCGGTCGCGGAATTGCCGATTGGCTTCGTGTTCATCCTCGCCTTCTCGTCGCTCGGCGTCTACGGCATCGCGCTCGCGGGATGGTCGTCCAACAGCAAGTACTCGCTGATTGGCGGGCTGCGCGCGAGTGCGCAGCTGATTTCATATGAAGTGGCGATGGGTTTGTCGCTCATCCCGGTCCTGCTGGTGAGCGGCAATGCGTCGTTCAGCGAGATCATCACGCGCCAGCAGCAGGGACTATGGTTCATCCTGCCGCTGTTCCTCTCGTTCTTCGTCTTCCTGATTTCGGGATTCGCCGAGACCAACCGCCTGCCGTTCGACCTGCCGGAAGCGGAATCGGAACTCGTCGCGGGATATCACGCCGAATACAGCGCGATGAAGTTTTCGCTCTTCATGATTGCCGAGTACGCGCACATCGTCACGGTGGCGGCGATGGTCGCCACGCTCTTCTTTGGCGGATGGGACATTCCGTTCACCCACTGGGACGAGCAGGGCGGAATGCTGCAAACCGTGGTGACGCACGGCTTCTTCTTCGCGAAGATGTTTTTCTGGATCTTCTTCGTGATGTGGATTCGCTGGACGCTGCCGCGGTTTCGCTACGACCAGCTCATGGCGATGGGGTGGAAATTCCTGCTGCCGCTCGCGCTGGTGTACATCATGGTCATCGCGGTCGCGATTCAGGTGGTCGAGCGGGTGCTGGGCTGGACCGATCCGCGCGCGATGGGGGGTGCGCTGTTCGCGCTCAACCTGGTGCTGGGATGGCTGGTGTTCTTTGTCGTGGACCGTGGCCACATCGTGCGGGGCATCGCGCCACGGGCGCGTGCCGCGGCCGCAGTGAGACCGGGGGCCTGATGGCGATCGGCGTCAAGGTGATGAAGCGGCCGGACACCGAGGTGTCCTACATTCGCGCCACGCTCAAGGGCATGGCGCTGACGTTCAAGCACATGTTCCAGCCGCGCGTCACGATGGAGTATCCCGAGGCGCGCAGCACCGACGACTGGCGCATCGCCACGCGCTGGCGCGGCACGCACCGCATGATGACCGACGAACAGGGGCGGTCCAAGTGCGTCGCGTGCGGCCTCTGTCCTCAGGTCTGTCCGGCCAACTGCATCAAGCTGGTTCCGGGCGAGGATGAGAACGGCAATCGCTATCCGCTGATCTACGAAATCGACGAGTTCCGGTGCGTCTTCTGCGGCTACTGCCAGGAAGTCTGCCCGGAAGAAGCGATTCACGTTGGGGTGCACTACGAGAACGCCGAGTATTCGCGCGACCGGTTCGTCTATGACCTGGAGCGATTGCAGGCGCAATCGCATCCGGTCTCGACGCTGTGGGATCCCTCCGACCCGCGAGGCCAGTGAGTGAACATCACCGCGGTGGTGTTCTACATCTTTGCAGCATGGGCGATCGCCTCCGCGCTGTTGTGCATCACGCGGAGCAATGCGCTGTCGTCGGCGCTGTGGCTCGTGTCCACGATGTTCGCGCTGGCGGCGATCTTCGTGATCCTCAACGCACAGTTCATCGCGGCGATCCAGGTGCTGGTATATGCCGGCGCCGTGATGGTGCTGTTCCTGTTCGTGATCATGCTGCTCAACCTCGAAGTGGTGCCGCACGACTGGAAGCGGTGGCCGGGCTGGGTGATCGGCATCGGTCTCGCCGTCGTGCTTGGCGCCACGCTGATCTCGCTGCGACACTACACGCCGAATCGACTCGCCGGCGAAGTCTCCACGATGCCGGGAACGGCGCGCGCCGATCTGGTCTTTCCCGTCGAGGATAGCGCGCTGGTCGCGGCCCAGGGCGCGGTGGGACATGTCGCTCAGCCACTCTTCCAGGCGTACCTGATTCCGTTCGAGATCACCTCGGTGCTGTTGCTGGTCGCGGTGATCGGCGCCGTCGTCCTCGCCAAGAGAAAGCTCTGATGGATACCCGCTTCCTGCTCGGACCGACGCTCGCGGTTTCGGCCATCCTGTTCATCATGGGTGTCGCCGGCGTGCTGATCCGGCGCAATGCCATCGTGGTGTTCATGTGCGTCGAGCTGATGCTGAACGCGGTCAACCTCACGTTCATCGCGCTGGCGCAGCTGCACGGCGTCAGCGGACAGATCATGGTCTTCTTCGTCATGACCGTGGCGGCGGCCGAGGCTGCGGTGGGACTGGCGATCATCCTGGCCATCTTCCGGCATACCCAGTCGGTGGACCTTGCCCACATCAATCTTCTCAAGGGCTGACGCGTGATCGAACTGGTGTGGCTCGCGGTCGCCCTGCCGCTGATCGGCGCGGTCATCAATGGTGCGCTGGCACTGCGCCGCCCCGACGCGAAGAACGTCGTGTCGATGGTTGGTGTCGGCGTGATGGCTGGTGCATTTGCGGTCGCGGTGGCCGTGTTCGATGCGCTGCGTCACAATCCGGTCGATTCGGTCCGCGTGGTGCTCTGGCACTGGATGCCGGTGAGCGACCGTTTCTCGATCGACCTCGCATTCCAGGTGGATCATCTCTCGGCGATCATGATGCTGGTGATCACCGGCGTCGGCGGCCTGATCCATCTCTTCTCGGTTGGCTACATGCGGAGCGATGCGGGATACGCCCGCTATTTCGCGTACCTCAATCTGTTCATCGTGTTCATGCTGGTGCTGGTGCTCGGGGCCTCGCTGCCGGTGTCGTTCATCGGGTGGGAAGGGGTTGGCCTCTGCTCGTACCTGCTGATCGGATTCTGGTTCGAAGTCGACGCCAACTCCAACGCGGGCAAGAAGGCCTTCATCGCCAATCGCATCGGCGACTTCGGCGTGCTGATTGCGATGTTCCTGCTGTGGTGGACGCTCGGCACGCTCGACTTTTCGCAGATCACGATGCAGGCGGGTGCGCAATTCGCCGTCGGTGACGTGACGCCGCTGCTGATTGCGCTGTTCATCTTCCTTGGCTGCACCGGCAAGTCGGCGCAGATCCCGCTTTACGTCTGGTTGCCCGACGCGATGGCGGGTCCGACCCCGGTATCCGCATTGATCCATGCCGCGACGATGGTGACCGCCGGCGTGTTCCTCGTGGTCCGCACTGCGGCGATTTTCACGCTGGCACCGGTCGCGCTGGAGGTGGTGGCGATTGTTGGCGCGCTGACCGCGTTCTTTGCCGCGACGATTGGCCTCAGGCAGTACGACATCAAGAAGGTGCTGGCGTACTCCACCGTGTCGCAGCTGGGCTACATGTTTCTCGGCGTCGGAACCGGTGCGTTTGCGTCGGGCATCTTCCACCTGATCACGCACGCGTTTTTCAAGGCGCTGCTCTTTCTCGGCGCGGGCAGCGTGATTCATGCGATGCATCACGCGCTGCATCATGCGCATTCGCACGCCGATCCGCAGGACATGCGCAACATGGGCGGTTTGCGCCGCGCCATGCCGTGGACCTTTGCGCTGATGGGAATCGCGACGCTCGCGATTGCCGGCGTTCCGCCGTTTGCAGGGTTCTTCTCCAAGGATGAGATCCTCGGTGCGGCGTTCGCGCGCGGTGCGGAGCATCCGATCTACATGGTGTGCTGGGCGATCGGGCTCGCCGCGGCGCTGATGACGGCGTTCTACATGGCACGTCTCATGGCGATGACATTCTTCGGTTCGTTCCGTGGCACGCCGAAGTCCGCTGAGCACCTGCACGAGGCGCCGTGGGTGATGACCGGACCGCTCGTCATCCTCGGCGTGCTCACGGTCGTCGGGGGGATGATCAACTTGCCGCACTTCGCCGGCGGGAGCGCTTGGCTCGAACACTGGCTCGAACCGGTGACCAAGGTGGCGATGATGGTACTCCATCCCGCGGCAGAGGTTGGGTCGGGGCAGGAGACCATGCTGATCGTGCTGGCGATTGCTGCCGCGACGATCGGGTTGGCGAGCGGGTTCATGCTGACCGCGCGCAGCACCATCGTGACGCCGGATGCGGCGCCACCGGAGCGCGGACTCTGGAGCCTGCTGTACCACAAGTATTACGTCGACGAAATCTACCAGCGACTGATCGTCAATCCGACCGTGTGGCTCTCGCGCCGGGCGCTGTGGCAGACCATTGATGCGTTCCTTATCGACCGGCTTGGCGTGGGTGGAACCGCGCGCGTCGCCGAGGGACTCGGCTGGCTCGGATCGCGGTTGCAGAACGGTCAGGTCGCATTCTACGTCGCGATGTTTGCCGTCGGTGTGGTGCTCATCCTTCGCACGCTGGTGAGGTAATCGATGGCCGCCTTTCTCGCATCCATCGGTTACGAGCACTGGGTGATTCACGTGCTGCTCGCGATGCCGATTCTCGCGGTGCCGGTCATTCTCTTTGCCCCGGTGCGCGCGGCGCGCTACATCGCGTTCGGCGTGGCGCTTGCGGAACTCGTCATTGGCATCGGCCTCTGGTGGGCGTACGACCCGACGCGATCGGGAATGCAGTTCGTCACCGACATCACCTGGGTACCGGGCTTCGGCATCGGCTATCGCGTCGGGATCGACGGCCTGTCGGTGTTGATGGTGCTGCTCAGCGTGATCATGCTGCCGCTGGTGGTGTGGAGCAGCTGGCGAGGGATCGACCAGAAGCAGCGCGGCTTCTACGCGCTGATCATGGCGCTCAACACCGGCATGCTCGGCGTCTTCGTCGCGACCGACCTGTTCCTGTTCTACATGTTCTGGGAAATGCTGCTGATCCCGATGTACTTCATGATCGGCATCTGGGGCAGCGGCAACCGGCTCTACGCCGCGACCAAGTTCGTGATCTACACGTTCGTCGGATCGTTCATGATGCTGGTGGCGATCATCTGGATGGTCGCGGTGGTGGCGAAGACCACGGGAACCTATTCGTTCGCGTACGCCAACCTGCTCGATCACGCGGACCTGCTGCGCCCGTGGGGGGCGTGGTTGTTCACGGCGTTCGCGGTGGCCTTTGCGGTGAAGGTGCCGCTCTTTCCGTTCCACACCTGGTTGCCCGATGCGCACACCGAGGCGCCGACGGCGGGATCGGTCGATCTCGCAGTGATCCTGCTCAAGATGGGGACGTACGGCTTCCTTCGTTTCGCGATTCCGTTCTTCCCGATGTTCGCGCTGTCAAAGACGACCGGCATGGTGATGGCGACGCTCGCCGTGATCGGCATCATTTACGCCGCGCTCGTCGCGATGGTTCAGCCGGACTTGAAGCGCCTGATCGCGTATTCGTCGGTGAGTCATCTTGGCTTCGTGATGCTTGGCATCTGGGGCAGTACCGTGGAGAGCGTGCAGGGGGCCATCATGGTGATGGTGTCGCACGGCCTCTCCACGGGCGCGCTCTTCTTCATGATCGGCATGCTGTACGAGCGACGACATACGCGGAAGATTTCTGACTACGGCGGACTCGCACGCGTCACCCCCATGCTCGCAACTGCGTTTGTCATCACGGCGTTTTCGTCGATCGGCCTGCCGGGTCTCAACGGATTCGTGGGCGAGTTCCTCGTCCTGATCGGATCGTTCGGCCGCTATCCCTGGCTGGTGGGTATTGCCTCGACCGTTGTGGTGTTCTCTGCGGCCTACATGCTCTGGTCGACGCAGCGGGTGTTCTTCAACCGGCTCACCAATCCGCTCAACGAGGGGATCGGCGACCTCAACCTGCGTGAGCTTGCGGTTGTCGGACCGCTTATTGCCGCGATGATCTGGGTCGGGTTGTATCCCGGGCCGTTGCTCAAACGCACTGCAGTGGCGGCGCAGACCTATGTCGAGATGATTCAGCCCGCGCTGCCCAAGGCGGCGCTCGCCGACCCGCCGAGGCCGCGCTGATGCCAGTCGATCTTTCGTCGCCGTCGGGCGCGACACTCGCGCTGCTTCCGGAACTGCTGCTCACGTTCTGGGCGCTCGTCGTGCTGCTCTACGTCGCGTGGCGCCATCGGGACGGCTACGACATGCGCACTGCCGGCGCGTTGTCGCTGCTGGGCTACATCTTCGCGGTGATCGCAACCGGATGGCTCGCATGGCGCGGCGCACATGCCGAGGGATTGCCGCTGATGATCGCGCTGGATGGGTTCCGCTTTGCGAGCGATGCGTTGTTGCTCTGGATTGCCGGCGCGGTCACGATCCTCTCGGTCCGCTGGCTCATTCGCCAGGGCATTCTCGCGCCCGAGTACTACCCGCTGCTGATGCTTGCGACGGTGGGGATGATGCTGCTCGCCGGTGCCGCCGACCTGATCACGCTCTTCCTCGGCCTCGAAGTGATGTCGATCTCGGTGTATGTGCTGGCCGGATTCGATCGCACCAGACGCGCCTCGGCGGAAGCGGCGCTCAAGTATTTCCTGATCGGCGCGTTCGCTTCGGGGTTCCTGCTGTACGGCATCGCGCTGGTGTATGGAGCAACCGGGCAGTTCAACTTCTCGCTGATCGGTGCGCAATTCGCATCCACGCCACCGTCGCTCATGGCGAAGCTGGGAATGGGGCTGATGCTGGTCGGCTTTGCCTTCAAGGTGGCGGCGGTGCCGTTCCATGCGTGGGCTCCCGACGTGTATGAAGGCGCCCCGACGCCGATCACCGCATTCATGGCGAGTGGCATCAAGGCGGCAGCGTTCCTCGCGCTCGCACGGGTACTCTCGGAAGTGTTCCCGGCGATGGTGGACCTCTGGCGTCCGGTCGTGTTCGGCCTCGCGATCGCCACCATGCTGGTCGGCAACCTCAGTGCCTTGTCGCAGACGTCGATGAAACGGATGCTGGCGTACAGTGCCATCGGGCACGCCGGCTATCTCTTCCTCGCGCTCTGGGCGCATTCCGACGAGGGCACAGCGGCGGTGCTGGTCTATCTGCTCGCGTACAGCATCACCACCATCGCAGCGTTCGGAATCCTCGCATCGATTGAGCGTGCCGGAGCGCGCACCGTGCTGCTCACCGATCTCGAGGGCCTGTTCACTGTGCGCCCCTTCGCGTCCATGGGACTCAGCGTCTGCATGCTTTCGCTGTTGGGTTTTCCCGGGACATTTGGATTCATCGGCAAGTGGTATCTGCTCTCCGCGGCGTTGCATCAAGGGCAGATCGTGCTTCCGGTCGTTGCGATGCTTGGCAGCGCGATTTCGATCGGATACTATCTCCCCGTCGTGCTCGCGATGACGCTCAAGCCGACGCGCACGCGACAGGCGCACCAGACGATCCGTTTCCCGCGTCCGGCCCGTATCGCCGTCGCCATCTGTATCTTTGCGATCCTGCTGCTCGGCGTGTGGCCCAACACCGTGTTGAACTTCGCCACACAGAAAGCGGTGCAGCTCCGCCAGACGGCCCAGCCCATCGGGACCCGCTAATCGAGATCGAGGGGTCGCGTGAAGATTCCAAAGTCAGTCTTTCGTGAATACGACGTCCGCGGCCTGATCGATTCCGAACTCACCATCGAGTTTGCGGAACATCTCGGACGCGCGTTCGGCAGCATGGCCATCGAACATCTTGGCCGTGCGCCGCATATCGTCATTGGTTGCGACAACCGCCCGTCGAGCGCCGGATTCGCGGCAGCGCTGAGTCACGGCATCATGGCGACGGGCGGGACGGTCGTGCGCATCGGCACGGTGCCGACGCCGGCGGTGTATTTCGCGGTGCAGGCGTTGGGCACCGATGGTGGCGTCCAGGTAACGGGGTCGCACAATCCGCCGGAGTTCAACGGCTTCAAGTTCGTGCTTGACGGCGAATCGCTGCATGGATCGGCGATCACCGCATTGGGCGAACGGATGGCCGCCGAGCACTATCTCACAGGCGCCGGTCGCGAGGAACACGACGACACCGTGCTGCGACTGTATCGGCAGGCGATCGTCGAACGCCACAAGCTGGCGAGACCGGTCAAGGTGGTGGCCGATTGCGGCAATGGCGTCACGTCGCTCGTGGCCATCGAGACGTTGCGCGACCTCGGTGCCGAAGTGATTCCGCTCTTCGACACGAGCGACGGCACTTTTCCCAATCATCATCCCGATCCGACGGTCGTGGAGAATCTTGCCGACTTGCAAGCGGCCGTTCGGCAGCACGGCGCGGAACTCGGCATCGCCTTTGACGGCGATGGAGACCGGATCGGCGCGGTCGACGAGAATACTCGCCCGATCTGGGGCGACCAGCTCCTGGTACTCTACGGACGTGACGCGGTACGCCGCTTTGGCAGCGGGGTCGCGGTGATCTTCGACGTAAAGTGTTCGGAGGTGCTGCCGCAGGCACTCACCGCCGCGGGCGCACGCCCGGTCATCTGGAAGACTGGGCATTCGCTGATTGAAGCGAAGATGAAGGAAGAGAAGTCGCCGCTCGCCGGCGAGATGAGCGGCCACATCTTTTTTGGTGGCGACTGGTTTGGCTTTGACGACGCGCTGTTTGCAGCAGCGCGATTGCTCGAGATCGTTGCCGCCTCTCCGCACGGACTCGCGCCGCTGCTGGCAGATCTTCCCGAGACATTCGCGACGCCCGAGATGCGCGTCGCGTGTCCCGACGATCGCAAGTTCGGCATTGTTGCCGAAGCAGTCGAGTATTTCAGCTCCCGTTATCCGGTGATCACGATCGACGGCGTTCGCATTACCTACGAGGACGGCTGGGGTCTGCTTCGCGCCTCGAATACGCAGCCGGTGCTGGTACTGCGTTTCGAGGCGACATCTCCGGAATCGCGCGACGCGCACAAGGCCGAGCTGATGGATTGGCTGGCGTCGCGGGGTGTGAAGGGCTAGCGCATGACGCCCCGGTCGCGCCGGTTCGCCGTGGCGTTGCTGTTGCTGGTCGTGATGCTCTTCGCCGGACGGTGGTCGGTCGGGTTTGTCGCCGAACGCTGGTGGGCCGCGACGATCTCACCTGCCGCAGCGGCATTTGTCTCGCATTGGCGATTGCTCGGCCTCGCGCTCGATGCCGGCGCCATCATCGTCGCGTCCGTCTGGTTTGCGCTGCAGGCTTTGCTCGTCGCGCGCGCTATCGAATCGGTGCAAGTCACCCGCAACATTGGAAACCTGCAGCTCCGCGAAGCGGTGCCGATGCGCCTGTTGCTCGGCGCAGCGCTGATCTCTGGAATCCTGCTCGGACTGATCGCGGGGTCGGGCGCACACGAGTGGCGCAACCCGGTCATCCTTGCGATGCAAGGCGTCACGTATGGCGTACTCGATCCATTGCTCAGTACCGATGTCGGCGTGCTGGTCGCGCAACTTCCACTGTGGGACCTCGTACACCGCATGGCGACGCTGCTCGCGGTGCTCGGACTCACATTCTGCGTGATGCTGTATGCAAGCATCGGGGCGATGCGCTGGGAACGGCGGCGCATCGACTTGCACCTCGATGCGCGTCGTCACCTCGGCGTTCTGTTAGCTGTTGTTGCGTTGACGATCTTTGCCGGGTATCAGCTTTCGCCGTATCATCTCGCCGCCGCGTCCTTGCCGACGCTGACAGGCACCGGAGCCCAGACGCGAATTCGCGCCGCCGAAATCATGAGCGGTGTCGCCATCGCGACGACGATTCTGTCACTCGTCTGGGCGCTGCGCGGCAGGAACGCGCTGCTGCTTGGAGCGTGGCTGGTGCTTGGCCTCGGCGCGATCACCGAGCGATACGCTGTGCCGGCGCTGGTCGAAGAAGCGCCGCCGGTGACCAGTCGTCTTGCGATGATGCGTCGCTTCGACGCGATCGCGTGGGGTATTCGCGAAGCACCCGCGACCACCGCGATCGACACGGTTCCCGCGGTGACCGCGCTCTGGGACGAGGCGATCCTTGCGCGATTTGCCGAATCGGGTGGCGGCGCGCTGGAAGGAGCGACACGCGGTGACGTGATCGTGGATGGTCGTGCGATGCCCGCGTGGTTTGTGGCGACCGCGCCGCCGGGCGCGCCTTCCCACCTTGAGGTGCTCGCGATTGCCGACGGCATTCCCGGTCCGGCCGGGGCTCCGCTCCTGATCCGCTCGCAGGCAGAAGCGACATCGGTCCGTCCGGTGTGGCGCACCATCAATGAAGCGCGGGTACGACCGATGTCTCCGTCGTGGCGAACGGTCACGACCGGCGTGAGCGCGACGAGTCCGTTGCGCCGACTGCTGCTGGCGTGGGCGCGGCAGGCCCCCGGATTGCTCGGCGCGCGGGTGCGTCCCGACATCGACTGGCACCTCGATCCGGTGGAGCGTGCAGCGGCGGTGCTCCCGATGCTGTCGTGGCTCGATGCCGATGTCGTGATGATCGGTGGTCGTCCCAGCTGGCTGGTGCAGGGAATGATCACCATCGCGCAGTTCCCGATGTCGGCACGCTCGCACTGGCGCAACGACCGCGTTGCTGGCGTGGTGCCGGCGGTGGTCTGCACCATCGATG
>JADMIO011189656.1_pt1 | contig 17194 bp, 12 predicted proteins | sample 8958161 | NCBI WGS metagenome assembly JADMIO01 (sample SAMN16585339, study PRJNA669376) | soil metagenome | isolation source: Crop rotation soil | place: USA: Cullars Rotation, Alabama | collected 2011
CGCGACTTCAAGTCACGTGAATTCCAAGCTTCGGATCCCACTGTGCTGGAAAGGAGTCTCGAGGTGGCGCTGATGGTTTCCATCTCAACCCACTGCGTTAAGGAGAATCGCGCTATAGGCGTCTCCGTAGCGCGACAGAACCGGAGGACCAGGTCGATGTCCCCTCAGCGAGATCGTCTGGAGAGAGGCGTTTGGTTTGTTCGTTCGCAATTGAACGGACCATCCAGCGGACAGTGCATCGGAGCCCGCCGATCAGTGGAAATGTGCGACGAATGCCTTTGGCGATGGCTCCGAGCGGATGCGGTTCTTTCCCGATTGCGATCTTTTCTCTTCAATTCGGTACCGAACCGTTCATCATTCGCCGGGGTATTCGATATTAGGTTCGCGATCGAACCGACGCCCGCGGTCCACGAGGAATATGTTTTTAAACATAAATATGCTGTTCGTTTCGTTGGTGCAAAAGTAGAAGTGTTTTGGGATGTACAGCTGGAAAGGCATGCCGCCTAACCATACTTAATGTTCAGCCCTTGCCCCTCAAGGGCGAAGCGGCAAGTCAACAGCGTGCAAAATCCGGATAGGGCTTCCAATGGTGCACGTCCATTTCGACTCGCTCACCAAAACCGCACATATTCACAGGCCCGGTTGTATCGAAACCGCAACCAGAACGGTGCATGCGAGCGGCTATTGGCACGATTTTAACGGCTCCCACGGCGCTAGTCGCATCGCACGCGCCGCTGGATTTAGAGTGGAATACTGCCCACAATGCAACCCCAGTATGGGGAGGTTTAGAAGAAAGCAAGCGGAGGTCTAACGGACGTTTCGCGATGAGCATGAATTTCAGGTCGGAGACTGCGTTTGCTGGATCGGTTCGTTGGCAATCCCCATGGCAGGCCGTGTGGGTGACGTCGCCGAAGTCAGTCCGGACCCGAATGGCGTCGTTCTTTTGCGGCGTATCGGGTTCTCCGAGAACCCGTCACGCCTGTACCTTCACTGCCTGGAGATTCTCCGGAAGCTGCGTGTCCAGGAAATACACAGGAACCCTGAACCCCTCACGCCCGCCACTTGATCCACTGCGTCCCTCAATTGCGACAGAAGCTCTCTTCGAAGACTCTTCCCCCACCAGGCGGAGTAAGCCCGAGGGATTTCACCCCCGAGCTCCTCACATATCCGTGCGTGACCGTCTCCCGTCAGAGGGCGCCCGCCCCTCCGCCGCAACCAGCAAGCGCTTCCTGTTTCCAGTTGGCCATGACGGTCCCGGCGGGATGGTCTACCCACTTCCCTCAACGGACATTACTCCGCGCCAGCACTACTACGAGGTAGTCCGTCCAATCGGGCCTTTTCCTTCTCCGTTCACCACCACGCTCCTTAGAGCACAGCAGCGGAAGGTGGTTTGAGTCCTACTCCTGCAAGTCGGTTCGAGGGGCCCTCCCTCATCAAGTTGTACAGTTACGCAAAACAGTCGGCTCCTCGAGCCGATCTGTTTTGCTCGTGGCACAGTCAGAACACGTACTTCAGCGCCAGCTGTATGATGCGCGGATCAGACGCCGACCTGATGCGACCGAAATCCGCACCTGTTAGAGTCGTTCCCGGATTGAGAGGGTTCATATGGTTCGGTGCATTGAACGCCTCCGCCCGGAACTCGAAGGATTGGTTTTCCCGAACATTGAAGATCCGGGAAAGACCGAGGTCAATTCGAACGCTTCCCGGTCCGAGGATATTCGACCGGCCGAGATTTCCATACGCGCCCACGGCCGGTTGCGCGAAAGCGGCCGCGTTCAGATACCGCTCCGTGTTCTTTTCAGGGGCGTACGGATCGGCAAGAACCTGGTTGGGGCGCTGGTCGTCGGTGCCGGAGAGTGCATTGTCGAGACCGGACGAGACCGTCAAGTAGCTGCCGGAGAGCAGCCGGACAATTCCCGAAGCTTTCCAGCCGGAAGCGAACACGCGCAGCATGGTATTCGAAAACTGCGGCGTCTCATACACAGTCGACAGATTCACCGCGTGCCGCCGGTCGGAGTCGCAGTTTCCGCGATTCTGCTTCCGGCGTTCGGGAATTTCACCGCCGCTTTGCTGGATCAGCATCTGATAGCCGTCGTCGATGCAGTGAGACCACGTGTAGTTTGTCTGCACCGTCACGCCCTTGCTGCGCCTTCTTTGGAGAGACACGATAAAAGCGTTGTAGCTGCGCGTTCCGCCGTCGTCAGCGCGAACCATGGCGCCAAAGTAGCGCCCTTGATCGGGATTTTGCAGATACAGCCTGCGTCGTTGTTGCGTATTCGAAGTTGAAGAACACGGCGAGTACGTTACTCCACCAATCACGCAACTCGCGCCGGGAAGGTAGATCGCAGGGTTCTGTTCGTTCTTGTCCAATTGATGGATGACGCTGCTGCCGATGTAGTTTCCGGCGACGAGCCAGTCGGCGCCAACTTGCCTCTGGACGCTGAGATTCCATTGATGGACATAGGGCATCTTGACGCTCAACGGAATGTTCACGTAGACCCCGCCGGGAGGAAACGTGACGTCGGGATTGAGAACAATCGGAAACGGATTTCCCCCCGGAACGCCTCGCCACGGATCTGCAAAATCGATGTTGATGAGTTCCGTGAGAGCGCCCCACGGCGGCCCGTCACGAACCGCGTTGAACTGATACGTGTGCGGGAAGTCGAAGAAGACTCCGTACGCGGTCCGCACGGTCATCATGCCGTCGCCTTTGGGATCCCACGCAAAGCCAAAGCGGGGTGCAAAATGCATCCAGTGCGTGGCAGTCATGTGATTGTTCAGAGGAATTCCGTCGTCGCCCGGAAATAAAAGCCCTGCCGGAGCATTCTTGAATATCTTGCTTCGAATACCTTTGTCGAATGCATCCTGGCTGAAACGGAGCGTTCGGATGTCTCCTTTCTCATTGCGCTTTTCTTTGACAGGCAGGTAAGGCTCCCATCGCAGGCCCGCGTTCACGGTGAAACGCGAACTCGCCTTCCAGGTGTCTTGAAAATAGAGGCCAACGTATTCCTGCCGGAAGAAGTAGTTCGTCAACATGCTCTGGGTGAAACGCGAAGACTTTCCAATCATGAAATCACCCAGGCCCATACCGGTATTCGTGGCGCTGAAGGTAAAGTTGCCCTTCGAATTCACGCTCGCCTTGGTGTTCATGTTCGTGTGCAGGTAACTCCCGCCAAACCCGAACTGGTGCGCTCCCTGGACGACGCTCAAATCTTCCACGAACTGAAACAGCGTCGAGTTGATGTAGCCCGGCGGCGGCGATGATCCCGGATGAGTGAATCCATTGGTGACGCTGATTCCGACCAGCTTTGGATAACCCGGGTGGACGTAGACGTCATTGATGCCGATGTCGCGATAGGAGAAAAAGTCGCGAGGAACATTCTTGTCCGCGCGGGATCGATTGAGCATGCCCCGGAAAGAACTGACTGTGTTCGCGCCGATCAGGAATGTATCGCCCAGGACGAACGATTGGGCCTTGAAGAGATAGTCTGGTTCGCTGAGCGTCAGCAGGTTCTCTTCATCGTAATTCATCGGCCGGAACTGGCGTGCAAACTGATAGCGTCCGAAAATCGAATGCTTGTCGCTGGCCTGATAGTCCATTTTGCCGACGAGGATGTGCTCGTCACTGGGCGCCCGGCGGCCAAACACGACTTCACCGCATGGATCAGTCGTTGTAGGAAGATATTTCAGCAGGTTCAGCGAAGGTTTGGAGAACTGCGCAGTATCAATGCGATTGTTGACGAACGGGGCCCGCAAATTGATCTGCCGGCCTGCATTGCACGCGGGCGCGGTAATGGCTGTCCAATCCCCGGCCACCATTGCTGCCGTCGGTACATATTGACGGTTGTCCGTCGGCGCAGTTCGTTGGACTGTGAACTGGTGTCCGGCGAAAAAAAAGAGCTTGTTCTTCATGATCGGGCCGCCGATCACTCCGCCGAACTGGTTGCGCTTCAGTTCATCCCTTTTGAGGGCAAAGGCATTGCGCGCATTGAAAACTCCATTGCGGACAAATTCAAAGATGTCTCCGTGCAGCTCATTTCCGCCAGACTTCGTCACGGCGTTGATTACACCGGCCGAGTGGACGCCGTACTGAGCAGGAACTGCATTCGTTTCCACTTTGAATTCCTGCAGGGCGTCCGGGAAGGGCATCGGCAGGTTCGCGTTGTTATAAGGGTCGTTGTGATTTGCTCCGTCCAGGTTGTACCCGAGGCCATTGGTCAAGCCGCCGCCGACCGAGATGGAGATCGTGGGATAGCCGCGGGGACCGGCATCGCCGGTCGATACAGCCGCTCCGGCCAGGAGGATGAGTTCGGTCGCCTGGCGGCCATTGAGCGGGAGTTCCAGGACGCGCGTGTTGTCGATTACCTGCCCGACCCCGGTGCTTCGCGTTTCCACCAGGGCAGCGTCCGCCTGCACTTCGATCTGGTCGGATACTTGTCCGACTTCGAGAATCACATTGATCGTCGGGTTTCCGCCCACCTGCAAGACGATTCCGGTCTGGGCGAAACTCTTAAAGCCTGGAAGCGTGGCTTCCAGCCTGTACGGACCGATCGCCAGATTGGACAACAGGTACGATCCGGTCTCATCGGTCACACCACTGCGGGTGGCGCCGGTGTCGGTCTGTGTTGCTGTGACTTCAACGCCGGGCAGCACCGCTCCCGTTTGATCCTTGACCGAGCCGCTGACTTGCGCCGTGTTCTGCGCCCAAACGACGGTACAGGTCAGGGTCGCCAACAAGATCGCGAAAAACAGTTTCACTTTCATTCCTCCCCCTTTTTTTGCGAGCGAAACACGTCCGTGTTGCGTTGTTCTGATGATTTTGCCGGGCTCACCGTAGCAAACGGCCAGGCGAGAGTCAAAGCATAGTCCGGATAAGAGAGGTTTTCCACCGTCCGGAGGTCGATGTCGCGGAATCCCTATTATGTCGAAGTGCTGTCTCCGTCAAGGGGGATAAGAGAGCCGCACTTCCTTTTCAACACTCTGTTGTCCTGCGTCCGCTTCCTCAACCAACGGAACGGCTCACGGATAAAGATGCCCAGCACCTCTGCCGGAAGAGTGGTCGAACGCCACGCGAAATCGCAGCGAATACGCGAACGAGAGCACCCATTGCCGACTGCTCCATGAAGTTTCATTCACCAGGCACGAATAACGATCGGTTGATCTCGTGTGGCTCATCGCCTGCAGGACTGCGGCGCCAACCGACGTAGCGCCGAATGCCAACGCAACACGCTGGCATTCGCTATCGCTACCGAATTACGCCAGAAGTCACGATTTGCCTCGAAATCGGTCCTTTCCGGAAGTAATGGAAACTGGATGCACGACGTCCCACCGTCCTCAGCCGGGACGCAGTTGTTCGGATTCTCAAGAGAAACCGAACAACTCGTTGCGCAGTGACGTTCAGCTTGGAAATCTGAGGTCCCCCGCCCTCAATTCTTCCCGCGATATCGGTTCCTTTGAGGGCACACTCAGATGCCCGCAATTTAGCCCTACTCTTTCTTGGAAACGCCGTCCAAACCGAGGCTCGCTTTGATTTCGTTCAACTGGATTTGAAAATCCGACAGCTTTCCATCACGTTCCTCAATGGCAAGTTGAAGCCTGTCGTTCTCAGCTTTCAACTCCCTCATCGCTTGCAAAAGCAGTAGCGGCACTTCGCTGTAATTCACCGCCTTGTACCCACGGTCATCCACAGAAACCAGGTTGGGAAATACCTTCTCAACATCTTGAGCGACCAGGCCGGAACTCCTGCGGGGACCAAAGTGATATTCAGGATGTTCAACCGCTTCCCATTCCCAGGAAACCGGCTGCAGATGAATCAAGTTCTGCAGGACAGGACCGAACGGCTGAAGATCGCGTTTCAGACGAACATCGGAAGAGCACGTACCGGCGATGGGGCCGCCGGTGAAGTCTTGAATGCAACCGTTGCTGCCCGAGGTTCCGACTCGAATGTCGCCAACGACCTGAAGCTTCGTCACCGGAGCTTCCGTCCCGATGCCGACGCTGACTACGCTGTCTCCCAGCACCAGCGCATTGCTGGCCGAAACCAGCGCGTTGGCGCCAATTGCCGACGCGTTCGTCAACTGCGTCGGCGTTCCGGTCCCGCTGTGGTAGCCGATGAACGTGTTATTCGATCCCGTGGTGTTGCCATTCCCGCCCGCTCCTGTGGCGCCTGCAGTGTGACCAACGGCCGTGTTGCCGGAACCGGTGGTGTTGTTGGAGAGGGCGCTGTCGCCGCTGGCCGTGTTGGAACCGCCGGTGGTGTTGGAGAAGAGGGCGGCGCCGCCGACGGCCATGTTGTTGCTGCCGGTGGTGTTGGAGTTGAGGGGGTTGGCGCCGATGGCCGTATTGGAATTACCGGCGGTGTTGGAGCCCAGTGCGCCGCCGCCGAGGGCCATGTTGTTGTTGCCGGTGATATTGGCGCCGAGGGCGGCGCCGCCGATGGCCGTGTTGGAAACGCCGGTCATGGTGAAGTTACCCGCATTCACACCGATGAACGTGTTAGAGGTTCCGAAGGCGTGGAGATAGGGACTGCCGCCCAGCCTAAGCACTCCCGATGAGGCGCTTGTCGTAGTGGGGATGCTCAGATTGCCCGCGGTAATCGTTTGCGTCGCGGTGAACGTGTTCGCTCCGAGGGTTGCTGCGGTCCCTGCAATCTTCGTCGCGGCAATCGCAGCCGAAGCGTTGATGTCTGCATCCACGATCGTTCCATCAGAGATCAGAGTCGAGGTTATCGCTCCAGTGGCAATCTCACCTGACGATATACAGGGACTTCCACAGTTCACATCCGTAGCCGGTCCGCCGCCAGGAAGATTTGTCAGCGCCGATCCATCGCCGGCAAATGCTGTGGCTTTGACCGTCCCTGTAACATCCAGCTTTGCAGTCGGAGTTGTGGTTCCGATGCCGACATTTCCGTTCTTATCAATCCGAAACCTTTCCAATCCAACGCCTGCATTCGTCGTTCGGATTACGAATGCGCCGCTATTATTTGCACCGTTCCGTACAGCGCCAAAGTCTCCAAGATAACCCTGATTCGTGGTGATGTTGGGACCTGTCGCGCTGTCGACGAGATCAAACCTTATCAAGGGACCGAAGCCGTCCTGAGCCGGAACGCCCGGGTTCGCAAGCACTACAGAACCCACCGACCGCATGGTATTTGCGTCGGTCGTGAAGTTACGCCGGTTTAGAAACGCAGGAAAGCCGCTCCTCTGGACGTCCAGTTTGGCCAAAATATCGGCAAGGGGAGTGCCGATGCCAATGTTGCCGCTCGCATTTTCACACGCAGTCGAGGCAACAAGATCTGTTCCATTGGTGTCGTACTTACTAAGACAGCCGGGAGTTCCGGGGAGGGTGATTGCGGAAGTCTCAACATCTCCGGCGACAGTCTGGGCAGATTGGGTTCGTTCATTCCGCGCAGATAAACCATCTTTCCCGCCGGCCGGATCAACCAGCTGAAATGCAGATCGCCGGCAAACCTCCGAGTGTATCCGCGTCAGCGGCTTTCAATGCATACGGGACGCTCGCGAACAGCAACCGGGGCTGTTCCTCGCCTCCCGGCGTCAGCGCTCGCACCCCGAGCCAGCGCGGCTCACTCGACGCGAATATCTCCAATGGGATTCCCCCGCCTGTCGTGGAGCCCAGCAGCAGGCCATAGTTTCCTCCACTATCCAACTGCACGTTCTGAATCTCCGACCACAGAGCGGTTCCACCTTCCTGATCCTTGTAGACGGCTATCTCAACGCCCACCACGCCTGTCATCGGCCGTCCAATTTGATCCTTAAATACTCCGCTGAATTGCACCAACCGGCGGCCGTTGACCTCGGCGGCCGCATTCCCGGCTCTGACTTGCAACTGCTGAGCGTCCGTGCTGGTTGCCAAAAACAGAATGACCAGAGACAAGCTTGCACCCGTAAACCACGCACGATTCTTAAAACTGATCACGGCAGTCCCCTCCTGAAAGCAGGCCATGCGAGCTGCTTCCTGCGCTCATCAGCCCGATTTGCTTGAGTTTTCCAATATTTTTTCCGGCGATACTCCATTCGCCAGAAGCTCTTGCCAACATCTCACGCGTACTCTCGGTGACCACACGAGCTGATGGCGCCGCAAGCTTGATCTCTTAGGACGAATTCCCGAGCTTCGATTGACAGCGTTAATCTTCTTGAACGCCGTGATCGGCGGCAATTGCAGCCAATCGTCAAATCGCTAATGCCGCACTAAGCGTTTGAATTCGTCTGCCTGAAGAAGTCGACCTTGGTTTCCACGGCTCATCTCGGGACGGCTATTGCACTTCAAGAACCAATCGCTAAAGATGTGCGACAGAACTTGTCAGCGTGTCGAAAAGCGAAGTCGCTAGGATAACTGACGCATAGTATCCCGCTGAGTGCAGGATGGTTGAGCCATTGATGGTGCGCATCGTGCGGCGTCTGGAATAAACCACTTTCGTTCGATACCGAAATGACGATCGCGAGCGAACGGCAAAAAATTACCGGCAGGACTCCTAGGAATGTTGCAGGCCAATACTGTCTACAGGTCGGAGATGCAGCCTGATGGGTTGAGTCTCATGCGCCTCATTTGGCGGGCCGGTTTGGCCGGGTGTACGTTTCGTCCGCGGATTCTGTTGCAGAGTGCAATTGTGATTTGGAATTGTGTTCGCCGGGCAGTCCCCATACTTATCGCGTCCCTCGGCTCTAGAGGATTGTTCTGCACAGAAAGCCATGCCGTTCTTCAGAATGATGCCGACAAGCGCGATTAACGCGCCCCAGTTGCGCACGATAATCTCTGCGAGCGGTCCGTCCAGCGTCTCACCGAAGTTGGAACTCAACGCTGCTTCCGGAGAAATTGCGCATAGATCATGGTCGTCGTCAATATCCCTGAAACGCTCATGATCCATTTGCTCCTGGCTGTGATCCAGTTCATGCGAACACCCTTCCTGGTTAAGTGCGGTGCGTGAGATGGGTAGGGAAATACCACGCCAGTATTCTATTTTTCCCTTTGAAGATCGTCCCCCGCGGGCCCGTCATATTGCTTGGGAGCGTGAAGCGAGACCTTTAGAAAGCCTCAGGGGGTGCAATAGACAAAAATGCAGTTGTCGGTAGCGTGGCAGCGAATGAATAGTGTTGACAGTTTTGGCTCGGCAGACTCAAGCTCAGCGGCGCACGAAGTTGTGCGGCCGAATTTCCCCACGACAATGACGTCTATGAAAGACTTTGCTCTCTGGGCGTTTTTTTTTGCTGTAAGGAGGAAGGGCGGAAGGTATGAATACTTTTAACGGATTTCTTCTTATGGACGTGTGTTGATCGCCGGCGGAAAGTTGGCGATTGCTGTGGGCTGGGTGTTGGACCGTAGCGTGTTTGTGTCCCCCTCAGCGGGCGCTCAACTGGTAGCAGCCATGCGCGTATCTGCGCACGAAGGCCCGAATGGCCAATAGTGAGGCAAGGGGAACGGTGCTCGCCGGCGGCATCGCGCTCATAGCCGGCGCTCTTTTGTTTCTTGGCGTGTTCTCGTACCTTGCCGCCCGCTTTCACTATCCCGAGGTTCTCGACGGCCGAGCCGAAGATGTGCTCCCCGCTCTCTTGGCGACGGGGGCGGCGGGCCGTGCCGCCTGGGGCCTCTATAGTCTGCTTCCACTGGTTTTCATCCCAGCAGGCATCGGGGCGTTCGAAGCTCTTCGCGAGCGCGCTGCTGGCCCAATGCGCGCCGGAATGCTCTTCGCTCTCGTGGCGGCCATGAGCATGATGCTGGGGCTTATGCGGTGGCCAAGTGTGCACTGGGAGATAGCGGCCGCCTGGGTCGCGGCCTCCACAAGCCAGCGCCTGGTACTCGCAGCGGTATTTGATGGATTGAACCGCTACTTGGGCAACTTCATTGGCGAGTTCCTCGGTGAGTTCAGTTTCAGCGTGTTCTTCGTTCTTTCAGGCGTCGGGCTGCGGCGCCACCAGAGTTCGCCTCGTTGGCTCAGTTGGTGGGGTATTGCGACAGGTGTCCTGGGTCTGATTGGTCTGTGGCGCAACGTTACGCCGATCGTAGATGCCGTAGCGGCAGCCAACAACTTTCTTCTGCCAGCATGGATGATTGGCTTCGGTGTATGGCTCGTCATTGAAAGTCGGCGAAGAGCCGTTCAAGCAGCTGACTCCGTCTAAACATGCGGCATATACATCATCGCTGGACCGTTGAATCACCATTGTCGATCTTTCCCTGCCGTTGCTCCGCTCCGGTATTATTGTCAGGATTGAAAACGAGAACGCAGCAGGAACGCCACCTGCAGTCTTTCTTCAACTGAATGAAGGACTGTCCTCGCCCAAAAAGGAGCCGCTGTGTTCGACTTTGCGCCTGTAGACAAACATGAGGTGCAGATTCTGGTCGACGACGCCACGGACGTTCTTTCTTCCGTGCCTGCCTACGCAGAATCCGAGGCCACCTATCTTTTGCGGACCGGCATGCCCATTGCGGCCTGAGTCCGCTAACGAGATCGGGACTTGGGTGACTGTGTCACTCAACGGGGTTTCCGTGAATAATGCGGCAGTCGTTCGCGTCCTTTCTACGCCATACAATCTTGGGTTCCATAACATCTGGGGCACAAACACGATCCTGTATTACTCCACCACAATCCAGACGCTCGACCTATGAGGTAAACAATGGCCTCCGTTTTGCCGTCTCCGTTCAAGTCGACAAACGCATCGAAGAAGGATCGGGTGGCGCAATGAGTCCAAGTCATAGACAGCACCTACACCTGGCGGGAGCGATGCTTTCGCCGGGTTTTGAGAGGCAACATTCCACAAAATGAGGTGAACTGACCGTGATTTCCGATATCACCAGCCTGAACGCGACGAGGATTAACGGGCGAAGCGGTAGCCTCTAGAGTTGGCGCGTCCGCAAAACGAGCGTAATGCATCAACCGGGAACCTCGACTTGAATTAGAGCCGTCGCCATACCGCTCTCATCTCTCAGCGTTTGCAATTCCATTAATCTCGCAGAAATTGTCATTCAGGAACCGTCCCGAATTGGACGGAGTTTCTCGGACTATACGTGAGCGCTGGCGCACCCTAGATAAGTGATCTTGAAGACCGAGAAGTTGCGGTTGTCGGACCTTCGATTGTTTCCCACTTCTGGTACGTTGGGCTTAGTTTGGAGAACCTATTCTCTGTTGTGGTGAACGGTATATACCTTGACGTTCGCGATATTAGCCCAACGTCCACTCTTTCCCCAGATGATTTCTACACCGGTCGACGGCGCTGGAGTTCGTAACTCCTGACAAAAATATTACGAAAACATGATGAATTTGAGCGGCGACCGGCAGAATAATGACGAACTACTCATCACGGTTAAATGGAGCGCCGATGCACCGAATTAGAGCGTCAGTGTTTACCAACATTTGCTTAGTGGGCGTTATATCCGCTATGGGCCTTGGTCAGACGGCTCATGCCCAGATCATGCCCGTGGCACGGCAAAATGCATTGGTGCAGAAGTACTGCGCGGTTTGTCACGACGATACGCACATGAACGGCGGACTTTCGCTTCAACATTTCGATGCTTCGCGCGTTGAAGCCAGCTTGGCCGCTATGATGGTTAGCAAATTGAAAACCGGTGCGATAGGAGCGTCGGGCTTGGAACTGCCGGATTCTCCGACGCAAGACGCATTTCTTGCCGCGCTAACGGCGAAATCCGTCGGGGCCGACGAGTGGACTCTGACTCGGACTCAAGATCCGGCGATACAAGCTCCCGTACTGACGGCAAGCATCTTGCGCGAAGCGCCCCAGACGGTCACTCCTAGAGGGCTTACGATTACGGATCCAAACCCAAAATTATACCGGTTGAAGCTCACCTGCCGCATCGATACTCGGGAAGCCGAGATGCAACTGACGTGGGCGCCCCGGCCTGCGAACTCCGGTCGAGCCATGCTTGTTGCACTGGACGGCGGCGCGCCGGTCACTTATACCGTCGAAGGTCGTGAAAAGATGGGCAATGGCCAGAAAATGCCTGACGGAACGGATGTCACCACTGGTCCGGCAGCGGCGATCCTGTATGCAACCCTTCCGCGTTCCGGAGCCCCCAATCTTGCGCTGCCACTTCCAGCCCGATCTTTGGCGATCAGTCAGCTTTTTGCGAATGAGGCGGTTGTGTTTCCCTTCGACGAGCTGACGCAAACCATGCGCCAGGATCTTTCAACGTGTTTCTCGAATGGCGCCACCCGATAGCTGATAGTGGACGGAAAAACTTGGGCTTGAGATGCGGTTGACCGGACACGATGGAATTGTTCACTTATCGAGAGAGCATCGGCCGATAACTACTGCGGCAGCGCAGTCGCATCGGGCGCAAGTTTTCTGAACTGAAAACAAGATAATGGCGGCCTACCGAATCATTACTGCCGGAAAAGTACTTTCCCATCCTTGTCAAATAGCGCGACTGACGAAGCCGGCGCTCTTTCTCCTGAGACGCGTGAGCCAATAAGTGTTGTGCTGCCAAGAACCGCTCGCGCTTGCCGGATGAATCATAGAAGCGAGACTCGGTCCCGCAGGAGTGAGGGACAAATTGATGCGATTCTTTCCAGTCACGTCAAACAGGATGAGAAAGACTGAACCATCATCGTCCGGCACTAGTGAGGCACGCTTTCTACCATTGTCATCGACAAGGACAAAACGGTTGGCCCGCACTTCAGACTGAACGGACGCTTGGGCGGCCTCAACGGAGCGCGGCATCGTTTGCAGCGGGGCGATTTGACCCAAACCAAGGGCCGGTCCCTGCGAGAATCCTTCGGTCATCATTGTTGCTGCAAAAGCAAGCATGCAAGCGATGATCAGGAGTCCCTTCATGGGATATCTGGGTCATGGACAGACAATTTCGCCGCGCTCCTTCTAAAAAACGTTGCTAGACTTCAATTTCAAGAGCAGCACAAATAAGTTGGTCAAGCTTCCAGCGTTTCTGCGGGAGGGCAACAGATATGAAAATCCTAGTCGTCGTCCTTGGCTTGTTCTCTATGCTATGCCCTGCGGCGGCGCAGAGCCTCCAACCGTCACCTTGGCGCGCCCAATTCAGCAGTTCAAAGATCGAGGCCCTGCGGAAAGAGATTGCCTCTGGGCGTACGAGCACGGAAGCGTTTTGGCAGGAGGTCGCGAAGGACGGCACACCTCTCGTTGAAACATCTCGAGACAACGAGAAGCATCAACTAGTGACTTTCCTGTTTCGGGGCGCAGCGGAAACTCGCAATGTTCTGGTGATCTGGGATCCTTTCACATCGTTGCGACTGCAAGACTATTTGATGACACGGCTGGCTGAAACCGACGTTTGGTATCTGACAGTGCGAGTTCCTCGAGGCGCGCGTTTTGAGTATTCGCTATCCGTTAACGATCCCCTGAATAATCCGGCATTTGGCATAACGACAGGAAGCATTCCGATTTCCGATCCCTTGAATGGGCGGCCATGGTTTCCGGGACGCAGCCGGATTGAACTTCCAGGTGCTTCGCCCCAGCCGTGGGTCACTCGCCAACCAGATGTCCTGCAAGGCACGGTCGAGAAATTCCGGATCAACAGTGAACGCTTTGGGGGCGAACGTGAGATCGCCATCTACACACCTCCAAATTATAAGGACAATGGCGCCCGGTATGCGCTTCTCGTCGCGTTCGATGGCCCAAGCTACCTGGGAGTGATTCCAGCTCCTGTAATCCTGGACAAGCTGATCGCAGCGTCGAAAATTCCCGCAACGGTTGCGGTATTTGTTTCCAATAGGTCGGCTGCGACTCGGGAAGAGGATTTGCTCCTTAGTTCCGTACGCGGTGAAAGGCGTCTTGAGGGCTTTCTGTCGATGGATCTTGTGCCGTGGATTCGCACTCGGTACAACGTGACGCGCGATCCTCGGCTAACGGTGATCGCCGGTTCAAGCGCCGGAGGATTTGCGGCGACTTACGCTGCACTACGCCTTCCCAATATCTTTGGAAATGTTCTTAGTCAGTCAGGCGCGTACTACTTCTCTCAAGCTACTGTCGATGAATGGGGTCAGCGCGCGCGGCACCAGGCTGACGCTGGAGATCGCGTTACGCCGCTGGAAGTTGGTGACGACCACGTGCAGGGAGAAATTGAGGACCGATCAACGCAGGAGATGAATTGGATGGCGAAACAGTTCATCGACAGCAGGAAACTCCCCATCAAGTTCTACCTGGACGCCGGGTTGTTCGAAGTGGACAACCTGGCCGTGGCTGGGGGCGCAATTCTGGCTGGGACGCGGCAGTTCAGAGATGTGCTTTTAGCGAAGGGTTACGAGGTTCACTATCAGATGTTTGTGGGCGGGCACGATTATCTAAGCTGGCGCGGCACCTTCGGAGATGGACTGATCGCGCTACTGGGTAAATGACGGTTTCAGAGGATTGCTCTGGATCGAACAAACATTTCCATCGTCAGTTCGTCAATGTAGCTGACCTGAATCGGTGCGATATCAACGCAAAACCTTTTCAAAACAGATACTACACGTGTTGTTGGCGTATTCTCCAAAGCCAGGAATTTCGCGGTAGCCGGCAGACTTGTATAGACCGCTCGCCCCCGGTTGTGCTGCGCCTGTCTCGAGGCGAGATCGCGATATGACCCAACTCGCACGCTTTCTTTTCTACGGAGGTGCTTCGATTATCGAGTGGAAGCTCCCGCGCTCTGCAAAAGCGCACGAATCTCGGCCGCTTTTGCTGCGCTGTCGCCTGCAGCCGTACGGCCGCTGTCTCCGGCAGGAGATGCGTTCGCAACCCCAGTAGGCGGCGCCGCGCCGCCTTCCGGCGCGCCGGCTAAGAGATCGATTGCCTTATGGCCATTGTGATCCGCGATCTCCGGATTCGCTCCCTTCTGAAGCAGATACTGCACGAGGTCGGCCCGTCCGGCTTGAACCGCCGCATGCAGGGCGGTAAAACCTTCGTTCGCGGAGGGAGCACGGCCGATGCGCATGGAATATGTCAGCGAACCTGTGATCTGGGCATTAATATTGGCGCCGTGTTGCAGGAGCAGTTCCATGAGCTCCAGATCCGGCTTGCCGCCGGCGCTTTCTTCTGCGGCTTGGCCCGTTCCGCCGATGTGGCCAGGTCCGACGCCGGCCGCAACCAGGAATGCCGTCATTCCCATCGCGTTGACATCGGGAGAAGCGCCCTTTGCCAGAAGGACCTCCATGACTTCCCGATCATGGGCCATGGTCGCGCGAAACACCGGCGTGTTTCCGGTGTTCAGGAGAGGGTCGGCAAAGCGTCCGGCCGTTCCGCCCCGGCTGGGCCGATACATATTGAGCTCCGGATTCAGATCGACATTCGCGGCCACTAAGGCGCGGATGAGATCCATGCTGGACGCCCCATCGCCTCCGCTGCGGCTCACCGCGCGACCGGCTCGTGCGCCCGGCCCGAGTGAGGCAGCTCTTCTATCGACGGCAAAGTAGAGTGCGGTGCGACCCCACCAATCCCAGACGTGTGGATTCGCTCCCCGCTCCAGCAACAGCCTGGCAACTTCGTTATGTTCGTTATCGATAGCCAGCATCAGCGCAGTCACGCCTTCCGGCGTGGGCACATTGGGATCCGCGCCGGCGTCGATCAGCGCGATGACGCAGTCGTAGCAGCCATCGCGCGCCGCATACAGCAATGCGGTCAGCCCCCCAACCGGACGATATTGCACGCGAGGTTCGGCTGTAATCTGGCTCGGCCAGTCGCTGTAAAGAGCCCTGGGCTTGAAGTCGGCGCCCTTCGAAAGGAGCAGCTTTACCATGTCGGCGGCATTTCGTGACGCGGCGGCCGCCCACATTAGCGGGGTTTGATTGTGAAACTTTTCAATCGTGTTCACATTCGCGCCCGCATCGATCAGCATCTTCACGACGGGCAGTCCTCCCGCCTCGATCGCCAGCATCAAAGCCGTCTGGCCGTCCGCGTTGGCGCCCTCGGGGTCAGCGCCGGCATCCAGCATCATCTTCACCATCCTGGCATCGGCCGCCTTGGCCGCTTCCGCGATCGGCGTCATTCCGAATTCGTTTCTCACGTTTACTTGCGCTTTTCTGGCAATCAAGGCTTCCAGCAGCTCATAGTCGATGCGGTAAACGGCCCAGTGAATCGGGCGCGTGCCGTCGGGCTGCGGCTCATTGACGTCCGCACCGGACCGAATCCGACTGAGCGCTGCGTCGCGGTTTCCTGCCTGAATAAGACCGGCAAGAGAGCGCTGCGCCAGAGCTGGCGCAACGGCGGCGATGACACAGAAGATCGCGAGAATGAAACGTTTCACTACTCCCTCCAGGAAGACCTACAGGAGATTGTGGTCCAGCGCGTTATGGTGCGCCCAGAGACCCTTGGCGGCGTCATACAGGAATCGACCGGGATCTTCCCACGTTCGCGCGAGGCCCTTCAGTGCACCGGCCTCCAGCATGTCCTGGGGACCTTCACCTTTCCGGACTCTTTCCCACACCCGAGCCCGAACTTCCTCCATCATGTCGCGCTCGGCCTGGAATTCACCTCGCGTCATGACGGGCCCCCACCCGGGCACGAACCGGGTCTGTGCATCGCTGATCTTCAGGAGCGTATCCATCGCGTCCACGCGTCCCCCGATCCACGCCCCCGTGAAATAATCGATGGCGGGATCGCGCAACGGCGATGCAACGTCGCCGACGGCGATAACATTGGCGGTCCTGAAGAAAACATAGATGTCGCCGCTCGTATGGGCCAGGGTCAAATGACCATAATCGATCTGCTCTGTCCCGGCCTTTAACGAACCCGTTGTTTGAAATGTCTCGGACGGTCGGGCCGCTTCGGGCCGGGCGCGCTGATAGCGGTCTTCCTCCGGAATCCAGTATTCGGTGGACATCCACTCGCGCGTGCGCTTGTGCGCGATGATTTTCGCGCCTGCTGCCGCGAACAGTTCGTTGTTGCCGGTCTGATCCAGGTGATAGTGAGTGTTGAACACGACCCGCACTCCGCGGCCTGGCGCCATTTCGTTCAACGAGGCCATCACCTGCGCGCCGGAGTTCGGAACGCCGGCGTCTACCAGTACGAACCCGTCACCGGTGAAGGAAGCCAACACATTACTGCCCCCTCCCTTCACTACGGCCAGATTGTCCGTCAGGCGGAAAACACCGCTGGCTTTTTGTCCGCTGAGAATCCCGCGGGACGCCCACAGCGTAACCGCTCCCGCCGCCGACCCTTTCAACTTTCCAGCACATTGGGATCCTAAGCTTAGAATTCCACGTGGACAAGTTGTCGCG
>JADMIO011618469.1_pt1 | contig 17192 bp, 15 predicted proteins | sample 8958161 | NCBI WGS metagenome assembly JADMIO01 (sample SAMN16585339, study PRJNA669376) | soil metagenome | isolation source: Crop rotation soil | place: USA: Cullars Rotation, Alabama | collected 2011
CGCGACAACTTGTCCACGTGGAATTCTAAGCTTAGGATCCCAATGTGCTGGAAAGGATTTACGAGTCTAATTTTTTAAATTGTGGCTTCCTGCCGGTGCGCTCGAATTCCTTCACCACTTCTTTCATTTCAATATAAACATATTCTATATATTGCGACTGCACTTGATAATTAACACAGCTGGAATCAATTAATCCTTTTTGTTCGCGCATTTTAGACAGGGTATCGCTGCGCGATTGGATGTCTCTTTCCATTGCACCGAGGCTGTCATATTGGAGAATTTCCTGCGACCAAGCTTCCCTGAAACGGGTCAAAATACTGCCAGGCACTTTTTCATCGGCTTCCAGAATCTTCTTCGCAAGCAATCTTTTCAAACAGTCTCTAAAATCATCGTTCGTCATTCCCGTCATCCTCTTGAATATCTTTTGAAACAACGGGGTCGTTTAAAATTTCACTGATGCGCTGGGCATAATCGAAACTGCGGTCGGGACTGAAATTTAACCTTGGCACATGGCGTAATTTTACTTTCTGAGCGAGCGCATGCCGGAAATGCCCGACCGCCGCGTTAAGCACGCGCACAGTTTCCTCAAGCTTTACACCGCCTAACGGCATGATGAACACGGTCGCATTTTTAAGATCAGGGCTTACTTGCACTTCGGTCACTGTCACGACAGGTGCATCAAAACCAATCGGCCACGGCACCTCATCGCGCATGAGCACTTCAGCCAAGGCATGACGGATCTCTTCGCCGACGCGGAGTTGTCGCTGGCTACGCATGTTTCACCGGCCTGCGGCCCAAATCCATCGCAAAGCGCAAGAGGTAGCCGTCCGGATCCTGCACGAGAAATTGCCGGTTGCCGCCTTCGGTATCGCCGGAGCGGTACCACGCATCGGAGACGTCCCGATAAAGTGGCCAATTGGCTTGCTTAAGGCTTTTGAGCATCGGCTCGACGTCAGGGACCATCATTTGCAAATTAATGCCGCGGCCCAAGGGTTTTTCGAGCGGGCCGGTTTCCCAATTGCCGTTGATACGATCCAGCATCACTTGCAGAGAGCCGCGCTCAAGATAGGCAAATCCGTTTTCAGGCCGCTGATAGGCGATCTCAAAGCCCAGTATCGGGCACCAGAATGCAAGGCTGGCATCAAGATCCGATACCGATAATTCAGGTACAAGGGCGGCAAATCCGCCCGTTGGCAGTCTGTCCATGACGTTTCATCCAAATCCCGCAGATCAGAGCTGTCGCGCGATTTCTTCCATCTCGAAACATTCGATCGTGTCGTCCGCTTCGATGTTATCGTAATTTTCAAACGCCATACCGCATTCGTATCCTTCGCGCACTTCCTTCACTTCGTCCTTTACGCGCTTTAGGGTCTTGAGCGTTCCTTCGTGGATCACGACGTTGTCGCGCAGAAGCCGAACTTTGGCGCCGCGCTTGACGACACCTTCGACCACACGGCAACCGGCGACCTTGCCGATCTTCGAGATGTTGAACACCTGAAGGATCTTGGCATTGCCAAGGAACTTTTCGCGCAAGGTCGGGGCAAGAAGGCCGGTAAGAGCCTGCTTCACATCATCGATCACGTTATAGATGATCGAGTAGTAACGCATCTCCACACTGTCGCGCTTGGCCATTTCACGAGCTTGGGCATTGGCGCGAACATTAAAGCCAATAATCATCGCATGCGAAGCCTTGGCAAGCGTGATGTCGCTTTCGGTGATGGCACCGACCGCAGCATCGAGTACGCGCACGCGCACTTCGGTGTTTTCGGCCGTGAGCTTAATGAGTGCAGTCTTGATCGCTTCGACCGAGCCATGCACGTCACCCTTGATGATCACCGAGAGTTCCTTGACCGAACCCGCCTTGATGTTTTCCATCATCTGCTCAAGCGTACCGCGCTGCGATGCGGCGGCTGCAAGCGTACGACGGCGGCGTTGGCGGTAATCGCTGATTTCACGCGCCTTGGCTTCGGTTTCGACGACGGTCAACTCGTCACCAGCAATGGGAGCGCCATTGAGGCCGAGCACTTCGACAGGCATCGCTGGCGGTGCGCTTTGCACATTCTCGCCGCGATCATTGATAAGCGCACGGACGCGGCCCGATTCTGAGCCCGCCACGAAAATATCGCCAACCTTGAGTGTGCCACGGCGCACGAGAACCGTTGCTACCGCGCCACGTCCCTTTTCAAGCTTCGATTCCACCACAGCACCTTCAGCGGCACGGTCGGGATTGGCCTTGAGATCAAGAATTTCCGCCTGCAGCAGCACAGCTTCCTTAAGCTTGTCGAGGCCTTTGCCGGTTTTGGCCGAGATTTCGACCGAAAGCGTATCGCCGCCCATTTCTTCAACCTGAATATCATGCTGCAGCAGTTCCTGACGTACCTTGCCAGGATTGGCCGCGGGCAGATCGGTCTTATTGATGGCGACGAGGATCGGAGCACCTGCCGCTTTCGCATGCTTAATAGCTTCGATCGTTTGCGGCATGATGCTGTCATCGGCGGCAACAACGAGAATAATGATATCGGTTACCTGGGCGCCGCGTGCGCGCATTTCGGTAAAGGCCGCGTGACCCGGCGTATCGATAAAGGTGATGCGATCAAAACCGTGCATCGGCTCCGGCAGAACGACCTGATAAGCGCCGATATGCTGAGTGATGCCGCCTTCTTCGCCCGAAACCACATTCGTTTTACGCAAGGCGTCGAGCAACGAGGTTTTGCCGTGATCGACATGGCCCATGACGGTGACGACCGGCGGACGCGGCTTGAGATTTTCTGCTGCGTCGGCGACTGTCGAGAGATCGGATTCGATATCAGATTCCGTAACGCGCTTGACGCGGTGACCGAGTTCGGTTGCCACCAGTTCCGCCGTGTCGGCATCGATGCTTTGCGTAATGGTCGCCATCACACCAAGCTTCATGAGCGACTTGATCACGTCCGTGCTGCGTTCGGCCATACGGTTGGCAAGTTCCTGCACCGTGATGGCTTCGGGGATCGTCACATCGCGGGTGATCTTTTGTTGTTCCTGTTGCACCATCGCCTGGCGTTTGCCGCGTTCAATGCGGCGGCGCATGGAAGCAACCGAGCGCATACGGCCACCTTCATCGGCCGACAATGCCTGGGTTACCGTAATCTTGCCGCCGGTACGGCGATCGCCGCCCGTGCGTGCACGGGGAACCAGAACACCACGATTGCTTTTGCCGCGACGGCGGCCACTGTCACTTTCTTCTTCCTCATTTACGCCGCGCCGTGCGAGCGGTGCAACGCCTTTGGGAGCGGTATCGCTGTTATTGACCGGCTGCGCGGCGCGCATGCGGTCGTTCGAACGTCCTGCTGCTTTTTCCTGGTCCTGAATGCGGCGCAATTCATCCATTTCGCGCTGACGTAAGCTGTCACCTCCAGCCGGCGCGTCACCGGAACCTGAAGGAATGATACCAGCAGCAATATCCGCTTCGCGTTTTTCATTATCGAGCACGGCGCCGCGTAAAGCGCGTGCGCGCGCATCGCGTTCTTCCGAGGTGAGCTGGCGGATTGTAGCGGAGGTAGCACGGCCACGTTCATTGACGCTGACCGAAGTACCTGGTTCCGGTCCCTTGACCATCTGTTGCTGGCGCGCGGCTTCCGCGGCAGCTTCCTTGCTATCGGTGCGCTTGCGCTGCTTGACCTCGACCGCGACCGTTTTCGAACGGCCATGCGAAAAGCTCTGGCGCACGGATCCTGCGACGCCCGCCGCATCGGCGCTGATCGGCTTCTTCAGCTCAAGCTTCGGCTTCGCGCCCAGGCTCAGTACTTTTTTCGTCTCATCGGTCATTGGTTCCCACTATCCGTGTTTACATGTAAATGGCGTGTTTCGGCGACTTTTTCCAGCTGCTTGAGGTTTTGGCGCAATTTGTTGGTCAAACTGTGAGCTTTTAGCCCGACATAGACCACCTGGTCATAGCCAAGGGCCGAGCCGAGCTCTGTTCTTGTAAGAGCGCGTATGGCATCGGGCTTTTCGATGAGATTGCTCGACGAAGCATCGGGGGCGACGAACAGCAGATCGACTTTACCCGCTTTTACAGCAGCCTCAACTTGCGGCTGGCCCAAGGTGGCGATCCCCGCCCCTTTGGCAAGTCCGAGCATATCGAGCACCCGTTTTTTGAGAAGTGTCGCCACGTGATCGGCAAGGCCGGCATCGGTTTTGGCGTTTTCTTTTGCCGCCCGGGCAAAGAGATTTTTACGCGCGGCGACTTCGATAGCCGAACGCTCGGCACTAACCCAAAGGCCGCGGCCCGGAAGGTTTTGCGAAAGATCGGGAACGACGGTTTGATCGGGCCCTAGAACGAAACGGATAAGGTCGTCCCGGCCCCGCATTTCGCCCGTGACGATGCAGCGGCGCTCGTCAGCCTTGTGAGGCTTTGCGTCCTTTTCATCTTCCTGGGCGATAATGGTTGCCGTGGACATATGACCTTTCCGTACCTCATGCGGGGCTCGAGGCGTCGGGGGAAACAGTCTCCCCCGCAAACCAATGGGCACGTGCCGCCATGATAATTTCGTTCGACTTGTTTTCGCCCATGCTCTCGCCGACGATTTCGCGCAGCTCATCGCCCGCGAGGTCAGCAAGATCATCCAGCGACTTGACGCCCTTTTCGCCGAGCTTCACCAGCATCTCGGCATCGAGACCATCGATAGCGGCGATCTCATCCGAAACTCCGAGTTCCTTGCGGCGCGCTTCAAGCTTGGCAGCCGTTTCGGCAAGCCAGCTGCGGGCACGTTCCTGCAATTCGCCGGCAACTTCGGCATCGAACCCTTCGATCTCGGCCAGTTCGTCGAGCAGGGTTTCCGCGATCTGTTCGACCTTGGTAAAGCCTTCCGACACCAGCAAATGGGCGATGACGTCATCGACCGCCAGCGCTTCGGTGAAGAGAGCGGTACGCGTCCGCGTTTCTTCCTGACGGCGCTCAGACTCTTCCTTCTCGGTGAGGATGTCGATATCCCAGCCGGTCAGCATCGAACCAAGACGCACATTCTGGCCGCGGCGGCCGATGGCGAGCGAAAGCTGCTCGTCCGGCACCACCACATCCATACGGTGATTATCTTCATCAAGCACGACCTTGGCGACTTCGGCAGGCGCCAATGCGTTGACGACGAAGGTCGCGGGATCCTGGCTCCAAGGAATAATGTCGATCTTTTCGCCCTGCAGTTCGCCGACGACGGCCTGAACGCGGGAGCCTCTCATACCGACGCAAGCGCCGACCGGGTCGATCGAGCTGTCCGACGACACCACAGCGATCTTAGCACGGCTGCCCGGATCGCGGGCGACCGACTTAATCTCGATGATGTTGTCGTAAATTTCCGGCACTTCCTGGGCGAACAGCTTCGCCATGAAAAGCGGATGGGTGCGCGAGAGGAAAATCTGCGGACCGCGTTGTTCTTCGCGTACGTCGTAGACATAAGCGCGGACACGGTCGCCATTCTTGAAATGCTCACGCGGCAGGGTTTCGTCGCGGCGCATCATGGCCTCAGCACGGCCGAGATCAACCGTCACATTGCCGTATTCCACGCGCTTGACGATGCCCGAGACGATTTCGCCCACGCGATCCTTGTATTCGATGAACTGACGCTTGCGTTCGGCTTCGCGCACTTTTTGCACGATGACCTGCTTTGCCGTTTGTGCAGCGATACGGCCGAGATCGATTGGCGGAAGATCATCAACAATGAAGTCACCGACCTGAACGTCGTCCTTTGATTTACGTGCTGCTTTGAGTGTGATCTGGGTCGCTTCGTTTTCGACCGGATCGGCCACTTGCAAATAACGCTGCAAACGAACTTCGCCCGTCTTGCGGTCGATTTCGGCGCGGATATCGTTTTCATAGCCGTATTTGGCGCGGCCGGCCTTTTGAATAGCCTGTTCCATGGCGACAAGCACTTCGTCGCGTTCAATTCCTTTTTCGCGCGATACAGCATCAGCAACGTGAAGCAATTCCATAACTCTATTCCTCTCGTCTTTTCAGTTTCTCGTTAGTGTCTGGTACCGCCCTTAAGGGGACGGCGTACATCGTTCGGAACCAATTTGGCCTTGGCGATGGTATTGGCAGGAACGACAACATCCCCCTGCTCGGTCTTCAGTTCAATTTCTGCGTTGCCGGTCACACGTACGATGCTTCCTTCGAAGCGGCGCTGCGATCCAGCAATCCCACCCAAGGGCGCTGCCAGTTCGATGCGCGCCGTATGGCCAGTAAAACGTTCAAAATCTTGCAAGCGCACCAAGGGACGATCGGTTCCCGGCGAACTTACCTCAAGCGTGTAGCGGCCGGCTAAAGGATCGGCGGCATCAAGAGCCGGCGAAACCGCGTGGCTGATCTTGACACAATCCTCGACCGTCATGGCTTTGCGATCCAATCGTTCGGCCATCACCTGTAAGGTGAGATAGCGGCCGCCCGGCGATATTGATACGCGAACGAGGTCATAACCCATCGCAGCGAGTTCGCCGCCAATAAGGTCTGTAACCGTCTTTTCGAGCTCCTTCGTATTTGCCATGTCGCTGAACCTGCTTGCGCCGGGTAACAAAAAAGGCGGGCTTTTGGCCCACCCCCTACATCGTCCCGACTATGGTTCTAATCTAGCTTCTTTTTCAGCCAAATCAAGGATTATTGCGCAAACGATTCGAAATACTGCGCCACAGCATTATTTGGTTCAAGAAATAGTATTTCTCGAATACACAAGTATAATCAAGAACAAAATTATCGTATTACTGTATTTCGCAAATGCAATACTTTGTAAGTAAGGTTATTCATCTTTCGGTTATCCTATTTTTAATCATCTTTACATGGGATTAACGTTAGCCGGTCTATAATAGGTTCCGGAAAAGCCCCGCGTTTTGCCCGTTTTACAAGCTTAACGCGAGGAGACACAAATGAAGGCGCATTTTAGAAAAAAACCAACCTATACAGAGGAAATACTCTGCGGGGTGGTTTTGTTAACTTTTATCCTGCTCTTCATTCCCTGCCCAGCCCTCTCCGAAGACCGCACACAGATGTCGCCGATGCCGATTCTCGATCAGCGGCCGGACAATTCCACCATTGCCAATGCCGATCGCGATGCGCAGTTGAGACAGCTGCGCGATTATATCAAGAAGCAAGGCCCTGCTCTTATCCCGGGATTGCCCGGCTTCCTCCGCACACCGGCCGACTTCGCGATGGATCAACTGAGAGGTGCGAAAGATATGCTCGACATGGATGAGGTCGATGCCGAAGGCATTCTCTCTCCCATGTTATCGATTTTGCATGCACCGGATGAGAATGATAATCCATCGAACGAAGCCGTGTGGGTACAGCCCGGTTACAATCACGCGCGCGGCGTGCTTCCCTTTGATGACAGTCTTTCACTGGGCGTCAATTACCGGAATAATTTTGTGAATGATCGCGTGAAGCTCTCGGTGCATCCCTACTATGCGCAAAGCTGGCATTCTTCCGACAGCTATTGGGGAATTGAAACCGCGATTGGTATCGGCCCTAATGGCAAAACGTCATGGGGCGCCATTACCATGCGCTATAATGATGGTGACGATAACCTCATCACCAACGGCCCGCGCGGTTTCGATATGCATGCCGATCTTAATTTCAACGAGCATCTCAATCTAAGCGCAGGTGCCCAACAGACCGACAGCGAGCAGAGCAACTATATGCTGCTGCGCTGGAAGGCCAAGCTCGGCGAAGTTTTCTAATCGAACGGTTTATCTTCAGCGAGCCATTCCCAGCCTTGCGGGCCAAGCGCCTGCAGGGGCCGAAAGCGCGCCTTGTAGGACATCTTGCGGGATCCAGAGATCCAGTAGCCGAGATAGACATAAGGCAGATTGCGGCGCTTCGCTTCTTCGATGAGTGAGAGGATAAGCTGTGCGCCCAGGCTGCGGCGCGGTTCATGCGGCGAGAAAAAGCTGTAAACGGCCGAAAGCCCATCGCTCACATGATCGGTAATGATGCCGCCAACCAGCTCTTCACCGCGGTGACGCAAGAGATAAACGCGCGTGTCAACCTCTCCCTCCTGCAGCATATTGATGAACTCGCTGCGGCTCATGCGCGCCATGTCGCTATCGGGATGGCGGGCCGCCTGATAGGCAGAGAAAAGCGCAAATTGCTCATCGGTCACATCGGTGCCGGCGATCTCGAGCATGAGATCGCGATTGATGGAGGCAATGCGCTTCAATGAGCGCGATGGCTTAAAATAGCGCACCGGCACACGCACTGGCACGCAGGCATTACAATTGGGACAGGCCGGCCGGTACACGATGTCGTGCGAACGGCGGAAACCGGCGCGGGTGAGCGTGGCATTGATCTCGATGTCGGTAGAAGCTTCGCCCGTGAGGCGCGTAAAGAGCTTGCGCTCGATCTGGTCCGGCAAATAGGGACATGGCAACGGGCCCGATAAATAGAATTGCAGTAATCTGCTTAATCCGGGCGGGATAATTGACATGTCAAAACGATAAAGCCTTTCTGCGGCCAACGTCAAGCAAACCACATGTCGCTTATTCTATCAGAAATTGTTTAATTCTGCCTTTCGCAAGTAATTTGAGCGGATTAGGGTGGATCTATAGGCCGGATAAACATTCAAACGATGGAAACAAAATTGTGTCGGATCAGCTCAACATAGCGGATGCGGAAAAAGCCAAGTGGGTTCTCCGCAGCATTACCACCCAATTTCGCGCTCAACTTAACAATGGCAATCTGGATGGCTCTGTCGAAGTGGGCGTGCGCGCAGAAGACTGTTTCGCTTTGCGCGAAGCCTTACATAGAGACGGCGCACAAGGTTGGCGAACCAATTTGCCAATCGAACGACTTTTCACCGAGCTTCAAGCGCAAAGCGCAAGAATTGACGGGCGCAGCCGCTTCACTCTCATCGAGATAGATCTCGAGAAACTACGCGACGCAAGAGATGTTCTGCTTGGCCAATGGGTACCGAGACCACTAGCGCCGCTGGGTTCGATAGAGAATAGTTCAACACTGCCTGCCCGGCATATCCCGAAATCATCAAGGCCAGCTTACTTACGCCTTGTAACCTGATTAAGGCGTGCCCGCCGGCGCAGGTGCGATAGGGATCGGCGCACTCTGTGGCGGAGCTGCGCCATCAGCCGGCTGCATCTCGGCTGGCGGGATCGCCTGACGCAAGAGCACGATACTTATGCGGCGGTTACGCGGATCTTTCGGATCGTTCGGCACAAAGGCTTCTCTGTCCGCCAACCCAACCACACGCTGAATACGGTTTTCGCCAACACCAGCAGTTACCAGTTCCTGGCGGCTCACATTCGCGCGCTCGGTTGAAAGCGTCCAGTTATCGCGGCGCGACCCTGCCGTAAAAGGCGAGCTATCGGTATGGCCGGTTACCGAAATATTATTCGGCAGTTTCGAAACAACTTTTCCAACCAAGCGCAAGAGATCGCGCGCGCGTTCGTAAGGGACTGCACCGCCCGATGGAAACATCGAGAATTTATCGCGGTCAACGATCTGAATGCGTAAGCCTTCCGGCGTACGGTCGATGAATATCTGATTGGCAAAATCGCGGAATTCGGGACTGCCCAAAATTGCCTGCTTGATGACAGCTTCCGCCTGTTTGAAGGCGTTTTCTTCCGATTTCATGGCTTCCACCATGGCCTGATCCTGCTTACTCATAGCTGTTGGCTTTTCCTGGCTCTTGCCGTCGCTTTCTTTGAAGCCGGTGCCTTTACCTTCCTTGTCCGCACCGCCATCGCCGCCTGTTGCTTCGCTTTTGCTTTTGACATCTTCCTCGCCCTCTTCGCCCTTGCCGGCGGTTGGCATCGTTACTTCATCGGCAGAGACAGGTGTGTATTGCGAGATCTGCGCGCTGTGCTCTGAGGTGATCGACTCGCCCGCGAATACGCCACCAGCACCCGATTCCGATTTGGAGATCGAAGCCGGTGCAAAATAATCCGCGATACCGCGGCGCTGAATGTCGGTCGTGACGTTCAAGAGCCAGAGCAGAAGGAAGAACGCCATCATGGCGGTCACGAAGTCGGCGTAGGCAACTTTCCAGGCGCCACCATGATGACCTTCATGGCCACCCTTCTTCTTTTTACGGATGATGATAATGGGCCGTTCAGCCATCGCTCATCCTCACGCCGTCGGTGCTGCGAGGGCTTGGGTCGCTTCTTCAACTTCCGTGAAGCTTGGCCTTACATCGGTGAACAAGGCTTTGCGCGAATATTCGATCGAGATGGATGGGGCGAAGCCTTGCAAATGCGCGAGCAGGCCTACCTTTAGGCACTGCATATATTTGCTTTCCGCATCCAAAATCGCTTTGAGCGAATTCGACATCGGGCCGATGTAACCATAGGCAAGCCACACACCCATGAATGTACCGACAAGAGCGCCACCGATGAGGCGGCCGAGAACTTCCGGCGGCTCCGTGATCGAGCCCATGGTGTGAATAACGCCCAACACGGCGGCGACGATGCCGATAGCCGGCAAACCGTCGGCGATATTCTGCACAGCCGAGACAATCTGGTGATCCTCAGCATGATGCACTTCGAGTTCTTCATCCATGAGCGCTTCGAGTTCGTAAGGCTTGTCAGAACCAAGCGTAATGAGGCGTAGATAGTCGCAGAAAAATGTCACCGCATGGTGGTCATGCTGAAAGCCCGGGAACTGGCCAAACAGCGTGCTTTCATGCGGATGTTCGATATGTTGTTCGAGTGTCAGGAGACCCTTGGTTTTGGCGAGCTTGAACACCTGATACTGCATGCAAAGCAATTCAATATAGGAGGCCTTGTTGTATTTTGGTTTTTTGAGCAGAAGGCCGAAGGCACGTAAGGTGCGCTTAATGACATTCGTTGGGTTGGCGATGATAAAGCCGCCAGCGCAAGTGCCGCCCATGATGAGCAATTCGAGCGGTGCCGCCTTGGCCAGCACCTCCATGTGCCCGCCTTGCAGGATATAGCCGCCCATCGTACAGGCAACGACGGTAAGGAGACCAAGAATGAGATTCATGAAAGACTTAGACGGCCAAAAAGGGTACGGAGGGGACGCGGAGGAACCCGTTTCATTAATGTTTGCCCCAGCGAGTGTTAACATCGCTTTAACATTTCTTGACGGCCGCGAACGCGCTAAGCTTTGGAAATGAAAGAAGAAATTTTGGATGCGTTGGGGTATTGGCTATAACTTCTGCGTCCGTTGAAGAGCCCCTGCTCTGCGGCTAGTGTGGCGCCTTCTTTGAGGTGATTTTACATATGTCAAAGATCGATGAGCGTTCTTTCCGCCACTGGTTCGGCGGCCTCGCAACAGGCGTGACGGTGATGACCGCACGCACGCCGGATAAAAAACCGGCCGGCATAACCATCAGCTCCATCACTTCAGTTTCGCTTGAACCGCCCTTGATGCTTTATTGCCTTGAGCGCGACGCCCATGCCTATCCCATTTTCCGTAAAACCAAATATTTCGCGGTGAATATTTTGGCGGAAGGCCAAGAATATCTCTCGCGCCATTTTGCGGACCCGAGACACCACTCCGTGCCGGATAATATCTGGGAAGATGATAAAGATGCCGCGCGCAAAAACTGCCCGATCTTGCGGCATACGCTCGGCTGGATGATTTGCGAGCGATATGCGGTTCATAAAGCAGGCGATCACGACATTATTGTCGGCAAGACGATCGGGTTGCATCGCAAAAGCGGTAATGACAAACCCTTGCTTTACTTCCACAGCCGCTATCGCACCATCCAAGGCTGACCTGCGACCGAGTTGCGCAAGCGACTCGCGCAAACTCCTCTGGCATAGAAAACTTACGCCTGCCCGCTCCAAATAAAGTCCGCGGCGCAATCTTGCGCCTCAAATCTTTCAATGGAGATACTCATGGCAAGCCATAAAGCATCGCAGCACCATAAACGCGCTGCGCATCATCATCAGCAGGCAGCTCACCACCACGGCCAAGCTTCGCGTCATCACGAGTCCGGCAATCGCCATCGCGCTGCATCACACGCGCATGCAGCGCATGGCCATGCCCAGCATGCAAAACGCTTTGCCGGCGAGGCGAGCCAGATGCATGCCGATGACCATGATGAAGATATGGGTTACGGCATGGGCCGCGGCCGTTCCGGTGAAGATCGCGGAATGGGCGGCAGTTATGATGAAGATCAGGGTGGGGGCTATCAGCGTATGGCTCGTTCCAGCCGCAATGAAGACCAAGATGAAGACGACAACGAACGAGGCATGCGCCGCGGCCGCTCCCAGCAGCAGTCTTATGATGACCAAGAGGAAGAGGATACAATGCGTTCGCGCCGCGGGCGTTCTGCCGGATCAGACGAGGATGAAGAGCAGGACGGCGCTTGGGATGCCGATCGTTCTTCGATGCGTGCAAAATCGGGCTCAGGCGCCAGTAGCGGCTCGCGCGGTTCTTCATCGCGCCGTGGCGGCACGCGTGGATCATCATCCAAAGGTGGACGGCGTGGTTCAGGCGGAGGGCGCGGCAAAGGTGGTCGTGCCAGCCAAGGCAACGCACGTATCCATTAAATTCTAAGTATATGAGAAGTGCCGGAGCGGAAGCGCTCCGGCATTTTTTTATTCCGGCAGCACGTCGCCAGAACCACCGAATTCCTTCGGAAAATCTTTAAGCTTCGGCAGCCCGTCTTTCATCGGCATGACCGTGTCTTCATAATTGACATGTACACCCGGTACGAAATCCAATTCCGGTAGCATTGCTGCATATATATCAATCAAACCCAAAGGCGGATGATTGGCCATGATGTGCCCGCCGCACTTACCGCAGTAACGGCGTTCGGTAAGTTTCGTTTTTTGAAATTTGCGCAGGAAATCTTCGCCACCCGTAACTTTGATCTGGCCCGGCTTCCACAGACTGAATGCGTTCACAGGCGATGCCGACCAGGTACGGCACGATTTACAATGGCAGTAGCCCATCGCTACAGGATCGCCGGACACTTCGAACTTAACTGCACCACAGAAACAACTGCCTTTATGCGCCATGTGCTTTACCTTTTGGATGGATTGTTATTGGGCTCTCGTGAAGGTGAGTGTTTTGAGCCCTTGCCCTTTAAGCTCTTCCGCCGCTCCGGTGAGCGTAATAGATTCTACGCGGTTCCATGCCGGAAATAAATCGTTGTAATGGCGGCTGAACAGATGCCCCGACTGGCCGCTGGCGATCATGAAACGTGAGCGCGACGGATCAGCGAGATCATAAATGCCGCGAAAACCGGCGCCATGCGTACGCTCAAAAGGATGATCGGGCGGATTGTTCATATTGCCGCCACGGTCGAGCGTGTAAAAATCACCGCTCGATGGGAGCTTTAATTCGCTCAAGAAGTCGAGTACCGGCACATGCGAATAGAGTTTATGACGCAAGGTCGCCTGATGCTCGTGGCCCCAGCGCCATGCGGTAATGTCGGGGCCGTTGCGTTCTGTAAGAAGCGCTATCGCCTGATTGAGGGCCTGCGAGATCACGGCATTGCAGCCCTTCTCGCACCAGTCGCCGCCATTGGCGAGAATATTGGCAATGGCGCGCGCATCATAAGGGCCTTCGGCTTCCAAAAAGTCGCCGGTTTTTTCGACGAGCAGCAATTGATGCATTTCATAAAGCCATGCATCGAAAATCAACGGCTCGGCGGTATCTTTTTCCATATCGCCATTCCAGGCGCGCATGAGTTTGTGCGCATCAAGAACGCGCTCCGGCAATGGCCCCTTGCCGATCGGTTCGGCACGCAAAAGATAGGGAAGCAAAAGACGCGCGGCGAGCGAGATATGATCGCCCTGCATGGCAATTGACGTTTCCACATTATGTCGTGAGGTCATATTGATGAGCTGCTCGAGGCGCTCGGCGCGGAAAGGTTCCTGCCAATCCTCACCGTAGAAAAGCGGATAATCCGGCGGCACAATCGCATTATTCGCATTGAAGACATAACCAGCAGCCGGGTCATGCAATTGCGGCGCTTCCTCAAGAGGAATAAGCCGCTGCCAGTCACCTTCGCCTGAAGCGCCATCGGCAGGTACGAGGCCCTTACCCGATTTGCGCACCGGCACGAGCCCCGCTGCGACAAAACCAAAATGTCCTTCACTATCCGCATAAACGATATTCTGCGGCGGTCCCTGATAGTGCTTTAAGGCATCCATGAATTCGCTCTTATTCTTGGCAAGATTAATACGCGCCAAGGCTTCAGCGGTACGGTCGCCCGTTGCCAGTGAAGTGAAGCTAAGCGCCATCACCTTGTCTTTGCCGGCAAGCTCGCGCATCTCCTCATCGATATCGGAAAGTACCGGCCCGTGGCGCGTGGAGCGAACCGTGATCGTCACATCGCCCGCATCCTTGACATGAAACACTTCCTCGCGTGTCTCAAATGGCTTGCTTATATCGGGCGTGCGGTAAAGCTTGTCATCATTGGGATCGATGGTCTCGACATAGAGATCCTGCACATCGCTGCCCGTCGTGGTGAAACCCCAGGCGAGGTGATTGTTTTGACCTAGAACGACAACCGGCAGACCAGGCACCGTGGCGCCGCGTAATTCAAGGTCCGGCGTTACGATACGCACGAGATACCAGAGGATCGGCGCCTCAAGGCCAAGATGCGGATCATTTGCCAAAATCGGTTTGCCGCTTTCCGTGCGCGCACCGCCAATGACCCATTCATTGGACGCCGCATGATCGAGCCCCGTGAGCTTGGCCAGTTTCGTGGTCGCATCTTCAATCGTGCTTTTGCCTTCTTTGATGCTGCGCGGCTGGGTTGTGATCGGCGTTCCGGCCGCAGGCAGCGGGAACAGAAGCTTCAATTTATCCTCTGCCAGCTTGCCCACGAGATGCGCACGCATAAGTTCAAGATGGTAATTTTCGCTCAATTGCAAGGACATGAGCTTGCCCCACACGAGCGAGTCCGCCGGCTTCCAGGGTTCAGGATGAGCTTGCAGCAGTAAAAATTCTGGCGGCAGCTTTCCTTCGTGCGTCGTGAGCCACGCATTCACACCATCTACATAGGCATCGATAAGTTTCTTAGCTTCCGGTGAAAATTGCGCGTAGCTGTCCTCAGCCAAGCGATAAAGCCCGAGCGTGCGAGTGAATTTATCGACGTTGAGCATGTCGGCGCCCAAGATTTCCGCAAGACGTCCGGCTCCAGCCCGGCGCTGGATCTCCATTTGAAAGAGACGCTCGTCGGCATGGATGTAGCCGAGAGCACGTGCTGCATCTTCCATGGATTTGGCGAAGATATGCGGCACGGCATGCTCATCACGGAAAACCTCAACGCTGTCGCCCAGCTGGGGCAGCGCAACCTGGCCTTCATAGACCGGTTGCGTGCGCCAAAAAATAAAACCGATGCCACCCGCCGCAATAAGAAGGAGCAGCAGGAAGAACAAAAGAGAATGCCGAATGGCGCGCAAAAGTTTTCGCATGGAAACGCCGTGACATGAGGGACGTGAGCGACGCTAGATCAAAGCGGAGCGGCTTACAAGCCAGCCCTAGCTCTTTTGTGTCGTATCGAGGGAAGGTGTAGCCGGCTTCGCATCGACGGAAATCTTGACTTCCGGCTTCATAACCTCGGAGGCCGGCCCGTTGTCGCCTCTGGTCACCTGCATGACGGTCGGGTAAGGAATGACTACCTTCTCGGCATCAAACCTTTCCTTAAGGCGCAAGAGGAACGCACGTTTCACATCCCATTGGCGGCCGGGACGGGTACGGATACGCGATTGTATAATGACGGCGCTATCCGCCAGATTGTCAACACCGAAGACCTCGATGGGGTCGATGATGCTGTTTTTGAACTTGCTGTCCTGACGCAATTCCTCGCCAACCGATTTGATCACATCCATCACGTGGCGCAGATTGCTGTCATAGGCAACACTCGTATTGAACAGCGCGTAAGCAAAATCCCTGGTCTGGTTGATGAGGTTGGTCACTTCCGAATAGGGCAAAATATGTACCGCGCCATCAGAGTCACGGATGCGCATCGTACGCACATTCATCGCCTCAACAACACCTGAATGCGCATTAATCCTCACCACATCGCCGACCGAAATGGTGTTTTCAATCACAATAAAGAGACCCGTCAAAAAGTCCTTTACCAGGGTTTGCGAGCCGAAACCGACAGCGACACCGATCACACCGGCACCGGCGAGCAAGGGGCCGATATTGAGCCCCGCTTCCGAGAGGATGACCATGCCGGCAATGATAATGAAAATAATAAAGGCGGCATTGCGCATCATCGGCAAAAGCGTACGCATGCGCGGACTTACGGGGATCGGCGCGCCGTCATTGTCTTTCTTGTTGAGGGTGCGTTCGATGCTTGAACTTACATAGCCATAGAGAAGTGCCAGCACCACAACGGTGACGCCGATGGAAAAGAGGCTGCCGCTCACGCGCTTGCCGAAATCGGTATTGAGGAAAGCGGAGATATTGGCGCCCCAGGCCATCGCAAGGGCGGTACCCGCCAGCATCCAGGCGAAACCAAGAATAAAGAAACGCAAAATCGCTTCATGGAATTGCAGCCGCTTATTACCGGCGATCATAAAAAGACGGCGGTTGATCGTGTGCAGGGCAAGACCGAGCGCCACAAAGACAAGAAAAGTGAGCACCGTGCCGCGCAACATAATGGCGATCCCACCTTCGACACCAAAAGCGGTAACGAGGTAACCGATAACGAGATAGGCAATTGCCAGCACATGCCAACTGCGCGCAAACCAGAGACGCAAGGATTGAAACGGCGAGAGATCACGCTGTGCCGCCGATAGCGGCCCGCGCAAAAGCACGGCCACATAAGAGCGCTTCTGGCCGATGATGATGATCGTCATCACCACAAGGGCGAAGGCGAGGATATGGCCGAAAGCGCGCACCGCACCTTCGGGCACATGCACCGAACGCGCAACGTCGACGAGAAAGTAACCATAGACCGCGACGAAACTGAAGAAGCGGAACCAGCGATAGAGATATTTTGCCTGCGTGTCCGAAATGGGCAAAAAGCGCAACCCGTGCGCCCGCGGCGCCAATACGATTGAGCCTAAAACAAGCATGAGCTGGTTAAGGGCTATCGCGTAAATAACGTTGAGCACCACAAAGCGCGGTAATTTCGCAGGCTCTTTTTGGTCAAGCAGCGTGAGCGAAACGCCGACAAAAAGAATGATCGGCAAAAGCTCGATAATGAGTAGGCAGAGAACTGCCGTCACGCGCTGAAAAAGATCCTTCGGTGTTCTGTGACGTAAATTGCGGCGGGCGGGCAGCA
>JADMIO011721474.1_pt1 | contig 17191 bp, 15 predicted proteins | sample 8958161 | NCBI WGS metagenome assembly JADMIO01 (sample SAMN16585339, study PRJNA669376) | soil metagenome | isolation source: Crop rotation soil | place: USA: Cullars Rotation, Alabama | collected 2011
CCGCGACTTCAAGTCACGTGAATTCCAAGCTTCGGATCCCACTGTGCTGGAAAGCTGGGACGCCTGCTCACCGAATCGGCCTCGTTCTTGGATGCCAGCGCTACCCGGATGCCCCCCGAGCAGGTCTATCACGCCTTCATCCTGGGCTTGCTCGTGCACCTTTCGCCCCAGTATCTGGTGCGCTCCAATCGCGAGTCCGGCCAGGGCCGCTACGATGTGATGATCCTGCCGCGCAGCGCCGGACAGCCCGGCGTGGTCCTGGAGCTGAAGGTCAAGAGGAAAGGCGAAACCCTGCGCGAGAAACGCGCGGTGGGGGGAGGCTCGCTGAGCTTTGCTCAGCGAGGGGGGACGGGCAAGTCCCCCCCTGAACGATTACCCCAGGACTACGCCGCCGAGCTCCGCGCCGTGGGGGCCAGCCCAATCCATAAGATGGCCTTCGCTTTCGACGGCAAGAAAGTGCTCGCCGGGTCGCTGCCGGCCCGCCGACGCCCCCCAAGCCTAAGACGCCGGGCTTGAGCTTCGGAGACGGTGCCACATACTCACCAGCGGAAGGGCTGGCCGGCGGCCCCTACCGTAGCGGCGTCCATGGTGGGCAGCTCGGGCAGCTCGGCTCAATCCGGTTGCACCCGTTTCGCTTTTTCGGACTATGCTGGCGCACCCCGCTACGGAGGCCCCCATGGACGCCAAGACCCAGACCCTCACCCCCGCCGCCGAGCTCGCCCGCCGGAGCCCGGTCCGCTTCCCCAACGAAAGCGCCGAATACCGCGCGGCCCGCACGGCCCTTTTGGCCGAGGAGATCGAGCTCCGCCGCCACCTCGAGCGCGTCGCCGCCCAGCGCCGCGCCCTGCCGCCCGGCGGCGAGGTCCGCGGCGACTACCGCTTCCAGGGCGAGCAGGGTCCCACCGACTTCGCCGGCCTGTTCGGCGACAAGCAGACCCTCGCCGTGTACAGCTTCATGTACGGCCCCAAGCGCGACCGCCCCTGCCCCATGTGCACCGCACTCCTTGGCGCCTTGGACGGCAACGCCCGCGACATCGGCCAGCGCAGCTCCTTCGTCGTCGTCGCCCGCTCCCCCATCGAGCGGCTGGTGGCCTACAAGCGGGAACGCGGCTGGCAGGCCCTGCGGCTCTACAGCGACCTAACCGAGGCCTATTCCCGCGACTATTTCGGCCTGCTGCCCGATGGCTCCGAGGTCCCCGCCCTCAACGTCTTCACCCGCCGCGACGGCGTCATCCGCCACTTCTGGTCCGGCGAGATGACCGGCGATTCCGCCGATCCCGGCCAGGACCCCCGGGGCGCCCCTGACTTGGTGCCGCTCTGGAACGTGCTGGACATGACGCCGGAGGGCCGCGGGACGGACTGGTATCCCAAGCTGAAGTACGATACCTAGCGGCTCTCGCCGCCGAGCTCGCCGGAGAAGGGGTTTGACGATGCCGCCGCGCCGTGACATCGTCGGCTTATGAAGGTGAGCCCTCCCTCTCTCCGGCGAGTTATCGAGCGGCTGCGGGAACCTGGGGCAAAGGTGTCGCCGCCTCCGCTCACCGATCCGTGGCAGCTGATCCTGTGGGAGAACCTGGCCTACCTCGCCGATGAGGAGACGCGAAGGGTCGCGTGGACCGAGCTTATGCGCAAGGTGGGGACGGCCCCGGAGCAGCTTCTCGCTGCGTCCGACCAAACCCTGCGCCGGGTGACCGCCCACGGCATCCTGCCCGCGGTATCTTGCGCCAAGCTCCGCGCCTGTGCCCGGATTCTCATCGATGAGTTCGGCGGCGACCTCGGGCCATCGGTCAGGCTTCCGCTGCCCGCCGCTCGGCGAGCGCTCCGCAGATTCCCGAGCATCGGGGAGCCGGGGGCCGATAAGATCCTGCTCTTTTCGCGAAACCACCCCGTGCTGGCCCTGGAGTCAAACGGCCTCCGCGTCCTGGTCCGACTCGGCTTCGGGGAGGAGCAGAAGGACTATGCGCGGACCTACCGGTCGGCCCGCGCCGCCGCCGCTTCCCAGGCCCCGGCGGACCTGGAAGGCCTCATCGAGCTCCACCAACTCCTGCGCGGCCACGGGCAGACCCTGTGCCGGCGCACGGCACCCCGCTGCGGCGAGTGTCCGATCGGTGGGGAGTGTCCCTCCTTCAGACTCGGTGTCCGGACAGACGAAGGTCTGCCTGCTACGGGGGAGCCGTAACATGCCCCATGCCAACCGCGCGTGCAGGTCGCTTGCCCTGCTTATCGTCCTTGCTAGTTCGTCGCAGTGCGCGCGAACCCCGATCGAAAAGACCACGAGCAGCGGGACCGCCGTACCCGTGGTCCCAGTACCGCCCAGCGCGGCACCATCCGCCCCTGCGGATGCACCGGCCTTGGTTGCCCCTGCTGCCGCGGTCGATCCCCCTGCGGACGCGGCGCCGCCGGCGACCGCACACGCTGCCGATGCGCCGCAGAAAGTAACGGTGCCAAATGGCGCCTCGGCGCCAAAAGTGAAGGGGGGCGCTCTATGCTCTTGTTTCAACTGGGTTCATCTCGACGATTTCGGGACGTGGTGCGAGCGGTCTCTTTCGGCATGTCGGCAAGCGCGGGCCAGCGCTTTTCCTCCCGGGCGCGGCGGTGCCACCGAGTGTGAGAGCCACGCTTGCCCTGAGTAGTCCGCAAGCGCAGGAAATTGTTCAGGGAGGGCACCCTCCCTCTTCAGATCGTTCGTCCGTCCGAAATACCTATAATATGTGACGATGATGCTGTCGATTGCCCGACTGGCCTGCGCTGCCTTGGTGGCTGCAGCCGTCTGCTCCTGCCGGCCCCCGGCCAGCTACGCTCCGCTGCCCGATTCCGACCCCGCGACCGTAGATGCTTCCTCGGCTGTACCCCAAGACCCCGCCGTGCTGCGCGCCGCGACCTTTAATACCCATCTGTTTTTCGATACCATCTGCGACTCCGGCCGGTGCGCGGCGGGCGACTTCGAGCAAGTCGCCACCCCGCAGACCTTTGCGCAGCGCGCCGATGCAGCTGCCAAGGCAATCCGATCCTTTGGCGCGGATGTCGTATCGCTACAGGAAATCGAGACCCAGACGTCCCTGGACGCGATTGCCCGACCGCTTTTCGACCTCTACCCGACCGTCGTGATGGGAGAGACCGGGCTGCCCGGCTCCATCGATGTCGCGGTTCTCAGCACCGGAGCGCTGCTCGAAGTACGCCGACACCGCGACCAGCCGCTGATGCGGGCGGACGGCACCACGACCTCCTTCACCCGCGAGCTTCTCGAGGTTCACCTGGAGCTGAAGGGCAGCCACGTCGTCATGTTCGCCGCCCACTTTCGCTCCAAGGCCAGCGATGATCCCGGGCGGCGACTGGCAGAAGCGCAAGCCGCGCGCGACCTGGTCCTTGCCACGGCGAAGGAGTTCCCCGCTGCGGTCGTGCTGCTGGGCGGCGACTTGAATGACACCCCGGCCTCCCCACCGCTCGACGCCCTGGAAGGCTCGGCCGAGCTGCTGCGGGTTGCCAAGGACCGGCCGCCCGAGAGCGTAGCCACCTATCTCTGGCAAGGAAAGGCAGAGGCGATCGATCACCTGTTCCTTGCGCTGACCTCCGGCGGAGCGTACGTGCCCGCAAGTGCCGCGGCGGTGCGCGATCCATCCGGCAGCTCCGGACTGGCCGGATCGGACCATGCCGCGCTGCGGGCTGACTTCAGAGTCCGGTAGCCCTGGCCTACCCCGGCTCCGCCGCGCTCCCCATGTCCACAGAGTTTACAGCGCGCCTTCGGCCTGGCGCAAAATGGGCGCGCAATGTGCGCACATAATGCGCACGATGTGCGCACACTTCGCGCGCTCCCATCGGTCATCCTCTTCACCTTCCGAGGGGAGCGTCAGCCGGGGGCCGCTGTCGGCGAAGTCCTTCCCGGCCCGAGCTCAGCCGCGACTGGGAGGTCCGGCGGCCGCGGGCCGGATGTGATACGGCACTCAACCTGCATTGCGCACAGACTCATGCCAAGCCCGCCCAGAGAGTCCATCGAGCGCCACCCGCTGCGCGACCTGCCACGCGTCTCGCGGCTTTGGTTCGGGCTCGCCGTTACCTCTTTGCTCCTGGGCTTGAGCCTCGTATTTCTGTACCGCGCCGTGGACGCCGAGAGAGTCGCGGTCTCGCGCGAGGCGGAGTCGGTGCGACTCGGCGACCAGCTCTCCGCGGCGTCGGACCGCCTTACCGACGAGGTCCGAAAGTTCGTCGTGACGGCCGATCCGACGCATATGCAGAGCTATTGGTATGAGGTCGAGACACGCCGGACGCGCGAGGTCGTGCTCTCCCGCCTCGACGCGCTCGGGACGCCGTCCGACGAGCTGCGGCGCTTGGAGACGGCAAAGAATCAGTCAGACGGGCTCGTGACCACCGAGATCCGCGGAATGCGGCTCATGCTGACGGTCATGGGCGTTCCGGAGGCGTCGATGCCGATCTCGGTGCGGAATTATCGGCTCCTGGCCGCGGACGCGAAGCTACCGCCGACGGAGATGGTCGCTTATCTCAGGCCCGGGACCGCAGCCGGGGGTCCGCGTCGTCGAGCCGAAGACGCACGGGATCCCAGAGTCCTTGTTCCTTCCCGTGGGGCGCGGGCATGATGATTCGGTCGGCGAGTCCGCCGAAGCGGCGGCGCAGCTCGCTGCCCAGGCGCTCCCGCACTTTTCGCGCTACGATCTTCTAATGATGACTGGCGTTACCACCGGCTCTCCTACTCTGCACCGATGGCCAAGACCTCGCTGCGGAGCTTTCGACCCGCGTCAGCGACTTGCACTCCTGTCTCTGGCCATTACGCTGGGACTGACCTCCAGCGCGGCAGCTGAGCCCCCGCTGCCGCCGCTGCCCGCCGGACCCGGCTACCAGCGGCTGCCTGTACCCGGGTATCTGTCCGCGGTGGTCGCCTGGCCGACCGCTGCTCACGCCGGGGCCCTACCGATCGCCGTCGCCACCCACGGCAGCTTCGATCAGCCCGAGTGGAACTGCGAGACCTACCAGCAAGTGGTGCGGGGCTCCGCCGTTGTACTGTGCCCGCGTGGCAAGCTGCGCTGGGACACCCCGGAGGAGCCCGAGCAGCGCCGCTACTATTTCCCGGCGGGCGGCGACGGACCGCAGGCCAGCATCGGGCTCGCGCGCGAAGTGAGCGCCGCGATGAAGACGCTACAGGCAAAGTTTCCCACGCGGCTGGCGGCCGGCGGGAGTCTGTACATCGGATTTTCGCAGGGAGCGATCCTGGGAGCGACGATCGTCATTCAGGATCCTGCGCGCTTTCCCCGCGCCATCCTGGTCGAAGGCGGCCACGGCGCCTGGAACCCGGGCAGCGCGCGCCGGTTTGCCCGCGGCGGCGGCCAGCGAGTCTTGTTCGCGTGCGGCCGGGCCTCTTGTCTGGCGAGCGCTCGCGTGGCAGCCGGTCACCTCACCCGGGCCGGAGTGCAGGCGCAGGTCGTCTATGCGGAGGACCAGGGTCATACCTATTCCGGCAAGGTGCAAGAGGTAGTCGCGACGGCGTTTGACTGGGTCATTGCCGGCGATGCGCGCTTTGCCATCCCGGCGCCCGACTCCCCGCAGTAATCTGCAGCGACTGGAAGGACAGCGCGCTGCGCGCTGCCGGCACCCGCTTTCTGGTCTGTTCGCTGAACCTGGGTCAGCGCTGCCCGCCATTCGCCGATGCAGCCTGGCAACCTCAATCGCTCAATCGCGGCCGGCGCTGTGCGGAAGGGTGCAGCGCCGGCACCCCTCTCGCAACCCTCTGCGCCTGCGAACGAATGAGAACCGCCGCCACGAAGCAGCCGATTGTGAGCGTGCCGAAAAACCGCGCATGCGACCAGACGGACCACAGCGCGCATTGGCGCCGGCAGCTTGACCGCGACGGCGAACCTGCATCACCTCGAGCGCATCCTTTGACCCACTGCGTCCGCCCCGGGGTAGTCGGCTGGCGCGACGTGGTCGACCGACCCTGATCGGCCTGTCCACGCAGGTCCCCCAAAGTGCTCGCATCGGGTTGTGGCTTCTGGGGCTGGGCTGTGAGGCCGCCGCCGCGTTCGCCTTCATCCGCCGCTGGCCCGTGGTCGCACCAGGCCATCTGGCCGAGCGGTTCTCCACCATCATCATCATCGGCCTGGACATGTCCCTGGGCGGCATGGGTCAACAGATGGGCGGTCAACCCGTCGGGGTCAAACACCTGCTGCTCATCGGCCTGGCTCTTTTGACCTGCACCGTGATGTGGTGGCTGTACTTCGACCTTCTCAGCCGCTACGCCGAACACCGCATCCAGCCCGCCAGCCCCACCGCGGACGGTCGCTCTCACGTTCGGCTGGCTCACGGCCACTACAACGGCCTGCACCTGGTCGTGCTGGCCGGGATGGTCTCCTTCGGTCTGGGTCTGCGCGCCATCGCTCGCGACCTGGATACCTCCCACCTGGGCTCGTTGGGTCCTCCGCTGCAACCCCTGGTGGCGGTGGCCCTGGGGATAGGTCTGGTGATGTACATCCTGGGGATTGGCACGATGTGGAAGCTGCTGGGACGCAAGCCCCCTCTGGCCGTGTATGTCGTGGCGGCCCTGGCGCTGCTGGCGGCGCCGCTGCTCATCGGCAAACCGGAGCTTTTGGCCCTGGGGGTGCTGATGGTCCTGTGGCTGATCCTGCTGGCGGCGGAAGTAGTGGGTCCGCGGGCCCGAACGGAACGCAGCACGCTGCGCCACAGCATGCACGCCGCCCAATCCGCCCACGAAGCGCCGGAACCGACGGTCGGCGCCCCCGCGTCCCCGGCCGAGCCCGGAGCCAGCGGGCAGGGCGCCGTCGCGCAGGAGCTGCTCGACCGGACCGTGCAGAGCTCGTTCACGCTGCTGGACACCGATGGCAGTGGCGAGATCACCTGGACCGACTTTACCGACCTGCTGCACCGCATCATAAAGGACCCCAGCACCGCGCAGACGGACCTGCCCCACCGGGCCGAGCAGGCCTACCAGGCGCTGTGGACCGCGCTGTGCGAGTCGATGGACGTAAATAATGATCACATCATCACGCGGGAGGAATACGCCGCCTATATGAACAACCGGGCCCGCGACCTCCAGGGGAAACCCGGCGGGACCGACGGGGGCGCAGGGCTGCGCCAGTTCCTGGCCAACCTGGACCGCAAGCATGCGGGAGCCATCCCGCTGGCCGAGCTCATCGAGTCCCAGCTCCTCATGCTGGGAGGTCAGACCGCGGTGCCGACCCGCAATCCTGCGGGGAGCGGAGTGGATGAAGAGTCCGTTCATGGGGAAAACCATGGGAGCCCAAGTCAATGAGTGATACTCGCACGCAACCGGAGGGATATCGAGCTCGTGCCCGTGGAGTCCCGCACCGCTCTGGTCTTTCTGGACTTGCAAGAGGGCCGCGTGGTCAACGCCCTGCCCGAGGAGAATGCCAAGTTATATTATACGGAGCCAAGCTCACGTCGGAAGTATACGAGGTCTGCCGCGACCCGGACTGGGCCCGCGGCGAGGCCGAGGGCAAGGCCGAGGCCGAGTGGATCTTGACGCTGCTGCGCAAGCGTGGCGTAGCAGTAGCCGAGGCTGCCGCGGCGCAGATCCTCAGCTGCCGGGATATAGGTGTGCTCGATCGCTGGTTTGACCGCGCCATCCCCGCTGCCGCCGTGCAGGACCTCTTCGGCCAGTAGCCACCGATTTCCTGGTCCCGCCCAGGGCCGCTTGTCAGGCTTCCCGGGCTATTGTAGAAGGGTGCCATGAGCTCGCGCCCCGAAAAGACGGTCTATGCCGACCCCAAGATGGATATTCCCTTCAAGAAGGTCTTTGGCACCGCCGAACATAAGGACCTGCTCATCGAGCTGCTCAATGCCCTTTTGCGCCTTCCCGCCCCCGCTCGCATCGTCGATGTAGAGTACCTGTCCCCCGAGCAACTTCCCGCCCACGATGGGCTCAAGCAGTCCATCCTGGACGTCAAGTGCACCGATGCCCGCGGTACCCGCTACGTGGTCGAGATGCAGGTCCTCCCGGTCGACGGTTTTGAAAAGCGCGTCGTGCTCAATGCCTGCAAAGCCTATGTCGAGCAGCTGGGCACCAGCGGCAACTACACGCGCCTGAACGACGTCATCGCGGTGACCATCTGCAACTTCAACCTCTTCTCCGAGAAAGTGCGGATGCTCAGCCGCTGGACGATGCAGGAGCAGCACAGCGGCGAGCGGGGGCTGGGTCAGCTGCAGTACATCTTCTTGGAGCTGCCCAAGTACCAGGCCGGCGACCACCCCCAGCACATCGTGGATCAGTGGGCCTACTTCTTCCGCGCCGCCGAGACGCTCCGCGAGATCCCCCAAAATCTGTCGCAAGGGCCGGTGGGCAAGGCGCTGGAAGTGGTTCGCAAGCACAACTTCAGCGACCTGGAGTGGACCGCCTATGAGCGCGAGAAGATGGCGCAGCAGGACTACCTGGGTGGCATCACCTATGCCGAAAAGCAGGGCGAGGCCCGCGGCGAGGCCCGCGGCGAGGCCCGCGGCGAGGCCCGCGGCAAGGTTCTCGGCCGAGCCGAGGGCGAAGCCAACGCCCTGCGGCAAGGCGTGCTCGCCCTGTGCGAGATCCTGCAGATTCCCGTGAGCGCCGCTCGACGCGCCCAGCTGCAGAAGCTGCCCGGAAAAGCCCTGGCCGAGCTGCTCACCGCCATCAAACAGCAGCGCGCTTGGCCCGGTGGTAAAAAGCCCCCCGTCCGCTCTGCGCGCAGCCCCAGACCCGCGCTGTCCTGAACCGCTTTCAGCCGACCCGACTGGCGGCTTGGACGAGCTGCTCATCGACGGCGGCAAGGAGCTCGCGGTTGCCGTCCTGGTGGTACCCCGCGAGCTTGTCGGCAAAGCGATCGACGCTGCCCAGGAAGCCGCCCAGGTCCGCCAGCGCTTCCACGCTCTCGGCGCTCTGGCCGTAGCCTTCGTACTGCAGGTAGCGCGCGTTCAGGATCTGTTCAAACTGCCGCTCCAGCGGAATCGCCAGCATGGGCTTGCGCAGGTAGACGGCTTCGCCCATAAGGGTGAATCCGGCCGCCGCGATCACCGCGCGCGCCGAGGCCAGATCCGCGACAAAGGTCTGCTCGTCAAAGGGACGGTAGCGCAGGTTGCCTTCGACCTGGTCGGCTTTGATATCGCGCCGCATGCCGTAGACCCGGCATTCGAGTCCGGTGCGGCCGAGCGCCTCGGTCAGCGGGCCAAAGCCTTCCTTGGTCTGATAGACCAGAAGGTGCTCCCCGGCCGTCGGCTTGGCATCCAGGATCTCCTGGCGCAGAATCGGCGGATACAGAGCCGTCTTGTCCTTGCGCACCGGCGGCCGGAAAAACGTCGTGATGAGGTACTGGTCACAGAACGGCAGCTTGCTCTTCACAAACGCCTTGGTAATTTCGAAATCCATCCGCGCCCCTTCCAGAATCTCCGGCGGATGCTGGCAGCGGTTGATGATCTGCATGTTGTCGATGCTCAGGACCGGCAGACCCTGCGCCTTGGCGTACAGGTACGTCCACGACTCGAAGTCGCTGATCACCACCTCGGGCACGAAGGCGTCGATGAGCTTGAAGTAGGCGGCAATGTTCTGCGGCACGCCGGTGACCCCGGCCAGCACGTTGGACCACAAGGTCTTGCCGCGGCGGATGCGGTTCTCCTCGCTGATCATGTGGAAGCCGTGGATTTTGTTGACCCCGTGGAAGTGCTTGGCCAAAAAGGTGTTGGCGCGTCCGGACGCCATGATCACGATCTCATGGCCTTTCTGCGTCAGGTGCTCGAGCACCACCCGCGAGCGCATCGCATGGCCCATTCCCTCGCCTACTACGCCGTAGAGTATCTTCATGTTCTCTAGCGTACCATGGGGCCGGTCATGACCCCGAGCAAGTCTGAGCCCGCGCCGGCCCGGCCGCTGCGCACCCTCTCGATCTGGAGCGAGTACACCCCCTACGCGACGCTGCACGAGCCCCGGCTCCTCGGCGAGCTGGCCCGCCGCGACATCCAGCTGGCGGTGGCGGTGACGCCGCCGCTTGCGCCCGAGCTTGCGGGCGTGCTGCGCCGCTGCCGCGCGGCCGGCGTAGCGGTGGCGATCTGGCCCATGCTCAGCGATGCCGAAGGCCGGTGGGCCAGCGCGGCCAACGCCCCGGCGTACTGCCGCTTTGTCAGCGGTCTCCTCGCAGAGCTCGCGGAGCAGGGGGTGCTGCCGCAGGCGCTGGCGCTGGATCTGGAGCCGCCGATCGAGCGCATGCAAAAGCTCACCCGCTTCGCGTCCGGCACTCGCCCAGAGCACTCGGCGCCGGCCACGCCGCGCGGGCTGCCCACCGCCACCACGCAGCTCGTTGCCCTGACGGCGGCAGCGGCGGCACGCGGGCTGTCGATCCTGGCCGCGGTGGTGCCCCCGATCGTCGTCAGCCCGGACGCGGCAGCCCGCGGCTGGCAGCGGCTCCTTCAGACTCCTATCGATGCGCTGCCGGTCGATCGCATAAGCGCCATGGCTTATACCTCCCTTTTGCAGGGATATTCGCGCGGACTGGTCCGCCGCCCCGATGCCCGAGCGCTCCTGTGGACGATCGCGCGGGCCACGCACGCCCGGTACGGCGAGCGCGCCAGCATCTCCTTAGGAGCCGTGGGCACAGGGGCCCTGGGCGATGAGCGCACCTACCTCGACCCTTCCGAGCTGGTCGAGGATGTGAGCATCGCACGCGCCGCCGGCATCACCGATCTGGCGCTGTTCAACCTGGACGGCGCCCTGGCCCGGCCGCCGCTGTCCGCCTGGCTGGACGCCCTGGTTACGACCGCGCCGGCCGCCACTCCCCCGCCCCCGACGCGACGCGCCAGCCTGCTCTGGCACGGCCTCCGCGCGGTGGGCTATCTGGGCCGGCTCTGGTAGTCGGTATCTGCCGAGCCCTACGCTGGCATGGCCCAGCACGGGGGGACTTGCTGGCGAGGCCACCAAGACTTACTGAGAGATGGACATGACCTTGAAATGCGAGTGCGGCGGCACGCTCCGCCCAGTAGAGATCGAGCGCTTCGACTTCTCAGGCTTCGCCGGACTGTCGGTCGAGCTGCAGAAGGTGCCCGGCCTGCGCTGCGACTCTTCACCCCCCGGAGGCCAAGTACCTGCGCAAGCGGCTCCTATTGAGCCAGCAGGAGCTCGCCCAGAAGATGGGCATACAACGCGAGACCGTCGCGGCCTGGGAGGGCGGCACCAGTCCTTTGTCGCCCCAGAACGACTTTATCTTGCGCGCTCTGCTCTTCGGAGCGCGCAGGACGGGTACTGAGACGTTCGCGGCGCACGTCCTTACGCGCGCGCTCGGCGCGGTCCACATTCCAGGTAAGACGCCCTCCACGCCGGAACCCTTTGTCATTGCCGAGCAGCTAAAGAATATCCGCAATCTGGCCGCGCCCTATCATGAAAAGGGGGACGTTCCCGTCCCCCCTCCATAAGGCTTAGCCTGACGGGGCCTCCCCCCACCGCGCGCTCCCCGCGCGGATTTTCATCGCTCATGGGGCCGCCAACCGCGGCATCTGGTCTCTCCGGCGAAGGACCAGCCCTGGTCCCCCCCTACGCGAGCAGTCCGACGATCCACCCCAGGCGGCTTTGCCTCAAAAAAGAAGGGGGTACAGGGGGAGCATTCCCCCCGAGCAGCCAGCACAGCGCTCATCAAGCGGCAGGGAAGAGGGAGACCGAGGGAGGAACCGTAGGTTCCTTCCTCGAAGCAGCCGTGGCCGCGGCACCTCCGCTTTTTGCGGCAAAGCCCCCCCAGGCCGAACGCCAAGCAAAGGACGCTGAAACATGCGCCCGAATTTCCTGCTGCTCCCCTTTTTTCACTCGGAATGACCGGACTTTAGACCGATTTTGGCTTGCAAAGTTTTCGCGAGCTGGGCTATAGGCTCCGCCCATGAAAACTCAAATCACTGGACCTATCGACCTTTCCCCCTATCTGAGCTCCACCAATTTCTCGGTGCAGGAGGGGATCTCGCTGGCGCGGGCTCTGATCGCCAGCTGTCCCAAGGGGGCTCCCGCCGCCGTCAAGCGCGCGGTGGAAAAGCTCCGGCGCGCGGCGGATGCCGCCCAGACTGCGCTCAGTGCCCGCCAGCGCGAAGACAACCAGGTCAGCGAGGAAGACGGCCGGTTGCTCGACCAGGACATTGATGCCGCCTGGCGGGGGCTGCGCCTGGCTCTCGAGGGCCTTGCCAGCCTGTCCCCAGCTCGCGTGCCCCGCGCCCGGCGGGCCGCCGCGCTGCTCACCCAGCTCTTTGACAGCACGGGGCTGTCTTTCCTGGCGGAGAGCTACTCGTCCCAGCTCACCACGATGCAGGCGCTGCTCCAGCGCATCGAGGAGGACAAGCTCGAAAAAGAGATCGACGCGGTAATCGGGCCGGAGTTCCTGGAGGAGATCCGCGAGATGCTGCCGCGCTATGAGCGCATGGTGCACGGGATGCTCAATCGTAGGAGCGGCTCCTCCGAAAACCTGCAGAACCACCGCTATACGCTAAGCCGGCTGGTGCTGGCCTATGCCACCGCGATCTGCTCGACGGTGGACGAGGAAGAGCCGGAGACCGTGGAGATCGCTTTTCGCGCGCTCGCGCCGCTCGACAACCAGCGCGCTGCCATGGCGGGCCGGCGCAGTGCAGGGCAAGACTCTGCCGAGCCGACGCCCGACCCGGCTACTTCGCCTTCTGAGCCATCCAAGTAGCTGCCCAAGCCGCCAGGCGGGAGCGCTACCGGGGCGGCCCAGCCTGGCGGGGAGCCCCTCCGATGTTTTGGAACCCTATCGGCCTCTGAAACAGGCTCGCTCCGATGTTTTGGAACCCTATCGGCCTCTGAAACAGGCTCGCTCCGATGTTTTGGAACCCTATCGGCCTCTGAAACAGGCTCGCTCCGATGTTTTGGAACCCTATCGGCCTCTGAAACAGACTCGCTCCGATGTTTTGGAACCCCATCGGCCTCCAAAACCGCAACATAAGCGGGTGCGTCCTCCTCCGCGCTGAACCCGGTCTCGCCACCGATTGGGGTTGGCCGTCGGCGTTCACCCAGCTTGATCCGCCCAGGCGGCTTTCGTAGCACGCCCAGACCGCTATAGCGGCGCGCCGGGCAAAAGGACCTGCTTGTCTTCGGCGGTCGGGCCCAGAGAGACCGCCGCGATCGGGGTGGCAAGGAGTGCCGCAATCTGCTCAAGATAGGAGCGCGCCGGCGGCAAGAGACCCGGACAGAGCCCCAGATTGTCCCAGCCGGGTACGTAGCGGTAGCGCGGTTGCAGCGTAAAGAGCCGGGCGGACAGCGCTGCCCGGGCCGTGAAGTCCGCCGCGACCGAGGGTAGCTCTTGCCAGGTCTGCCCGCTCGCCGGGTCGACGTAGGAGTCGGCCAGGCGCAGCGGTCCGAGCCCGGTCAGGCGGTCCAGACAAGTGACGACCAGCGCATCCACCCCGCCGATCGCCGCCAGCGCGCGGCGGGCCAGGAGTCCATCGAACCAGCCGAGCCGGAAGCTGCCCTGCCAGGCGTCCTGGCCGTTGTGCGCGTCGGGCAAGCGCGGCGAAAGCGCGGCGTCTTCGGTCGGCAGCGGGCCGGCCCCGTGGCGCGTCGCGTAGGCGCGCAGGACGCCGACGCGGACCCGCTCCGCCTGCGGCGCCCACTGGTCGAGCAGCGCCGCGGCGTTTTCGAGCGTCGTGCGGCTGGGCGTCACGTACGGAAACAGGCCGTGCTCTCGATCGAGCAGGACGCCCTGCGCGCCCTCGAAAACCACTGTCCGGGCGGGCGGCGGCGCCTCCGCCAGCAATAGGCCAGGCTGCCCGGCCAGCCGCCGGTAGGCCTCGACCAGCGCCGGCACCCGGTGGGGCTGCCGCAGGTCCGCCAGCAGCGTGCGCAGCTGCGGCAGCTGCGCGGGCTCGTCCGGGAGCTCGGCCAGGAGCTGCTCGGCCTGATCGATCTTGACCTGCCACAGCAGCCGCAGCGTCGCCGCCAGCTGCTCCGGGCGGTGCACATCGCCCAGGCGCACCACGGGCAGGCCGGCGCGCTCGCTGTCGAGCTGCGCCTCCGCCACGCCGCGTCCGCAGCTGCCATGCCGGGCGGCTCCGCGGGCGAGCTCGCGCAGCTGGTTCAAGAGGCGATGAAACGGAGTGACGACCACGCACCGCGGATCGATAACCAGCCGGCTGTACACCGCCTGCCCGCTGCGGCGCGCCAGCACGTCCGCCTCAAGCTCCAGCGCCAGCGGATCGACCAGCATGTAGTGCGACAGGAAGGTCCGCACCCCCGGCACCAGCGCCCCCGCACCGATCTGGGCAAAGCAGTGCGTAAGGCCACCCGCCAGCACGACATGGTGCGCCGCCTGCGGTCCGCCGTTATAGCGCACCACCAGCTCGGCCCCGTGGCGACGCACCAGCCAGTCGACTACGCTGCCCTTGCCCTCATCGCCAAAGCCTAATCCGGCGACGATCAGCGCCCGCTGCACCAAGCCCCACCCCCAGATCGGAAACAAAGTGATCACGACTACGGCTTCCTGAACTTGAGCCACCAGCGTAAGCGGCTCCTGATCCAAGTCGTCCCCCGAGATGATCCATGTGCCTTTGTGATCGGTGCCTGGCCGACATGAGCGTGCTGTCATGAGCGCAGACCGCAGGTCCCCCATCGTGGCTCCCCGGCCAAGGGGGGCCGGGCGCATCTTCTCGCGCGCGTGGCTCGTCACACGAATGCTTCCGGCGATTGCCAGCTCGCGGACGCGGGCCAGCAACGTGTCGACCTTCATCTATGCGGCTTCCCCATCGCCCAGGCGGACCCGCTTGGCCAATCGCTTGGGTTTGCAGAGAGCTTGGAGGCGCTCCAAGGTCACCTGATGGCCGGCCAGCTTGTCGACGACCAACGCCCCCAGCGTGGCCAGCGCGCCGCGATCTACCGCCCGCTTCTCGGTTTCCCAGCGCGAGATGGTCTCTTGGGTGACATCGAGCAGCTGGGCCAGCTCAGCGGCCCGTAGGCCCACGGCCTTGCGCATAAAGCGGAAAGCCGCCCCGCTTCGCGAGCCCGACCGGGCCAAGATGTTGGCGACGCGCAGCTCGAAATGAAAAAGGGCGGCGCCGTCCAGATACAGCTCGCCGCAAGACAGGCACTTCTGGGCGGGGAGCTGACAGACGAAGGTATGTCCATCGGCTTCCAGGTGGTCTTCTTGCTGGACGGCAGCGAACTGGGTGCCAGCACACTTGGCGCACGTTTCCATCGCAGCGACTCCTCGACCCGGACGATAGGTCAATTTGACGAAAAGTCAACCGGGCAGCGCCCTTCCGGATGCAGGAGGTAGAGAGTCACGCACCTTGCGAGTTTCCGCAGGCGGCGCAGAAGCGGGCTTCGGGGCGGAGGGCGGCGCCGCAGCTCTTGCAGCGGATGGCGGCGGTGGTTTCCCCTACGGCGGCGACCACGGGGGCGGGGGCGGCGCGGGCGGCGGCGACGCGCGCCATCGCGTCCAGGGAGCGGTCGTGCAGCGCCGTGGCTCCGGCCTCGCGCTGGCGCTCGGCGGCAGTCTCCATGGCGCGCTGGGCGAGCGCCTCCATGCGGTCGAGCTGGGCCTGCATCACCCCTTGCATCGCCGTGTTCTGTTCGCGCAGGAGCTCTTTGAGCTCTCCGGCGTGGCGGTCTTTTTCGCCGAGCCGGGCCTCTTTTTCTTTCTGCGCGTCGCCGGCGGCCAGCGCCTGCGCCCACGCCGCGCCGCCGCCCGGGGTCTTGGCCAGGTCGGTCGCCTGCATGGCGATCATCTCGCGCTCGCCGAGGCCCCGCAGCGACTCGCGCAGCTTGAGCTGCTGCTCGTGTTCCTGGGCCGCCATCTTCTGATCCAGCTCGGCCATCGCGCGCAGCTTGTCGAGCTGCCGTCCCTCGGCGCGGTCGGCCAGGTCTTCCCCGAGCGCCGTCCGGCGGGCGTGGTCGGCGAACGCCGCGTCGTCGCGCTGCCGGCTGGCGTAGGCGGCATCCTCGGCCAGGCGGCGCGCCCGCTCGGAGTCGAGCGCGAGGTGCTTCTGGCGCTGCTCGGCTTCCAGGTCGAGCTCTTTGCGCGCCTGCTCGGCCCGCGCATCCAGCGCTGCGCTGCTCTTTGCCGCCCCGTGGCGCAGGGCGTCCAGCTCATCTTCCTGGCGGCTCTTTTGCTGGGTCTTGGCCACCGTGCGCGCCGCGGTATCCAGCTCGAGCTGCCGCTGCGCCGCGCCGCGGGCATCGCGGACATCCAGATCGGCGTGGCTCGTCTTGAGCTCTTGCCGGCGGCGGCGATCGGCGAGCTGGGTCTGATCCTTGGCAAACGCATCGTCGGTGCGCAGGCCCTGCTCGCGCTGCGCCCCTTGCAGCTCGCTGAGCAGCGTGCGCAGCCGCCCGTCGCGCTCGACCTGCTGCCGGCGCAGCGTCTGCTGGGTCGCGAGCTCCAAGACATCGACCTCGCGCCCGCTCTGCTCCAGCCACTGCTGGCGCACGCCCAGCTCGGCCTGCGCCCGCGACAGCTCGGACCGCGCGCCGAGCAGCCACACGCCGGTCTTGGAGCGCACGTCGATGACGTTGATCGATAGCAGCTGCATCCCGAAGCTCGCCAGCTCGCGCGCCGCGTCGGTGCGCAGCGCGTCCTCGACCGCGACGAAGCCCTCGCCGGACGACAGCCGGGCCATCGGCAGGCCGCGCAGCCGCGCCGCGGTGGCCCCGTGCAGCGCCGGGGCGAGCCGGGTCGGCTGGAAATCCTCGTGCTGCCCCTGGACGCGCACCACCAGATCGACCTCGACCTGCTCGCCGTCGGCGGTATAGAGCGCCGGGGCGGCGTCCTGGCCCATGTGGAACGACAGGCTCGCGGTGCTGGTGAGCGGCGCGATCCCGACATCGACGATCAGACCGTAGCGGCGCCCGAGCTGCTCGCCCAGGGTCCGCCGCAGCTCGGACTCTGCCTCGGCGAATCGGAGCTCGCCATCGCTGCTCAGCCGCTCGAGCACCAGCGCGGCCAGGCGGGTCACTTCCGGCCGCAGCAGGTTGTACAGATCCCCGGCGGTAAAGCCGGCGCGCGCGCCGAGTACGTTGAGCAGAAACGCCCCCACCGCGTCGCGATCGCCGCGCGGAATCTGGAACGACGCCAGGATCTGCGCCTGCACCGACCGCCCGGCGGCACCGGGCCGGGTCTGTACCGCGAACGGGATCGCGATCGGGCGCAGATCGAGCTTTCCAGCACATTGGGATCCTAAGCTTAGAATTCCACGTGGACAAGTTGTCGCG
>JADMIO011507116.1_pt1 | contig 17190 bp, 17 predicted proteins | sample 8958161 | NCBI WGS metagenome assembly JADMIO01 (sample SAMN16585339, study PRJNA669376) | soil metagenome | isolation source: Crop rotation soil | place: USA: Cullars Rotation, Alabama | collected 2011
CCGCCGATACGTTGAGCTATGGAACGGGACGTCACTCGATCAAAATCGGAGGCGAATACCGGCTCGGCTTGAGCAACTTTTTCATGATAGATGTGGGGACATTCAACTTTGCGAGTATTCCCGCCTTCGTTCAGGGCAATGCCAATTCGTTTTCGATCACGCTACCTGATACTTCCAGCAGCATTAAGCAGACAGCGGTCGACCTCTTCGCGTTAGACAACATCAAAGTGACGCCAGGGCTGACGCTCGATCTGGGTCTAAGGTACGAAGTGAACTTGTCTCCGACCGAACGCTTTAATCGCTTCGTGGTTTTTGATCCGCAACGATCGGCGTTGCTGCGGGTGGGCGTTGATGTCGATGACGTTTACGAGACGAATGCGGCCAACTTTCAACCGCGTGTGGGAATAGCGTGGGATCCGTTCAAGAATGGAAAGACTTCGCTGCGCGCTGCCTATGCGATCTTGACTGAGCAGCCTTTAATAAACGCCGTGCTTAATACAACCACTAACCCGCCATTTGCCACGCCGTTGGGTCTGACTGGCGTCGTCCGTCTTGAGAACGCACGAGCGCTTGCAACTGCAAGTGGCATTTCTCCGGTGACGATAGATCACGGCTATGACAATACCTATGTACAGTCATGGAACCTCAACCTGCAGCGTGAAATCGATCCCGATCTCGTTTTCATGGCCGGATATTTCGGATCGAAAGGCACTCATCTGCGTATTTCTCGCAACATCAACCAACCGATAAACGGTGTGCGGCCATTTACGCGCCTTTCGGCTACGAGTCCGATTTCGCCGGGAGCCGCTCTCGGTAACATTGTTCAGGTCGAGGGCACCGGCAACTCAAGTTACAACGCGTTGTGGACTTCGGCGACTCTGCGTTTCTCGCGCGGCGTCCAATTCAGTGCTTCATATACGTGGTCGAAATCGATCGATTACAACTCGCTCAGCTCACCACCCACCGTTGTGACCGTGCAGGATAGCTACAACGTGCGCGGCGATCGCGGTCTTTCAGATTTCGACGCGCGACAAAGATTTGTTGCGTACGGCATCTACGAATTGCCGTTCAAAGGCAACCAACTAAAAAAAGGTTGGGAACTCAGCGGGATTCTACAAATCCAAAGCGGCAATCCGCTCAACATCGTGACCAGCAACGTGACCGTGAACGGGGTCGCCAATACTCTGCGACCCGACGTGAATGGGCCAGTGAAAATCATCGGCAGTGTCGACCGCTGGTTTGACACGAATGCGTTCCCGGCGGTGCCGCGGTTCGGCAACCTGGGACGTAACGTAATTGTTGGCCCAGGCTTCAGCAATGTTGATTTCTCTGTTCTCAAGAACACGAGGCTGAACGAGAAAATGACCTTGCAGTTTCGCGCTGAAGCTTTCGATTTATTGAATCATGCAAACTTAGGCCAGCCGGGCCGCGTGGTTGGTTCGGCAAGTTTTGGTCGCATCACCAATACAAGGTTCCCGACTGGTGATTCAGGATCATCGAGGCAAATTCAATTTGCCGCGAAATTGATCTTCTAGATTCCCTGAGGTGATCAACGTGGGAAGATCACTGCACGTTTCTAACGCTCTATTGAACCTGCGTCGCGTGCGCAGATGCACTCGTCCGTACGTGTTTGACGGCACGTTGCTCGTCTTCGCATTTCTCTTCCTGACAAGTTCCAGTGCGGTGGCGCAGTCAGACTCAGTCGTAATTACTAAAAGGGTCTTGATGTTGTCACACTACGGAAGAGAGTCTGCGGGTGAGGTCTTATTTCAGCAAGGATTCGATAACGTTCTTAAATCAGTTACCACGGAACGCATAGAAATATACCGCGAGGCACTGGAGACTTATCGCTTCCCTGGTGAGGATCACGATCAACTCATGCACCACTATCTTCGGGAGAAATATGGCGACCGAAAGATTGATGTGGTGGTGGCTTACACCGATACCGCGCTTGATTTCTTCCTCAACTACCGCGCTGAACTCTTTCCAGGTGTCCCGCTTGTTTATGTGATTTCCAAACAGAGGGAACAACCTCCTCTCAGCACCGGTGTGTGGGTTGGGCCGAATGTGAAAGAAACTCTGGCAGTGGCTTTAGAGCTACAGCCATCGACGCGGCAGGTCTTCGTAGTTGGGACCACTGGTTATAGCCAAGTGGCTCAGCTGGAAGCCCAGGAGCAACTGAAGGATTTTGAAAGTCCCACGGTGCATTTGAACTATCTGTTTGGGCGCCCGCTCGATGAACTGATCGCAACGGTCAAGACCTTGCCCAAAGATTCAATCGTTATCTATCAAAGACAAACGCAGGGAACGGGTGGTAAAGGCATTATTCCCCGCGAGGTGGTGGGTTCGATTGCGCAAGCGGCCAATGTGCCAGTGTACTCGACTTATGATGTCTGGATTGGTCAGGGGATCGTGGGCGGTAAAGTCGTGAGTAGTGAAGAACTCGGCGCCCGCGCAGCCCAGATGGCGGTGAAGATTCTCCATGGAACCATGCCGGAGAATATCCCGACCGAACGCGCCAACATTACTCCCATGTTCGACTGGCGCCAACTGCGCCGTTGGGGAATTAGTGAGGATCGGTTACCCGTCGGCTCGATCGTGCTTTTCAAGCAGTGGGGTTTCTGGGAACTGTATCGCTGGCGGATCATCGGAGTCCTGACGTTATGTGTTGCCGAAGCCGTTCTAATCCTGGCGCTGTTGCTGCAGCGTTCGCGTCGCACGCGCGCTGAAGAATCGCTCCGGCTGTCGGAAGAAAAATTCTCCAAAGCATTTCGTTCAAATCCAGATGCGTTTGTTATAACTCGTCGACGTGACGGTATCATTCTGGAAGTTAATGAGCGCTGGCAGGAGTTGTTTGGTTACAAGAGTGCAGATGCAATCGCTCAAACTACGGATCGCCTCAAACTTTACGCCAAGCCAAGTGACCGCGAGAAGTTTCTAACCCAACTCGCCAAATCGGAGTTCGTCCGTGATTTTGAAACATCCGTGCGCACTCGAACTGGGGAAATCAGGCAGGTGTTGCTTTCGGCAGAGACGGTGGTTATCAACAAAGAGCCATGTCAGTTGGTGATCATCCGTGATGTTACCGAACAAAGAAATTCAGAGCGCGCTCTGCAGAATATGACGGGCCAATTGATCAGCCTCCGTGATGAAGAGCAGCGCCGCATCGCCGCTGAGTTGCACGATGGCTTGGGCCAAAGCCTGGTCATTATCAACAATCGAGCGTTGATCGGAATGCGCGACGCAAACGACACAACGCGAGCCACCGAGCAGTTTGAGGAGATTTCGTCGGCCGCCTCGTCCGCGATCGATGAAGTACGTGAGATTGTTTACGGCCTGCGCCCTCATGACCTTGGAAAACTCGGTCTGGTGCAGGCGATCAGATCAATGGTGGCGAAGATCTCCGACTCGTCGCCAATCAGCCTTACGGCCGACCTCGTGGAACTTCAAGAGCCGCTGTCAGAGCAGGCAGAGACCAGCATCTATCGCATTGTGCAAGAGGCGCTCAACAACATTATCAAGCACGCTGATGCGTCGGAGGCGCGTGTCGAACTAAAGCTGCGGGGCAATCAACTAATCATCACGGTGGCGGATAACGGCAAGGGAATTTCCAAACCGAGCAACGGACACAGGAATGGCTTCGGGCTTGTAGGTATCGCTGAACGCGCTCGCATGCTTGACGGCTCATGCGTAATTGAGTCGAGCCCAGGTTTGGGTACCACGATCACGTTGGAAGTAGCCTTGACCAATGGTGGCCTATGACTGACCCGCTGACGATTTTGATTGCTGACGATCATCCGATGTTTCGCCACGGCTTGCGAAAGGCGATCGAGGCGAATAGCGCCTGGCAGATTGTTGGTGAGGCCGAGGACGGTGATCGAGCACTTGAGCTAATCGTACAGCTGCGACCTGCGATCGCCATTTTGGATATCTCCATGCCGCGAAAAAATGGTTTTGACGTTGTTCAGTCCTTACGTCAAAAGCACAGTGCGACCCATGTCATTTTCCTGACGATGTATCGCGAGGCAGACTTCTTTCAACGTGCGCTCGATCTCGACGTTTATGGTTATGTGTTGAAGGACAGCGCAGTCATTGATGTCATCAGCGCTATCACTGCAGTCTCTGGCGGTGAGCATTACACAAGCCCGGCACTAACCTCTTACTTGATTAAGAACCGATTGGCTGGACCAGCTGACGGTTCATCTGAACGGGGCTTCGGCCTCCACTCGCTGTCTCCGACTGAGCGACGCGTACTGGAACTAATTGCCGAATACAAAACCAGCAAGGACATTGCCGAGGAACTCAGTACGAGCCCGCGCACAGTTGAAACCCACCGCACCAATATCTGCCAGAAACTTGGACTTCATGGACGGCACGCTCTCATGAAGTTTGCACTTGAACACAAGAACCCGGAGCGGTAGCGACGGGTCCAATCTAAGTAAAACTACATACCCCCAAAATACTTCAATCTGCGTAGCCGAAATTACGCAGTCACACGGATGTGTGAACACCCGTGCCTGCCTATCATGCCGTTCGATCCGAGGCTCCATCTTGAAATACGGAAATTTCGAAGATCGAAGTTGAACGATCGCTTTCGCGCATTAATGCGCTCAGGCGGAGAACATGAAAGTGATGATCGTAGACGACAGCGCGGAAGTGCGCCGGATGATAACGAGTTTTATCGGCGATCTGGTTAGCGAGTTTGTTGAGTGCGGTGATGGATGCGAAGCGCTCGCCGCTTATGCCACACATCGTCCGGATCTGGTGTTGATGGACTATCAGATGACAAACATGAACGGCTTCGACGCAACCAGAGCAATCAAGAAGGATTTTCCCGACGCTCACATCGTCATCGTATCGCAGTGGGACAGCGCCGCGCTGCGCGAGGCGGCGAGAGATTCGGGCGCCGATGCTTATGTGAACAAGAAGTCGCTGCTGCCGCTTCGTGATTTTCTCCGCTACGGGCCAGGTCCGTTTCGTGTCTCGGTGAACAAAGAGGACTAGATGTCGCGTCGATCTATTTCAATGTTGAGCCTTATCCTGGTGGCGATTATCTCGCGAGGCTTGACACCTGAACGCGCCATCGCGCAATCCGCCTCCAACGGTTCCGCGATCATCTCTAAAAACTCTTCCGACCCAAAGCCTTCGCCATCGCCAACTGCAGAGCCGAGTGCGAGCCCAACCGTCGCTGCTCCTAGCGCTCCGGAAAACATTTCGACCCGCGAAACTCTGTCGGGCGACTGGGGCGGTGCGCGCAAGAAGTGGGAAGAGCACGGCGTGACTTTCGAATTGTCGTGGACTGGATTTTTTCAGGGAACAGCCAGCGGGGGCTTAGAAACCAGTGCGGAATACGGCGGCAAACTCACGGGCGTAATGACGCTCGACACGGGAAAGTTGGGTTGGTGGAAGAACGGAAAGTTCTTGGTCAAGGTCGACAACCGTCATGGCGATTCAGCTTCGGAATCGACCGGTGCCCTCCTACCAGTTAACGCCGACTTGCTTGGTCCAAAAGAGGAAGGCACCGCGACGGCAATCACGGCACTCAACTACACACATTTCTTTCCACTATTCAAACGCGGCGATTTGATCGTTTTGTCGTTAGGAAGATTCGACATTCTCGATCAGATCACCGAGCCATTGCTTGGTGGTAGCGGTGCCACAAAATTTCTGAACATCAATCAGGTGGCGCCACCCCATGAAGCGCGCAACGTGCCGCTTGTTACGTGGGGTGGCGTAGTAGCTTGGGTACGAAAAGGTGAACCGTTCTTCAGCGTCGCCTTCCTCGACTCGGCAGACAGTTCAACTACGACTGGACTCAGGCACCTGTTTGAGAAGGGCGTGACCATGATGCCTGCCTTCACTTACGTCACGCACTTTGGAGGCAACGCCGGTCATCAGGGATTGCGAGCAACCTGGAGCGATCAGACCACAACGCCATTCGATCAGTTCAGACACATCATCGTGCCTTCACCGAACCGGCCGGTTCAACGTAAGTCGGGCAGTTGGTCAGTTACTTATTCTTTTGATCAGTATTTGCACGAGATTCCGGGTGTTCCCCGGAAAGGCTGGGGTGTATTTGGGCAGTTTGGTTTAGCAGATCGTCGCACGAATCCAATTCAAACATTCGTCAATATCGGCATTAGTGGAAACAGTCCCTTCAAGAATAGACCGCGGGACTTGTTCGGTGTCGCTTATGCGTTTGACTCTATTAGCGGTGATTTGAAGGATGCGCTCGATCCACTCGTGCGACTCCGCGATGAACATCAGTTCGAAGTCTTTTACAACTTTGCACTCACGCCATGGTGTTACCTGACTGGAGATCTGCAGGTAGTGAGGCCAGCGCGACCGCGTGCCGACACAGCGATTGTTCCTGGTCTGCGAATGCGAATCGTGTTCTGAAACGCATTATGAAAACACAACCCATCGAATTAGCTGTCCTGCCCACACGCGTAGGGTTAGTCGCGAAATGAGATGTACGCAATTCATATTAGTGCTTACAACACTGCTGCTCATACCGCCGTCGGCGCTCGCGCAGGGAACAGACTACGAGTTTCGCGGCATACCTGCTTCGATCGAGGAACTTGATATGGGCTTCGACATCAATGGTAAGTGGACCGGACAGGTCGATCTGCAAACTGTTACTCAGGGCGCGTATTTGGGGGTGAACAACAATCCGTTCGCTTACTGGCAGCGCGCGCACATTAGACCGTGGATTCAATACCACCAGTCAAAGACCACGATGCTGGCAGCCTCCGTTAGTTGGATGAAGCGTTACTCGATTCCCCCACAGGGCAACAAACGTGGCGATGAAGTTCGGTTGACTCTGATGGGCAACTTCACGCAGCCCAAACGCTGGGGAAGTTTTTATGAACAGGTGCGTGGCGAAATTAAGAACAACAAGTCAGACGGTTCTACTGACTGGACTCATACACCAAGAATTCGGCTTCGGCTTGGACAGAACTTCAACATGAGAGAAAGCCATCAGCAGAAGTTGATCGTCTACGAAGAGATCATGGCCAAGTACAAGGAGCACTCGAAAGGTTTCGATATCCTGCGGTTCTTTGGAGGTTACTCGTACACGAAGAATGCCAAGTGGGCCATCACTGCAGGTTTCATCCTTCAGTATCAACTCAACAAGAACAACACAAACGTCGACGTTTATTTTGGACCATCGGTGGCTGTCCGTTATCACTTCGGAAAATCAAAACATCCGCAGCCGCCGCCAGATCCCGATATCGATTGAAGTCTGCGAATAGTAGATGCAGCAACCGCGGAGGAGAATGTTATGAACAACTTTATTTCTAAAGCCCATGCAGTCGGCTTATCTACTCTCTTAGTCCTGAGTGGTTGTAGCAAATCAAAAGCAACGGCAGGTCAAACCTCCTCCTCAACAACGCCCAACCTGGTAAACGCTTCAGCGACTTTACCGGCATCAGACCAGAAATCCACCGATGACGAGCTTGATGAAATGCTGGCGCCGATTGCGCTCTATCCAGATCCTCTGCTGGCCCAGATGATTCCGGCCGCGACGTTCTTCGATCAACTTGAAGAAGCGCAACGAACTCTCAACGGAAAAACAGACGACAACCTAATTGCGAATCAGAACTGGGAGGTTAGCGTTAAGTCAGTGGCCCATTATCCAGAGGTATTGCAGATGATGGTTGAGAAACAAGATCGAACCATTGCGATCGGACAGGCTTACGTCACTCAACCTCAGGACGTTTCCAAATCGATTCAGAGACTGCGCGCCGAGGCGCAAGCTGCAGGAAATTTGAAGACGACCAAACAGCAGCAAGTAATTACGGAAGGCAATGCGATAAAGATCGAGCCAGCACAACCGCAGGTGATCTATGTTCCACAGTACGACCCGCAAGTGATCTACGTCCACAATGGACCATCAACGGGACAGGTGATCGCAGCCTCAGCGATCTCGTTCGGCGTCGGATTGGCGATCGGCGCTTGGTTGAATAACGACTACGACTATTACGGCAGAGGGATCTACTACCACGGTTGGAACGGCGGCGGTTGGATTGCGGCGAACCGAACGTACGTGAATGTTAACCGGAATGTCTACATCAATAACAGTTACCGAAACATCAACGTCAATCGCAACATTGTCAACCGCAACATTTCAACTTATCGGACAAGCCTTAACCGGGATGCCGCTGTGCGTCGCGAACGAGTCGAGGTGAACAGGACTGCCAGGAATGATCGTGTCGCCGCTGAAAAGCGCAATAACCTCAGCGACCGTGACCTCAACAAGAAGGGTCGATTAGATCGCTCGACAACGGGACGAAATATCGACGGGCAGAATCGCGGCGTCGCACGCACGTCGGGTAACAGGACCAATCCCAATACTGGTGGCAACAGAGCTGCGCCGAAGCGCAACGCGAGCGGAAGCGTTCAGAACAGCAGCGCAAACCGAACCGTGCAGAAACGCAACTCCAAAGGAACCGCGCAGAAACGAAGCAGTAGCGCCTCACAAACCAAAACACGCCGCAGTGGCGGCACGGCTAAACGGCACTAGAGCGCATGGAAATCTTTGTTTTGCACAACAACGCAGGAAGGAGAAGCCGGAATGAGCTCGCAAGTCTACACCTTGATTTCACCAACTTTTGGACAGCTGGAGAAACCAAATGAGAATCTTTGCGAGAAGCTCACCGACTCGCTGCGCTACTTCCTGCATAGACTCATTAGCTGTCGCCATCGGCAGTTGAGTCGGCCTTTCACACACGACGGCCGGACTTATCGTAGCTGCGCTGGTTGTGGAATGCGCCGCGAGTTTGACCTGGAGACATGGAAATCAAAAGGGCGCTACTACCAGGCGGAAGTCAGCAAAGATGACCTGCTTCATTGAGCGGAGTAAACGACTTCCAGCGATGTTTACCTTGACGAGTTAAGTAAGCGATGACTCTGAAAACTGTAATCATTTTCGTGCTGAAGGCGAGCATCCTGCTGAACGTCTTCGCAATTGGACTGAAGGCGAGCGTGCACGACACCACCTACATGTTTCGCAGACCCGTGAAGCTGGCCAAAGCACTGTTGGCGATGAACATCCTGATGCCACTGTTCGCGGTAGCGTTTGTACTCACGTTCCATTTACCACATGCAGTAGAAGTTGCACTGATAGCGCTCGCCGTATCTCCGGTCCCTCCGATACTTCCCAGGAAATTAAGGAAAGCCGGCGCGAGTGAGTCGGACGTTATTGGATTGCTGGTCGCCGTGGGAATCCTGGCAATCGTTTTTGTACCGACCGCGATGGAGCTACTCGAAAGGGTTTTTCACATTCCCCTTCGAATGACTTTGGCATCGATCGCAGCCATGGTCTTTATCACCATCCTACTGCCGCTTGCGCTGGGGATCGCAGTGCATTCACTGGCACCGGTTCCTGCTGACCGTCTCGTTAACCCGATTGCAAAAGTTGCGATCATCGCCCTGCTGTTGAGCGCTGTAGTCATTTTGTTTTCAAGTGCGCCAGGAATTTGGGAACTCGTTGGTAATGGCACCTTAGTGGCAATCGCCGCGTTTGTTGTGGCTGGTCTAGTAATCGGCCATCTCGTTGGTGGACCGAAACCAGAAAACCGCGCGGGCTTGGCCATGGCTACCGTTTCGCGTCATCCGGGGATCGCGATCGCTTTGTCTGTTGCCAACTTTCCGGAAGAGAAACTCGCGATCCCAGCAGTGCTCTTGTATCTGCTCGTGAATGTATTGGTTTCGATTCCTTATCAGATATGGACCAAACGGCAAGCGCACGAGGTCGAGACGCAGGTAAAGGCATGATCGGTTGCTAGTCGGTGTGACAGTTAGCGGAAGGCGCAGCAACGAAAGGTGTGGAGGGTTGAGTCGATGAATAAAAACACTGTTCATGCTCAAGCGCTGCTTCTCAAGTCGCGCGAGCGACTGGTCCATCCAACGGATAATGAGTTGTTGCCGTATCACGACTCGTTCGTTCTTCCGGCCGACTCAAACGGTAGACAACTGATCTGGTCATCTCATCAACCAGATGATTGGGAGATCCTCGTTTACAAGCAACCTCACGAATGGGAAGCATGTTTCTTTCGCTGGCCAGTCCACCATGAACATGCATCCGGACCGTCGTTTGACTCGGTGCGCCAGCAGGCCGAGCAGAGGATACGTGTACTCGAAGCACTTGGTCTAAAGACCACAAAGTGGCGCCAGACAATTGATGAGGGTGCCGCCGATTCACCGAACCGGTTGCAAACAACCGTCAGAAAAGATGAGAGCCGATTCTTGGGCTGCGTGCCCCGAAAGATACGCTGAATAAAGCACCAACAAAACCACAGGAGGCAAACAATGGCAGATAAGAAACCTAACATCGTAATCATTTGGGGCGATGACATCGGACAGTCCAATGTTAGCGCCTACTCGGAAGGGCTGATGGGATACAGAACACCCAACATCGACCGCATCGCTAACGAAGGAGTAAGGTTCACGGACTCTTACGCCGAGCAGAGCTGTACGGCGGGACGCTCGTCGTTCATCACCGGCCAATGCGGCTTCCGAACTGGCAACACCAAGGTTGGGATGCCTGGCGCTGCGCAGGGCCTGCAGCACCGCGACGTAACGATCGCCCAGTTGCTAAAGGCTCAGGGGTACGCCACGGCGCAGTTCGGCAAGAACCACCTTGGTGACCGCAATGAGCACCTGCCCACGGTGCACGGCTTCGACGAGTTCTACGGAGCGCTCTATCACCTGAACGCCTCCGAGGAACCTGAATTGCCGGACTACCCGAATCCGAAGGATTTCCCGAACTTCTTCGCGAACTACGGACCGCGCGGCGTGCTGGATTGCAAAGCGACGGACGTGGACGACACGACAGTGGATCCGCGCTTCGGCAAGGTCGGCAAGCAGACGATCAAGGACACGGGCCCGCTGACCAAGAAGCGGATGGAGACCTGTGACGACGACTTCGCCGAACGTTCAGTGGACTTTCTGAAGCGGCAGAAGGCCGCCGGCAAGCCCGTCTTTCTTTGGGTGAACTTTACCCATATGCACCTGCGCACCCACACCAAGCCCGAGAGCATCGGGCAGTCCGGTCGCTGGCAGAGTCCCTACCACGACACCATGATCGATCACGACAAGAACGTCGGCACCATTCTAAAGGCGCTGGACGATCTAGGCATGGCGGACGACACCATCGTCATGTATTCGACCGACAACGGTCCGCACATGAACTCCTGGCCAGATGCTGCCATGACGCCCTTCCGCAACGAGAAGAACTCGAACTGGGAAGGCGCCTATCGCGTTCCCTGCATGGTCAAATGGCCCGGCCACATCAAACCCGGAACAATCTGCAACGAGATCGTGTCGCACCTCGACTGGGCGCCGACGCTCCTGGCAGCGGCCGGCGTGCCTGACGTAAAGGAGCAGCTGCTCAAGGGCATGAAGGTGGGCGATAAGACCTTCAAAGTGCATCTCGATGGCTACAACCTGCTGCCAATGCTGACGGGTGAGGTGAAAGAGAGTCCACGCAAGGAGTTCTACTACTTCAACGACGACTCCGAACTCGTCGGCTTGCGCTACGACAACTGGAAGTTCGTGTTCGAGGAACAGCGGGCCACGGGAACGCTGAAAATCTGGGGGGAGCCGTTCACCACGCTACGGTTTCCGAAGCTCTTCAATCTGCGGACTGATCCGTATGAACGGGCTGACATCACGTCGAATACCTATTACGACTGGTGGTTCGACCATGCCTTTATCTGTGTACCAGCGCAGCACATCGTTGGTGAGTTCCTCGCAACCTTCAAGGAATTCCCGCCAAGCCAGGAGGCCGGCAGCTTTAGCTTGAACCGGATAATGGAAAAGCTGGCGGAGGGTGCAATGGGCGGCAGCAGGTAACGCCTCGGTCGGTTTGTATTGATACGGCTTTGCGAAAAGCGGAGGGAAAGCGGATTCGGGCCGCCTTCCCGAAAAGAAGCGGGAGTACGCAAGAAAAGTTCAATGTGAGGTGTGGCGACTCTCTACAGGAGGAAAGTTGGGGTCACACCTCGGTGGAGAGCCGGCTCTAAGGGGCAGAGTCGGCCTTCCACTGGACTTGCAATTCGATTTAAGGAGACGCAATGACTGAGCAAGTTGGACCAGCACCGGTTACCGGTCCTATCAGCACGTTGACGGGTGTCCGTCGAGGTAAGCCGCCGGCTGAGGGAATGGTCTTCATTCCTGGCGGAACCTTTCGGATGGGATCAGACAACCATTATCCCGAGGAAGCGCCGACGCACGACGTCACCGTTGGAGGTTTCTGGATGGACCAGTTCACAGTGACTAACGCCCAGTTCAGTCGCTTTGTCGAACAGACTGCCTACGTCACTTCAGCCGAGCGTGTGCCCAACGCTGCTGATTACCCGGGAGCGTTGCCAGAAATGCTGGTAGCGGCTTCGGTCATGTTTCGCCGGCCCGGGTTCAAAGTTGATCTGAGGAATCATTACAACTGGTGGACGTATGTGCCCGGCGCAGATTGGCGTCATCCACTTGGGCCAGGAAGTTCAATCAAGGGTTTGCACAAGCATCCCGTTGTTCACATCGCTTACGAAGATGCCGAAGCATACGCACGCTGGGCTGGCAAAGAACTCCCGACCGAAGCCGAGTGGGAATTTGCCGCACGCGGCGGATTGGAAGGTGCGGAGTTTACCTGGGGAGATGAGTTCACTCCCGGCGGAAAGCACATGGCGAATACGTGGCAGGGAGACTTTCCTCACGAGAACTCGCTCGAAGACGGTTTCGAATGGACCGCGCCGGCTGGTTCATTTCCGTCGAACGGTTATGGCCTTTACGACATGGCGGGAAATGTTTGGGAGTGGACCACCGACTGGTATCAGGAACACAGCAAGATCCAGCAGACATGCTGTGGCAGCTTCAACCCACGGGGCGGCAAACGTGAAGAAAGTTTCGACCCCTGTCAGCCGGACGTCGCCATCCCGCGCAAAGTAATGAAAGGCGGATCATTTCTCTGCGCACCGAACTACTGCAAACGATATCGTCCAGCAGCACGGATGGCCCAACCGGTTGACACGTCAACCTGTCATCTTGGTTTTCGTTGCATTGTGCGAATTACTTAGTGAGTTTCAATAAGTATCTGGTGTCGAGATGGAAGCAGTCATTAATCCTGAACTGACAATTGAGCGGAGTGTCGAACTTGAGGTGGCTCTGAACTCTGCGGCTATCCGCGCGACGGGGGGCGCGCAAGCTGACGAGCCGGCCGATTGGAAACGCGGTGCGCGACGACTTCAAGTTGAAATCTATGTCGCGTATCTCGTTTTCCGGCACCCGCAAGCTCCCTGGTATTCGAAGTTGCTGGCGGCACTCGCCCTGGGTTACGTGATGAGCCCGGTCCAACTGATACCAAGTTTCATTCCACTCATCGGGCTGATCGATGACCTGCTGGTTTTGGTCGGGGCGATCAAGCTGATGCACAAACTAACGCCGCGTTCTGCGATGGCACAGTGTTGCGGCAAGGCTGAGTCGGTGAGTTTGCAAGTTGTATCAAGGTTGCGAGGGTTGGCGATCGTTGTCGCGGGAGTTTTGCTCGCAATGACCAGCGGTTTTCTAGCGTGGGGCTGCTGGGTTTTATGTCATCTGGCGGAAAGGTAATGGACTCGTGATGGAAGAACTCTTCAAAGAAATGGCCGGTCACATTGCGTTGGGAGTCGAGGTCACTGCTGCGTTGTTGATCGGAATCGGAGCAGTAGAGGCAATAGTAAGACTCGCGATGCCAAGGTCTAAGTTTGGAAAGACTGCTCCATTCGCAAAACATCGCGAAATCTTCGTTCGCTTTGGCGTTTGGCTGATGTTAGGACTCGAATTTGAACTGGCTGCGGACATCATACGCAGCGCCATCAGTCCAAGTTGGACAGACATAGGTCAGCTCGCAGTCATTGCTGCCATTCGCACAGTCCTGAATTACTTTCTCGAGAAGGACATCATGGAGCAGGTCGAAGATAGTCGCGAGGTCGGGTCGTTTCCGGCCGTTGCTCACGAGTAAGCAAAATGGACACCGCAACTTCTCTCAACTCAACTCAGTTGGCGGTAGACCGGACTCGTCTCGCGCACGATCGAACTTTGATGGCGTGGGTCCGGACAGCCACGTCGCTGATCAGTTTTGGATTCACGATCTACAAATTTTTTCAGTACTTACGGGAAAAGGCTCCAGCGCCAAGCGAGCGGCTCTTTGGACCAAGAGAATTTGCCTTGGTAATGATTGGAATTGGATTGATGGCTTTGGTTTTAGCGACGGTGCAGCACCGTCGAGATGTAGTCCAGTTGAGACATTGGTATCCGGATGTGCCTTATTCCCTGGCAACAATCCTTGCGGGGTTTCTGTCGATTCTAGGAATCGTTGCGTTCCTGGCCGTTATTTTTCGGCAGTGAAGTTTGCGCGTTTCTCGACCGGGCTTCGAATCGGCAGTGATGCGGGCACGTAGTACTTCGGTCATGGCAATTGGACCACGCGTTTTAAAGGAGCTTTGTATGCTCATCGATGTACTACCCATCTGGTTACTGTTCGTAGTAACGGCTGCGCTTGTTGTCTTAGCAGTCGAGATCGGATTTCGATTGGGGAAATTAGTTCGGAGCCGATCTTCAGAGGAACGGGAATCGCCAGTCTCGGCAATAGCCGGGGCCATTCTTGGTTTGCTCGCGTTTATGCTTGCGTTCACGTTCAGCATCGCATCAGACAGATATGACACTAAGAAAGGTCTCGTTCGGGAAGAAGCGAATGTGTTACGCGCGGCTTGGCAGCGATCTGATTTTCTTCAGCAGCCTGCTCAAGAAAAGACGAAAGCACTCCTTCGCAGTTATTTGGACAATCGTATCGCCTTTGCTCAGGCATTAGATCCCGCCAAAGCGGAAACTTCTATTAACGACGCGACTCGGATACAGCATGAAATATGGGCCACGGGTGTGCTGAGTGCAAAGACCGATCCTTTTCTGAATTCCGATATCGGTGCGATGTATCTCGACTCGATAAATCAGATGGCTGACCTTCAAGCATTGCGTGTGAATCAAGGTTTACAGGCGCGGATTCCGACCGGCATTTGGTTTGTGCTGTTCGCGCTGTTGGTGCTTGGCATGATCGCAGTCGGATATCAAACCGCGATCGCAGAATCGCGCCGATCCCGTGTGACATCAGTCCTGGCGATCTCATTCTCATTGGTAATTGCATTAATTGCCGCGCTCGATCATCCGTTGAGCAGGTTCATTTCCATTCCACAAACTCCATTAATGAGTTTGCAATTGGAAATGAAAAACACTCCGGCTCCTGAAGCGGTGAAGACTCCTTGATAGTTGTCCATTGATTTTTTGGGTGGGCTGAAGAGTCGACGGTTCACCTATTCCCGACCTGGACCATGTGTTTCTCAATTCGACTATAGCATCAAAGATAAGTGAGAGGTGACCAAATGAGCAAAAACAACGTTCCAAAGCTCGCAGTCCTTTTTATGGTTTTGGCCAGTAGCGGAGTTGCTGTAGCGCAAAGAAGTCAGCCAAAGAATAAAACTGCTCCGGCTGAACCTCAGCTACGAGGCCCTAATACAAAGGAGGGAGCAAGTCAGGTACACAAATCCGACCAGGTGCTTAACGAAATCATGGGCGTCCCCGACAAAGGAATTCCACGCGACTTATTAGCAAGAGCGGAATGCGTGGCCGTTTTCCCAAAGGTCGTTAAGGCAGGGTTCATCGTAGGTGGTGAGGCCGGTCGCGGTGTCGCAAGTTGCCGAACACCTTCCGGTTGGTCAGCACCCGCTTTCTTTGAAATCAAGGGCGGCAGCATTGGCTTGCAAATCGGTGGTCAAGCAACTGATTTCGTACTGCTCTTTATGAACGAAAGTGGAATGAGGAGTTTGCTCTCCGACAAGTTTGAACTTGGCGGCGACGCCTCAGTGGCCGCAGGGCCAGTGGGCAGAACCACGAGCGCCACAACCGACATCAAGATGGATGCGCAAATCCTTTCATATTCGCGCAGCAAAGGATTGTTTGGCGGAATCTCATTGAAAGGCTCAGTCGTTTCGCCCGAGAAGAGTGATATGGAGGGGACCTATGGACAGGGTGTAACCGCGCAGACTGTGTTGGCCGCTAGCAATGATCGAGCTCCGACCGAGGTCCGAAATTTCGCAAAGACGCTCACCCAGTATTCGGCACGCCGCGCGAAATGACGGGGATTAGAGGAGACGGTTGCGTTTCATGGTGCGCCCACGCCATTTGCGCTTGTTTGAGCTTGCAGTGCGATAGCGAAAAACAAGAACGCGCATGCCAAAATTAGTTCTAATAATGAATGAAGAGCTAACGCTGAAAAGCGTCGAACTGCTCATAGCACCACGCAATCGATGAGGGGAAGATGAGGGGGTTACGTTCCTGTACCAAGTCTGACGTAACGTGCTTTGACGGCTGAAACGTCGGTAATTACGGATCGGTAACGCGTAGTAGCGCGAGGTAAGTACCCGGACACCAGACTTAAAATCCGTTGTCCGTAAGGACGTGCGGGTTCGACTCCCGCCCTCGGCACCACTACTAATCTCACGGTTTTCACGATTTCCATCGATCTTAGCCCCTGGATGATCTCAACCCCGAAATGGAAGATGGGGCTAAGATGGTGACACTTTGTTTTAACTAGCCTTCCTTTTGAATTGGATCACAGAGCCTCGCTGTTCGGTGAGCCTGTTGACTGCATCTTCCAGCGCCTCGGGTGTGCTGCGTGCGTATGTACCCGTGACACTTTGGATCGTGTGGCCGAGTAGATCGGAAATGTCGTACTCATGCACCTGTCGCCCTCGCAACTCGGTTGCAAAGGTACGTCGTAGATCGTGCCAGATCACGCCGCCTTCGACTGTCAGGCCGAAGGGTATTCCGGCTCGCTCGCACGCTTTTTCAAAACCGCGTCGAAGCGTGCTTGCGCTTACTCCTGTTTGCGAATAGTCGAAAACATTACCAGCAGGGCGACTGTCAATGACGTTCTTCAAAGCTGCCCGTACCGGACCATTCATTGGCATCAAACGATGGCGCGGCCGCTTGCCCTTTGTGTCCACCAAAAGAAACCAAGTTGGCCTCACTTCCACATCTCTTCCGTTAGCCGGCCGAAAAACCGACAGACTGTTAAAGTTGATGTTCTCAATTTTCAACTTCAGCAGCTCCGTATGTTTTCGAACGCCTGTTCCGAGAGAGACTTCGATCGGTGCTCTC
>JADMIO011609089.1_pt1 | contig 17190 bp, 14 predicted proteins | sample 8958161 | NCBI WGS metagenome assembly JADMIO01 (sample SAMN16585339, study PRJNA669376) | soil metagenome | isolation source: Crop rotation soil | place: USA: Cullars Rotation, Alabama | collected 2011
CGCGACAACTTGTCCACGTGGAATTCTAAGCTTAGGATCCCAATGTGCTGGAAAGGCCGCGGTGAAGGCGAGTGTCGACGGCAGCGCCGGCCGGGTGACCGGCGCGCTCACCTCGGCGCGGGCGGAGACCGAAGAGCTCGGCCGCAAGCAGGAAGAGCTGGCCGAGCGCGTCGACGACGTCGCCGCGGTCATGGCCGACCTGCGTTCGGTGTTGCCCGACCTGCGGACGGCGCTCGACGGGCTGCCCGGCGGCGCGAGTACGACGCAGCAGTCGTTCACCCGGCTCGAAGAGTCGCTCGCGAACCGGCTCGACACGACGGCCGCGGATCTTCGCCGTACCCTCTCCGCCGGTCTCACCCAGGCGTCCGCGTCGAACCGCGCCGCGGAAGTGTCGTGGACCGAGGTGCGGTCGGCGGTGGAGGAGCGCCTCGCCGCGATCGAGGACACCCTCGACGGGCTGGCCGAACGCTTCGAAGCGGTCACCCGCGACTCCGCGTCGACCGCGACCGAACGCATTGCCGCGGTCTCGCAGCGGCTCGACGAGCTGGCGACGACGACGTTCGCGCAGCAGGCCGCCGGTCAAGAGCAGTGGGCGGCCGACATCCGGGCCGCGCTGGGTGATTTGGCCGACGCGGTGCAGCGCAGCCTCGGTTCGCTCGGCGACTCGTTGACCGACGCGGTGCGCAGCGGCCAAGTCGAAGAGCACGGACACGTCGACGCGATCGTCGGTGAGTTGCGTACGGCGGTCGAGGACCGGCTCGCCATCATTCGCGACTCGTCGTCGTCCGGTGTCGCCGATCTGCGCGGGTTCGTGGAGGCGTTCCAGGTCTCGACCGCGGGCCGGCTCGAAGACATCCAAGCGTCGTTGAGCAGCGGGCTCGAGCAGGCGCGGTCCGGGCTCGTCGAAGAGCTGTCGGCGACGCTGGAAAATCTCGACCGCGCCAACGCGCACAGCCGCCAGCTCGTCGAGAGCGAAGTCGGGTCGTTGCGCGAAGACCTGGCCGACGCGCTCGAAGAGGTCCGCGACCGGATCGCGGCGACGGTGTCGCGCGCGCAGGAGGCGATCACCGGATCCGTCGACGAGCAGCGCGGCGCGTTCGACGACGTCGTGCGGTCGTTGCGATCCGACGTCCTCGACCGGGTCGAGGAGACCGGCGCTACGACGCGGACGAGTCTCGACCAGGTGCGCGCCGACGTCGCCGTCGCGTCGCGCAACAGCGAGGACGCCGCCGCCCGCCTCGCGTCGCTGGACCAGACCGTCGCCGGGATGGACGAGGTCGTGAGCGGGCTGCGTACCGAGTGGGATCGCCGTACCGATGCGGCGATCGACCTCGCCCGCAAGGCCGCCGAGGCAGCGGTCGTCGACTTCCGCGCGCAGGTCGCCGCGACGGTCGGCGAGCTACGGCGATCGGTCGAGGCGAACACCGCGAAGGTCGGCGAGGCCAACGGCTACCTCGCCGGCGCGACGACGCGACTCGCGCAGGCGGGGGAGGCGCTGGTCGCCTATCTCGCCCAGCGCGACCAGATCCTCGAAGCCGAGCGGGACCGGACGCTGCACGAGGTGCTCGACGAGTTCGCGTCCGGGCTGTCGGCGAAGGAACGCCGGGGCCTGGCCGCGAAGGTCGGCGACTCGCTCGACCGCCGGCGCGACGCGCGCGACGCCGAGCGCCACCGCAGGGCCAAGGCCGGCGAGCCCGCGGTGACCGTTCCGTCGATGCCGGATCCGCTGGCCGCGCTGACCGCTGCGGTCGAGCCGGCCGAGCCGATCCCGGCACCGGGCCGCCCAGCGGCGAAGAAGGCGACGGCCCCGCCGGCGAAGAAGACGCCCGCGGCGAAGAAAGCGCCCGCGGCAAAGAAGGCGGCACCGGCCAAGAACACAACGCCCGCCAAGAAGGTCACGGCGCCGGCCAAGAAGGCGCCCGCAGCGAAGGCGCCCGCGGCGAAGACGGCCGCGGTCCCGGTCAAGGCGGCGGCATCGAAGCCGGCGGCTCCGGCCGAGCCGACGCCGCCCCCCGCGAAGCTCGCCGCGCCGCCGACCAGCGCCGAGCCGGCGACCCCGCCCCCGGCGAAGAAGGCGACCCGGGCAAAGAAGGCCGCCCGGCCGGCGTCCGCTGACGCTGCTCCGCCCGAGGCCACGCCGGACCCGACCCCGATCGAGCGGCCCCCGGCGTAAGCATTGGGCACCTGACGTGCCGAAACACGCCTCAGCGACCCGATAAGTGCCCAACGCTCGGAGACGAGGAGCGGCCGGGGTTCCCGCGGGAGGCGCGTAGCGGCTTAGCGCAGCTAAGCCGGTCAGCGCCGCGGCGGGAGACCCCGGACGCCCCCGACCGAAGCCGATAACGCCCGGTTTGCGGCGGCGTGGGCGGGCTTTCGGGCGCCCAATACCACCGACCCCCTTGACGAGACGGGTACGACGCGCGTGTAATTTCATCCGTGTCCTTCCCCCTGCGCCGCACGACCGTGACGGCCAGCGCACGACCCGCAGGCGAGGAGAACGCCGTGACGGAACAGAGCTTCGTTCTCGACGACGACAGCCCCGAGACCCTGCCCTGGCAGGAGGAGGCGCTGTGCGCTCAGACCGATCCGGAGGCCTTCTTTCCGGAAAAGGGCGGTTCGACGCGGGAGGCGAAGCGGGTGTGCAGCCGGTGCGACGTCCGGGCTGACTGCCTGGAGTACGCGCTCGGCCACGACGAGCGGTTCGGCATCTGGGGCGGGCTGTCCGAGCGTGAGCGGCGCCGGCTCAAGCGCCGCGCGGGGTAACGCCGCACCGCGCGCCTGATCGGGACCGGTGCCGTACGCTGGCCCGCTAGCTCATGCCTGCCAAGCCCTCGCAGAAGACCGCGCGTCCGGCGTTCTCTCGCCACGCGGTCACCGCCGTACTCGTCAGCCACGACGGCGCCGGCTGGCTCCCCGACACGCTCGCCGCTCTCGCCGCCCAGACCCGGCCGCCGCAGCGCGTCGTCGCCGTCGACACCGCCAGCAGCGACTCCTCGCCCGCGCTGCTCGCCGAGTCGCTCGGCGAGTCGGCCGTCATCCACCGGCCCGCCGACACGGGATTGGGTACGGCGATCCAGGCCGGCCTCGACGCGTTCACCGGCGCCCCGCCGCCGCCCGGCATCGACACCGATCCGGTCGAGTGGGTGTGGGTGCTGCACGACGACAGCGCGCCCGATCCCGACGCGCTGGAACGACTGCTGGAGCGGGTCGACGCCTCGCCGTCGGTGACGGTCGCCGGGCCGAAGGTGCTCGGCTGGGATCGCCGCCGGCTGCTCGAGGTCGGCGTGACGACCGACGGGTCCGGTCATCGCGAGACCATGCTCGAAACCCGCGAGGTCGACCAGGGGCAGCACGACAGCCGCGGCGACGTCCTCGCCGTCGGTACGGCGGGCATGCTCGTCCGCCGCGACGCCTGGGATCGGCTCGCCGGCCTCGACGACCATCTCGAGCTCTACGGCGACGACGTCGACTTCGGCTGGCGGGTCAACGCCGACGGCGGCCGGGTCGTCGTCGCGACCGACGCCGTCATCCGGCACGCCGCCGGGCTACGCACCGGCCGGCGCAGTCCGGCCGCGATCTCCGGGCGCGCCGGCGGGGTCGCGCGGGCACACGGCATGCGCGTCGTCCTGATGAACACCGCCGGCCTACTCGTGCCGTTCTACGTGCTGCGCTTCGTGGTCGAGTCGCTGCTGCGCTCGCTGGTCGAGGTGGTGCTGTTACGGCGGCCGGGCCGCGCCGCCGACGAGATGGTCGGGTTGCGCATGCTGTTGACCCGGCCGGGCCTGGTGCTCTCCGGCCGCGGCCGTCGGCGCGGTCGGACCCGTCCGCATCGCGAGATCCGGCCACTGCTCGCTCCGCCGAGCCTGCGGTGGCGTCACCTCGGCGACGCCGCGGCGGCCGCGCTCGGCGGCCGGGCGGCGGCCGAACAGCGCCGGCAGCGGCGGGCGCCGGTCGAGACCGGCCCGGTCGCGGAAGAGGCCGAGTCGTTCTACGTCGACGACCTCGGGGTGCTGCAGCGATTCGTCCGGCGTCCCGGCGTGCTGCTCGCGCTGGCTCTGACCGTTCTCGCTCTCGTCGTCCACCGGCAGCTGCTCGGTGGGTCGCTGCACGGCGGCCGGCTGCTGCCGGCGCCCGGCGGGGTGAGCGATCTGTGGCGGACCTACGCGCAGGGTTGGCACCCCGTCGGGCTCGGCTCGACCACGACGTCGCCGCCGGCGCTCGCGGTGCTCGCGCTGTTCTCGACACTCCTGTTCGGCAAGGTGTGGCTGACCGTCGACCTGCTCGTCATCGGCGCGGTGCCGCTCGCGGGGGTGTCGGCGTACCTCGCCGCCGGCGCGATCACCAAGCGCGCCGGCGTCCGGGTGCCGGTCGCGATCGCCTACGCGTTGCTGCCGCCGATCACGGCCGCGGCCGGCCAAGGCCGGATCGACGTCACCGCCGCGGCGATCCTGTTGCCGCTCACCGCGCGCGCGTGCGTCGCCGCGGTGCGGTCCGACCCGCGCCGGACCGGCTGGCACCGCAGCGCCGGTGCCGGCCTGCTCCTCGCGCTGGTCACCGCACTCGTGCCGCTGCTGTGGGCCGTCGCCGTACCGGTGCTCCTGCTCGCGGCGGTCGGCCGGGTACGCCGGGTTCTCGCCGCCGTCGCCACCCTCGCGATCGCGCCGGTGTTGCTGCTGCCATGGACGCCGTACGCCGTCATGCATCCGTACGCGCTGATGCGCGGTCTCGGGTTGCCGGAGCAGTTGCAGTCGCGGCTGCCGGTGCCGTACTCGCACCTTCTGTTGCTGCACCCGGGCGGGCCGGGCGAGCCGCCGTGGTGGGTGCTGGCGCCGCTTCTCGCCGCCGCGGTGATCGCGACCGCCTACGTACGGCGCGGGCCGGCCATCCGGATCGCGATGTCCGCCGCCGTGCTCGCGCTGGCCGGTGCGGACGCGGTCAGCCGGGAGGCAGGGGTCGCGGCCGGGGCTCCCGGCTCGCGTTACTGGGCCGGCGGCCTGCTGCTGGTCGCCGGGCTGGGGATGCTCGTCTCGATCGCGGTCGCGGTCACGGAGACGCCGGAGATCCTGCGGTCGTCGGCGTTCGGCTGGCGGCAGCCGGCCGCCGCCGGGCTCGCGCTGCTGATGATCCTTGCGGTCGGGTTCGCCGGCGGTCACTGGGTCGTGCGCTCCGACGTCGGCGCGGCCGGGACGGTGCGGTCCGGCAATGCCAGCGTGCTCCCCGTGTTCGCGGTCGCCGCCGTCGAGGCGCCGACGACGCCGCGAGTGCTGTCGCTCGAAGTGGACGCCGACGCGGTGCACTACGCGCTGCTGCGCGGCGCCGGCGGACCGGTCCTCGGCGACGCCGACGTCGACGCGCGACCGGACGCCGCGAACGCTGCGGGCAGCGGCGACCGCGCACTCGCGGCCGCCGTGCGCGACCTCGCCGCCGGCCGGGCCGGAGCCGCCGCCGAGATCGCCGCCTTCGGCGTGACGCTCGTCGTCGTACCGGCCGATGTCGGCGACGCGCTGGCGCGGATCGCGCGGGTGCCGGGGTTGGCGCGGGTGCCGGCGACCGAGACCGTCGTCTACCGGACCACTGCCGCAGCCGGAGAGCTCGCGGTGCTCGCGCCGCGGTCGCAGCCCGTGCTGCTGCCCGCGTCGAGCGGCCATGCCGGCACCGAATTGCCCGCCGCGTCGACCAACCGGCTGCTCGTGCTCGCCGAACCGTTCTCGCCGCACTGGCGCGCGACTCTCGACGGCAGCCCGCTGCCGGCGACGCACGCGTACGGCTGGGCGCAGGCGTGGCGGCTGCCGCCTTCCGGCGGGCACCTCGCGGTCGAGCGCAGCGGCGACGGCCGGGGCGGCTGGATGGGGCTGCAGTTCGCGTTGCTCGCGCTCACGCTGCTGCTCTGCATCCCGTCGCGGCGGCTGGGTCGCGCCGGCAGCGAGAGCGACATCGTCGACGAGCCGGCGCCGCCGCCGGCCGAGACGGCGCCCGCGACCGAGCCGCACAACGTCACGGTGGTCGGACCATGAACGCGGCCGCCCTGACCGCACCGGCCGTCTGCGTCGCCGCGCTGGTCGGCCTCGGTGTCGGTGCCGGGATGGCCCAGCCGCAGGCCGGGCAGGTCGCCGCGCCGCGCTCCGGCAGCGCGCCGGTCGAGGCGGTCACGCTGGTCTGCCCGTCGGTCACCGGCTCGGTCGCCGGGTTGGTGACGACGATGTCGGTCGCCGATCTCGGTGTGGCGCTGCCCGGCGGCCAGAAGAACGTGTCCGTCACCGCGGTGCCGCTGCCGAGCGTCGCGCAGAACGCCACCCCCACCACGAAGCCGACGCTGTCGGCCGCGCTGGCGAAGCCGTTCACGCTGACGCCGGCGCCGGTCGCGACGGTCCGCAAGACCGCGCCGTTCGGCGGCATCGCGGTCGTCGCTCGCGGCCCGGGCGCGGCGCACGTCGTCGCCGACCAGATCGGGCTGCAGGGGCAAGGACTCGGTCGCGCCTCGACCGACTCGTCCTGCCTGCCGCCGGCCGGCGACTGGTGGTTCGCCGGAGCCGACGGCCGGGTCGGCTTCGGTGCCGCGCTGCTGATCGCGAACCCGACCGACACGCTCGCGAACGTCGCCGTGACCGCGTGGAGCGCGACCGGGGTGGTCCGGCTGGCCGGCCTCGACGCGCTCACCGTCCCGCCGCGGTCGACGATCGGCCTGCGGGTGGCGCGGTTCGCGCCGAACGCCCGCGACGTCGCGCTGCACGTCCACGCGCTCAGCGGCAGCATCGTCGCGTCGATCACGCTGCGCCGGATCTACGGCATCCTGCCCGGCGGTGGCGAGTGGTTGCCGCCGGCGGCCGCGCCGGCCACGGACTTCGTCGTGAACGGGCTGCCGTCCGGTCCCGGCTTCCGGCACCTCCAGATCGCCAACCCGGGCAACCGCGACGCCACCGTCGCGCTTCGGGTGCTCACCCGCACCGGTGACTTCGAGCCGGCCGGGCACCAGTCGGTCGTCGTACCGGCCGGTCACACGGCCGACGTCGACCTGTCGTCGGCGTTGGGCGAGGAGCCGGCCGCGGTCGTCGGTAAGAGCGACCAGCCGGTCATCGCCGAGGGGCGGATGACCGCGCACGTCCGCGCGCAGTACGACGACTCGGCCTGGCTGCCGGCGGCGGCGCCGATGTCCGGGCCGGCCGGCCTGGCCGCGAACACGCCGCCGTTCGACCAGGACGCCTACCTCGTCCTGGCCGCGCCGCAGTCGGCGGTGCGGGTGCGGCTCGCGGCGCCGAACGGGGGGTCGATCGTCCTGAACGTGCCGGCCGGGCGCGTCGTCGAAGTCGACCCGGCGGCGGTGCTGCACGCGAAGACCCTCGGCGCGCTGGTGTTCGTGCCGCTCGATCCAGGACCCGTCTACGCCGCCCGCGTGCTGTATGCGAAGGGCGTCCACGGCCCGCTGATCTCGACCGAGGTGCCGCTGGTCATGCCGGCGCCGATCGTGCTGCCGCCCGTCGTCGAGGACCCGCGCGCGGCGACGCGCTAGTCGTCTTCCGGGCCGAACCCTTCGGGGTCGACGACCTCGGGGGACAGGCCGAGGAAGTGCGCGACCTCCTCGACGACGATGTCGTGCACGAGGTCCTCGAGGTCCTCCCGGTCGACCGCGCGCAACTCCAGCGGCCGGCGGTAGATGACGACGCGGGCGGGCGTCGTACCCGCGGCCGGGAGCAGCCGGGCGAGCGGTACGCCGGCCGAGGCGATCTCGTCGTCGACCATCGCCGGCGGCTCGGTCGGCGGGACCTCCTCGACCGCGAACTCGAGCGACCGCAGCTGATCCAGCCATCGCCGTTCGACGTGCTCGACCGCGTCGAGGACGACGTTGTCGAACCGTTCGGTCGGCGACTCGACCAGGGGGACGTGCGGCGGGGCGAGCGGGCCGCGGGCCCCCCGGCCGCGGCGGTCGCGGCGGCGCGACGGCCCGGCGATCACGGCAGGAGCCTAGTTGGGCGATCTCGACACGGCGCGGAGAGTGGCCTCGCGCCGTCCGGCCGGGTACGGTCCCGCCCGTGAGCCCACTGCGCCGCTGCTCGCGGACCGCCTGCGGGCGCACGGCCGTGGCCACGCTCACCTACGTCTACGCCGACAGCACCGCCGTCGTCGGCCCGCTCGCGACGTACGCCGAACCGCACTCCTACGACCTGTGCGAGCAGCACGCCGCGAACCTCACCGCGCCACGCGGCTGGGAGGTCCTCCGGCTCGAGATCGACGGCGCCGCGTTGACCCCGAACAGCGACGACCTCGAGGCCCTCGCGAATGCGGTCCGCGAGGCTGCGCGCCCGGCCGCGATGCCGCCGCCCCCGCCGCCGGGCGGCGGGACCGGCCGCCGCGGCCACCTGCGCGTCCTCCGCAACGACACCTAGCCCCACCCACCCCGTCGACTGTGACGTTGTGTGTCGATCCGAGGCCGGTTACCGACACAGAACGTCACACTCGACGGAGCCACGCGCGTCCGGTTTGGGCGGGAATCTCCCGACGCTAAAGCTTTTCGCGACTTAGGCCGAAGACGGTTGGGTCCCGCCGCCCACCCGGGAGTTTCCGATGACGATGATCCCCGTTCAGCGCACGTCTTCCCCGGCCTCGCTCACCCAGGCCGGCGCCACCCCGTCCGGCACGTGCCCGTCGTGCGGCAGCGGCCGTCTCACCGCGCTCGCCATGACGCTGACCGACGGCACGCCGGTCCGCTTCTCCTCCTGCCACGAGTGCGAGCACCGCACGTGGAGCCACGACGGCGACGAACTGCAGTTCGCCGACGTGCTCGCCCGGGCCACCAAGGTCAAGGTCTGACCCACCTCGTAGGGTCGGGCTCGTGCCCGACCTCGCGCAAATCGTCAAGGCGTACGACATCCGGGGCGTCGTCCCCGACGAGCTCGACGAGTCACTAGCGCGTGACATCGGCGCCGCGTTCGTCCGCGTCGTCGGCGCCGAGCAGATCGTCACCGCGCACGACATGCGCGACTCCTCACCCGGGCTCGCCCGCGCCTTCGCCGAGGGCGCGACCTCGCAGGGTGCCGGCGTGATCGAGGCCGGGCTCGGCTCGACCGACCTGCTCTACTACGCCGCCGGCGCGCTCGGTATCCCCGGCGCGATGTTCACCGCCAGCCACAACCCGGCGAAATACAACGGCATCAAGCTCTGCCGCGCGGGCGCCGCGCCGGTCGGGCAGGACAGCGGGCTGGCCGACATCCGCGCGCTGGTCGAGGGCGGCATCCCGCCGTACGACGGTCCCGCCGGGACGATCACGCAACGCGACCTGCTGACCGACTACGCGGGCTACGTCGTGTCCCTCGTCCCCGGCGTCACCGGCATCCGCCGGCTGTCCGTCGTCGTCGACGCGGGCAACGGGATGGGCGGGCTCACGGTGCCGGTCGTGTTCGCGCAGCTGCCGGTCGCGCTGGAGCCGATGTACTTCGAGCTCGACGGATCGTTCCCGCACCACGAGGCCAACCCGATCGAGCCGGAGAACCTGCGCGACCTGCAAGCGAAAGTGCGCGAGACCGGCGCGGACATCGGCCTGGCTTTCGACGGTGACGCGGACCGTTGCTTCGTCGTCGACGAGAACGGCGACATCGTCTCGCCGTCCGTGCTGACCGCGCTGATCGCGACCCGCGAGCTCGCGAAGGAACCCGGCGCGACGATCATCTACAACCTGATCACGTCGCACGCCGTACCGGAGATCGTCGCCGAGCACGGCGGCACTGCGGTCCGCACCCGCGTCGGTCACTCCTTCATCAAGGCGACCATGGCCGAGACCGATGCGATCTTCGGCGGCGAGCATTCCGGTCACTTCTACTTCCGCGACTTCTGGCGCGCCGACTCCGGGATGCTCGCGGCGTTGCACGTGCTCGCCGCGCTGGGCCAGCAGGACCGGCCGCTGTCCGCGCTGCTCGCGGAGTTCACCCGCTACGTCGCGTCCGGCGAGATCAACACTCGGGTCGCCGACCAGGCCGCGACGATGACCGCGGTCGAGTCGGCGTACAAGAGCCGCGAGGGTGTCGAGATCGACCATCTCGACGGCCTGACGGTCGCGCTGCCGGACGGCTCGTGGTTCAACCTGCGCGCGTCCAACACCGAGCCGCTGTTGCGTCTCAACGTCGAGGCTGCGGACCAGGCGGCGATGAGCAGAGTCCGCGACGAGGTCCTCGCGCTGCTTCGCGGCTGACCGCCCTCGAGTTGTCAGCAGCAGGTGTGGCTCTAGCCACCCGACGTGCTGACAAGTCGGCGGGAGCGCGGAGAGATTAGGCTCCGAGCCGTGAATCTCGACCCGGCGTTGCTCGACATCCTCGCCTGCCCGAACTGTCGCGCGGCGTTGCGCGCCGACGACGAGGCGGCCGAGCTCGTGTGCACGTCGTGCGGCTACGCCTACCCGGTCCGCGACGATATTCCGGTGCTGCTGGTCGACGAGGCGCGGCGGCCGGACGGCGAAGCCACTCCGTGACCGTCGAGGTCGACGAGGGTCGGCTCGACGACCTCGCCGCGATCGCGGCGCTCGACGCGCAGGGCATGTTGCGCGCGATCGCGACGTCCGGCGCGCAGGTCCGGATGGGCCAGACCGCCGCACGGGACGCGGGTTTCGCCGACGTCGCCGCACTCGGCCGGCCGCGCGCGCTCGTCGTCGCCGGCATGGGCGGATCCGGCATCGCCGGTGACGTGCTCGTCGCGATCGCCGGCCTCGGGTGCCCGATCCCGATCGCCGTGCACCGCGGCCCCGGACTGCCCGGTTGGGTCGGCGCCGCCGACGTCGTCGTCGCGGCTAGCTGTTCCGGTACGACGGAAGAGACGCTGTCCGCGGCCGACGAAGCGGTACGGCGCGGCGCGACGTTGATCGGCGTCGGCGCGGCCGGTTCGCCGTTGGCGCGCCGGTGCGAGCAGGCACGCGCGCCGCTCGCACCCGTGGTCATGCAGGTCGGCCCGCGCGCGACGCTGTGGGCGCTGGCGACTCCGCTGCTGGTGCTCGGCGCGCGCCTCGGGCTGCTCGACCTCGGCCCGGGTGACGAGGCGCTCGAGGCGGCCGCGCGGCGACTCGAGGCGATCGCCGAGTCGTGCCGGCCGGACCGCGAGTCGTTCGTCAACCCCTCCAAGGCGCTCGCGGTCGAACTCTCCGGTTCGCTGCCGATGGTGTGGGGCAGCGGCCAGGTCGGCGGCGTCGCGGCCGCGCGGCTCGGTTGCCAGCTCGCCGAGAACGCGAAGTATCCCGCCGTAACCGGAGTGCTTTCCGAGGCGCACCACAACCAAATCGTCACCTTCGACGGAGCGTTCGCCGCCGGCCGCGACGGCGCCGGCGACATCTTCCGCGACCGCGTCGAGGATGCGGCCGACGTACGGCTGCGGTTGGTGTTGATGCGCGACGACGACAGTGACGCGTCGACGCGGCGCGCTCGGGTCAGTACGGCGGTCGCGGAGGCACGGTCGGTGCCGATGACGGTGCTCACGGCCGACGGCGCGTCGGCGGTGGAGCGGCTCGCGTCGCTCGTGTGCCTGACCGACTTCGCGACGGCGTACCTCGCGGTGCTGCAAGGGATCGATCCGTCGCCGGTCGCACCGATCGACGAGGTGAAGCGCCGTCTCGACAGCGAGGACTGAGGCGCCGGTCCCGTAGTCTGGCGGCATGGATTTCTTGGTCGCTGACCTTTCTCTTGCCGACTACGGCCGCAAGGAAATTTCGCTCGCCGAGCACGAGATGCCCGGCTTGATGGCGATGCGCGCCGAGCACGGCGCGACCAAGCCGCTGCAGGGCGCGCGGATCACCGGCTCGCTGCACATGACCGTGCAGACCGCGGTGCTCATCGAGACGTTGGTGGCGCTCGGTGCCGAGGTGCGCTGGGCGTCGTGCAACATCTTCTCGACGCAGGACCACGCCGCGGCGGCGGTCGTCGTCGGTCCGGACGGTTCGGTCGGCGCGCCGAGCGGCGTGCCGGTGTTCGCCTGGAAGGGCGAGACCCTCGAGGAGTACTGGGACTGCACCGAAAAGGCGCTCGTCTGGCCGGACGGCCGCGGCCCGAACATGCTGCTCGACGACGGCGGCGACGCGACGTTGCTCGTGCACAAGGGGGTCGAGTTCGAGAAGGCCGGCGCGGTGCCCGACCCGTCGTCGACCGACAACGAGGAGTTCGCCGTCATCCTGCGCGTGCTCGCGCGCTCGCTCGCGGCGGACCCGCGGCGGTGGACCGAGATCGCCAACACCATCAAGGGCGTCACCGAAGAGACGACGACCGGCGTGCACCGGCTCTACCAGATGCACGAGCGCGGCGAGCTGCTGTTCCCGGCGATCAACGTCAACGACTCGGTGACGAAGTCGAAGTTCGACAACAAGTACGGCTGCCGGCACTCGCTCATCGATGGCATCAACCGCGCGACCGACGTTCTCATCGGCGGCAAGGTCGCCGTCGTCTGCGGGTACGGCGACGTCGGCAAGGGCTGCGCGGAGTCGTTGCGCGGCCAGGGCGCGCGCGTCATCGTCACCGAGATCGATCCGATCTGCGCGTTGCAGGCCGCGATGGACGGCTACCAGGTGCTGACCCTCGACGATGTCGTCGAGACCGCCGACATCTTCGTCACCGCGACCGGCAACCTCGGCGTCATCACCGCCGCGCAGATGGCGCGGATGAAGCAGGGCGCGATCGTCGGCAACATCGGCCACTTCGACAACGAGATCGACATGGCCGGGTTGGCGAAGATCCCCGGCGTCGTGCGGCGCAACATCAAGCCGCAGGTCGACGAGTGGGTCTTCGCTGACGGGCACTCGATCCTCGTGCTGTCCGAGGGCCGGTTGCTCAACCTCGGCAACGCGACCGGGCACCCGTCGTTCGTGATGTCGAACAGCTTCACCAACCAGACGATCGCGCAGGTCGAGTTGTTCACCCGGACCGCGGAGTACCCGGTCGGCGTGCACGTGCTGCCGAAGCACCTCGACGAGAAGGTCGCGCGGCTGCACCTCGACGCGCTCGGGGTGAAGCTGACGACGTTGCGCCCGGACCAGGCCGACTACATCGGCGTACCGGTCGACGGCCCGTTCAAGTCCGACGCCTACCGGTACTGAGCTCGCCGGCCCGGCGGGGCGAATCCGCCGGGTCTTCCGGCCGGACGGCCGGTCGAATCGCTCCGCGGATGCGACCATGGACGCGTGGCCAAAGGACGCGTCCTCGTCGTCGACGACGATCCCGCGCTTGCCGAGATGCTGGGCATCGTGCTGCGCACCGAGGGCTTCGAGCCGTCGTTCGTCGCGGACGGCGACCGGGCGCTGGCCGCGTTCCGCGCGACGAAGCCCGACCTCGTGTTGCTCGACCTGATGTTGCCGGGCACCGACGGGATCGACGTGTGCCGGCAGATCCGGGCCGAGAGCGGTACGCCGATCGTGATGCTGACCGCGCGCGGCGACACCGTCGACGTCGTACTCGGGCTCGAGTCGGGCGCGGACGACTACATCGTGAAACCGTTCAAGCCCAAGGAACTCGTGGCGCGGATGCGGGCGCGGTTGCGCCGCAACGAAGTGCCCACGACCGACGTCGTCGAGATCGCCGATCTCGTCATCGACACGGCCGGTCACGTCGTGTCGCGCGCGGGCAAGGCGATCAACCTCACGCCGCTGGAGTTCGACCTGCTCACCGCGCTCGCGCGCAAGCCCGGCCATGTGTTCACGCGCGAGCAACTGCTCGAACAGGTCTGGGGGTACCGGCACGCCGCGGACACCCGCCTGGTCAACGTGCACGTGCAACGGCTGCGGGCCAAGATCGAGCGCGACCCGGAGCGCCCCGAGATCGTCGTCACCGTGCGGGGGGTCGGCTACAAAGCCGGTCCGCCATGATCTCGGACTTCGCCGACCGCCTGCTGCATCGGTGGCGCGGCTCGTTGCAGACTCGCGTCGCGGTGACGACCTTCTTACTTTCCGGCCTCGTCGTGCTGCTGCTCGGCATCCTGCTGCAGCACCAGATCCGCAGCGGCATCCTCGACGCGAAGCAGCGGTCGTCGCTGTCGCAGCTCGACTTCGGTTTGCAGCGCGCGACCGACCAGTTGTCCGCGATCGAGACCGCGGACGCGGTGAGCGTCAGCCGGACCGCGAGCGTCATCATCGGCGAGCTGCGCGACCGCAGCAGCTCGTCCGACTCCTTCGAAGTGCTGCTGCTCTCGACCGATCGCAACGGCGAGTCGGAGACGACGACGAACCAGTTCAAGACCGTCCCAGCCGCGCTGCGTCAGGTGGTCACGCGGTCGAACCGCGAGGCGTGGGTGTTCACCAGCACCCAGCCCGGTCATCGACCGGCGCTCGTCGTCGGCGGGACGGTCCCCAGCACCACAGCGGGCTACCAGCTCTACTACCTGTTCCCGCTCGGGCAGGAACGGCAGACGCTCTATCTCGTCGAGCGGACGATGTTGCTCTCCGGCCTGCTCATCGTGCTGTTGCTCGTCGCGATCGCCGCGGTCGTCACGCGACAGGTCGTGCGTCCGGTTCGGCACGCGGCCGCGACTGCGGAACGCCTCGCCGCCGGCCGGTTGCGGGACCGGATGTCCGTGCGCGGCGAGGACGATCTGGCGAGCCTCGCGTCGTCGTTCAACCGGATGGCGGAGACCGTCGAGAAACAGATCTCGCAGTTGCGCGAGCTGTCCCGGGTGCAACGCCGCTTCGTCGCCGACGTGTCGCACGAGTTGCGTACGCCGATCACGACGATCCGGATGGCTGCGGACGTGCTGCACGAGTCGCGGGCCGCGATGACTCCCGAGCTCGCGCGTTCGGCCGAACTACTGCAGAACGAGTTGGATCGGTTCGAGGCGTTGCTCGCCGACCTGCTCGAGATCAGCCGGCACGACGCCGGCGCGGTCGTGCTCGACGCCGAGTCGGTCGACCTTCGTTCCCTCGTGACCCGCGCGGTGCAAGTCGCGGAACCACTCGCGGCCCGCCGCGGCTGCGAGCTCGTCGTCGATCTGCCCGACGAGCCGGTCGTCGTGGAAGTCGACGCGCGACGGATCGACCGCGTGCTGCGCAACCTCGTCGACAACGCGCTCGAACACGGCGAAGGGCATCCCGTCGACGTGCGCCTGCGCGGCGGTGACGGTGGTGTCTGCGTGACCGTTCGCGACCGTGGCCGCGGCCTGCGCCCGGGCGAAACATCGTTGGTATTCGGTCGATTCTGGCGTGCAGACCCGGCCCGTGCTCGAACGTCAGGCGGCACCGGGCTCGGGCTGTCGATCGCGTTGGAGGACGCGCGCCTGCACGGGGGCTGGCTGCAAGCGTGGGGCGAGATCGGCAACGGATCGGTGTTCCGGTTGACGTTGCCGTGGCGGCCCGGGCAGGACATCGGCGAGCCCCCGTTGCCGCTCGATCCCGCGGAGCAGGTCGACGTACCGTCGCCGCGGCCGGAGACGACCGGTGTCTGACCGGCGGCTCTCCGGGCCGTTCGCGCGGGGGATCGCGATCGTCGCGGCCGTGGCGCTGACGGGTTGCGGCGGTGTTCCGGACGGCGGGAGCGTGCACGTCGGTCGCGCGCTGCCGGCGGTCGGCGGTGCCGACGACGCGTTCGACTTCGACTTGAAGGCCTTGCCGCACTCGTGGCGATCCGGGATGACACCGGACGAGGTCGTCGCCGGATTCCTGCGCGCGGTCGTCAATGGCGACGGCGACTACGCGATCGCGCGCACGTACCTGTCGACGACCGCCGCCCGCAACTGGGATCCGGTCCGCTCGATAACGATGTACGACGGCATGCGGGTCACGTTCGGCGGAATGGGTGCGTCCCGCTCGGTCCGCTTGCGGGCGGTGCGCACCGGTGCCGTCGACGAACGCGGTGACTTCGATCCGAGTCGCGGGTCGATAGACGAGACGATCGGACTGGCCCGGCTCGACGGTCAGTGGCGCATCGACCACCTCCCGCCGGGCGTGTTGTTGTCGACGCTCGACGCGCAACGCTTCGTCCGCCTGGCGCGGGTCTACTACCCGAACCGCGCCGGGTCGGCGCTGGTGCCGGAGCAAGTGTTCGTCCGCACGACGCGGGCGGGTTTCGCGACGGCGTTGATCCGGACGCTGCTGGCCGGGCCAGGCGGATGGCTCGCGCCGGCGGTCAACCGCGCGGCACCCGCTGGTACGACGCTCATCGGCAACGTGCCGGTCGTCGGCGGTGTCGCCGACGTCAATCTGAGCCCGTCCGCGCGGCAGGCGACCGGCAGGCAGCTGGAGCAGCTGTCCGCGGCGGTCGTCTGGACGTTGCGCCAGGTCCCCGACATCACGTCGGTGCGGCTGCTGATCGACGGCAGCCCGCTGTCGTTGCCGCGAATCGGCACGACACAGCCGATCGCGGCGTGGCCGGCGTACGACCCGGCTGGTGTCGTCGCCGGCCCGGCGCTGTTCGTCGCGGACGGCCGGATCAACGCGGTCAACGGCTCGGCCGCGAACCTCGCCGGCTACCGCAACGTCGTCGCGGTCGCGGAGTCGACGACGGCGGACGTCGTCGTCGTCGTGCGCAAGGTCCGCGCCGGGATGACGCTCGCGACCGGCCCGATCGGCGGCACGCTCGTCAATCGCCTGACCGCTCGCGCGTTGACGGCGCCGACGGTCGACGCGGACGGCGACGTGCTGACGGTCGCGACGACCGCGGCCGGGCAACGGGTCATGGCGGTGTCCCGATCCGGATCGGTGCGCGAGGTGACCGCTGATCCGCGACTGTTGCGAGCGACGGTGACCGCGCTCGTCGTGTCACGCGCGGGCGTCCGCGTCGCCGCGGTCGTCGACGGGCAGCTGTTGGTCGGCCGGTACCAACAGGGGCCGACCGGCCCGGTGCTGACGTCGTTGCGCGACGTGCTGCCCACCGCCGTCGGCGTGAGCGGCGCCGCGTGGGTCGACGCGGCCGATCTGGTCGCGACGGTCCGCTCGGGCCGGACGACCCGAGGGTTGGTCACGACCGACGTCGACGGCTACGCGCCGCGCTCGGTGAGCATCAACGGCGTCGTCGGCGGGCCGGTCGACGTGGCCGCGGCGCCGGGCCGGCCGCTGCTCGTCACGACGGCCGCCGGCACGTTGTGGGCGGAGAACGGCGGCTGGCACGAGATCGGCCGCGGCGCGGCGGCGGCGTACCCGGACTGACCGAGCCGGGCTGTGGATTGCGCGCGCCGTCCACAGATCGGCTCGCGCGCCGGTCGTCTTCGCGCCGCGGCGGCGATCGTGTGATCCATGCGTGCGTTGCT
>JADMIO010703395.1_pt1 | contig 17189 bp, 17 predicted proteins | sample 8958161 | NCBI WGS metagenome assembly JADMIO01 (sample SAMN16585339, study PRJNA669376) | soil metagenome | isolation source: Crop rotation soil | place: USA: Cullars Rotation, Alabama | collected 2011
GCCGCGACTTCAAGTCACGTGAATTCCAAGCTTCGGATCCCACTGTGCTGGAAAGCAGCTCAGGGGTGCCGAGGGTGCGGGCCAGCGCGGGGTCGCCGACGACGACGTCGAGCAGGCCGGACAGCAGCACGTTCGAGCCTTTCAGGGCAACGCGACTATCCCCGCTCGGCGCGAGACCGGGGGGTCGGGAGGTACGCCGCCAGCCTACGTGGGCCGCTCAGGGCTCCGACATCTCGTTACTGTCGCCGCTGTGCGCGCATCGCGGAAAGGCCAACTCGAACATCGGCTCGCGGCGAGAGGCCGGCGCCGGTGAGACTGCTCCTGACCTCCGGTGGCGTCACCAACCCGAGCATCACGGCTGCGCTGCTCGATCTGCTGGGCAAGCCGATCGCCGAGTGCTACGCGCTCTGCATCCCGACCGCGCAGTGGGGGCACCCGGTGTGCGGTCCGGTCTCGGTGCGCGGCTTCGTCAGCGGCCTCCCGCCCTGGGGCGGAATGACCGTCCTGCCGTGGAAGTCGCTGGGCGTCCTCGAGCTGACCGCGCTGCCCAGCATCGGGCCCGAGCGATGGGTCCCGTGGGTCCGAGCTGCCGACGTGCTCCTGGTCGATGGCGGCGACGCGGCGCTACCTGTGCCACTGGATGCGCGAGTCCGGCTTGGCCGACCTCCTGCCGTCGTTGCCCGACACCGTGTGGGTGGGGGTCAGCGCCGGCAGCATGGTGATGACGCCGCGCATCGGCGCGGACTTCGTGAAGTGGCCGCACGCCGGTGACGACCGCACGCTGGGCGTCGTGGACTTCTCGATCTTCCCGCACCTCGACGGGTTCCCGGACAACACGCTGCACGATGCGGAGCGCTGGGCGGCTGAGATCGGCGGACCGGCGTACGTGATCGACGACCAGACGGCTCTCGCCGTGCGCGGTACGTCGGTCGAGGTGATCTCGGAAGGCAACTGGCAGTACTTCCCCGCCGCGGGCTGACGCCGTCGGCCTACGCGGATGCCTCGTCGGCGTGGAAGGTGTTCTGCGCCGCCTCGAGCGTGCCGGTGAGCAGCGCCTCGACCGCGTCGGCGGCGCGGTCGTAGAGGAACGGCAGCTCCTTGCGCTCGCTCGGGGAGAAGTCCTTCAGCACGAAGTCGGCCGGGTCCTGGCGGCCCGGGGGACGACCGATGCCGAACCGCACGCGCAGGTAGTCGCGTGAGCCGAGCGCCTTGGTCACCGACCGGGGTCCGTTGTGGCTCTCGGTGCCCCCGCGCTTGAGGCGGATCTTGCCGAACGGGATGTCGAGCTCGTCATGCACGACGACGATGCGCTCGACCGGCACCTTGTAGAAGTCGCGCAGGCTCGCCACCGGACCGCCGGACTCGTTCATGTACGACTTGGGCTTGGCGAGGATGGTGCGCACGCCGGCCAGGCGGCCCTCGATCACGTCAGCGCGGCCCTTGTGCGCCTTGAACTTCCCGCCGACGCGGGTGGCCAGCTCGTCGAGCACGCCGAAGCCGGCGTTGTGCCGGTGGCCGGCGTACGACGGCCCTGGGTTGCCGAGCCCGACGACGAGCCAGACGTCGTCCGGCACCTGCTACTCGGCGGGCGTCTCGGACTTCGGCGCGTCCGTCTCGCCCACGGCGTCGCCCTCGCCGGCCTTGTCGGACTCGCTGCCCTCGGTGTCGGGCGAGTCGCCCGCGGCCTGCGGCTCGTCCGGAGCCAGCTCGGCAGCGGCGGCGTCGAGCTCGGCCGTCAGCTGCTCCTCGCTCTGGACGGCGAGGCCCTGGACGATGACGTGGTCGGGGTCGCCGGCCAGCGTCGTGCCTGCCGGCAGCGTGACCTGCGAGGCCACGATCTTGTCGCCGGCCGCGAGCCCCTGGATGCTGACCTCGACGTGGTCGGGGAGGTGGGTCGCCTCGGCCTCGACGCTCAGCGTCGTCGACTGCTGGTCGACCAGGGTGTCGGGGGCGGCGTCGCCGGTGAGGGTGACCGCGACGTCGACGGTGACCTTCTCGCCGCGCCGGACGGCGACCAGGTCGACGTGCTCGAGGTGACCCTTCAGCGGGTCGCGGACGATCGACTTGGCCAGCGCGAGCTGCTCGCCCTGGTCGGTCTCCAGCGTGAGCAGCTGGTTCTTGTCGTGCCGCAGCGCCATCATCAGCTCGTGGCCCGGCAGGGAGAAGTGCCGCGGCTCGTCGCCGTGGCCGTAGAGCACGACCGGCACCTTGTGGGCAGCACGGATCCGACGGGCGTGGCCCTTGCCGAACTCGGTGCGGGGCTCGGCGGCGATGCGGACCTCGGACACGGCGGAACTCTCCTCATGCGTACAGCAGGCTTGGGTCGCGCGTGCACGCGCGACAGAGAACTCTACCCGCCGGGCGGCTGAGCCCCGAAATCAGGCCTGGCCGTCGAAGAGGCTGGTGACGGAGCCGTCCTCGAAGACCTCGCTGATCGCCCGGGCGATGAGCGGGGCGATGGACAGGACCGTGAGCTTGTCGAAGCGGCGGTCGCTGTCGATCGGCAGCGTGTTGGTGATGACGACCTCGGAGATCCGGCTGTTCTTGAGCCGGTCGACGGCCGGGCCGGAGAGCACGCCGTGGGTGGCGGTGACCACGACGTCGTTCGCGCCGTTCTCGAAGAGCAGGTCGGCGGCCTTGATGATGGTCCCGCCGGTGTCGATCATGTCGTCGACGAGGATGCAGGTCTTGCCCTCGACGGCACCGACGACCTCGCCGACCTTCACCTCGTTGGGCACGTTGGGGTCGCGGCGCTTGTGGATGATGGCCAGGCCGCAGCCGAGCCGGTCGGTCCAGCGCTCGGCCACCCGCACCCGACCGGCGTCCGGCGAGACGACGACGAGGTCCTGGCTGCCCCACTTCTCCTCGACGTGGTCGGCGAGGAGCGGCAGCGCGAACAGGTGGTCGACCGGGCCGTCGAAGAAGCCCTGGATCTGAGCGGTGTGCAGGTCGACCGACATCAGCCGGTCGGCGCCGGCGGTCTGGAACAGGTCGGCGATGAGGCGGGCGCTGATCGGCTCGCGGCCGCGGTGCTTCTTGTCCTGGCGGGCGTACGGGTAGAACGGCATGACCACGGTGATGCGCTTGGCGCTCGCCCGCTTGAGGGCGTCGACCATGAGCAGCTGCTCCATGATCCAGGTGTTGATCGGCGTCGCGTGGCTCTGCAGGACGAACGCGTCGCAGCCGCGGACCGACTCCTCGAAGCGCACGAAGATCTCGCCGTTGGCGAACTCGTAGGCCGCGGTCGGGACGGGGGCGACGCCGAGCTCCACCCCGACCTCGGCGGCGAGCTCGGGGTAGGCCCGGCCGGTGAAGAGCATGAGGTTCTTGCGGGACTGGATCTCGAGACCGCTCATGTGCCTGGCTTCCCTCGCTTGCGCTCGACCCAGCCTTCGATGATCCGCTGCGTGTTCTCCGACAGCCCGAGGGCACCCGCCGGAACGTCCTTGCTGATCACCGCGTCCGCCCCCGTGTACGCACCATCGCCAATTGTGACAGGTGCGACCAGGCTGTTGTTGCTTCCCACGCGGACGTCGTCGCCGATGTTCGTCCGGTGCTTGTCCCGGCCGTCGTAGTTCACGACGATCGTCCCGGCGCCGATGTTGCTGCGCTCCCCGATCGTCGCGTCCCCGACGTACGCCAGATGGGGCACCTTGCTGCCGTCGCCGATCTCGCTCGCCTTGACCTCGACGTAGGCGCCGACCTTCGCCGCGCGGCCGAGCTTCGTACCGGGCCGCAGGTAGGAGTAGGGCCCGACGTTGGCGTCGGGTCCGATGACGGCTTGATCTGCCGTTGTTCGCCGGACCGTCGCGCCCTCGCCGACCTCGGTGCTGGTGAGGGTGCTGTCGGGGCCGACCACCGCACCCCGTCGTACGACGGTGGTGCCCTTCAGCTGGGTCTGCGGCAGGACGGTGCAGTCCGGCTCGAGCACGACGTCGGCATCGATCCAGGTCGTCTCGGGGTCGAGGATGGCGACCCCGGCGAGCATGTGGTGGCGGTTGATGCGGTCGCGGAGCATCCGGGCGGCGACGGCGAGCTGGATGCGGTCGTTGACGCCGACCGTCTCGGCCCAGTTCTCGGCGACCCGGCCGGCGACGACGAGGCCGGCGTCCTTGTGGATGCGCACGACGTCGGGGAGATACTCCTCGCCCTGGGCGTTGTCGGTCGAGAGCTTGCCCAGCGCCTCGCGCAGCGGACCGGCAGCGAAGGCGTAGTGGCCGGTGGCGATCTCGTTGATCCGGAGCACCTCGGCGTCGGCGTCCTTGTGCTCGACGACCCGGACGACCTCGACGCCGTTGCGGACGACCCGGCCGTAGCCGGTGGGGTCGGGGTAACGCGCGGTGAGCAGCGTCGTCGCCGCGCCGGCAGCCTCGTGCAGGGCGACGAGCTCCTTGAGCGCGCCCGGGGTGACCAGCGGGGTGTCGCCGGGGAGGACGACGACGGTGCCCTCGAGGTGGTCGAGGCCGTCGAGGGCGATCCGGACGGCGTGGCCGGTGCCGTTCTGCTCGGCCTGGACGACCGCGGTCGCCTCGGCGTCGAGCTCCTTCAGGTGGGCGGTGACCTGCTCGCGGCCGTGGCCGACGACCACGATGAGGTGCTCGGGCTCGAGCGCGCGGGCCGCGTGGACGATGTGGCCGAGCATGCTGCGGCCGCCGAGCTCGTGCAGCACCTTCGCGGTGCCGCTCTTCATCCGGGTGCCCTCACCCGCCGCGAGGATGACGACGGCGGCGGGGCGCGCGTCCGTCACCACTGGCTCCTCGTGCGGGGGCTGACGCCGGAGAACCCGGCGGTTTCGACTCTACCGAGGCGCTGCCGCCCCACGACTCGAACCGCTCCCGGGGGAGGAATCGAACCTCCGTTCACGGATTCAAAGTCCGATGTCCTGCCTCTGGACGACCCGGGATTGCCCTCCCATGGTCCCATCCCGGACCGCGCGGCGTTTGTGGCGAGGTCGTGTCGCAGCACGCCGGCGCGTCGCGACCCGAGCCGGCCACATTGCCCCCGGGCCTAGCCACCTACGGATGCGTAGGTTACGGTTGCGTAAGGCCACGCACCCCAGCCAGGAGAAACCCTTGACCCCACCCGCCGAGTCCGCCGTTCTCGACGCGCCGCTGACGACGATCGACTACGTCGGTGACGACACCCGTCCGCTGCAGCAGATCCCGACCACGGAGTTCAAGGCGAGGTGGGAGCAGGTCGCTCTCTGGATCTTCATCGTCGTACCGCTTCTCGCGGTGGTGGCCTCCGGCTTCGTGCTGTGGGGCAACGGCCTGAGCTGGCACGACGTCGTCATCGCGGTCGCGTTCTACGCGGTCAGCGGCCACGGCATCACGGTCGGCTTCCACCGCTACTTCACCCACGGGTCGTTCAAGGCGAAGCGGCCGCTGCGCATCGCGCTGGCGATCGCAGGCAGCCTGGCCATCGAGGGTCCGGTGACGCGCTGGGTCGCCGACCACCGCCGGCACCACATGTTCAGCGACGAAGAGGGTGACCCGCACTCGCCGTGGCGCTACGGCACCAGCTTCAAGGCGCTCTGCAAGGGCCTCGGCTACGCGCACATCGGCTGGCTGTTCGACGTGGAGCAGACCGACCAGAAGCGCTTCGTGCCGGACCTGCTCGCCGACAAGGACATCGCCCGCGTCAGCCGGCTCTTCCCGTACCTCGTCGCGACGTCGCTGCTCCTCCCCGCCGTGATCGGTGGTCTCTGGTCGATGTCCTGGATGGGTGCGCTCACGGCGTACTTCTGGGCCAGCCTGGTGCGCATCTGCGTCCTGCACCACACGACCTGGTCGATCAACTCGATCTGCCACAGCGTCGGCAACCGGCCGTTCGTCACGAAGGACCGCTCCACCAACGTGTGGCCGCTGGCGATCATCAGCATGGGCGAGTCGTGGCACAACCTGCACCACGCCGACCCGACCGCTGCCCGGCACGGCGTCGACAAGGGCCAGATCGACTCGAGCGCCCGCGTGATCTGGGTCTTCGAGAAGCTCGGCTGGGCGCACGACGTGCGCTGGCCCAAGCAGGCGCGCCTCGACGCGCGCCGCGCCGACAAGGCGGCGTGACGCCCACACCCCACAATGCTGGGGTGAGCGAGGACGGCAGACGGGCCCAGCCCAAGGTCCGCATGACCGGCAAGGAGCGGCGCGAGCAGCTGCTCGACGTCGGCCGGTCCCTGTTCGCCGAGCGCGGCTTCGACGGCACGTCGGTCGAGGAGATCGCTGCCCGCGCCGGCGTGAGCAAGCCGGTCGTCTACGAGCACTTCGGCGGCAAGGAGGGCCTGTACGCCGTCGTCGTCGACCGCGAGGTCGGCCGGATGCTCGACATGGTCACGAACGCACTGACGGGAGACGACCCGCGCCTGCTGCTGCAGCAGGCCACCCTCGCCATGCTGACCTACGTCGAGGACCAGGCCGACGGCTTCCGCATCCTGGTTCGCGAGTCCCCTGTCGGGATGGAGAAAGGCGGCGGGTTCGCCACGATCATCAGCGACATCGCCAGCCAGGTGGAGCACATCCTGTCGCTGCAGTTCAAGGCTCGCGGCTTCGAGACCAAGCTCGCCCCGCTCTACTCGCAGGCCCTCGTCGGCATGGTCGCGCTGTCCGGCCAGTGGTGGCTGGACCAGCGCAGGCCGAAGCGGGACGAGGTCGCCGCACACCTGGTGAACCTGGCGTGGAACGGCCTGTCCCGCCTCGAGCAGAAGCCTCGGCTGACGAAGCCCTAGCGGGCGGTCGCCACCGTCCGCTGCTTGTCCCCGACCATGGCGACGGCGACGAGCAGGATGCCCGACGCCGCGTGCAGGAAGTGGTCCGCACCGTTCAGGCCGATGATGTCGGCCGCGGTGTCGTTGATCACCGGGCCGAGCGCGGCGAGCAGCAGGTAGACCGCGCCGATCGTCAGGTTGGTCGCCCGCGCCACGGCGTGCGTCCGGGACGCCGCCATCAAGGCGACACCGATGAGCAGGTGGACGACGCTGTGCAGGCCGTTGACGTCGAAGCCCAGCAGGCTCGCGCCCTTGTCGCCGGCGAAGTCGACGTCGGTGCTGACGAAGAAGCCGAGCACGCCGACGAGCGCGTACACGGCGCCGAAGGCGAGGGCCAGCGTCTGGTTGAGCGAGCGGCGGCCGTTACCGATCACGTTGTCGAGCGACATGAGGTGCCTCCGGGGCAGGGTCAGCGGGACGCGGTTGTCCCCTCGTCCGGTTCTTCGCACAAGGGCCAGTAGCGGTTCACCCAGCCCGTACGGCGGTACGACGGGGGCGTGCCCGTCCTGATCGGAACCTCCGGCTGGCAGTACGCGCACTGGAAGCGCGTCTTCTACCCGGCCGGCATGCCGCAGCGGGTCTGGCTGGAGCACCACGCGTCGCTCTTCGCCACCGTGGAGGTCAACAACGCCTTCTACCGGCTCCCTGAGCGCCGGGTCTTCGAGCAGTGGGCCGTGCGGACTCCGGCCGACTACGTCATCACGGTCAAGGCCTCCCGCTTCCTGTCGCACATCAAGCGGCTCAAGGACCCGCAGGAGCCCGTGCAGCGGCTGATGGAGCGGGTAGCCGGCCTCGGCGACAAGCTGGGCGCGGTCCTGCTCCAGCTGCCACCGACGATGCGGGTCGACGTCGCCCGGTTGGACGAGACCCTCGAGTGGTTCCCGGCCGGTACCCGGGTCGCCGTCGAGCCGCGGCACGACTCCTGGTGGACCCTCGACGTCGAGGCCGTCCTCCGCGACCGGGGCGCGGCGCTCGTCTGGGCGGACCGCGACTCCAAGCCGATCGCCCCCCTGTGGCGCACCACCGGCTGGGGCTACCTGCGACTGCACACCGGCGGCGGCTTCCCGAGCATCTGGCCGTACGACGAGAAGGTCCTCGCGGAGTGGGCCGGCCGCATCTGCGACACCTTCGCCGACCACGAGGACGTCTACGTCTACACGAACAACGACCCCGAGGCGGCGGCTCTTCGCGACGCCGTCACGCTCGGCCGGCTGCTGCGTGAGCGCGGCCGAACGGTGTCCCGCCTCCCGTCGATGGAGCAGGTGACCCTCGCGCCGTACGAGCCCTGGGAAGCCTGACTTGCGCCCATGTGCAACAGAACGTCAGGCTCCGGGCGTCTCTCCCAGTAGGAGACGAAGGGGATCCCGGTGGCAGCAGGACACGACGACGACTTCGCGTCGTACGTCAGCACACGCAGCGGTCCGCTGCTGCGGCTCGCGGTCGGCCTGACCGGATCGCGGCCGGCCGGCGAGGACCTGCTCCAGTCCGCCCTCACCCGCGCCTACCTGTCCTGGTCGAAGGTGCGCGCGGCCGCCGACCCCGATGCCTACGTACGCCGCATCGTGGTGAACAGCCACGTCTCCCTGCTGCGCCGCCGCCGGGTGCGCGAGGAGCTGCACGCCGAGCTGTCCGACGTGGTCGGCAGCACCCCGTCGTACGGCGTCGACGACCGCGATGCGCTGTGGACCGCTCTGGCGCGACTCGGGCGCCGGCAGCGGGCGATCGTGCTGCTGCGCTACTACGAGGACCTGCCCGACGACCAGATCGCCGACCTGCTCGGCTGCACCACCGCGACGGTCCGCAGCCAGGCGATGCGCGCCCTCGCCACCTTGAAGGACCTGCCCGAGCTCGCCGAGCACTCGCCTCGGCCCAGGCCCACCAGCCCCGTGTGGGAGACGCCATGACCGACCTCGAGACCCTGCTGCGCAGCCGGCTGCACGACGAGCTCGACGACCTGCAGCCATCCACCCTGACCGCGCAGCGAGCCGTCCAGGGCGGTCGGCGCGCCCATCGTCGACGCACGGCGATCATCGCCGTCTCGGCCGCCGCGGCGCTGATCGCAGGCGGGATCACCGCCGCCTCGATCGCCGGCTCGCCGGGCGACCGGAAGGAGTCCATCATCCCCGCGACCCCCGGACTGGCGGACCGCACGACGACATACGCCGAGCAGTTCCGGGACGGCAACTTCGCCGGCATCCGCGCCGACATGACCCCTGACGTCCGGGTGGCTCTCAGCGAGCAGCGCATGAAGGACGTCTGGCGGCAGTGCCTCGAGCTCTTCGGTCCCTTTGTGCGCATCGTCCCGCCACCCAGTCGCGACCCCGGTTCGCGGGACACCTACCTGCTGCGCCTGAAGTTCGACAAGGGCGACGTGAACATGCGCGTGACCTACGACGAGGACGGCGCGGTCATCGGACTCACCCTGCTGTCGGCTGAGGTCGAGAAGCTGCAGGCAGTCCCCGCCGACCTCGCCGCGGCGTCGCGGCAGATCGTCGACGACCTCGCGCACGGTCGGTACGAGAGCGTGCGCAGCCGGTTCGACGACCGCATGACCGAGCTGCTGTCGGTGGCCAAGCTCCGAGACGGATGGCAGTCCGCCGCCGTCGAGAACCACGGCGGCTTCGTGTCGACCGGCGGCATGACGGCCACCAAGATCCTCGGGGCCACCGTCGTCGACGTCTTCTGCACGATGCAACGCGGGGAGCTGAAGGTCCGCATCACCTTCGATGACCGCGGCGCCGTCAGCGGCCTGCTTCTCCAGACGCCCTAGTCCGAGAGCTCCAGCCAGGTGTCCTCGAGCTCGGTCTTGCGGGCCTCGATCTCGCGCAGTCGAGTGTCGAGGGCAGCGACCTTGTCGTAGTCGGCGGCGTTCGCCTCGATGTCGGCGAGGACCGCGTCGTGCTCCTTGTCCAGCCGCGCCAGCTCCCGCTCGACCCTTGCGAGCTCCTTCTTCGCGGCGCGGGTGTCGCCGCCCCCCTTGGACTTCGGCGCCGCAGCGGCCGGTTGCCTGACCCGCTTCGCCAGGTACTCGTCGACACCCCCCGGCAGCGCCGCGATCGACCCGTCCCCCATCAGCGACGCGGTCACGGTGGTGACCCGCTCGAGGAAGTAGCGGTCGTGGCTGACCACGATGAGCGTCCCGGGCCACCCGTCGAGCAGGTCCTCCAGCGCGGTGAGCGTGTCGATGTCGAGGTCGTTCGTCGGCTCGTCGAGCAGGATCACGTTCGGCTCGCCCATGAGCAGCCGCAGGATCTGCAGCCGCCGCCGCTCGCCACCTGACAGGTCACCCACTCGCGTCCACTGCGCGTTGCCGGTGAAGCCGAAGCGGTCGGCCAGGGTCGACGCACCGACGGTCTTGCCGCCGCCGAGGTCGACGACCTTCGCCACCTGCTCCACGGCCTCGAGCACCCGAAGTGAAGGATCGAGCTCGGCGACCTCCTGCGACAGGTACGCCGGCTTCACGGTCTGCCCGACGACGATGCGTCCGCTGTCCGGCTGCTGCTGCCCGATCAGCAGCTTGAGCAGCGTGGACTTCCCGGCGCCGTTCACGCCGACGATGCCGATGCGGTCGCCGGGACCGGGGTGCCAGTCGACGTTGTCGAGCAGCACCTTCTTGCCGAACGCGAGCGACACCCCGTGCAGCTCGTACACCGTCTTGCCGAGCCGCGCCGCCGAGAACCGCTGCAGCGCGATGTCGTCGCGCGCCGGGGGCTCGTCCGCGATGAGCGCGTTCGCGGCGTCGATGCGGAACTGCGGCTTGCTCGTCCGCGCCGGCGGCCCGCGCCGCAGCCATGCCAGCTCCTTCTTCACCAGCTGCAGCCGCTTCTGCTCGGCCGTCGAGGCGATGCGGTCGCGCTCCGCACGGGCGAGGACGTACGCCGAGTAGCCGCCGTCGTACGCATCGACCGTGCCGTCGTGCACCTCCCAGGTCGTGTTGTTGACCTCGTCGAGGAACCACCGGTCGTGGGTGACGACGAGATGCGCCTGCGACGACGACCGCTGCTTGAGGTGCGCGGCCAGCCAGGCCACGCCCTCGACGTCGAGGTGGTTGGTGGGCTCGTCCAGGACGAGCAGGTCCCACTCCTGGATGAGCAGCGCCGCGAGTGCGACGCGACGTCGCTCGCCGCCGGACATCGTCTCGACCGTGCTGTCGAGCCCGATGTCGTGCAGACCGAGCCCGTCGAGCACCTCACGCACCCGCGCGTCGCCGGCCCACGTGTGCTCCGCCGTCTCGCCGAGGATCGCCTGGTGCGCGGTCAGGCGGACGTCGACGCGGACGTCCTGCGTGAGGACACCGACCCGTAGACCGCTGGTGTGCGTGACGCGACCTGAGTGCGGCTGCTCGGTCTTCACGAGCGTCTTGAGCAGGGTCGTCTTGCCGCCGCCGTTGCGGCCGACGACACCGATGCGATCTCCCTCCGCGATCCCCAGCGAGACACCGTCGAGCAGCAGCCGGGTGCCGTAGTTGACCGTGACGCTCTCGAGGTTGACGAGGTTGCGGGATTGCGGCCCGGCCATCAGGCCAGCTCCACGACGCGCGCGCCGTGCGCCGGCCCGTCGGCCCGTCGTACGGACCTGCACACGCCCTGTCCGGCGAGGGCGGACGCCAGCCCGACGGCGTGCTCCTCGTTGCGGGCGAGGAACGCAACGGTCGGGCCGGAGCCCGACACGATGCCGCCGAGCGCGCCCAGGTCCTTGCCTGTGTCGAGCAGCTCACGCAGCTGCGGCCGAAGCGCGATCGCCGCCGCCTGCAGGTCGTTGGCCAGCACGTGCCCGAGGGCGACCGCGTCCCCGCGCCGCAGCGCAGCGAGGACGGCGGACGCGTCGCTGACCACACCGACCGGCCCGCTGTCGCGCTGCCGGTCGAGCTCGGCATAGACGTCGCCCGTCGACAGCCCACCGTCGGCGAGCGCCAGCACCCAGGAGTAGGCGCCATGGCCGAGGATCGGCGTGAGCCGCTCACCCCGTCCGGTCCCGAGCGCCGTCCCGCCGTGAAGGGAGAACGGCACGTCACTGCCCAGCCGCGCCGCGAGGGAGGACAGCTCATCGCGGGTGAGCCCGGTCCCCCAGAGCGCGTCGCAGGCGACGAGCGCCGCGGCGGCGTCGGCCGAGCCGCCGGCGCACCCGCCCGCAACCGGGATGCCCTTGCGGATCGTGACGGCCACCGCCGGCTCGTTGCCGGTCTCCATCCCGAGCAGTGCCGCTGCGCGCAGCGCCAGGTTCTCGCGGTCCGTCGGGACGTCCTCGGCGCCCTCGCCCGAGACCGTGACCGACAGCGCATCCGAGCGGACGACGTCGACCTCGTCGTACAGACCGACGGCGTGGAAGACCGTGGTCAGCTCGTGGAAGCCGTCACTGCGCCGACGGCCGACGGCCAGGTGCAGGTTGAGCTTTGCGGGTGCCCGGACCGTGACGCGTTCGATGGGCTGACGCCGCACGGTGGACGGGCTCCTCGGGTGGTCGGAGGCTGGCTGCCGATGCTACGTGGCGGCCTCGACGGCAGCGAGGCGCGCGAAGTCCTCGACACCGAGCACCTCACCTCGTGCCGACGGGTCGATGCCGGCGGCCCGAAGCCGCCGTTCGGCCTCGTCGGCCGTGCCGGCCCAGCCCGCCAGCGCGGCCCGCATCGTCTTGCGCCGCTGCGCGAAGGCCGCGTCGACCAGCGTGAACACCGCAGCCCGCTCGGCCGCCGGCGGCTCCCGCCGGGTGAACGCCACGAGCCCGGAGTCGACATTGGGCGCCGGCCAGAACACGTTCCGGCCGATCGAGCCGGCACGGCGCACCTCGGCGTACCAGGCGGCCTTGACCGACGGCACGCCGTACGTCTTGGACCCGGGTGGCGCGACGAGGCGGTCGGCGACCTCGGCCTGCACCATCACCAACCCGGTGCGCAGCGAAGGGAGCAGCTCCAGCAGTCGCAGCAGCACGGGCACCGCGATGTTGTAGGGCAGGTTGGCGACGAAGGCAGTGGGCGCCGGGCCGGGTACCCCGGTGAGCCGGAGCGCGTCCTGGTGCACGACGTCGAGCCGGTCGGCGTACGCCGGCAGCCGGCTCTGCACCGTGCGCGGCAGCTCGGCGGCGAGCACCGCGTCGATCTCGACGGCCACGACGCGCGAGACCTCGGGCAGCAGCCCGAGCGTGAGCGACCCGAGCCCCGGTCCGACCTCCACGACGACGTCATCGGCGCCGACCGCAGCGGTGCGCACGATGCGACGGACCGTGTTGGGGTCGATGACGAAGTTCTGCCCGAGGGTCTTCGTCGGACGCAGGTCGAGCCGCCGGGCGAGCTCCCGGACGTCGGGAGCGGTCAGCAGCGGGTCCGGCACCTACAAGTACTTACCGCACACCGGCCACGGCGAGCGGCCGGAGCGGGAGTACAGGATCTTCGCGCGGTAGGTCTGCTCGCTCGGCGAGGCGTCGATCGGGTCGCCGCTGCCACCGACGCCGCGCCAGGTGCTGAACGAGAACTGGTACAGCCCGCGATAGGTCCCGTTGCGCGACACCGCACGCGGGTTGCCACCCGACTCGCAGCGGGCAAGGGCCGGCCAGTTGAGACCGTCGGCGCTGCCGACAGATCGCTGCACTGCAGGGCGCGGCTTCGTGCCGATCGCGAGCACCTGCGTCACCGGTGCCGCAGTCTGCACCTCACTGCCGAGGTGCTTGGCCGACAGCTTTCCGTTCACGAAGCTCAGCGTGTACGTGCGCAGCAGCACACCCGGTCGACCGGGGACGAGCACCTTCTTGTCGCCCTTGTACATCGACGGGTCGAGCCGGCGCTCGGTCTTGAAGGGAATGGGATAGCTCTCGACGACGCGACGGCCGACGACGCGCGTGACACGGATGATCATGTGGTCACTGAGCAACGTCGTTCGCGGCGACGACAGCCGGTCCGCCGGGTTCAACGTGATGCCGGCCTGCATGAGCGCATGGCGCACCGTCGGCCCGGTCGTCGTCAGCGTCGTCACGTGGCCGTCGGCGAGGATCGCGATCGCCTTCGGTGTGAGGACGGCGAACGACATCCCTGACAGCGGGATGCGACGTGAGCGGGACGCCGACAGGATCGCGCCTTCGGTCCGAACGCCGATCTGCGAGAGCGCTTCGTCGACGGAGACCGCCGTCACCCACACGTCGCGCTTGTGCCCGTCGACGACGAGGGAGAGCAGTCGGCCGCGGCGCAGCACGACGCGGTCGCCGTCGCCGATCGGTGTGTCCGCTGCCGGCGCGAGCAGGTCGTGCGGACCGGCGTTCAGCCCGGCCGCGGTCAGGACGTCGCGCACGGTCCCACCGTGTGTCGTCACGATGCGCGGCTGGCCGTCGACGGCCACCGTGATGGTCTTCTCGGTCAGGGCGTACGCCGCGGTGCCGCCGAGCAGTGCGGTGAGGACAGCGCTCTGCAGGGCGAGGGCCAGCGGGCGGTGCACGCGCGCGCGAAAGCTCACGGTTCTCCGGTGTGACGGGGTGGGAAGTCACGGCACGGTAACGGGACGCTTGCCACGCTGCCAACAGAGGTCTAGCTCGATGGGGCCACCCGCACTGCGCCGTACGGAGCAAAGCCGCAGGTCAGCGCCGACGTACGGCGAGGATGTGACTCCGCCCACCCTGTGACTGCTGTGACTGCTGTGATCAGAGCCCGAAGGCGGCGCGGCCGTTGGCGGCGACCGCGCCGCACAGCGCGTCGAGGTCGTCGCCGCGCACGTCGGCAAGGGCGCGCATCGTCAACGGGATGAGGTACGACGCGTTCGGCCGGCCGCGGTACGGCATCGGCGTGAGGAACGGCGCGTCGGTCTCGACGAGCAGCAGCTCAGCGGGTGCCACCGCAGCCGCCTCGCGCAGGTCACCGGCGTTCTTGAACGTCATGTTGCCGGCGAAGCTCATCCAGTAGCCGTGATCCGCGCACCGACGCGCCATCGCAGCGTCACCGGAGAAGCAGTGGAAGACGACGCGGTCCGGTGCGCCTTCCTCGTCGAGGACCCGGAAGACGTCGTCGTGCGCGTCGCGGTCGTGGATCACGAGCGCCGTCCCGGTGCTCTTCGCGATCGCGATGTGCGCACGGAACGACTCCTCCTGCGGACCTCGCCCGTCCTCGTCGGTGCGGAAGTGGTCGAGCCCCGTCTCGCCGATCGCCTTCACCTGCGGCAGTGCGGCGAGACGCTCGATCTCGGCCAGCGCATCGGGTGTCGCGGCCCCACGACCGGCCTCGTTGGGGTGCAACGCAACGGCAGCCCAGAGATGCTCGTGCTCGGCGGCGATCCGCGCCGACAGCTGCGACGACTCCACGTCGATGCCGATCTGCACGACCGTGTCGACGCCCACCGCTCTCGCCATCTCGAGCTGGGCGGCGACGTCACCGCCGACGATGTCGAGGTGGCAGTGGCTGTCGAGGACGGGAACGGCGAGCGGCTCGGGAGCGGGCGGCGCCTCGCCCTCCCGTTCCCAGCGGCTCAGGACTGCTCCAGCCGGGCGAGCTCCTCGTCGACGACCGACGGGTCGAGCTTGGCGAACAGCGGCACCGCCGGACCGATCTCGACGCCGGTCGTGATCGGCCGCGGCTCCCACACGGCCTCGGTGTCGTAGTCGCCCATGAGGACCGGGTACGCCGGACCGCCGTCCAGGTCGTCGACCTCGCGCAGCTCCGGCTGGCCGGCCCAGGCGCCCTTGCCACCGAGCATCGCGTGCACCTTGTCGGAGGAGTCAGGCAGGAACGGCGTGAGCAGCGTCTTGCAGTCGTCGACGAGCTGGAGCGCGACGTGCAGCACCTGGTCCCGTCGCGCCGGGTCGTCCTTGAGCTTCCACGGTGCCTGGTCCGAGAGGTACTTGTTGGCCTCGGCGACGACCTTCATGACCTCGGTCAGCGCGGCCCGCTGCTGCGACCGCTCCATCAGCGCTCCGATCGGTGCGAACGCGTCACGGCTGGCCTGCAGCACCCGGTTGTCCTCGCCGGTCAGCTCGCCGGCGTCCGGGATGCGGCCGATGTTCTTGTGCACCATCGACACCGTGCGGTTGACCAGGTTGCCCCAGCCGGCGACCAGCTCGGTGTTGTTGCGGGTGACGAACTGCTCCCACGTGAAGTCCGTGTCGCTCGACTCGGGACCGGCCGCGGCGAGGCAGTAGCGCAGCGCGTCGGCGCCGTACCGCTCCAGCACGTCCCGCACGTAGATGACCACCGAACGGCTGGAGGAGAACTTCTTGCCCTCCATGGTGAGGAACTCGCTGGACACGATCTCGCTCGGCAGGGCGAGCTCCCCCATCGACCCCGCCCGCCCCGGCGGCGTCCCCTGGCCGTTGTAGCCGAGCAGGATCGCCGGCCAGATGACCGAGTGGAAGACGACGTTGTCCTTGCCCATGAAGTAGTAGCCGCGGGCATCGTCGGTCTGCCACCACTGGCGCCACGCATCGGGGTCGCCCGTGCGGCGGGCCCACTCGACGGATGCCGACAGGTAGCCGATGACCGCGTCGAACCACACGTAGATGCGCTTGTCGTCGCGGTCGGACCAGCCGGGCAGCGGGATCGGCACGCCCCAGTCGAGGTCGCGGGTGATGGCTCGCGGCTTGAGGTCCTCGAGGAGGTTGTACGAGAACTTCAGCACGTTCGGCCGCCAGTCCTGGCGCGTCTGCAGCCAGGACCCAAGAGCCTCGGCGAACGCCGGCAGCTCGAGGAAGAACTGCACGGACTCCTCGAACTTCGGCGGCTTGCCGTCGATCTTGGACCGCGGGTTGATCAGGTCCTGCGGGTCGAGCTGGTTGCCACAGTTGTCGCACTGGTCGCCGCGCGCCCCGTCGTACCCGCAGATCGGGCAGGTGCCCTCGACGTAGCGGTCGGGCAGACCGCGACCGGTGGTCGGGTCGATCGCCGAGAGCTGTGACCGCTCGACCACGTAGTTGTTGTCGAACAGCCCCTTGAACAGCTCCTGGGTCACCGCGTAGTGGTTGCGCGTGGTCGTCCGGGTGAACAGGTCGTACGACAGCCCGAGCCCGTGCAGGTCCTCGGCGATGACGCGGTTGTAGCGGTCGGCCAGCTCGCGCGCCGTCACGCCCTCCTTGTCGGCCTGCACCTGGATCGGCGTGCCGTGCTCGTCGGTGCCGCTCACCATCAGCACCTTGTTGCCGACCATCCGCTGGTAGCGGCTGAACACGTCGGACGGCACACCGAAGCCGGCGACGTGGCCGATGTGGCGCGGGCCGTTCGCATACGGCCACGCGACAGCGGTGAGGACGTGGCGGCTCATGCCTCTGACACTAGTGAGCGCCGCCATCGGCTTTCGCTGCGACGACGGCGTCGTACACCTCTCTCTTCGGTACGCCGAACTCCTGCGCCACGGCCGCGAGGGCGTCCTTGCGCGAAAGCCCGGCCTGCTCACGCAGCCGCACCTGCTTTCCAGCACATTGGGATCCTAAGCTTAGAATTCCACGTGGACAAGTTGTCGCG
>JADMIO010833559.1_pt1 | contig 17186 bp, 19 predicted proteins | sample 8958161 | NCBI WGS metagenome assembly JADMIO01 (sample SAMN16585339, study PRJNA669376) | soil metagenome | isolation source: Crop rotation soil | place: USA: Cullars Rotation, Alabama | collected 2011
CTTTCCCCTTTCGCAGCCTCCTCGACCGGCCCCGCGCCGGCGTTCCAGTTGTCCGGCCGCAATGGCAAGGCCATCGATCTCTCCCAGTTCAAGGGCCAGGTCGTGATGATCAACTTCTGGGCCACGTGGTGCGGCCCCTGCCGGCAGGAAATGCCGCTGCTCGAAGACATCTACAAGAAGTACAAGCCCATGGGCTTCACCCTGGTCGGCGTGAACGTCGAACCGGATGCCAAGGGAGCCGAGGCCTGGCTCTCCAAGCAGAAGCCGGTGAGCTTCCCGATCGCTTTCGACACGGAGAGCAAGGTCAGCAAGATGTACAAGGTCGCCGGCATGCCGAGCACCGTGTTCGTCGACCGCAAGGGCAACATCCGCGTCATGCACAAGGGCTACAAGCCGGGCGATGAGAACTTCTATCTCACGCAGATCCGGTCGATGCTCAAGGAATAGGAGTCATTAGATGCGCACCCGCGGTTTGATCCTGATCACCCTCGCCGTACTGTCGGCGGGCTGCAGCTCGATCGAGCCGTGGGTGAAGCCATACGATCGCGAGAACCTCGCCGATCCGATCATGGCTTTCTCGCGCGCCCCCATTTCGCAGGACTTCCTCGACCACGTGTTCGAATCGCGCGAAGGTTCGCGCGGCGCCACCGGCGGCGGTGGCGGCGGCTGCGGTTGCAACTAACAAGCTGAGCCGCGATGAAAGCCGTCAACCTGCGTCTCGTTTCATTCGTCATAACCTGCCTCGCGGCAGCCGTGCTGCTCGTCGGCACTGCCAGGGCGGGCGTGCTTCCCGAAGATCGCGCCGATCTCCTCTACTTCCGTTACGACGGCGGCGGCGTGACCATCAACGGCCCCTCGGTGCTCGTGCGCAAGAGCATCGGCGAACACGTGTCCGTGGCGGCCAACTACTACATCGACATGGTGTCGTCCGCGTCCGTGGACGTGGAAACCTCCGCGAGCCCGTACGACGACGAGCGCACGCAGTCGAGCCTGTCGGTCGACTTCCTGCACGGCAAGTCCACCTACAGCATCGGCGCGGTGAAGAGCGACGAAAGCGACTACATCGCCGACACCGTGTTCGGCAGCATCAGCCACGACATGTTCGGCGATCTCACCACCATCTCGTTCGGCTTCAAGAAGGGCGAGAACGAAGTGTTCCGCAACGTGAAGATCGACGGCGTGAAGGTCAACGACCCGACGTTCGCCGAGACGATGGAGTCGAAGAGCTACAACGTCTCGATCTCGCAGATCCTGACCAAGAACCTGATCATGAGTGCGCAGTACGAAGTGATCACGGACGAAGGCTTCCTGCGCAGCCCGTATCGCTCGGTGCGCTTCTTCATCGATCCGTTCTCGCAGGGCCAGCAGCCCGAGCAGTACCCGAACACGCGTTCGAGCAACGCGATGTCGGTGCGCGCCAAGTACTTCCTGCCCTACCGCGCCGCGGTCGACGGCATGTACCGCTTCTACACCGACACCTGGGGCGTCATCGGCCACACCGCGGAGCTCGGTTACGTGCATCCGCTGCCCGACAACAAGTGGATCTTCGAAGGCCGCGTCCGCTATTACATGCAGACCGATCCCGCCGACTTCTACCAGGACATCTTCCCGCGCGCGGACTACGCGAACTTCATGGCGCGCGACAAGGAACTCGCGACCTACGACGCGATCACGGCCGGCATCACGGCCACGTACGAGTTCAAGATCGACCGGTTCCCGTGGCTCTCCAAGGGCTCGTTGAATTTCCGGTACGACTACATGCAGGTGAACTACGACGACTTCCGCGATGCGCGCTACAGCCTCGGAAGTTTCGGCGAACTGCCCGAAGAGCCGGCGCAGCCGGGCACCGAGCCGCTGTACAAGCTCGACGCGAACATCCTGCAGTTCTTCATCTCCGCGTACTTCTAGACCGCGCCCTCGAGACAGGGTTTCCCCGCGTTGACCCTCGCGCGGGACTGGCGTATTTCTCGCCTCGCGCACGCTGCCACGCGCCGCATTCAAGAGGGGACAAATGGACTTTGCTCTGACGCGCGGGACGCCGCAGCCGCGGCCTGCTGTGCGCATGAAGATGGCCAGGATGGCGTTGATCGCAGGCGCCTGCATTGCCGCAGGAGTCGCTTTCAATATCGCCAGGGATGGCGGACCTCCGCGCGAAGGGACACGCGCGGAGGTCTCACTTCCTCCCTCCCCGATCGCACCGGGCGATTCCAGTGCGAAGTCGCCGGTCGACGAGGGAAACATCGCGCGCGTCCCGGACAGTGCAACTCCTGCCCTCACCCTTCCTGAACTGGAACGCCGGCTCAACACGGATCGCGATTCTCGCGAGCTCGTGCTGCGCGAAGAGTTGCCGACGCTCGTCGCGCAACGCCCCCAGGAGATCGCGCGTTACGCCGAACTCGAAGCCGATACGCAACTTCGCGAGCAGCTGATCCGCCAGGTCGCGCAACTCTGGGCGAGGACGGACGCGGATCGCGCGATGGCCTGGGTCATGTCGCTGCCGGAGTCGCCCGAAAAGCAGGCCACGCTCATCGACGTGTCGCTCACCGTGGCCGAGACCGACGCACCACGAGCCGCAGGCCTGCGCGAAGCCTCGGTCGGCAACATCGAACCTGACGGCGTCCTCGAAGCCATCGTGCAGCGATGGGCCGAGCGCGATTTCGACGGCGCGCTCGCCTGGGTCGACGCGCGGCCGCGCAACGCCCAATACGACAAACTACTGCAACGACTGGTCTACGTGCGCGCCGCGGGCGGCGCACCCGGCGAGGCCGCGCGCATCGTGGAGCAATCGTTCATGGAAGGCGCCTCGAAAGCCGAAGCGGCAGCCATCGTCAGTCAGTTCTCCGGCGAGGCGCGCTAGTTCTCGAGCGCCTTGCCGAACTGCACGCCGCCGTCGTGCGTGCCGATGTCCGGGTTGTTCTTGCGCAGCTCGATCATCTCCGCGCCCGCGAGAAGCACTGGGCCGTATCCGTGGGCGGCGAGCACGTGCACGGGTCTATACATATAGAACATCGGGTCCCAGCCCACGCCCGTGCCGACGCACGTGCCTTCTACCTGGCCCTTCGCATTCACCTTCGCGGCCACGGCATTCCAGCCCAGTGAGGCCGCCGGCCCGAACGCCAGCGCATTCAGCCATCCGCGGTTGATGCCGTGCGCGATGCCGAACACGAACATCGCGCTCGCCGAGGTTTCCTCGTATGACTCGCGTCGATCGAGCAGCTGGTGCCAGCGTCCTGCGTGTCCCTGCGCCGCCACGAGTCCGGCAGCGTGTTCGCGGTACAGCGCGAGAATGCGGGCGCGATCCGGATGATCCTTCGGCATCACCTCGAGCAGCTCCACCATCGCCATGAGCGCCCACCCATTGGCGCGTGCCCAGTGGAACGCCGGATGCGGGTCCATGCCCTCGACCCAGGCGTGCATGAAGAGGCGCCGGTCCTTCACGAACATGCGATCCGCGAACTGAAGAATCTGACGCGCCGCGTCGTCGTAATAACGCCGCTCGCCCGTGAGCTTGCCAGCCTGCGCGAGGCACGGGACGCTCATGTACAGATCGTCGAGCCACAGTGAATTTGGCAACGGGCGGTTACGCGCGAGCGTGCCGTCCTTCAGCCGGAACTGGCCCGTCGACACGTACTTCAGGTAGTTGTCGATCCAGGGGCGGAGTTGTTTGTCGCCGAGACCCGCGAGCTCCGCCTTGATCAGCGCCGCACACATGGCGCCGGAATCGTCGAGCGCGCGTGGCAGCAGGATGCCCCGCAGGCCGATGCCGTGCTTCGGCGGCGTGAACGTCGCGCGCGTCGTACCGGGCGGCAAATTCTGCTTCGCGTGCGCCGCCACGGTCGCGATCGCCGACACGCGACTGTCCGTGTAGTCGGTGTAGCGCTTGTCGCCCGTCACCTCGGCCATGCGCAGCATGCCGGCGTACGTCACACCCCACTCGTACGTCAGGATCTGGATGTCCGTTCGCGCGAGCGCCACCTGCGGCGGCAGCTTCGCGAGATCCGGCACGGGCGCGCCCGTATCACCGTCCACCACCTGGACGGGCGCGGCGGTGTCGACATACGCGTGCACGCGATCGAGGACCTTCCGAATGTCTTCGATCGTCGCCGGCTCGTAGGCCGTCGGGTAATCCACCTTGAGGCGGCCCGAGTACACGCCCGGGTCCTGCAGTGGTGAGGTATGCACCTGGTTCGGTGTGGATTGCGCCATGGCGAGCGACGAGCACAGGAGCGCGGCAGCGGCCAGGAATTCACGGGCGGCACGACGCCGCGAGAAAAATGTCATCTGACTTTCCCCAGTACGAGTTGCCGCGCCCTTCGAATCGGGCAACACAATAGCGGCGCGGCACTCGCCTGAGAAGGCTGCTGAAGTAGTAAGCCTGAGAAACGCCGGAGCTCAGTTCGGCTGTTCAGCCGCATCCGACTGGCACGCGCTGTGGAGCAATCCCTTCCGGCACGGCATGTCGAATGTGCCTTCGACATGCAGCGGCCGACTGCCGGTGAGGATCTCGCTACCGTCGATGACGAAAGACCCCTTGGCGCCCTTCATGTCGAAGCGCTCGAGCGTGAGCGTACCGCTCGTCGCCTGGAACATGGCGTCGTTGAACAGGAACACGCCGACAATGAACTCGCCCGGCTTGTTCTTCGCAGGGCTCGCCTTCGGCGCGATCCTGTAAGTGGCGGCGCCCAGCGGCACGTCGGTCAACGACGAATCGAAGGCCGTGATGGAGAACTTGACCTCGGGTTTCACGGTGTCACCGTTACCGCAGACGAGATCCAGCGGGATGATGTTGCCCATGTCGTGCGCCGACTTCAGTTCGGTCTCATCGGCCCAGTGAGTCGAGCGCAGGCCACTCGGATTCTCACCGGCAGTCTGGGTATGCGCGGGATTCCACTTCGTTTCCCACTCGTGGGCCTCAGGCTGGGTCATCTTGATCTTGCACGCGTCCAGCAGTGCGAGCGCAGGCGCCGTATCCGGCGTGCTTTCCTCTTCTGCCGCGGGCGCTTCCGTGGCCTCCGTTTCCTCCTTGGGCTTGCAGGCGCATAACGCGGCGGCGGCAGCCAGGATGGCGGCATATCGACTGATGCGGATCATTCGGGACCTCTCGAGTGGGCGCACTCCCTGTGCGTGCCCGCATGGTCCCATTCCACCGCGGCCGGCACCAATGTCGGCGCCCGGCGACGTTGTTAGTTAGAGCCTGTCTACCGTTTCCCGATCATTCCGGGGCCGACAGGCCCTTCGAGTAGAACACCTTGCCCTCGGGCGACACCGCCACGGCATCCACATCGGACAGCGTGTCGATGAACTTGATGCCCTCTTCCGGACCCATGATGAACACGCTCTTGGTGAGCGCGTCGGTACGCGTCGCCGTGCCGCTGATGATGGTCACGCTCCGGCACTTGCGCGCCGAGTCGCCGGTCTTCGGGTCGATGATGTGGTGGAAGCGCTTGCCGTCTTCGTCGAAGTACCGCTCGTAGTCGCCCGATGTGGAGAACGCGGTGTCCGTGAGCGGCAGCTTGAGGAAGGTCTTGCCCTCGTGATCCGGATCGCGCACGCCCACCCACCAGGGCTTCCCGAAGCGATCACCGATGATGCGCGTGTCGCCGCCGGCGTTGACCATGGCCCGCGTGATGCCCTGCTTCTGCAGGATCTCGATGCCACGGTCCACCGAGTACCCCTTGGCGATGCCGCCGAGGTCGATGCGCATGCCGGGACGCGTGAAGTACACCGTCGTCTTCTTCGCATCGAGCTTCATGTGCCGCCAGTTGATGCCCGGTAACGCCTTGTCGATGGCCTTCTGGTCCGGATGCACACCTTTCTTGAAGTCGTATAGATAGCCGACGCTCGCGTAGGTGATGTCGAATGCGCCGTGCGTGAGCTCGGAGTACTCCACCGACACCTGGAGCAACCTGAACAGTTCCTGACTGATCTTCACGGGATGTTTGCCGCCTTCGCGGTTCACCATCGAGATCTCGGTGTCTTCCTTCCAGGTGCTCATCAGACGATCGATACGCTTCATGTCGTCAAACACCGACGTGATCGCGGCCTCTCCTTTCACCGGGTCTTCGCTCCACAACTCCACCGAGCAGCGCGTGCCCATGATGGCCTCGGAGCGCGTCAGCCACTCCGCGTGCGCGAGACCGGGGACGAAAAGCGCGGCAAACAAGAGGCGGAACCCGATGGCGCGCATGCGGTCGAAAGTGCATGTCTGATTGTGCATGGTGGCGATTATGCCGCATGCTTCGGGCTGACGGCCCTGGAGGAGTTCATGAACAAAGTCCTTGTCACCATCTTGTTCGTCGCCACCGGCGCGGCCGGCATGGCGCAACCTGCTTTCGCCAGCGCGCGTGAAGAAGCGCGGCTCATCGAGGCGTCGGGCGTACTCGAGGAATTGCGCGCACAGCGCGACACCGCAATCCCCGATCGCCTGCTCGCGCGCGCCTACGGCATCGCCGTCATCCCCAACGTGGTCAAGGTCGCCGTCGGCGTGGGTGGCCGGCGCGGCAGTGGCGCACTGGTCGTGCGCGACGCCAACGGCAAGTTCAGCAACCCCATCATGGTCTCCATCACCGGCGGCAACGTCGGCTGGCAGATCGGCGTGCAATCCACCGACATCGTCTTGGTGTTCACCACCAAGAAGAGCATCGAGGGCATCACCGACGGCAAGCTCACGCTGGGCGGTGACGCGTCGGTCGCCGCCGGTCCCGTCGGCCGCGCTGCATCCGCCGCGACGGACCAGAACTTCACCGCCGAGGTGTATTCGTATTCGCGCAACCGCGGGTTGTTTGCCGGCGTCTCCATCGACGGCAGCGTGATCGCCATCGACACGAAGTCCAACACCAAGCTCTACGGCAAGAGTGCGCCAGCCACGGACATCATCGCAGGCCACATCACCACCGACGCCGATGCCGCGAAGCGCTTCGAACGCGCCATTGCCGACAGCACCGCGGCCGCCCACTCGGCCGCGCCCGCGAAGAGCGCCGCCACCACGGCGCCGGATACCGCGACGTCGCCCCCCGTCGAGAGCAGCCCGCCGCCGTCGGGCGCGCAGACGTTCCCGATGGAGGATGCGCAGCCGGGGCAGGAGCCGCCGCGCTGAGCTGACCCAGACAACGGTTGATTCACGAAGCGGCGGCGTGCAAACGACCGCCGCTTTTTCTTGTTACATAATCGATACATATATATATACGCAGCCGCGGGGAGCACACATGCGCGAGCAATACATCGAGTACCGGGACGGAGAAGCGCTGCTCGAAGGCTTTCTCTGCTACGACGAGTCCCAGCCCGGCCCGCGCCCCGCGGTGCTCATCAGCCACGCTTGGGGCGGCCGCAATGATTTCGTCGAGCGCAAGGCGCGCCGCCTCGCCTGGCAGGGTTACGCGTGTTTCGCGCTCGACAATTACGGCAAGGGCAAGCGCGGCACGACGCCGGAAGAAAGCAGCGCGCTCATGACCCCGTTCATGAAGGATCGCAGGATGCTGCTGAAGCGCCTGCAGGCCGGACTCGCGACGGCGAAATCCATGCCCATCGTCGATTCACACCGCGTGGCCATCATGGGTTTCTGTTTCGGCGGACTGTGCGCGCTCGATCTCGCGCGCAGCAACGCCGACATCCGCGCCGCGGTGAGTTTTCACGGCATGTTGAAACCGTCGGGGCTCACGGAACCGAAGATCCGCGCGAAGGTACTCATGCTGCATGGCTATGACGATCCGCTCGCGCCGCCCGAAGACCTGCTCGCCGTGGCGAAGGAATTCACGGACGCGGGCGCCGACTGGCAGCTCCACGCCTACGGCCACACGGTGCATGCCTTCACCAACCCCGTGGCACAGGATCGCGCCGGTGGAATGCAATACGACGAAAGCGCGGATCGACGATCGTGGCATGCGCTCGAGGAGTTTCTTTCCGAAGCGCTCAAGTAATAAAAGAAGACGGCGAGCCTGCTCGCCGCGTGTTAGCGTGAACCCGAGCTTCCCGAGGGAGTGGTCTGCATGAAAACGTCATGGGTCTTGGTGCTCGCCGGCCTGAGCCTGGCCTTCGCCGGTCACGCTGAGGCCGCCGGCAAGAAGCGCTCGCGCAGCGCCAACCGCATCGGTGCGTATGGCGGCGCCTCCATCGGCCAGACGAAATACTCTGCCAACAGCGCGGAAGAAAACATCGCCTTTCTCGAAGGCGAACTCGCCGATGCCGGCATCGCGAGCCAGAACCTCACCTCGGGCACCGAAGACACCGACCTCGGATACCAGGCCACGTTCGGTTACCGGTTCCACCGCTACTTCGCCGCAGAGCTCGGCCTCGCGCAGTACGGCAGTCTCGTCTCGCATGCGAAGGCGGACGTCGACTTCGGCGACGAAAACGGCAATCCCGCCGGATTCCTTCCCACCACCCTGAAGGTCACGTACACCGTGGGCGGTCCCGTGTTTTCGGCGATCGGCATCCTGCCGCTGCACGAGAAATTCGAACTTTTCGCGCGCCTCGGCTACCTGTTCTCGAGCACCAATAACGAGTTCTCGGCCAGGATCGACGGCGACAACGCCGGGTCGGGAAGCGTCAAAGGAAATTCGCAGGACGTCGTGTATGGCGTCGGGTTCTCGTTCCACATTAACCAGGTTTATTCGATCCGCGGTGAATACCAGCAGATCGACGAAGTGGGAGAGAGCCGCACCGGCACGGAAGACCTCAAGGTGATGGGCCTCGGCGTCATCGTCCGCTTCTGATCACTTGAAGGGTTCGACGTCGGGCGCCTCGTCGTGCTCGACTAGTTTCAGCATCGGTTGCAGCAACTGGTTCAGAAAGGGATGCCGATGGCGTGCCCAGACGACGGTCGCCTCGGGCTTGCAACCCAGCCTCGCCTTCGGCTCGAGCGCGGTTCGACCGAAGGACACCCGCTTCGCACCGAGTTCGATGGCTCGCGCCAGTGAGGCGTGAAGCAATCGCAGGTATACCGGCACGCCCTCGCCTGCTACCTGCCGATCGAAACCGATGTGATAGGCGAGCGCCGTGTCGCCATCGAGCACGCTGACGATGAACCCGATGATGTGGCCCTCACGACGCGCCACGTGTACGCCGGCGTTCGCACCTGCGAGCTCCGCCAGCTCCGGCCAGTAGCCGGCCGGAACGGTGAATGGCCGCAGGCCTGCGTTGCCGTGCACCTGCAGATACAGATGCTGGAGTTCTGTCGCGTGGGCCGCGACGTCGTCGAGCTTCTCGACCTTGCACCCTGCGTCGTCGAAACGCTTGAACACGCGGTTCCTGATGTCGCTTCGGAACTTCGAGCTCAGGCTCTGCAGATAATCGTCATGGCGACGCCATGCCGGGCTCACCGTGAGCACCATGTTCGGCTCGGTCTCCACGGCGCCGTAACTGAGCTTCCTGAGGATCGCGCTGTCCTGGCGCGCCGCCGCGTCGAAATCCTTGAGCAACACGATGTCGGTGCTGCCGGCGAGTTTTTCCGCGCGGCGTACGCGGTAGATGACTTCGCTCACCGCCTGCCAGACCTTCGGGCGATCCGCACCGGCCGCGATGCTCACGCCGTGCATCCCGTAAACGAGCAGGTTGCCGCAGACGAGCACGCGCGTGCGCATCTTCGATCCCAGCTTGCGCAGCACGCGACTCCGCTTGACGTCGCCGAGGTGCGAGTGATCGAGGGTGACGATCTGCAGGCACACCGCCGCGACGGGCGCGTCGCCGTCACTGATGAGCGCGTAACGCGGCTCGACGTTCGGCGGCCTGACGCGCTCGAACATGCGCTGGTAAGCCGCGGAGTGGAACACGCTGCCGCCGTCGGTGGCGGCGCGCCAGCCTTCCGCGGACAGTTGCGAGAAGCGATCGGCAAACGCGATGGATAACGGTGAACGCCGTCGGAGGCGCTTGCGCTCTTCCATGGCGAGCGAGATCTTGTTAGCCAGCCTGCGCATTCAGATATCCGATTCTTCGAGGGTGCCTGCGTCTATCTTCTCATTGAGTTCACGCGCGCGCTTCTCGACTTCGTCGAAATCGCTGCCGGCATCCCGGCGAATGATGTCCCGGGGTGTTTCGTAGGGTTGGCATTGCGAGTCCCAGTTGCACCGGTACTTCCGCCATAGGGACAGCGCCGCGCAGTCCGGCGTTCGCAGGCACGCCGCCAGCGTCCACGACAATCGCCGGCGCCTTTCTTCGTCCGGGCTATTGACCGCAAAGTCAGCGGCTGCATCACCGGCCCGAAGAATGGCTTCGGGATTCCGCGAGCGGACGGCTTCGACGATGAGTCTTCGGGCTTCAGTGCCGGCTTCAGTGGCCCTCGCCTTGTCCGGATCCGATCGGGCAATCAGCGCCTTTTCAGCGGCCGCATTCGCCTGTGCCAGAGGGTTATCCACGGCGAGGGCCGCGGCCATCCAATCGTTGCCGTGGCCAAAAGGCGCGTTGCGGGCCTGGCTCAACTGGCTGCAGCGTTTTTCGAGCAGTTCGATATCGTCGTCCTTGTAGAAAGACTTTTGTACGAAACGCTGCTTGGACTCGTCGAGGGTTCGATGTCGCGGAGGCTTCCCTGGCTGAGTCTCGAAAAAATAGATCGAATAGACGTACTCACATTCGTTGAGCGCAATCGCCAGCCAGTATCGTGCGTCGCCATCGCCGCTTTTTGCCGGCCCGATCGCTCGCTCCGCGAATGCCCAGAAGTCGTCGGATTCATAAAGCTGCGTTTTCCAATCCGGAGTCATCGATGACTCGGCGGGAACAGCATCGATCCTCTGCTCTCTGCGTTCGGCCTCAGGCCCGAGGCTTTTCGCGGCGGGTTGATTGACCGGGAGCGTGCCGGTCGTTCCGGCGGAGGTGGAAGGTGAATGAGCCATGTCGCGCTCGCGAGACCTGCTGCCTAACCACCATGCAACGGCGAACAGGGAAACCATCGCGACGATCAGGACTCGTGGACTCTTCATTTCGTTGCCTGCTTTCCTTGGAAATGCGACCGGCCAGATTTTCAACGGCACGGGCTCATGCGAAGGGTTCGCGGCGTCCACACATCGGGACACGAGCTTAGCGGCTTGACCCAGTCAAACCAAATCGAGACATTCGCTGCTCATGAGAGACCCTCGCGTCGCCGAAGCCCTGTCCTGGCTGAAGAAGCATTCGAAGAAATCCGTGCGGGACGGCATGGCTCGATATGCCATCCCGAGCGACAAGGCGCTCGGCGTGCTCATGGGTGACATCCAGAAGCTCGGCAAGCAGCTCGGCCGCGACCATGCACTGGCGCTCGAGCTGTGGAAGACCGACGTCTACGAGGCGCGCATGTTGTGCGCCTACGTGGACGAGCCCGAGCGCGTCACGCCCGCGCAGATGGACGCGCAGGCGCGCGACTTCGACAACTGGGCGATCTGCGACACGTTGTGTTTTGCGTTGTGGGTGCGCACGCCGCATGCGTTCGCGAAGATCCGGAAGTGGGCGGGAAGCCGCGACGAGTATGTGAGGCGTGCGTCATTCGCGCTGCTCGCGAGCATGGCGCTGAAGCACAAGGACTCGACCGACGCTGACTATCTGAAAACGCTGCCGCTCGTCGAGAAGGCCGCGAGCGACGAACGCAACTTCGTGAAGAAGGCGGTGAGCTGGGCGTTGCGCGGCATCGGAAGGCGCAGCGTGGCGCTCAATCAGAAGTCCCTTGCGCTCGCGAAGAAACTGGCCTCGTCGGAAGCGCCGGCGCCGCGGTGGATAGGCAAGGACGCGTTGCGCGAGCTGTCGAGCGCCGCCGTGCAGAAGCGACTCAAAGCCGCTTCGTGAAATAGACGACGCGATCCGTTTCCTTGAAGCCCATCGCCAGATGCGCACGCTGGCTCGTGACGTTCTCGAGCAGCGCGTCCGACGCCAGTTCGCGGCAACCGCGCGCCTTCGCCCAATCGCCGATGGCATCGAACAGGCGGCGCGCGACGCCCTGGCGACGCAGGGCCGGCACCACGTAGACCCCCTCGACGAATCCGACCGGCGAAGATTCCGTACCGTTCACGTAATCGCTGCGAATCGAGCCTTCGATGAAACCGATCGGCGTGCGCTTGTCGTCGTAGATCATGAGCTGGAGGAAACGCTCGGGCTGGGCAAGGCAGATGGCCATGTAGCCGCGATGTTCGTCGGGCGTGGCGTCCGGCCACAGCGCCACGCGCATCTCCAGCCAGCCGGGCTGATGGATCTCGGTGCAGCGTTCGATCACGGGTTTTGGCGGCATGGCCGCAGGGTATCAGGCCAGCGCGGTTTTCATACAGTGTCGTGACGTCGGGCGAACTGGGTGGACGGCCCGCGGCAGTCCGGAAAAAATTCCGCCATGCCACTGCCCGCCAGCTCCATCGACAAACTCTCGGATCACTCGGGTTCTTACGTCATCTGCGTCACGTGCCGACGCTGCCAGCACGAACGCGAAATGGTGCCGAGGTCGCTGGCTAACATCCTGGGCTGGAACATCACGCTGAAGCAGGCCTGCACGCGCCTCCGTTGTTCGAAGTGCCAGTCGCGCGACATCCAGGTGGAAATCGCGTTCGACCGGAAGCCGCGCGGATGGAAGGCCAACCCGTCCTGAGCCGTACTTTTCTCACAACGCAGGAAAAAGCCTTCGATCGGATGCCATCAAACGGCGACTCGCGACAGTGGGTAGTCAGGTGCCCGAGAAACAAGGAGAGCCCCCGTGTCCGGCAACGCAGCAGACGTATTCGCACTCGCCATCAAGCATCTCAATGAACCCTACGTGCTGGGAGCACGCGCGCCGATGGCCAACTCCAAGTGGAAAGGCCCGTGGGATTGCGCCGAGTTCGCCTCGTGGTGCCTTTTTCAGAGCACCGGCATCCTGTTTGGAGTCCAGCCTCGCAACAACCCGGTGACGGCCGATGCATTCACCGGCTTCTGGGCAGACCAGGCGCAAGACGCCAACGCTATCGTGCCCATCGAGACGGCGGCGCGAACCATCGGCGCTTTCCTGGTGCGTAAACCCGCGACCGGGAAGATAGGCCACATCGTCATCTCCGATGGCCAGGGTGGCACCGTGGAAGCGCACAGTTCCGCCACGGGCGTCATTCGCTCCACGCTCGCCAATCGGCGCTGGGACATGGGCATCGTCATTCCCGGGGTGATCGCGCACGCCTCGCCCGATCTGCCGCCCATCGAAGTTGCCGCGCGCACGCTTCGCGTGGAATCGCCACTCATTGCCGCGGAGATCGTCAAGGACGTCCAGCGGGCGCTGCTCAAACGCGGCTTCTTTCCGGGGAGCGCCGATGGCGTGTACGGGCCGCAGACCGCGGATGCCGTGCGGCAGTTCCAGGCAAAGAATGGGCTCGTGGCCGATGGCGAAGTCGGGCCGGCGACTTTCAAGGCGCTGAAGATTCCAGTACCGGCGTTCGCGAAGAAAACCATTCCGCTGTGAACGAAGTCTGGCCCTTTCACCAGCAAATGGGGTCTGACCCCCTTTATTCCGCGGTGAATCGCAGCTTCGAGAACACCACGCGGGGCGCGTCGGCGCAGTCGACATTGCCGGCCGCGCCCGCGCGCTGCACTTTCTCCACGTGGATCGAACAGGCTCCGACGTCGATGGGCGGCACGATTCGCCCGTTGAGCACGAGGTACGGCACGAGGCTAGCCGCTTCGTTGGCATCGGGAACCGGAACGCGCAGCAGCAGGTATTGATCGTCGCTCGAGCCGTACTCGAGCAACGCGGTTCGCACGCCATTTTCGTACGAGTAGAGCCCGGGCGCGATGGAATGCCGGCCCGCCACATCGAGAGGCAACGTGTACTCGCGGCCGGCATACGTGAACGTGGCCGACCCGCTCCTGAACGTGGTCTCCTGGCGACGCGCGCCCTCGCCCATTCGCGTGTTGTGCATGCGTCGACCGGCGGCGGGAACGGTGGTGGACGTGACCCCGGACGGCAGCTTCACGAGCGTCAGCACGGCCACCGGCGTACCCGACGCGAAACCCACGCGCTGCAGGTAGATAGCCACCTTCTGACCCGGTGGATAGTTGAACGCCAGTCCGCCTGGCAGCCCCGCCATGACCCAGTATTTCCTGCCCGCCTGTTCGAACTGAAGCTCGGGCAGATCTCCGCCGAAGTACATCTCGACGACATCGGATGTGAGTCCGCGGCTGCCGACCCAGGAGCTGATGAGCGGACGAAAGCGGCTCGACGGCTGTCGCTTCTGGCCCGTGAACGAGGCCGTCGTGGAATACCACTGTCCGGGTGCCGCGAGCTCCGCCTCATCGTTCTGCGAACGAGCGGTGCCACCCAGGATCTTCGCGAGCGTGGAGGGGGTATACGCGGCTTCGTCGGTATCGCTGGCGCCGGACTGCGCCCTGGGGGCCCCGCCAGACATCAACGCCATGACTGCGCACGCGGCGACCACCCGCGAAATCCGGCCGTGCCACGGCCTGCCTTCGGTCAAGCTTTCGCCCCCGCGAAAATCGCCTCGATCGATGCCCTATCGGTGGGACGCACTACGCGACCCTGCTCTACACCGTTCTCGAGATACACGAGCGTGGGCCACAACTTCACGCGGAACGACCGGCCCAGCGGCCGTCCTTTTCCGTCTTCGACCTTGATGTGCCGCACCGCGGGATGCGCGCTCAGCGCAGCGGCGATGTCCGATTGCGCCGCCTGGCAGTAACCGCACCACGTGGCGCCGAATTCGATCACGAGCGGTTCTCGTGAAGCGTCAATTTCCTGGCGCGTCGGTTCGTTCATGTCGCCATCCTAGGTGAAAAACCGAAGGCCGTGTTGTTAGCCGTCGCGTACTGGAATCTCCTACGTACAAATTCTCGTCTGTGTCGCTGGACAACGACATTTCGTGCAGGGAATCTGTGGCCTCTTGTGGAGGCCTCATGGGCACTAACAACATCGTCCTGGTCCACGGGTTATGGATGACGCCGCTCAGTTGGGAGTATTGGGCGCACCACTACACGGATCGTGGATTCAGCGTGTATGCGCCGAGCTGGCCCGGTATGGAACGTGACGTTCGAGCCCTGCGTCGCGCCCCGGAAACGTACGCAGATATCGGTTACAGGCAGATCGTCGATCATTACGAGAAGCTCGTCATCGATCTCGAAAGTGCTCCGATCCTCATCGGGCATTCGTTCGGCGGACTCGTGGTCCAGTCATTGTTAGACCGTGGGCTGGGTGCCTGCGGCGTGGCCATCGCATCAGCCCCCATCAAGGGAATCTGGACACTTCCCTATTCGACGATGCGAGTGGTCACGCCGCAGCTCATTAACCCCAGGAACAATCGCCGGTGTGTGCCTCTCACGCCGGCGCAGTTCCACTACGCGTTCATGAACACGGCCACGCCCGAGGAGTCGTTCCTGACGTACCAGAAGTACGCCGTGCCCGGACCAGATCACATCCTGTTCCAGACCGAGCTCGCCAACTTCAATCCATTCGCCGAGACGCGGGTCAACGTGCGGCGGAACAACCGCGCGCCGCTACTCATGATCGCAGGCACGCGCGATCACCTGATCCCGCCGAGCATCGTCCAGGCGAATGTGAAGGCGTATCGCCATTCCACGGCGGTGACGGACTACAAGGAGTTCAGGGATCGCACGCACTTCATCATCGGCCAGAGCGGCTGGCAGGAGGTGGCCAACTACTGCGTCGACTGGGCGCTCGACCAGCAGGTGCTCATCGATCGCGAGCGTCGCCGGATTGCGCGCGAGGTGTTGGCGCGACAGGTGGCGTAGAAATGGGGACATTCCTGATTTGCTAGCAAACCGGGACGCGCCTCTCCTCGGTAGATGGGTCGAGCGCCGCACCCCCAGGCAGGCGCACTCGCTTTTCGCCGGGCCCTTCGCTGATTTGAAGTCGCAAGAACTCTGGCCGCCGACACACGCGAAGACACCTTAACCGCGGGTGATTCTCGCGATGGCGAAGAGTCCTGATGACGCAGAGATCGGGCTTCGTGCCTAGCGAGGCACCGTACCCGGCCCGCTCGCTGGCGCCTGCCTGGGGGCACGTCGCTCGACGAGGTGCTCGAGGGACGCGACTCCGTTGCTGAAGAGAAATCAGGTGCGTAGCCCCGGATGTGGGAAGAGATCGGGCCCGCGCGTCCCCTCTTCGTGCGAGAACCTCGAGGGGCTCAAAGCGAATAGCTTCCGGCGCTCGCATCGTGAGCGGCGCGGCGCGAGGGGATCAGCGCGCAGATCCTCCGCGGTAGTTCAATCCGACCTTGCGCGTTCAGCGCCCAGTGCGAGCGAAGCGCTGACAGCTCTGGCGCGCCCCCGAGCGCAAGCGAACGCGAGAAAAGAAATGGGGACACTCCCCAATTCCCCGCGAAGCGGGCAAAAGGGGCCGGACCTCTCTTCGAGGCCCGGCCCCTTTTGCTAGGAATTGGGGAGTGTCCCCATTTCTTTTCTCAAGCGCGCTCACGCAGCGAGCGCCGGAAGCTATTCGCTTTGAGCCCCGCGCGAACTCGCAAAGCTCGAGGAGGCGCGTCCCGGTTTGCTAGCAAATCAGGAATGTCCCCATTTTTCTTCTTCACTGGGTGGCCAGGCTCACCAGGATCAGGAGCACGTGCGCCACGATCAGCGGCCACAGCTGCCGCGTGCGCGAATAGATGTAGCCATAGAGCAGCCCCATGGGCACGGCCGTCAGCACGCCGATCGGCCCCTGGTACAGGTGATACAGCAGCCGCACGACGATGCTCACGTTGATCGCCACCCACATGCCACGTCGCGGATACAGCGCCGTGATGATGTAGCCCGCCACGAACAACTCTTCGGCGATGCCATTGACGACCGACACCAGGAACAGGAGCTGCATGCTCAGGTTCTCGTCAAATCTCGGTCCGCGGTCGATGGCAGCCTGCACGTCGTAGTGGAATACGCCCTGCGCGATATGCGCGACTGCGACGACCAGCGCGTAGGTCACTGCGAGCAGCGCCAGCCCGACGAGGGTGCCGCTCCATGAGAAGGCGAGCCCAAACTTCTCGAGCGTCCAGCCGCGAATGCGCAGGAACCAGGCGAGGAAACCCAGCTGGATCACCTCGAAGATGATCGCGGCGAAGAGCTCGGCGTTGGTGAAAACCGGCGACCGGCCCGCGTTCGGCGCGGCGAGCGACATGATCGACGCGAAGATCGGCAGGCCGAACGCCCACGTCACGACGACGAGGAATTCGACGCCTGGCGGCAACCGGCGGATGGATTCATGCAGGCGGTTCACGGGGCGGTCAGCTTACACTTGGACCATGCGACGGGGAAAG
>JADMIO011276624.1_pt1 | contig 17186 bp, 15 predicted proteins | sample 8958161 | NCBI WGS metagenome assembly JADMIO01 (sample SAMN16585339, study PRJNA669376) | soil metagenome | isolation source: Crop rotation soil | place: USA: Cullars Rotation, Alabama | collected 2011
AGCGGCGGCGCCACCGGCACATTGGATGTCAACGCCGGCATTACCGACAATGGCACGATCATTTTCAACAGCACGAGCGCGCTCACGTTGAATAGCGTGATCAGTGGAACCGGGAACCTCGTCAAACGCGGTTCCGGCCTCCTCAAGCTGCTCGGAAATAATACCTTCTCGGGGTGGACCCGCGTTGATTCCGGCGGCGTCTTGCAGATTGCCTCCGGCAACCAAGGCAGCTTCGCCAGCCCGGTGATCACAAATAACGGCAGCTTGCTCTTCGTCCGCCAGGACAACAACGTTTTCCGCTACACCGGAACCATTACTGGCGCTGGCGCCGTTACCAAGGAAGCCAACAACGATAACAATGGCGACGTGACGTTGTTGGGCACCAATGATTATACGGGCGGCACTTTCATACGCGCGGGCGGATTAATTCTCGGCGACGGCCTCACGGAAGGTTCCGGTTCGATCACTGGCAATGTGACCTTCGCGAACAGTTCCGTTAGTTCAGTGGTGCCGCGAAACCTCACCTTCAACCGTCCCGACAGTTTCGTTTTCAACGGCAACATTGTCGGCGCTGTGACCAACTCCGCCGCCAACATTTCCGGCTCTGTTACGCACAGCGGATCGGGAACGGTCATCTTGACGGGCACAAACACCTACCCGGGAGGGACAACCGTCGCCATCGGCATTTTGGAAGTCGGCAACGGCGGCACGAGCGGTTCCATTGGCACTGGCGGCGCGACCATCAACGGCACGCTCGCTTTCAACCGCTCCGATGACATCACCGTTGGAGGAACGCTGACCGGCGTTGGCGCATTGTACAAAACAGGGGCCGGCGCGCTTACCTTGACCGCTTCCAACACCTTCAACGGATTCACCACCGTCAGTAACGGCACTTTGATCGTGAATGGATTCGATTCGGCCTCATCAACGTTTGTATACGGCGGCGGCCTCGGCGGAACGGGCACATTCAACGGACCGGTGACCCTGGAAGCCGGGACGAAATTGCAGCCAGGCAGCCTTGGCGGCCCCATTGGCACGCTCACGTTTAACAGCGACCTGGTCGTCAATGGCAACCTCGCGTTTCACATCAATAAGGCTTCAGCTCAATCCAATGACGTCGTCGTCGTCAACGGGCAGTTGTTCAATGGCGGAACGGGCACGTTGACCATCACCAACGCGGGCCCCACTTCGGTGGCGGTTGGGGACAAATTCACGCTCTTTAGCAAACCCGTTCAAGCCGGCGGCGCCATCAATGTGACCGGCGCTGGCGCCAACTGGGTCAATAACCTGGCCACCGACGGCAGCATCTCCGTGGCAAGCGTCATCCCGGTCGTGGCCACAAACATTGTGTTTGTGCGCGCAACCAACAGCCTGCAACTCTCGTGGCAAGGCCGCTTCAAGCTCCAGGCCCAAACCAACAGCCTCGGAATCACGACCAACTGGGTGGATTACCCAAACTTCAGCAATCCAATCACGATTCCTATCGTAGCGACGAATCGCGCCGTCTTTTTCCGGCTCATCTCGCTGCCTTAACCACTCGAGACTCCATAAAACAAAAAAGCCCGCTGTCATCCACAGCGGGCTTCTTTTTATGCGCCAGCGGCGCTAAAACGCCGTTAGCCAAAATCTTCCTCGACGAACATTGCGGTCTGACCTCCGTTGTTCAAGCCGCCGCAAATTCTTTATCCGCATACAATTCAAGAAAACCGCAGCGATTGCAGCGAAAAGCGCCAATCGGGATACCCCTCGAAAGCGAGGCCTGTGTTCCTTTCCAGAACGACGCCTTCGGCGCCCCCTCGTGCCAGCCTTCCACGCCGCTCACGGAATGCTGAAAGAAATCAGGAATGAACCCCTGAACCATTGTGCCTTCACACTTCGGACAAATGCTTGGTTTTTTCATTCCGCCCACCGTATCCAAGCGAACGCCCCCTCGCACTTCCAAAGTTTGGAACCGAAACTTGCGAGGACCAAACCGATTCGCCTCCCTTCGCTTTTCCGTTATGTGCCGCAATTTTTTATCATACCTTATGGTTCGAGGTATTCTGCCACATGCTAAAATCGCCCCGCTACAGCGCCATAAAACCAACTCGCATGAACAAGCGCATTCTCACCCCCGGCAACTTTCTGAATGTGGACGTCGAGCTCACGTCCCGCCGGCCATTGCCGGCGTTGGCCGTTGAACTCAATAAGTGGATTCTTTTTCACGGAGAACAAAAAGGTGGTTGGTTGCTGGCGTTGGAGACGAATTCCATTCACGGCAAGAGCACGCCGGATGGCGTGATCGCCAGGCTATGCAAGCTCATTGAAAATCTTTCGCCGCCCGCTCAGCGCGATTGGGAAGCCGCCCAATCCCGCGTCTTCGATATTGGATTCGAATCAGCTCCTCCTCAAAAAGGGCAAACAGCCATCGTTCGCTCTACCATCTCCGCTGATTCCTTGAGACGCCTTGCGAACCTCGGCGCGAAGCTGAATATCACGTGTTATCGCCACTTCCCGAAAGGTCCGAAAAGAACCATTAACCGTCGTCCTTGAAAGACTCGCGTGTGACCCGACCGAAAAAAATCTGCCTTGTTCTCGCCCCTCTGGTTTTCATAACCCTGACCGCCGCGTTTTATTGGAGCCTGACGAAACCAAAAAACTATTCCGGCCATCCCCTCGATTTTTGGTTGGACGAGTTGGCCCAAGAATCTTCCCGGAGCAACTCCGCGCGCACGATCTTTTTAGCGAATCCAAATGCCGCCATTCCATTCCTCACCAATGCGCTCGTCGAATCGCCGCCTGCTCGGCGGCCTTACTTAAATCTCCTTCCAAAGATTCCCGCAAAGCTCGCCATGCGTCTCCCCGCGGCGCCGGAAATAAATTACAAGCGCCGAACTTCCGCTGCCTTCCAGCTCGGCGAACTCGGACCCACCGCCCAATCCGCCGTGCCAATGCTGCTGAAGGCGCTCGTCCAAACCGACTCAGCGCCCGCTATCTTCAATGTGGTCGGTGGGAACGCTCCATCGGTCCAACTTTTCCCCACCTGGAATTCCAACCTCCGCGTCGCCGCGATAAATGCGCTCGCCAAGATCGATCTCGAAAACGCCGCCATTCTCACAGCCTTCCGCAAAGTTGCGATTGTTGATCCCTTCGAGCGCATCCACTCCAGGGGACGTTTCGCGGAATCTCAGGCGGCTCTCGCAATGTTGGGACAAGCAAAGAACCCGCCACTCGCCGTGATCGAGGAAATGTTGGCGGATATCGAACAGAAAGATCTGAAAGGCTACGACGGCGAACTAGCATCCTTCGTCACGACACTCTACCCGGCCGGCCGCACCCTCGGCATGACCTACGACGTTCTCTTTAGCGAAACAAACACCGCCCAGGCCCTGACCAGCCCCACTGCCAGCCATCGCGAAGCTGCCGCTTTCAAACTCGGCGATCCAGACCGCGAAGGCTGGAACCGCTTCAAAAAACCAACCCCTCTCAAGCTGTCCTCCCACTCGATCGCGCTCCTCACCAAATGCCTCAATGACCCGGAAGAAATTGTTCGCCTGAACGCCGCCGACACTCTTTCCAAACTAAACTACATCGATCACTCCGCCGACCTCGCCGCCACCATCCAACTCCTCGACAGCACAAACACCCTCCACCAACTCCGCGCCCTCGAACTCCTCCGCCGCAACCCACATCGCTCCGCGCCCGCTCTCCCGAAACTCTCGCAACTCACCCGCGACCCCAACGCGCTCATCCGCCTCTGGTCCGCCAAAACCGCGCGGGAAATCCAATCCACTCCCGCGGCCCCTCCCCAATAACTTTCGGACGCTCAATAATCGGGGTCGTAACCAGGAAAAGAGAAGCAGGGGCTCATATGCAAAAATAAAAGTGAATCACTCCACAGGTTTGTGTTTGGAGCTTGGAAGAAATTCTCGACCTGTTGAACTAGCGGGAATGAAAACTTGGATTGCTTACGCATTGATTTCGATGGTTTTCGCCGGGTTCACCTCCGTCATCGCCAAGCTCGGGCTGGCGGGCATCTCTGGTGAGTTGGGTCTCGCCATTCGCACCTGTTTTGTCTTTGTTTTCGTGCTCGCCTTCGCGGTTGCCAGTGTGCCCAGCAGCCACCTATCGGCGTTGGGGCGCACCAATTACCTATGGCTTGGACTCTCGGGCGTCACCACCGCCGCCTCCTGGGTGTTCTACTACAAGGCTATCAAGGAGGGGCAGGTTTCCACGGTCGCTCTCATCGACAAGGGCAGCATGGTTGTTTCCGTTTTGCTCGCCGCTGTCATCCTCAAGGAACAGATCACGGCCCGCACCCTAACCGGCGCTGCCCTTATGGTCGGCGGACTGCTCGTGATCGCTCGCAAATGACCCGCTTGACTTACCGCGCACCAAGAGCGAAAATTTTCCCTGTTACGAAGCATTGCCCGGACACCGCTTCCGCCTGACGAAAGAAAGAACGGAACTGATGTCCCCGCAAAACAAATCGCACGCATGAACTGCGTACGCTGCTCATTGACATATTAATTTGCGACGTGACCGCGCCGGTAGGGAGCGCCGCCGTGCAGGCCGCTTCCCGCTCGTTCGGTAACATCCGCGTCGTTCGCTCTTAACCACCGCTTTTGCGCATCCCTCAAGCGGGTCCGAAGCGCAGAAAAAGGTGTCTGTTACGCAATGTTACAGTTTGTTACACCAAAAAGCAGGCCCCCCCGGGGGGGTAGCCCGCTCTTCTTCTCCGCGATCTCTGCGGTCTTCTGTAAATATCTTTGGCCCCGCTGGCGGCTACGGACACACTCGTTCACACTGGTTCACATTAATTCACACTGGTTCACACTAAAAACGAGGGGGGGGTGGGATGGGCCACGCCGCTTCCGACCGCGGACCAGTCGGACTTTTTCTTTCCAGCCGCGCCACTGGGCAAAATGCTACATTAAAATCCTTTGGTTTTTTGGACCCCTGCCGATAGAGGGAATGAGGCCTGTTGTTGTCGAATGAATGATTGAAGGCCCGTGTACTGTACTCAAGACATCATGACCAAACCGATTCTCCGGGCGCTTGGCCCGCTTTTCATCGGGAATCAGGGGAAAATAGTTCGATGCGCGCTCGCTCTCGCAACCGCCGCGCTTTGCGCGCACACAATTGCGGCGGACAAGCGCGCGCCCGTGGCCGCGTCGGTGACGAACCATATTTATAAGTCGGTGGCGGAGATCCGGCGACTAACCCCTAAAGAAGCCGCCCTGGCGCTGCCAGTAAGGTTAACCGGCGTCGTGACTTATTTTGGCCCTCCGTGGCAATGCTTCGTCCAGGACGAGACGGGCGGAATTTATGTGGACATTCACCTCTTGAGTTCCACCTCCGATGTCACGGCTGGCGATCGCGTGGTGGTGACCGGCGTGACGCATCCCGGCGACTTCGCGCCCTTGGTGGCGCAGCCCTCTTTCGAAGTGGTGGGCAGCGGCGCCTTGCCGACACCGAAAAGACTTTCCCTGGAACGCCTGCTCAACGGGCAGGACGACAGTCAATTTGTGGAAACGGAAGGCATCGTGCGGAATGTCTCCGTCATTAATGGAAACGCGACCATCGAGTTGGCAACCGCCAACGGACGATTCCTGGCTTTGAGCAAAGAGATGGATGCGGCTCCGCCGATGGATTTGATCGATTGCCGCGTGGCGATTGAAGGCGCTTGCGGAACTATTTTTAACCAGGCCCGGCAAATTCGCGGCGTGCAGCTTTTTACCTATGGACGCGGGGGCATTCGCGTGTTGGGACGCGGCGAGCCGAAGCCGTTTGAGGCAGCCGTGATCGACATCGAAGATTTGGGGAGTTTCTCGCCTGAATTGGAACCTGGCCATCGGGTTCATTTGCGCGGCGTGGTCACGCAAATCACGCCGGGGGAATCGATTTACGTCCAGGACGCCACCGGCGGCACGCAGGTGAAAACCGCGCAAAAAGGTTCGGCGCGCGTCGGTGATGAAGTCGATGTGGTGGGATTTCCTTCCCTTGGAAAATTCACGCCGATTGTGGAGGACGCGGTCTATAAGGCGACCGGAGTTCGGTCCGCGCTGCGGCCGGAACGAATGCTCGCGAGCGAAGCGACACGCGTCGAAGGCACCAACCGAATTTTCAACTCCAAACTGGTCGAAGTGGACGGGACACTTCTCGATCAAACGCAATTGCCCAGCGCCAAGCGCTTAATCCTGCAATCGAGCAATATTATCTTTCGTGCGTTTCTGCCGGCCGCCGGCATGGCGCATTCAAATCTCCGCGCGGGCAGCGTTCTGCGCGTGCGGGGCGTGTGCGCGGTGGAAACCGATGATCTGGGCAAGCCGTCCGGATTCCAAATTTTGCAGCGCGATGCCAGCGATGTTGAAGTTCTAGTTCCGGCGCCGTGGTGGGATTTGGAGCGATTGATGGCGATGGCGGTCGGTTTATTGATGGTGGCCGCGATTGCGCTGGCCTGGGGTTACGCGTCGCAACGAAAAGTGAACCAACAAACGGCGCAACTGAAAGAGCAACTTCGCGCATTGAAAGCGGCCGAAACCGAATTGATGCACGCGAAAGACGCAGCCGAGCAGGCGAATCGCGCCAAGAGCGAATTCCTCGCCACGATGAGCCATGAAATTCGCACGCCGATGAACGGCATCATCGGCATGAGCAATCTCCTCATGGAAACCGAGATGGACGAGGAGCAGCGGGATTTCGCGGAAACGGTTCGCAACAGCGCCGAGTCGTTGCTGACCATCATCAATGACATTCTGGATTTCTCGAAGGTCGAAGCGGGCAAGCTCGTCTTCGAGTGCGTCGACTTTGATTTGCGCGACGTGGTTGAAGACACCGTGGATTTGCTGGCCGAACGCGCACGGCAGAAAAAGCTCGAGCTGGTTTCTTTCGTGAACACGGAAGTGACCACGCGCCTGCGTGGCGATCCGGGGCGCATTCGCCAGGTGTTGATGAATCTATTGGGCAACGCGATCAAGTTCACCGAAGAAGGCGAAGTGTTCGTCAATGTGACGATGAAGGAAGATACCGCCGACGCGACGATGTTGCGATTCGAAGTCATCGATACGGGCATCGGCATTCCGGAGGAAGTGCAAGGCCGGCTTTTCCGCGCCTTCACGCAGGCGGATAGTTCGACCACGCGGCGTTACGGCGGAACCGGATTGGGCTTGGCCATCGCGCGGCAGCTCGTGCAGATGATGGGCGGGGAGATCGGAGTTGCGAGCGAAGTTGGCAAAGGTTCGACGTTCTGGTTCACCGCGCGGCTTGAGAAGCAAACGGGAACCAGCGTGATCGAGGCAAAGCGTGATTTGACCGGCCTTCGCCTGCTTGTGGTGGATGATAATTCGACCAATCGCAAGATTGTGCATCATCAAATCATTTCGTGGGGCATGCGCAATGGTTGCGTGGCGTCCGGGCCGGAGGCGTTGGAGATTTTGCGCCGGGAAGCGGCCCTCGGCGATCCGTATGACTTTGCGATTTTGGATTATCAGATGCCGATCATGGACGGACTCGCGCTCGCGAAGGCGATCAAGTCCGATCCGGATATTTGTTCGACGCGGCTGGTAGTGCTCACGTCGATGGGACAAAAACTATCCCCGGAGGAGTTGCACGAAACGGGGATTGCGGCGTCGCTGATCAAGCCGGTGCGGCAATCGGAATTGTTCAATTGCCTGACGAACGTGGTGTCGGTGAATCCGCCGGCGCCGCGCAGGAAGCCAGCTTCCGCCGCCCCCGCTGCGGTGGAGCACAGCGGCGCTCGCATTTTGATTGTCGAAGATAACATCGTGAATCAAAAGGTGGCGCTCCGGCAGTTGCAGAAACTGGGTTACACCGCGGATCTGGTCGCAAACGGTTTGGAAGCGCTCGAAGCTTTGGAACGAATTCCGTACTCGCTGGTGTTGATGGATTGCCAGATGCCGGAGATGGACGGATGGGAAGCGACGCGGCGGATTCGCGAGGATGAACACGGCACGGGACGGCATATTCCGATCATTGCGATGACAGCGGACGCCATGCAGGGAGATCGCGAAAAATGCCTGATCGCGGGGATGGATGATTACGTGGCCAAGCCGGTGCGGGTGGATGACTTGAAGAACGCGCTCGAACGCCAGTTGCGACTGCGGACTGAAATCGCTAGCCTCGCGGCGCGATGAACATTTTGGTGACCGGGGGCGCCGGTTTTATTGGGTCCAATCTTTGCGAACGTTTGCTGAGCGAAGGGCATAGCGTTTGGGCCTTTGACGATTTGAACGATTTTTACGCGATTGCGAAGAAGGAGCGAAATCTGCGCGAGTTGGAGGCGCTGGGAAAACCGTTCAAATTAATTCGCGGCACATTGACCGATCAGCGCGCGGTGGACGCGGCCATGGACGCGGCGAAGTTTGATCAGATCGTTCATCTCGCGGCGCGGGCGGGGGTGCGGCCGAGTTTGGAAGATCCAATTCTTTACCAGGAAGTGAATGTCACAGGGACGGTCCGTTTACTGGAGGCGGCCCGCAAACGGGGAGTAAAAAAAGTGACGATTGCTTCGTCATCGTCGGTTTATGGGGTGAACAGCAAGGTGCCGTTTTCAGAGAGCGACGCGATTTTTCATCCGATTTCGCCGTATGCGGCGAGCAAGCTGGCCTGCGAGGCGCTCGGGCACGTCTATCATCACATTTATGGGATGGATATTGCGATGCTGCGATTCTTTACGGTGTATGGGCCGCGGCAACGCCCCGATTTGGCGATTTGCAAATTCACGGAGCGAATTCACAAAGGCCAGGCGATTCCGGTTTTTGGAGATGGATCGACTTCGCGCGATTACACATTTGTGACGGATATTGTGGAAGGAATCCTGGCCTGCACGCGGAATCAATTCGGCTACGAGGTTTTCAATTTGGGCAATCACGATGGGGTGAAGCTTTCTTATTTGATCGAGTTAATTGAAAAGGCCGTTGGGAAAAAGGCTATCATTGATCGGCAACCGAATCAGCCGGGCGACGTCCCGTTGACGTGCGCCGACATCGCGAAGGCGCGCCGGATGCTTAGCTATGAGCCGAAGGTGAAGATCGAGCAAGGTATTCCGCTGTTCGTGAAGTGGTTCATGAAGCACGAACTGGGTGTGGGTTGAGCCTGGACTTCCGTTCGAAATCACAGAGCATTGACCTTTGACGCCTCTTATTCTCGCTTGGCCAAGCGCGCTTCGATTGCCGGCAAATACCGATCGATAAACTCGGCGCGAGCTTTGGGGGCGCTCAGGTTTGGCAGCGGCGCCATCTCCAAGGCGCGACGGAATTCCTCAGGCATCTTTGCTACCTGGGAAAGCAATGTCATTGCGCCGAGGCATCGCCACGGCTCTTCAAATTTCCCTTGATCTTCCGGGGCTGCCGCCGCCGCGAAATATCGCCGCAATCGCTGAATCACTTCTTGTGGCCGGGTCTCTGATAATTCGCGTAGCAGCAATTCATCGCCCGCGCCCAGCGGCTCATCGCGAAATGCGACGGCTTCGACGCGCTTCACCAATTCAGCAGGCAACTTTCGCAACGCGTCCCCGGGCTTCGCTTTGTCGTTAATCCAACCGGCCGCTCCATCCCAACGAAACTCCGAGTTCTCCATCAGCCGCACCAGCCATTCCGCCCGCCGGCGCTCCCGCTCCTGCCCGCTCAGCTTCTCAATCTCCACGTAGGCAGAAACCCATTTCAGGATCACATCGCTCTCTTTGCCCTTCACTCGTTTAATTCCGAATGAAGCCGCCACCGGCCGAAAATTTCCCCGCGACCCCTCCAAAAAAGCGACCACCTCACTGTCCGCCACCAACTCCCGTGGAAACCGCCCCCGCATCGACTCTGGCACATTCACGAGCGCTTTCTCCGCCGCCCGGCCCTTCACCGTCTGCCGCACCCACAAGTGCCCAATCGCAATTGGCTGCTCCCGCACGGGCAAAAGCCGTTTATCTTCTCCACGAAACGATTCGTCAGCGAATTCAGTGGCAACTTCGGAATCTCGACTCTCTCCACCCGCGCAAAAACAATCGTCGTGCTCCCTTCAATCAAAGGCCTCAACGCCACCGGAGAATTCGGCAATGCCGGTCCGTTCGGAGTCCGCACCATTAAAAAAGCGCCGGCCGCAAATAACAACAAAACGCCGGCAGCGAGTTTAACTTTCAAGGACATCAATTGCTTAGACGCCAATAATTCAAAATTGTTGCAACGTTCCGCGGCAAGGTCCCCGCCGATTCTGTGCATGAGTGCGGCGCGCTTACTGCTTGCGGAGAAGGCGAATAATAAATTTTGCCAAAAGGGTGATTCCGACAATCGAAGTCAGACCGAGCAGTAAAAGGAAGGTGAGGATTCGGACAATCGAACCGGTCGTCAACGGATGTGGTCCTATCTTTGATTTTTCTATGTAATCCTTCGCGTCATCGAGCCGCCATTGCAGGAGTTGCCTCTGGGGGGAATCAAGATCGATGGCCCGCTGGAATGCCGCGCTGCCGAGATGAAAGTCCCGCTGGGAAAACGCGGCGATGCCGGCCATGACGAAAGCCGCCGGCTCGGACTGGTTTAATTGAGCCATGTAAGTCACGCCTTCCAGAAAGTTTGTGTCATGAGCGAGATTCCAGCGGTGACGGTATTCCGGCGGAGTATCGGCGGCGGACGCGGCGCCGAGATCGCGTTCGATGATGTATCGCGGCGCGCTGGCGACATTGGTGGAAGGCAAAGAATTCGTATACGAAACCGGTGGAATGGCGGCTTCGAGAATGTCGGATTCGGCCCGGCCCTTGAAATGTTCCGGCTGGGTTGTCAGGAAGGCGGTGGACCACTCATCAACATAAACATGCCGTTTTTTGTATTCATCGTCACGGATGAGATATTGAAGGAGCGCCAAATGGTAGCGTTCCAAACCAAAATGCGCCTGCGGGTTCAGTTCAAGCCCACGACGTATTTCCCTCTCCGCCTCTGCATAGTTCTGGAGCAAGTGGTAGGCAGTGCCGAGGTTGGCATGCATTGCATAATCGTTCGGGAACAGTTTTATCACTGGCTCCAAGAGGCTGGCCGCTTCCTTTGATTTGCCGAGACGGATATAAGCGCCCGCCAGATTGTTCCACCACGTCGGATCATTGGTGCGCGGTGTGGATTGGAGAGTTTCAACTCGTTTCAGAAGCTCGATCTTATCAACCTTATTCGTGCTTTGATTCAGGATAACCTCGGCCAGGTTCGGGCGGCGGGCTTTTTCCTCTTCCAAGGTGGTAGCGTCCCAAATGCATGCCCACGCCCTAAATTCGGTGAGGTGAACCAACAACACCAAAAGGCTTACACGCCATTTTTTTGCCATATTCTTAGGATAGCATTGTTTTCCAATTCGTGGAAAAGCAGCCAACCGTTCAATCTCAGTTGAGGTTCCCGGCCGCAGATGGCAAGCTCTGGTTGGAGATATTATTATGCCAGTCACCGTCAATCTACGGCATTTTGAAGAGGGGAACGTCCAACTCGAAGGCGATTTGGCGCCAAAGGAACTCACCGGGGACGATTTTCAGGACGAACTCGTCAAAATCTCCCAACCCCTTCATTACGATGTGGAAGTTGAGAAAAACGAGAACAACCTGCACGTCCACGGCGAGCTCACCCAGACTCTCGATCTGGCCTGCAAACGTTGCCTAAAGGAATTCCAGCACGAAGTTCGCCTCGCCCCCTATCACGCCTACATTCCGCTCGAAGGCGAGGACGCCGCGCCGGTGAAAAACGATCTTGTTGACTTATCGCCTTTCTTCCGGGAAGATATGTTGCTTGCGTTTCCGCAGCATCCGCTGTGCAGTGAAGATTGCGCTGGATTAGCGAACGTTTCCGCATCGAAAACCTCGGGCGCGGATAAATCCCCTCCGGACAGCGGTAACCGTTCGGCGTGGAGCGAGTTGGACAAATTGAAATTGTAATTTGAATTGAGATTATATGGGCGTACCCAAACGTAAACCGTCACACAGCCGCATGCGCATGCGTCGCGCTTACAACAGCGTGCTCACCCTCCCGCAGCTTTCCACCTGCCCGCAATGCGCGGCCCCGGCGCTCCCGCACCGCGTGTGCCCGGCGTGCGGATTCTACAAAGGCCGCCAGGTCATCAACGTCGAAGCCATCGCCTAAGTTTTTCCAAAAAAGCGCAGCGGGTCTTGTCGCCTTCTGCGCTTTTTGCTTTTTTGGTGCGGTAGGACAGGCGCCTCGCCTGTCCCGCTGGGCGCCTCGCCCAGCAAAGCTATGCGAGTAGCAATTGATTGCATGGGGAGTGATCACGGCTGCGAAGTCGTGGTCAAGGGAGCCAAGCTGGCGCTGGACGCTTATCCGGCGCTCGAAAAACTGTACCTCGTCGGCATTCAGGACGAAGTCGGCGCCGCGATGTCCAAGCTCGGCCTCAACGATCCGCGCGTGGAAGTCCACCACGCCTCCCAGGTCCTCACCATGGAGGACAAACCGACCGACGGACTCCGCAAAAAGAAAGACTGCTCCATGCTCCGAGCCGTTGACCTTCTAAAGGAAGGTCACGCCCAAGCGCTTGTTTCTTGCGGCAACACCGGCGGCCTTGTCGCCATTTCAACGGTGCGCCTCCGCACCCTTGAAGGCGTGGATCGTCCCGCCCTTGCCGCGATCATGCCAACGCGCAAAGGCGCCGCTATCCTCATCGACGTTGGAGCCAATCCGGAATGCAAAGCGATCCATCTCGCCCACAATGCAATCATGGGGGAGATTTATTCGCACGCCATTTTTGGAATCCAAAAGCCGACCGTCGGCATACTCAGCAACGGTTCGGAGGAAGGGAAAGGCACTGATCTCACCCGCGAGTCGGTCAAGCTTTGCGAGAAGCTTGGCCTGAATTTCCAGGGATATGTCGAGCCCTCCAACCTGTTCTCGGGCGATATTGACGTGGCGGTTTGCGATGGATTCGTCGGCAATCTGGTATTGAAAAGCTGCGAAGGCCTCGCCAAAACCATTTCACGTTTGTTAAAAGATGAAGTAAAAGCCAATCCCATGCGAATGGTTGGCGGAGTCCTGGCGGGCGGCGCTTTCAAGGAATTGAAAAAGCGAATGGATCCCGATGTTTACGGGGGCGCGCCGTTGCTAGGCTTGAACGGCAACGTCATTAAAGCGCACGGTTCGGCGCGCGAGGCCGCCATTCAAAACGCTATTCGCGTCGCCATGGAAACGATCAAACAACGAGTTAACGAACATATTATGCAACAGGTTTCTAAATCCGCCGCCATCACGGGAGCTGTGGCCGTATGAGCGACACCACCACCAAATTTAAGAATCCCCGCGCGGCGCATCAATTCGTCGGCCGCACCTGCTCGATTGAGGCGGTTGGCTCTTACGTGCCGGAGAGAATTGTCACCAATGCCGATCTCGAAAAAATGGTCGAAACCACCAACGAGTGGATCGTGACGCGGACGGGGATTGAGCAACGGCGAGTGGCAGCGAAGGAAGAATACACTTCGGATATCGCGGCCAAGGCCGCCCGGATCGCGCTGGAACGAGCGAACATTTCCGCCGAGCAAGTTGATCTGATTATCGTGGCGACCATCACGCCGGATATGCCGTTTCCTTCGACGGCCTGCCTGGTGCAGCAAAAGATTGGAGCCTTTCGCGCGGCGGCCTTCGATATCGAAGCGGCTTGTTCGGGATTCATTTTTGCGCTGGAGATTGGCCAGCAATTCATCATGTCGCGCACGTATAACACCGTGCTCGTCATTGGCGCGGAGAAATTGTCGTCGATCATCAATTGGGAAGATCGCAATACGTGCGTTTTGTTTGGAGATGGAGCGGGCGCAGCAGTTTTGCAAAATCGGCCGAATACGCATGGTCTCCTGACGGCTTGCATGGGATCAGATGGGACACGGGCGGAACTTCTCGCGATGCCGGGAGGCGGGAGCCGGTGCCCGGCGACCGCGGAATCTGTCGCCAACAAAATGCATTTTCTGCGCATGGATGGAAAAGAGACATTCAAGAATGCCGTGAATGCGATGATGACCGCGGCGAAGGAAGCGTTGAAACGGTGTGAGTTGGATATCACGCAGATCAAGTGCATCATCCCGCATCAGGCGAACCGACGCATTATTGATGCGGTGGCGGAGCGACTCGATGCGAAACCCGAGCAGGTATTTGTAAATCTGCACAAATACGGCAACACATCGGCGGCGAGCGTGGCCATTGCGCTGGATGAAGCGGTGCAGAGTGGACGCATTCAACGGGGCGACTTGATTTTGTTGGTGGTATTTGGCGCCGGTCTGACATGGGGCGCGGCCGTCATTGAATGGTAATTTCGGCGAGGAAGACGGCTGCTTAAAGTTGGCGGATTTGGTTGGAGGGGAAATGGAGCCGGATGGTCTGGCCAACTTGGAGTTGTTGGCGGGTGGAAATTTTTAGCAGTTCATTGCCGCATTGGGCTTTTATTTGTAGGTCCGGGCCGGTGAAGGTGACTTCGGTGACCTGCGCGGGGATCCCGTCGGATTCGATGATTTGGATTTGTTCGGGTCGGATAAAAAGGGTGCATGGTTTGGTGACGGCGAGGCCGGGGATGGGGCCGAAGGAGGTCTGTTGGCCGTCGTAGGGGATGAGGTTGCAGGCGCCGAGGAATTCGGCGGTGAAGCGGTTTTGGGGGTTGTCGTAGAGGTCGCGCGGGGGGCCGATTTGTTCGATTTGGCCGTGGTTCATGAGGGCGAGGCGGTCGCTGAGGCTGAGGGCTTCTTCCTGGTCGTGGGTGACGTAAATGAATGTGATAGCGAGGCGGCGTTGGAGGTTTTTGAGGTCGGTTTGGAGTTGTTTGCGGAGTTTTTGGTCAACGGCGGCGAGGGGTTCGTCGAGGAGGAGGATGGCGGGTTCATTGATGAGTGCGCGGGCGAGGGCGACGCGTTGGCGCTGGCCGCCGGAGAGTTCGGAGGGTTTGCGGGCGGCGAGGGGTTCGACTTCGACAAGCTTGAGCATAGCCTGGACGCGGGTGGCGATTTCGGCAGCGGGGCGTTTTTTCATGCGGAGGCCGAAGGCGATGTTGTCGCGGACGGTGAGGTGCGGGAAGAGGGCGTAGGATTGGAAGACGGTGTTGATGGGGCGGAGATTTGCGGGCAAAGCTAGTAACGAGAACTGAGCAGTGGGGACGGAGGAAGAAGAATGCGACTCGCGGAGCTCCTCCCTCCGGAAATTTATTACGCCGGAGTCCGGTTCCTCGAGGCCGGCGAGGACGCGGAGGAGGGTGGTTTTGCCGCAGCCGCTCGGGCCGAGGAGGGAGAAGAATTCGCCAGCGTTGATGTCGAGGTTGATGCCGTCGAGGGCTTTGACGGAGCCGAAGTTTTTTCGGAGGTCGCGGATGGAAACGGCGGCGCTGGGCGGCACGGGTGGTTAAGTAACAGACTGCGGAGAAGGTGGGAAGCGGCAGTTTAGAGTTCACTCCTGGCGCGATCGCCGAAGAGCGGCGCAGAGCGCAGCGCACTCCAGAACGCTAGCGCGTTGTCGCAAGCTCGAAGAAATTTCCACAACTACTCTGGCGCGAGGGTGACGGTGGATTCGCCGCGGGAGAGTTTGGAGTAGGGACAGGTGCGGTGGGCTTCCTGCATGACTTTGTCGGTGGTGGCTTTGTCCGCGCCGGGAATTTTGGCGCGAAGTTCAACGGAGAGTTTATAGCCGCCGTTGTCTTCTTCAATGAGGCTCACGCGGGCGCGGACTTCCGTGTCTTTGGCGGTCACGTTCAGTTTTTTGGCGGCATTGAGGAGGGCGCCGTGGTAGCAGGCGGAGTAGGCGGCGGCGAAAAATTGCTCGGGGTTGGGGCCGCGTTTTTCGATTCCTTTTTCAAGGGGATTGCCGAGTTGGGTGTTGATGTTGTTGTCGGGCGTCTGCACGGAGCCGGAACGTCCGCCCTTAGAAATAGCTTCGCCGGTGAAAAGAGTTTTCATCGCGGTGGTTTAGCAGAGTGGAGCGGGTTGGGAATCAGGGAAGGCCTGAAGCCCCTCACTCCCGCCGTCTCCCGGGAGGAGAGAGAGAAGAAAAATCTATTCGCGGCCGCGGTTTTCTTCGCCGACGGATTTGCAGGCGACTTCGCCCTGAATCGTTCGTTGGTCGAAGAGCGGTTTTACGAAAAGCCAGATGGAATCGGAAACTTCTTCGATGGATTTGGTGGCGTCGATGACGCGGACGCGGTCGCCTTCGGCGCGGCCAAGATTGTCGTAGCCGGCTTCGACGCGTTCGAAGAAGGCGCGTTCGGATTCTTCGAAGCGGTCGCGTTGGGCGTCGGCGCGGGCGCGGCGACGTTGTTCGCTGACTTCGAGGGGGACGCGGAGGAGAAGGGTGAGATCGGGAAGGGTGTTGGCGATGGCGAAGTCGATGATTTGGCGGACGGGCTTTAGATCGAGGCCGCGGCCGTAGCCCTGGTAAACGATGGTGGAGTCGTAAAAGCGGTCGCACAGGACGACTTTGCCGGCGTCAAGGGCGGGGCGGATGACTTCGCGGACGAGTTGCGCGCGCGCGGCGTTCATGAGGAGAAGCTCGGTCTCGGGAAGCATGCCGCGATTGGCTTCGCTATGCTTGAGCAGATGGCGAATTTCTTCGCTGATGGCGGTGCCGCCGGGTTCACGAAGTTGGAGGACCTCGTGGCCGAGCCCGCTCAGGCGTTCGGCGAGGCGTTTGATTTGCGTGGATTTGCCGCTGCCTTCGGTGCCTTCGAACGTGATGAACATCCCTGCGTTCCCTCGCTGCGAGTTTTACTAATGGGCTCCCGGCTGAGCGGTGGGCGTCGGAAGGGGAAGAGGAAGGCTCGCCGTGGCGGCGGAGGCAGTCGCTCCTTTCGGGGGGCGATTCGGGAAATCTTTGGAGAGATATTCGACGAGAGAATTGATCTGCGGATCCGTGAGCGGACCTTGGTGTTCCATGGCGAAGGCCGGCATCATGGTGCCAACTTTGCCAAAACGCACCCAGGCTTCCCAATACGCAGGCGAGGGCTTGCTTTTGAGAGCGTGCAGATCAGGAACAGAAGTAGCGCGATGATCGGATTCGTGGCAGATGGCGCAGGCGTCCACGAAAAGTTTTTCCCCGCGGGCTTCGGGCGAGGGTTTATGACAGGTGGCGCATTCGCCCTGGAAAACCGTTTGGCGATTGCTGATGGCCATCAGCGCGTTGCGTGTGCGCGCGTCCGGACCACCGCTCACTCCGGCAATGCCCGGATCAGGCATCTTTACTTTAAGGAAAAGGACCTTG
>JADMIO011478717.1_pt1 | contig 17184 bp, 15 predicted proteins | sample 8958161 | NCBI WGS metagenome assembly JADMIO01 (sample SAMN16585339, study PRJNA669376) | soil metagenome | isolation source: Crop rotation soil | place: USA: Cullars Rotation, Alabama | collected 2011
TTTCGCCAATCCCTGGAGAAACCGCCGGTTCCTACGCTTTCGCTTGGAAATTCTGCACTTTAGGCTCGATCAGCAGGTCTTCCAGACGAATGGGAAAGCGGCGAACGCGCACCCCCGTGGCGTGCCAGACGGCGTTGGCGATCGCCCCCACCGCGCCGGTGACGCCGATCTCGCCGACACCCTTCACGCCCAGCGGATTGACCAGAGAATCCTCCTCCGGGACCAGGATCGCTTCCAGCGACGGCGCGTCGGCGTTGACCGGCACCTGGTACTCGGTCAGGTCGGCGTTCATGATCCGGCCGGTCCGGCGGTCAGCGATCGCCTCTTCCAAGAGGGCGAAGGAAATCCCCCAGATCATGCCGCCCAGGTACTGGCTGCGCACCAGCTTGGGATTGATAATCCGGCCGGCCGCAAAGGCGCCGACCAGGCGGGTGACCCGGATCTGGCCAAGATCGGGGTCGATCTTCACCTCGGCGAACACCGCCCCGTGCGAGTACATCGCATAGGCGGCCGCGGCGCCCTCATCGCGGGTCATCTTGCCGTTGCCGACCACGTCCGCGCCACCGGCGCGGGCGATGATCTCGGCGTAGCTCTCGCTGCGGCTCTCATCATCACGGCGATGCAGCCGGCCGCTTCGCGCCTCCAGCCCGATGTTGCCGGCTCCGAACAGCGCCGATGCGGGGTCATTGATGGCCAGTTCGCCCAGTCTGGCGATGGCGTCCTCGCCGGCGTTGTGCAAAGCCATGCCGGCGCTGGCCGTGTGACCGGAGCCGCCGGCGATGCCGCCGTCAGGAAGGCTCGAAACGCCCGAACGCAGCTCGACCTTGTCGGGGTCGAGACCCAGGGCCTCGGCGGCGATCTGGGCCAGCACCGTCCAGGCCCCCTGCCCCATGTCGACGCCCGCGGTTTCCACCAGGGCCGTGCCGTCGGCGCGCAGGGTCGCCCTGGCCTGGGCCGGGAAGTGCGGACACGGAAATACCGCCGTCCCCATGCCCCAGCCGACCAGCATGCCGTCCTTGTCGCGCATCATTCCGGGCGCCAGCGGCCGTCCGGCCCAACCAAACGCCTTGGCGCCCTCGGCGTAGCATTCGCGCAGCGCCTTGGAGGAGAACGGCTTGCCGTTGGCCGGGTCGGTCTCGGCATAGTTGGCCAGCCGGAAAGCCAGCGGATCCATGCCGCAGGCCACCGCCGCCTCGTCCATGGCCACTTCCAGGGCCGCCGAGCCCGAGGCCTCGCCGGGCGCGCGCATCGGCCCGGGCGTGCCGATATCGAGCCGCAGCCCTTCGTGTTCGGCCAGGATCGCGGGGCTCGCGTACAGCGGCAGCGAGGCGTTCGCCGCCGGCTCCAGGAACTGGTCGAAACTCGAGGTCGCCGACGTCGCCTTGTGGTGCAACGCCGTCAGGCGCCCCTCCCCATCCAGCCCCAGGCGCAGGGTCTGCCAGGTCTGGCCGCGATGGCCGACCGGGCCGTACATCTGGGCCCGTGTCAGCACCAGCTTGACCGGCCGCTGCATCATCCTGGCCGCCAGGATGCCCAGAATCTGCGGCCCGTTGAGGATGGCCTTGGAGCCGAAGCCGCCGCCCAGGAAGGGTGATCGGATCAGCACGTTCTCGGCCGGGATGCCGAAAAAGGCGCCATAGGCCATGCAGCTCATCACCAGGGCCTGGTTGGGCATGTCGAGGGTCAGGCGATCGCCGTCCCACTGGGCGACGACGGCATGGGGCTCCATGGCGTTGTGGTACTGCGAGGGCGTCTCGTAGTGCGCCTCGACGATCTGGCTTGCGGCGGCGAAGCCGGCCTCAAGGTCGCCGTGGCCGGAGCTTGGCGGGGCGCCGACGCCGACGGAGTCGGGCGCAAAGCGCTCACCGTCCTGCAGCCCTGTGCGGGCCGCCTCGACCTCGTACTGCGGATTGAGCAGGGCCGCGCCTTCCGTGGCGGCCTCCAGCGTCTCGGCGATCACCACCGCGATCGGCTGGTTGACGTAGCGCACCTTGTCGTTTTGCAGCGCCTCGATGCGAAACCCGAACGGGCCCATCTTCACGTCCGGGTCGAACGCCAGCGGCGGTCGGTTTGCGGTGGTCATCACCTCGACCACGCCGGGGTGAGCCCTCGCCGCCGCCACGTCCAGGGACGTGACCCGGCCGCGGGCGATGCTGCTGACGGCGGTCACGGCATAGAGCATGCCCTCGGGATGGTTGTCGGCGGCGTAGGTCGCCTTGCCGGTCGCCTTGAGTACGCCGTCGCGGCGAGACAGCGGCTGGCCGGCGTTGGAGCCATGGCGGCGATGCGGGGTGATGGCCTCAGGCGGCATGCTCGCCTCCCTTTGTGGTGGAGAACACTGAACCCGGCAGCGCGGGCATCGCCTGCGGCGTCCCGGCCAGGGCCTGTTCGAGGGCGCGCACGAGGATCCGGCGCGCCAGCTCGATCTTGAATCCGTTTTCGCCCGACGGCCTCGCCGCCGCCAGCGTAAGGTCGGCCGCCTTGGCGAAGGTTTGCGCCGTCGGAGGGCCGCCTTCTAGCAGGGCCTCCGCCTCTCGCGCCCGCCAGGGCTTGGCCGCGACGCCGCCGAGCGCCAGCCGCGCCTTGCGGATGACCCCGCCCTCGATCTCCAGCCCGGCCGTGGCCGAGACCACCGCGAAGGCGAAGGAGGTGCGATCGCGCAGCTTCAGATAGCGGGCGTTGGCCCTCACGCCCGCGGCTTCAGCCGGAAGCCGCACGGCGACGATGAGTTCGCCCGGCGCCAAGGCGCTCTCTTGCTCAGGATGATCGCCCGGCAGCAGATGAAATGACTCCAGGGGGATTTCGCGGGCGCCTTGCGGGCCTTCAATCTCGACCACCGCGTCCATCGCCACCAGCGGCACGCAGAAGTCCGAGGGATGGACGGCGATACAGCGCTCGCTCCAACCCAGCACCGCATGCAGCCGGTTCTCGCCGCCCAGGGCGTCACACCCGGAACCCGGAACGCGCCGATTGCAGGCGCTGGCGGTGTCCTGGAAATAGGCGCAGCGCGTGCGCTGCATGAGGTTGCCGCCGACGGTGGCGGCGTTGCGCAACTGCGCCGAGGCGCCCGCCAGCAGGGCTTCCGCCACGGCTGGAAAGGCTGCGGCGAAGCGGTCGTCGTAGGCCAGGTCGGCATTGCGCACCAAGGCGCCGATCCGCACGCCGCCGCCAGCCTGCCACTCGATAGTGTCCAGCCCCGGCAGCCGGCTGATGTCGATGATCGTACCGGGATGGGCGACGCCGATTTTCATCAGATCCAGCAGGTTGGTGCCGGCGGCCAGATAGGCCGATCCCGGCCTGGCCGCAGCAGCCACCGCCTCGGCGATGCTGGCAGGGCGAACGTAGTCGAAGCGGTTCATGCCGCGTCCTCCCGGCTGCGTTCCGCAAGGGTCTTGGTCGCGTCGAGCACCGCGGCAGTGATGCCGTCATAGGCGCCGCAACGGCAGATGTTGCCGCTCATCAGCTCGCGCACCCGCTCGGGATCTTCGCCCGCCCGGCCCTCTTCGATCAGGCCGATGGCGCTCATGATCTGGCCCGGCGTGCAGAAGCCGCACTGCATCCCATCGCACTCGATGAAGGCGGCCTGGACCGGGTGCAGGCTCTCGCCGCTCGCCACCCCCTCGATCGTAGTCACCGTCGCCCCATCCAGGCTCGCGGCCAGGGTCAGGCAGGAATTGATGCGCCGCCCGTCGATCAGCACGGTGCAGGCCCCGCACTGGCCCCGGTCGCAGCCTTTCTTGGCCCCGGTCAGGGCCAGGCGCTCGCGCAGGAGGTCGAGCAGCGTGATGCGGGGATCGTCCAGCGCGATCGTCTGCGGACGGCCGTTGAGTGTAAGCTTGATGGAGAGCGACATGTGACTCCGCTCGAAGGGTTGCGATGATGGCAGGATGTTGCTGGCGGGCGTCGGCGCCCACAGCGGGATGAACTGGTGTACGGTCGGACGTCGTTGATCGGCAGGGTGCGGCATTCGCGCGGTGCTGATCGATAATCCTTTATACGGAGCCATCCTCCGTTTAACAAGAGGAAATGGACGCTGGCTGACGAATGACGACCCTGACCGCCAAGCCCAAGCGCAAGCCGCGCGCGGACTCGCTCCGCAACCGCGACCTCCTGATCGAGGCCGCGACGGAGGTGTTCAGTTCCGGCGCCCGGCAGGCCAGTCTGGACGCGGTGGCCCGTCAGGCGGGCGTTGGCATCGGCACCCTGTACCGCCACTTCCCGACACGCGAGGCTCTGTTCGAAGCCGTTTACCGGCATGAAGTCGATCACCTCAGCGAGTACGCTGATCGGTTGGCGCGAGAGCCTGAGCCCGTCGAGGCGCTGCGCAAATGGCTGCACGCCAACGTCCGACTGGTGGCGACCAAGAAGGGCATGACCGAGGCGCTCCACCTTGTCGTGCACGGCTCGAGTGACCTGAAGGCCTATTCGTTCGAGCGCCTGACCAAGGCTCTGGCCCAGTTGCTTGAACGCGGCGTCGCGGCCGGCGAACTGCGCGCCGATGTCGAAGCCGAAGACCTCCTGCGAACCCTGGTCGGCATCTATTACGCTGAGAGCTCGTCGGACTGGCAGCCCAAGGCCCTGCGCCTGGTCGACGTCTTCGTGGACGGGCTGCGCAAACGCTAGATGGGCGCGATGATCTCGCAGCGCACGCCGGCCTCGGCGTAAATCACCCGCGCAGAGCCCCCCAGTTCGTGACCGACGCCCTGCTCCAGCAGTCGGCTGCCAAAGCCGCGGCGCGTCGGTGGCGTGACCAACGGGCCGCCCTGCTCGAGCCAGGTCAGCTGCAGATGGGTCCCATCGGACTGCCAGCGCACCTCCACGCTCCCATCAGGCACGGACAGGGCGCCGTGCTTCGAGGCGTTGGTGGCAAGTTCGTGCAGCGCCAGCGAAAGCGTGAGAGCGTGGCGGGGCGCGATGTCCAGCAAGGGCCCGTCGATATCCAGCCGCGCCAGGCCGAATGGCTCCAGCGCCCGCCGAACCACCTCGCCCATGTCGGCGCCGGACCAATGGCGGTCGGTCAGCAGGTCGTGGGCTCGCGCCAGCGACACGATGCGGTCATCCAGAGCCACGCGGGCCGATTTCACGTCGGTCGCCGCCCGCAAGGTCTGGGCTCCGATGGATTGCACAGTCGCCAGAGAGTTTTTGACTCTGTGGTTCAGCTCGTTGGTCAGCAGTCGCTGCAGTTCGGCCGCCTTCTTCTCGTCGGTCAGGTCGCGACTGGCCCCGGCGATGGCGACCGCCTTGCGCTCGGCGCCGGCGCCTTCGAATTCCACCAGGCCCCAAGCGCTCAGCCAGCGCCAGGAACCATCCAGTTGCTTCACGCGGTACTCGACCGCGTAACGACCCGCGCCAGCGGGCGCCAGAGCCTCGCCGACTCGCTCCCACATCATCGCCATGTCGTCGGGGTGAAACTTCGCGTGCACGCCCGCCTCGTCGTGCAGGAAGCGTGCTTCGGTCAATCCGTACAGGCGCTGGGCGTTATCGTCGTAGATGCAGATATTGTCAGCCAGGGTGTAGCGCCAGGTCCCCATCTGCGAGGCGACCATCGCCATGTCGAAGGTCCGCTGCTGACGCGCCATGGTCTCGCGCATCTCATGCTCGCGGGTCACATCCTGGAAGCAATTGATGGCCCCGATGACCTCACCCTTCGAATCGCGCAGCGGCGCGATGGTCACCCTGGCCACCCAACGCCGGCCGTCGGGGTTGTGCACCACCGCCTCGGCGCCTTCGAAGCTCTCGCCCTGCAGCACTGCGCGGGCCATCGGCGTCTGTTCTGGCGGGATGAAATCGCCCTCGAGGCTCTCGACGCGGAATGAGCCGCAGAACCGTTGCGCCGGGTCCATCAGGCGCGGCGCCCGCCCCCAAAGCTCGACCGCCTTGCGATTGACGCGAAGGATCTGACCGTCCTCGTCGCAGGCGTAAATCCCCACGGGCAAGGCGTCCAGCACCGCCTGATCCAGGTGCAGCAGCGATTCCAGAACCGGAACCTGCGGAGCGACCAGCTTCAAAACGTCGGTCAGCGAACCCTCCTCGCCTGTCTCATCAGACGGGTGAACCGAACGCTAGCAAAGCTGTTCGGGTCGGTCCAACTTAGCTGTACCGAATGGTCGCGTCTGTCTGTCCGGTGGGCGACTTGCCGCGCCCCGCGACGCCTAAGCGGGCTTTTTGCCCATGGCTCCGGTCGGCCGTTTCGGCTAACTGCGGCGCCTTCATGAAGCTCAGCCTTGCTCCTTGGATTCGCGCGACTGCGCCGTTCACGCTCGCCGAAGCCCTGCGCTCAGGCGCCGGTGCGCTGTTGGCGATCCTGGCCACGGGCCTGGCGGCGCGCTGGGCCAGCCATGGCGCGTTGGGAGCCTTGCCGCTCCTGGCCGCCCCCATCGGCGCGTCGGCCGTGCTGCTCTTCGCTGTGCCGGCCAGCCCCATGGCCCAGCCCCGCGCGGTCATCGGCGGCAACGTCATCTCGGCGCTGATCGGCGTCAGTTGCGCCCTCATCGCCCCGCCGCTCCTGGCGCCCGCCCTGGCCGTAAGCGCCGCCATCGTCGTCATGGCCCTGCTGCGCTCCCTGCACCCTCCCGGCGGCGCCATCGCCCTTATGGCGGTGATCGGCGGGCCGGCGGTCACCAGCCTGGGCTACGGCTTCGCCCTGCAGCCGGTGGCGCTCTGCTCGCTTCTGGTGGTGATCGCGGCCGTGCCGCTCAACCGCCTCCTCGGCCACACCTATCCCCACCGCGTGGCCAGCATGATCAGTGCGGACGATGCCGCCCAAGCCTTGCCGGCCGGTTATTCATCGGCCGATCTTGATCAGGCCCTGGCCCAATACGGCGATCTGCTGGACGTCAGCCGCGACGACCTCGATGCGCTGTTCCGCCAGGTCGAGCGCCAGGCGCACCAGCGGCTGCATGCCCAGATCCTCTGCGCCGACATCATGTCGCGCGACGTCGTCCGCGTGGACCTCGACCAAAGCGCCGAGAGCGCCTTGCACTTCCTCCAACGTCACGATCGCCACACCGCGCCTGTGGTCGACGCGCGCGGCCGGGTGGTCGGCATGGTGCGGCGGACAGAGTTGAGCAGCGGCCGCAAGCTTGGCGTCGCCATGGTGCTCGATCCCTTCGTCCACAAAGTGAAGCCCGCGACGCCGATCCAGGCCCTGCTGCCGCTACTCTCCAGCGGCGCCGTCCACGAAGCCATGGTGGTGGCCGACGACGAGACCTTGCTCGGCGTCATCACGCAGACCGACCTCCTGGCCGTCCTCTACCGGGCCCACATCGTCGAGACGCTCGCCGCCGCCCCCGCCGCCGCCTGACGCCCGTGCAGCCCGCGTGCAGGATCAATCCCATCTCGGCGCCCCCTTGAAGCGCTGTCTTGACTGATCTGCCACCATCGCCGAGCCAATGACGCCATGTCCTGGCTCGACATCCTGACGCTCGCAACGACAATCATCTGGCTTCTCGCCGGGGGCCAATCGCGGCGCGTCAAATGGCTCGGCCTTCCGGTCCTCACCCTCCTTTTCGCCATCCAGGTCGCGGTGGAAGGCTTCCTCTGGCAGATGCTGCCGGCCTATGCGCTGGTCCCCCTCGCGCTGCTGCCAGAACTCAAGCGGCGCTGGATGGCGATCACCCTGCGGCTGATGGCGGCCGGCCTGGTCATTGCGCCGTGGATGGCGTTTCCGCCGGTTCTCACCCTGCCAAGGCCCACAGGACCCAACCTCGTCGGGACCCAGGTGTTCCGCTGGGTGGACGCGGGGCGAGCCGAGACCGCCACCTCCGATTTGGACGACCGCCGCAATGTCATCGTCCAGGCCTGGTACCCCGCGACCAAGGGGTCCAAAGGCAGGCGCGCGCCCTATATCGACGGCCTAGGCCGGTTGCCCCCGAACGTCAGCGTGCTCCCCAGCTTCATCATGCGCCACTACGACCGTGTCGACACCCATGCGGTCGCCGGCGCCGCTGTCTCGGATGCCCGGGTCTGGCCGGTGGTGATCTTCTCGCCCGGCTATGGGGCGCCGCGGGCGGCCTACAGCGGCCTCCTCGCCGAACTGGCCAGCCGCGGTTACGTGGTGCTGGCGCTCGACCATCCCTATGAGTCCGCCGTCACCCAGCTCGCCGATGGCAGGATCGTCGCGAACATCGCGCCCCACGGCGACCTCGGCGCCTACATGACGCATCAGCAAGAGGTCCGCGCCGACGACATCGCCTTCGTCGTCGACCAGCTTGACCACGGCGCCTTCGGCAAGGCCCTGCCCTGCCATCTGGACCTGACTCGCATCGCCGCCGTCGGCCATTCCTTTGGCGGCGCCAGTGCGGCCCTGGCGCTCAGCCGCGACGAGCGCATCAAGGCCGCCGCCAACATCGACGGCACGCCGTACGGCGACCTGCCCGAGGCGCGCCTCACCCGGCCCTTCCTGCTGATCCAGAGCGACCCTTTGGAGACCAGGCACGGCGAGACCTTCAAGGCCGGCAACGCCGCGCTGCTGGCCGGCGATACCGCCGCCAGCCGCCGCGTGACCCTGATCCACGCCAACCACTACAGCTTCACCGACGCCCCGCTGATGCTGGCTCCGCCGGCTCGCTGGGCGGTCAGCCTGATCGCCGGCGGCTCGCGCGGCGCGCCCGACACGCAACGGACGGCGGTCGATGCGCTGGACAGGTTCCTCAAGGAAAAGGCGCGGTTCTAGTTCGAGCGCCGCGCTCGGAGGGCAACAAAAAACCCTCCGTCCTGGGGACGGAGGGCTCTTGTCGAAAACCGTTTTGGCTTAGGCCGCGACGGCGGCCAGCTGACGCCGGCGGCGCATCATGCCGCCCATGAGGCCGAAGCCCATGATCATGGACACCCAAGTCGCCGGTTCAGGCACGCCGGTGTTGAAGCTGATCGAATACAGCTTGAAGCCGTCATTCGAGCTGCTCCCGTTGGCGCCGATCAGCCAGGTATCGGAGTAGTTGACGCCTCCGATGTCTCGCGAACCGCTGTTGCTTCCCGACAGATCGATGGTGCTGAACTGGCTGAGATAGTTGACCGCGCTGGCGCCGCCGACGGGGGCGAAGGCGCCGCCCTTGTAGTACGCCGTGGCGTCACCGTCGGCCGGGCCGCCGGAGTCGACGTCATAGACGTTGAAGTAGGCGCTGGTCAGGTCGACCGCGGTGTTGAACTTCAGCAGGATGAAGTCGATACGGCCGTCGTTGTTGTTGTCGACGGTGTGTTGGTTGCCGCTGGAGCCTTCAGCCGCGCCGCCGTTGCCGTTGCCGACGCTGAGGCCGTTGGTGTCGACGTGCGGGCTGCTGACACCCAGGCCGGCGCCGGAATAGGCCCCCAGGTAGGAGGCCAGCAGTTGGCTCGGGTTGTAGCTGTTGTCGTAGGTCCAGGCCTGGGCCGTCAGCGTCACGGCGCCCGACGTATAGGTGCGGGTGTTGCCGACGTTGAGGCCTTCGATGGTCGACGCGCCGTTCACGTTCGTGCCGCCGCCGTCCAGGTTGATGGTCGCCGCGCTGGCGGATCCGGCGCAAACAAGAGCTGCGGCCACTACGAGACCGCCCAGTTGAACTTTCATTATCCTAACGCCCCTCAAAGAGTTGCCCTCTGCCGGAGGCGGAGGATTGATTAAGGAACGTTTAACGCTTGGCTTAAGCTTCGATATCCCCCGTTTTGGGGAACACGATTGAAATTGCAGATTTTTTTATTTCGCTTTTGGCGCTTGGAGCGATCAACCACTAAGCGAATATCTGGCGTTACTTAAGCAACGCGTCGCCGCCAAAACGATACGGCGCGCGCGTGCGGCCGACAAACGCGTTCGCTTGACAGGCGAGCGAACGGGCGGGACTGCCCTCAATCAGCGCAGCCCCGACGCGCCATCTCTAGAGCGGAATGTTGTCGTGCTTCTTCCAGGGGTTGGAGAGCTGCTTGCCCTTCAGGCTGGTCAGGGCCCGGATCAGGCGACGGCGGGTGCCATGGGGCATGATCACGTCGTCGATGTAGCCCCGCTGGGCCGCCACGAACGGGTTGGCGAAGCGCGCCTTGTATTCGGCCTCGCGGGCGGCAAGCTTTTCCGGATCGCCCGCCGCCTCGGCGCGGAAGATGATCTCCACGGCGCCCTTGGCCCCCATGACCGCGATTTCGGCGGTGGGCCAGGCGTAGTTGACGTCGCCCCGAAGGTGCTTGGAGCTCATCACGTCATAAGCCCCGCCATAGGCCTTGCGGGTGATGACCGTAACCTTCGGCACGGTCGCTTCGGCGTAGGCGAACAGCAACTTGGCGCCGTGCTTGATCAGCCCGCCCAGCTCCTGCTTGGTCCCGGGCATGAAGCCGGGCACGTCGACAAAGGTGATCAGCGGGATGTTGAAGGCGTCGCAGAAGCGCACGAACCGCGCCGCCTTGCGGCTGGAGTCGATGTCCAGAACCCCGGCCAGGACCTGCGGCTGGTTGGCCACCACGCCAACGGTCTGACCGTCGAGGCGGGCGAACCCGGTGATGATGTTCTTGGCGAAGTCCTTTGAAATCTCGAAGAAGTCGGCCTCGTCCACGACTTTGAGGATCAGCTCCTTCATGTCGTAGGGCTTGTTCGGATTGGCAGGCACCAGGCTGTCCAGCGAGGGCTCGTCGCGCTCGGGATCGTCGAAGCTCTCGCGGATCGGGGCCTTCTCGCGATTGGACGAGGGGAGGAAATCCACCATCCGGCGGATCTGGGTCATGGCTTCGAGGTCGTTCTCGAAGGCGCCGTCGGCCACGCCCGACTTCTGGGCGTGGATGCGGGCGCCGCCCAGCTCCTCGTGGGTGACGTCCTCGTTGGTGACGGTCTTCACCACCTCGGGACCGGTCACGTACATGTAGGAGGTGTCCTTCACCATGAAGATGAAGTCGGTCATCGCTGGCGAATAGACATCGCCGCCGGCGCAGGGGCCCATGATCACGCTGATCTGCGGGATGACGCCGGACGACAGCACGTTCTCGAGGAAGATGTCAGCATAGCCGGCCAGGCTGTCGACGCCTTCCTGGATGCGCGCGCCGCCCGCATCGAACAGGCCGATCAGCGGCGCGCCGTTGCGGGCCGCCAGCTTCTGCACCTTCACGATCTTCTGGGCATGGGTCATCGACAGCGAGCCGCCGAACACGGTGAAGTCCTTTGAGAAGACATAGACCACGCGGCCGTTGATCAGGCCCCAGCCGGTGACCACGCCGTCGCCCGGCACCTTCTGCTTTTCCATGCCGAAGTCGTTGCAGCGGTGCTCGACGAACATGTCGAACTCTTCGAATGAGCCTTCGTCGAGCAGCAGGTCGATGCGCTCGCGGGCCGACAGCTTGCCCTTGGCGTGCTGGTTGGCGATGCGCTTCTCACCGCCGCCGGCGCGAGCCTGCTCGCGACGACGTTCAAGCTCTTCGAGAATGTGCTGCACCCTATTCCCCCTGCACGCGGAATCTAATGGTTCGCGTTACTGCTGCGACGCCCGCATGACAAGGCGAAGCGTCAGCGCAGGGCGGCGAACCATTGCTCCAGGGCGATGGCCTCGACGCGCATTTTCGCCGTGCGTTCGGCCGCTTCGGCGTCCTCGCCCCACTGTTCGATCTGGAACGCCTCGTCCAGGCGAGAGAGCTCGAACGCCTCCTCGCCGCTCAGCCGCCCGCGCAACAGGGCCAGGGCCAGGATCGTCGAGCTGAACAGCGCCCCGCCCCAGGCCAGGCCCGCCAGGGCGAAATCATCCAGCCCGTTGGCCAGGTCCTCGACCGCCTTCAGCGTCGCCGGCGGCTGGGCCTGATAGGTGATCCCCTCGGCGCGCAGGAACAGCAGGCCAAGCTCGTCCTCGGCCCAGTCGAGCACCGGCGCCCACTGGGCGTGCTGGCGCGCGACCAGGGCCTTGGGTTCCTGGGCGAAGTAGCAGAGCAGGTCAGAGCCCGCGAACCGCGCCAGTTCCGCCGCTGTCTCGGCCCTGGCCTGGGAGACCCGGTCCAGGGCGGTGAAGGCGTGGCGCGAGGCCGGCATGGCGGCGAACTCGATCCACTCGCCCTGCGCGCCCCACTCGGCTGCGACGACCTCGCCCGCGGCCTTGGTCGGCAGCAAGAGCAGCGCCCCGGCCGGCGTCTTGGCCCGGCGACCGTCGAGGGCGATCGCGAACCCGCCCGCATGGGGCTGGGCCTCGGCGGCCTTGTAGAAGCGCTTGATCCGCTGGAGGGCGTCGTTTTTCTGCATCGTCATCAAAATTCGCTAGAGGCCGCGACGGAACGCGTCGGTCGGCGCGTGTGATATAGTCAGGATACGGGCGCGAGGCGACGAGAAGAACGCGCGTGCTCGGTCGAAGGGAGCAAAAGCTTTGGCCCTACCCGACAAGGACATGATGGCGGCGATCGCCGCCACCCGGTTTGGCCTCGGCGCGCGGCCGGGCGAGCTTGACGCCGCCCGCTCCGACCCCAAGGGCTTCCTGAAAGCCCAGATCCGCAAGGAAGGCGCCGATCAGCCCGAACAGAAGTTGCCGACCGGCTACGAGCGGCTGACCGAATTCCGCCAGTACCAGGCCGTCAAACAACTGGAAAAGCAGCGCGGCGGCCCGCCCCCGCCCTCGCAAGACCCGAAGATGGCCCAGCAGCAGATCGCCGAGGTGGTCCGCAAGGACGCCATCGGCGTCGGCGAGGAGTTCCTCGCCCGGGCCAGCCTGGCCATGGCGACCGAGGCCGCCTTCCGCGAGCGCTGGACCGCCTTCTGGGCCGACCACTTCACCGTCTCGGCGGTCAAGCAGATCTCCGCTAACCAGGCCGGCCCCTTTGAGCGCGAAGCCATCCGTCCCAACGTCTTCGGCAGCTTCGAAACGATGCTGGCCGCCTCCTCCTGCCACCCGGGGATGCTGCTCTATCTCGACCAGGCCCAGTCGGTCGGCCCCAACAGCCCCCTGGTCCAGCGCGCCAACCTGCGCCCCGCCGCCTTCAACAATCAGCGCCCGCAGCAGGGGCTCAACGAGAACCTCGCCCGAGAGATCATGGAGTTGCATTCCGTCGGCCTCGGCGCCGGCTACACCCAGGCCGACGTCACCGAGTTTGCCCGGGCGATGACCGGCCTGTCGGTCGGCGGTCCTCGCGATGGCGACCGCGAGAACAAGCCGGTGTTCCGCGAGATCGCCCACGAGCCGGGCGCGCGCACGATCATGGGCGTCCGCTATCCCGACCAGGGCGCGATGCAGTCGGTGGCGGTCATGCGCAACCTCGCCACTCACCCGGCCACCGCCCACCATATCGCCACCAAGCTCGCCGCCCACTTCGTCGCCGACGACCCGCCCGACACCCTGGTCAAGCGCCTGGAGCAGGCCTTCAGCAGCAGCCGCGGCAACCTTGGCTATGTCGCCACCGTGCTGATCGACAGCCCCGAGGCCTGGGCCCCGCAGCCCACCAAGTTCAAAACCCCCTACGACTTCATGGTCTCCAGCTGGCGCGCTGTCGGGGTTCAGCCGCGCATGCCGCAGCAGTTCATCCAGGCGCTGAACCAGATGGGCCAAAAGCCCTTTTCCGCCCCCTCCCCCAAGGGCTGGCCGGACGACACCGCCACCTGGGCGGCCCCCGATGCCATCGTCAAGCGCATGGCCTGGGCCCAGCAGTTCGCCAACCAGAACAGCCAGGGCCCCGAGCCTATGCAGATCGCCCAGAGCGCCCTGGGCGCCCGTCTGACCCCGCCCGCCGCCGCGGCCATCGCCTCGGCCGAGAGCCGGCCTGAGGCCCTCGCCGTCCTACTGATGTCGCCGGAGTTCCAACGCCGATGAGCACGCTCCTCACACCCCAAGCGCTTACTCGGCGCACCGCGCTCGCCGCCGGCGCCTCCATCGTCTTCGCCGCCCACGCCAGCTACGCCGCCACCGACCGCGCCATCGCCCGGAAGAAGCTGGTGGTGATCATCTGCCGCGGCGGCATGGACGGGCTCTCCGTCTCGCCGCCCATCGGGGATGGCAACTACGACAACCTGCGCCGCGACATCGCCATCGCCCCGAACGAGGCCCTCAGGCTCGACGGCGACTTCGGCCTTCACCCCAAGCTCGCCGCCATCTACGCCCTGGCCCAGAAGGGCGAGGCGCGGATTGCGCCCGCCATCGCCTCCCCCGACCGCGCCCGCTCGCATTTCGAGGCCCAGGACGTGCTCGAGAGCGGCGGCAGCGTCGTGTACGGCACTGCCTCCGGCTGGCTGAACCGCACCCTGGGCGTCCTGCCCGCCAGGTCGATCAAGGCCCTGTCCGTCGGCCCGCAGGCGCCGCTGATCCTGCGCGGTCCCAAGGAGGCCGCCTCCTGGTCGCCCGGCGGCGCCCAGCGCGGCGACCGCCTGCCGATGATTCTCACCGACCTCTACGCCAAGGACCCGGTGCTCTCGAAGGCCCTGGCCAGCGGCCTGGAGACCGAAGCCATGGCCAAGACTGCCGCCTCCAGCATGTCCGGCCAAGCCGTGGCCATGCGCGCCGCGCCGCAAGGTCCCGGGGCCCAGGTCCAGGCTCGCCAGACCGGCGTCACCGTCGCCAACTTCATGAACCAGCCCGGCGGCCCCCAGATCGTCGCCCTCTCGCTCGACGGCTTCGACACCCACGCCAATCAGGGCGGCGCCGAGGGCCTGCTGGCCGGACGCCTGGCCTACACCGACGCCGTCGTCGACGGCCTGGCCGGCGGCCTTGGCCCGGAATGGGCCAACACCGTCGTCATCATCGCCACGGAGTTTGGCCGCACCGCCCGCATCAACGGCACCCGCGGCACCGACCACGGCACCGCCTCCACCGCCCTCATCCTCGGCGGCGGCCTGAAGAAAGCCGGCATCGTCGGCGATTGGCCCACGCTCAAGGAAGCCAAGCTGTTCGAAAACCGCGACACCGCCCCCACACTCGACATGCGCGGGTTGTTCAAAGGCGTGCTGGCTGAACACCTGGGCGTCGAACGCCGGGCCCTCGACACCACCGTCTTCCCCGACAGCGCCCAGATCGCCCCGGTGACGGGACTGGTCTGACGCCGAATCAGGAGCGCGATCGCTTCCGGCGCTGCCCGAAGGGCTCCGGATCCGCCTCGTCCTGGCTGAATCCGAAACGTTCGAAGCCCGCCTTCATCTCTGGGCTGAGCGGCGCCTCGATGATCAGTTGGCCGCGGCTCGGGTGCGGCAGGCTGATGCGCCGATGGTGCAGTTGCAGCTTCAAATCCCCAGAGAGCTGCGCCGAGTTTTCGTCGCCGTACTTGGGGTCGCCCAGGATCGGATGGCCCAGCGCCGTCATGTGCGCCCGCAGCTGGTGCGTCCGCCCTGTATGCGGCCGCAGCGCCATCCAGCTCGCCCGGTGCGCGGCGCGGGACAGCGTCACATACTCGGTCTCGGCCGGATCGCCGCGCGGGTCCTTGGGGTCGGCGGGCATGACGATCTCGCGGTCGTTCAGGCCCCGCTTGACCAGGGGCATGTCGATGGTCCCATCGCCCGGCTTCAGCACGCCGGCGACGATCGCCCAGTAGGTCTTCTCGGCCTTGCGCCGCGCGAACGCGCCCGACAGCTTGGCCGCCGCCCCGGGGGTCTTGCCCAGCAGCAGCACCCCGGAGGTGTCGCGGTCCAGCCGGTGCACCAGCCGCGGCCGCTCCAGCCCCTCGCCCCAGGCGCTCAGCAGCCGGTCGATATGCTGGTGGGTCTTGGTCCCGCCCTGCACCGCCAGGCCGGACGGCTTGTTCAGCGCCAGGACCTCGTCGTCCTCATAGAGCACCAAGCCGCGCGCGAAGGCCGCGTCCCGGTCGGTGATCTGCTTCTTCTCTCCGGCCGGCGGCGCGTCCGGCAGCGGCGGCACACGCACCTGCGAGCCGGCCGAGAGCCGCGCGTCGGCCTTGGTGCGTCCGCCGTCCACTCGCACCTGGCCTGAGCGGACCAGCTTCTGGATCTGGATATGGTTCAGGTGCGGCCAGCGCCGCTTGAACCAGCGGTCCAGCCGCACGCCATCCTCGCCGGCGTCCACGTACAGGGTGCGAACCTCGTTCATGCCAGCACCCTGCGCGTCAGCATCAGGCCCAGGAACAGGGCCGCGATCGAAACCACCACCGAGGCGACGACGTACCCGGCCGCCTGGCCGAACGCCCGCCGCTCGACCATCAGCGCCGTCTCCAGGGAAAAGGCCGAAAAGGTCGTGAAGCCGCCCAGCACCCCGACGCCCAGCAACACCCGCCAGCGTTCCTGGTCTGCGTCGCCGCGCAGCGCCAGGCTCGCCGCCAGCACGCCCATCAACAAGCCGCCGATCGCGTTCACCGCGAACGTCCCGTACGGCCAGCCTGGGCCAAACGCGCGCAGGCTCGCCACGCCGGTCAGATACCGGGCCACGGCGCCCGCGCCGCCGCCGGCGAAGACAAGGAGGAGATTGGTCATCGGCCCTTCCTACCTGAGCGACGCTCGGCGCACCATTGGCGGGCGCCGTAAACCCTCATCCTCCCACCAGCCTGCGGCTGGCGGCCCTCCTTCTCCCGCAGGGAGAAGGCGCAGTCGGGTGCCGCCGCGACACGCCCCTCTCTCTGAGGGAGAGGAGGGGCCCATGGCGCAGCCATGGGAGGTGAGGGTTTATGCCGCCCTATCGCGCCGGAGGCGGCCCCATGCGCTCGTGCACCGACTGGGCGACGGAGCGGGCGTCGTAGGCGCGCGGATCGTCCGGGCGCTGGCCCTTGCCCATCTTGATCTCCATGGCGATCGTCCGGTTCGGCGAACCGAGGTCGAAGCCCTTGGAGACGCCGACGCCCAGGCCCGTCGAGGTGTGGCCGCCGTGCCCTCCGCCGTAGTTGACGCCGCCGGCCCCCGCCCCGATCGAGAAGGTCGAGCCGGAATAGGCGTTGGCGTCCTCGGTGCGCTCGACCACCTGGAACCAGTCGTAGCCCGCCTGCAGGGTCAGGTCGCTGGCCCGCAGCAGGGCGAAGTCCTGGATCTGCGCCGAGGGCCCGGCCCCGCGGAAGGTCACCCGATAGCGGTCGGCCTCGATGCGCTGGTCGCTGAAGCCCGAGCTGCTGGATCCTGTAGCCGGCGCATAGGTCGGCGGGCTGGCGCAGGCCGCCAGGGCCAGCGTGCCCAGCGTCAGTGTGCAAAAGGCTGATAGAACAAGGCGGTTCATGGCCAATCCTGATACGCGTCCCTAAGCCAGTAATGGCGCCGCGCGGCCAGTCGTTCCAGTCTTTAGCTCAGCCCAAGCTTGACCAGCAGGTCGGCAAAGTCCGCCGGCGGCGGCGCGGCGATCC
>JADMIO012771107.1_pt1 | contig 17183 bp, 8 predicted proteins | sample 8958161 | NCBI WGS metagenome assembly JADMIO01 (sample SAMN16585339, study PRJNA669376) | soil metagenome | isolation source: Crop rotation soil | place: USA: Cullars Rotation, Alabama | collected 2011
CTTTCCCCCTCCTCCAAACCGCCATCGAAAACGCGCAGACCACTTCCGCCAAGGTCACGCCCTCAACTCCTGATCTTGATCCTGATCTTAATCCCAAAACGCCCCGCCCCGACGAAGCCATTCGTTCCACCGTCGCGCTCCAGGAGAGGAGCAACGCCTCGCAGATTAACGCGAGTCACGCGTCATCCTTCCCGCTCGCTCAGCACTCAGAACTCACAACCGACGACCTCTCCCCCACGCCACAGCCCACAGCGAATCCGCTCAACACCCCCTCCCCGTCCCAATTAACCCAATTAACTCAATTAACTAAATCCTCCCCCCGCTCCCGCGGCTTCTGGCGCCGCCTCGCCACCCTCACCCTCCTCCTCCTCGCCACCGCCGCCTCTCTCGCATCCGACTCACCCCCGCCGCCTTCTCCCGCGCCGCGCCAACAGCCAGACCCCCGGCACCAATACGCCGATGCTGGCTGGCTCCGGCACAGCAACGGGAACCGCCCCAAACTGCGGGAACTGCGCCAACGCCGCACTCAAGGAAGCCGTCAACCCCGTCCCGAACTGCCAGTTCGCCGCCAGCACGCTCAAATCCAGCGAATCCACCTTCCCATCGCCCGTGAAATCGCCCGCCGACCACAGCGCCGCCGACGGCTGCTGCCAGTGCGCAGCCATCGTGGTCAGATCCAGCGAGTCCACCTTGTTGTCCAGCGTCGCATCCCCATTGTGCGCGGTCGCGACAATGAGCGAATTCGAATCCACCGCCGCCCCGCGGAAGCTCGTGTATTTCAGATCCGCATTGTCCGCCAGGACGACGGTCAGCGTCGGCGAGCCGGTAGTGGCGTTAGCGGCAACCGTGGAGGAAGTGATCCCCAGCCCCGTCCACGCCCCCGCCGTCCCATTGTTGTGCCCATAGTTGATCTGGTTTTGCAGCGTGGAAATGACCCCCGCCTTGCTGGCAGCCGTCGGCTTCACGACCATCGCATTGTTCATCAGATCAAGCTGCCCGGTCCAGGCATTCGTCGCCCCTTCCAGCGTCAGCGTCCCGGTGGAGGCCACGGGAATGTTGACGATCGTCGTCCCCCCGATGCGCAGCGAATTCGCGTTGACCGCCGTGGTCCCGTTGAACGTCGTCGCCCCCATGAAGTTCAGCCGGCCCGCTACCTGCGCATTAAAGAAGTCGGCGGCATCCGCAAAAGTCGCATTCCCATTCAGCGAAGACCCGGCATTAAACGTGTTGGTGCCCGTGAAAACCACCGCCGCGGATGGAACCGAAGCATTCGTTGTAAACGACCCGGAATGCGTGCCGAAATTCAAAGTCAGCGTTCCCGCCTGCACATTCACGCTGCCGGAGTTGTTGAAGTTCGTCGCCATGAACAGGTTGGTGGTGCCGTTCTTGATCAGGCTGCCGTTGTTATTGAAAATGCCCCCGTTCCACGCCGAATTGTCAGCCGGCGAGAGCGTGAACGTCCCATTGTTCGTGAACGTATTGGTCGGCGAGAGCTGCACAAACTGCGGGAACGCATCCACAGCGGACCAGGTGCTCGTGCCGGTGGCCGTCAGCGACACCGTGTTCTGCATGGTCAGCGTGAAATTGGCCAGCGCCAGCGCATTGGCGGTGATGGCACCGGACCCTGCGATCGTGGAATCCTGCGAAATATTCAGCGTGGAAAGAATCGAGACGTTGCTCGCGCCCGAAAGCGTCGCGTTGAAGAACGTCAGCGACTGGATCGTCACCGGCACATCGCGCGCCACGTTGCCCGCCGAAATGGTCACATCGTAAGTTACGCCCAGCGGCGTCCCATTGTTCGGATACAACGGATTGCTCGTCCAGCGCGCCACGTCGGACCAGTTGCCGGTGGTGCCATTCCAGATCGCGGAAGCACCGTGCGCGAACGACGGCAGGCACGCAATCACGGCGATCGCGGCGGGAATCGCCGCTCGTCTGAAGTTCAAAAAAGCGGCACCGCGCGCGCAGAAATCTTGAGACGTGTACATTCAAATTCTCCTGCCATCATTCCAGGAGAAAATTGTAGCGCAGAGAGTACTAAATCGCCGTTAAAACATCTAATTTTATATAAAATTTGGGCTGGCGCAGGTCAGCATTTCCTGGGCTTGCGCCTGCGCATGAGCAGAGGCGTCGCGACCCCGAAGAGCGCCAGCGCCGATGGCTCAGGAACGGTCAGCGCCGGGAAGTTGGCAAGCGCTGCAGTGAACGATTGTTGCGCCTCCAGCGCTATGCCGTACTGCCAGTGGGCCGCCAGCACCGTGAGGTCCAGCGAATCCACCTTGCCGTCGAATGTGAAATCACCCCCCGACCATGCCGCGCCGGACTGCTGCTGCCAGTGGGCCGCCAGCACCGTGAGGTCCAGCGAATCCACCTTGCCATCAAACGTCGCATCGCCGTTAGGCGCAACCACCAGCAGCAGCGTGTTGTCATTCATCCCGATGCCGCGGAGTGATGTCAGGTGCAGGTCGGCATTGTCCGCGATCAGGAGCGTATGCGTGGAAGTGCCCCCGGTGAAGTTGCCGGCAAGAATGTGCGACGTGATGCCATGCCCGGTCCAGGAGCCGGGCCCGCCGGCGCCCGAGTCCCTGCCGGAAAGGATCATCGAATTTATCGAAGCGATCTTGGAAGCCTTGTCCGTGTCATCGGTGTATGTCACGGCCAGCATGTTGTTGGACAGGTCAATCTGGCCGGCGTAGCTGCCATCGCCGTTGGTGGCGACAATGAGATTGCCCAGCTTGGAGCTGCCTTTATTGATGGTAGCGGCGGGCTGCTGGCGGAAGACATGCGCCGCATTGACCGTCAGCGAATTGGCGATGATGCCATCGGTGGTGACAAAGACAAAAGCGCCATCGGTGACGACTCCGCTGCCAGTGATACGGCCGGAGAGCCCGACGGTGCCGGCGCCTGTGAATTCGATGACGCCGTTGTTCAGGATGTCGGGCGAGGTGACCGAGCCGGTGGTGCCGCCGTGAATGGTGAGGGTGCCCTTGTTGGCGATGCTGGCGGAGTTGTTAATGACGACGGGAATGTCGGAAGTGTCGAAGAAGATGGTGAGGCGCTGGTTTGCCAGCAGGTTAAGGCCGTTCTGAATGATGCCGGTGGGGAGAATGGTGTTGTTGGCGAAACTGCTGGTGGTGTAGTTGGCGGGGACAAAACCGGTGGCGCCGCGAAGGTCGGTGCGCGCGAAGACGGTGTTGGTGAAGGAGCTGGAGCTGAAATTGGCGTTGGTGGCGTTCGAGTTGGTGTAGTTGGTGAAGCTGAGATTCAGGCCATGAAAGTCCCAGCCGTGGACGTCATTCAGCGAAAGATTTACGCCCGATAGCGAGTGGGACACGGCATACGACGCGGTCGAATAAAGCTGCGCCTCGGTAAGGCCGCCGGCAGTGGTGTTGGAGAGATTGAGGTTGATGATGTTGGCGGAGGTGAAGTTGGCGCCGGTGCCGTTGGTGGTCAGGATGCTATTGGCGAGGGTGGCGTTGGAAAGGTTCTGGTTGCTGAAGTCCCAGCCGGTGAGGTCATTCGCGGTCAGGTCGACGTAGGTGAGGTTCTTGTTCTTGTAGGAGAAGGTGGAATAGAGCTGTTCTTTCGTGAAGCCGTGGGAGGTGGTATCGGACAAAATCGTGTTGAGGATGACGGCATTGGTGAAATCGGAGCTGGAGAGATTAGCGCGGATGAAAGAGGCGTAGGAGATGGTCTGGCCGGCAAAGCTGAAACTGGAAAGGTCAACGTTGTCGAACTTGCAGCCGGTGAGGTTCTTGGAGGTGGCGTAGCTGGCGGTGGTCGCGAGCTGCGCGGGAAGGAGGTTGGTGCCGGAGAAGTTGGTGTAGTTCAGGGAGGCGCCGGTGAAATCGACGTTGGTCAGATTGCTGTTGAGGAGGCTGACGGAGGAGAGGGACTGGGAGGTGAAACTCCAGTTGGTGAGATCATTGTTGGAGAAGTCCATGCCGAAGAGGTTTTTGCCGGCATAAGTGGCAGTAGCATAGAACTGGGAGGCGGTAAACCCGCCGGCGGTGGTATTGGCGAAATTGGCGCGGGAGACATTTGCGTTATTAAAGTTAACGAGGTTAAGGGTTGCGTTCTTAAACATGCCGTTGGAGACGTCGGACCCCTGGAACGTGGCGCCCGTCAGGTCGAAGGGGAGATTGGCGTACTGGAGGACGTGCCCGGTGGTGCTCCATCCGGAGAGGTCAATATTGGGGACTGGGGTGATGCCGGTGGTCCCTGGGATGACAGCATTGGTGTCCCAGCGGAAGATGTCGGCGAAGAGGAAATGGGCGGGGAAGAATACGGCAGTCGAAAGTGCGGCAACGGCGAGCGGGGACAGGGTGCGGGTGCAGGGACGACGATGAGGAACGTTCACGCGGGGGCCTCCTCCCAGGGGTGACAAAACGGCGGCTGGTGCGACGGAAACACTGACCAGATCAAGAGATGGAAATCGTGGCGAAAGATACCGGTAGTATGATTGAGAATCGGATGAAAGCAAGTTGAAAGGCCCCACTATTTATGGGGAGTCGCACTGGAATGAGAAGGCGAACCCAAATCGAGAGGAAGCCCTTATAGGCTGGAAACACTTTCGGCAGCAGGGTTTAAGTAAACTCATCTATCTTTAGATAAATGTATTGATTCAGGATTGGCGGGGGGGTAGCCTGATGTGTGTAGTCGTGAGGGCCTCATTCAGGTTCCCGCGATTGCCCATGTCTTGACGGATTTGTTGTTCGAAAGCCTTCGTGGGAGCGCTGCGTCGCCGGTGAGGTGACGTATGCGGGAGTTCGTCTGGCAGAGCGCACGGTCTGCGACCGTGTTCGGGTGCCGGGAGTTGGAGGGCGTTATCGATCCGGGGCTCCCATTCGGAGGAATTCGCGTGACGAGGCGTGGAAGGTTTTCCCTGGTCGAAGTATTGGTGGTAGTGGCGGTGGCGGCATTGCTGGTGGCGATGCTGATGCCGAAGATCTCGCGCGCGCGGGCGATGGCGAGGCGGACGAATTGCCTGGCGAACACAGGGCGCATGTCGTTGGGGGCACAGGCGTACATGAAGGACTACAACGCCTTCATTGTGCTGGACCAGAAGCAGCTCAATGAGACGGGCGACTGGATGAAGGACCTGGAGCCGTATGGGAACAACGAAAAGCTGCGGCAATGCGGGGAGGCGAGCGGCGAAGCGTCCCGGCCCGGGACGGCGGACCGGCCGTGGCGGTGGCCGGAGCCGACGCGGATCACGACGGGGGCCTATGGCTACAACGGATGGTTGTACGACCCGGTGCGGCTGGAACTGCCGGAAAAGAACGTGAAGAAGCCGGGGAACGACCTGGACGTGGACAATCCGAACCGCAAGGGGTTCTGGACGAAGACCACGGTGACGCTGAAGCGGGCGCAGATCCCGGTATTTTTTGATGCAATCTGGACGGAGAGTCTGCCCGAGCCGACGGACACGGTGGTGGACCTGTACATCGGCTCATACACGGGAGATGCGAACCAGATGGGACGGGTGGCGATCGACCGGCACAAGAAGCAGATCGATGTGTCGTTCCTGGATGGACATTCGGAGACGGTGGACATTCCAAAACTGTGGACGCTGGACTGGAACGCGCAATGGGTGACACCGGCGGAATTGCCGGTGAAATGAAATGGGGCCGACATGAAGCGGCGCGGGTTTACGCTCATCGAATTGCTGGTGGTCATCGCGGTCATTGCGATCCTGATGGCGATTCTGCTGCCGGTGCTGTCGCATGCACGGGGGGTTGCAAGGCGCACGAAATGCCTGGCGAACCTGCATGACCTGGGGCGAAGCGCGGTGCAGTATATCTCCCTTGATTGGAACAGCCTGGTGCCGCGGGATCCCAGCCTTTACTGGTTGCCGTCGGTGGGGAATTACGGAATGGCCGCAAAGGTCGGCATGTGTCCTGAAGTGAAGCCATCAAAATCCGCCAGCGTGCCTTACGTAGGCAGCTCACACGAGGCATGGATCGCGACCAGCACGAAGATTACACAAGCCGGAAGCTACGCGTTGAACGCAAGTCTTTATCTTCCCACGGCTGCCGTGAAGGCGGCGAAGCCTCGTATGCCGGTCCTAGGCCCGGACGAGGACCCATTCCCAACTGACTCCGATGACCTGACAGGAGGCCCCACTGACGCCACGTTTTACAATCTGAGAGCAATCACCCCCGGAGTGCCAGTGTTCGCAGATGCCATCACGGCGGAGGTCTATCCAGCCCCTGAGGATGTGATCCCCATGAACCTTGAGACAGGGTTTTGGGATTCGTTCTATGACCAAATGGGACGGATGTGCATCAATCGGCATTTGAAACTGGTGAACGTGGTCTTTTACGACGGGCACGCGGAGAGCGTTCCGATTCCGCAGCTCTGGACACTTAAATGGAATCCACAGTGGATCACACCCAAGGTGCCGGAGATGCGTTGATGGGTAATTGGAGATCTGATGAGACAGCGAGGGTTTACGCTGGTGGAACTGCTGGTGGTGATCGCGATCATCGCGCTGCTCGTGGCGATTCTGCTGCCTTCGCTGGGGAAGGCGAGGGCAATCGGTCGGCGGGCGAAGTGCCTGGCGAACGTGCGGTCGATGGGGCATGCAGCGAAAATGTTGATGGAGGATAAGCAGGCGCTGCCGCCGCAGGATCTCAAGTATGGTTGGCTGCCCTGGTTGGAACCTTATGGAACGACGGTGAAGATGCGGCAATGTCCGGAGGCGGTGGGCTCGCCGAACACACCCGGAAGCGCGAGCGAACCCTGGGTGACCCGGGGGACAAGTCAATATGTCGGCGCGTACACGTACAACGCGTATCTCTACCTGCTGCTTGCGGATGAAGATGCGAATCAAACTGACGCGGATGATGCAGGGCTTGTATTTTCGGATGCGGCGCCGGATGCCTACCGGTGGCCGGTGCGGGATGACTCCGGGGTGATCCCGGTTTTTCTTGACGGGATATGGGTTGATGCGGCGCCGCGGCCCGGCGATTCCGTGCCGATGAACCTCGAGACGGGATTTTACAGCGAGGGATCGACGGAGCAGATGGGGCGGGTGTGCATCCGGCGGCACGGCAAGGCAGTGAACGTTTCCTTTATGGACGGCCATGCGGAAACGGTGTCGTTGAACAAGTTGTGGACGCTGGCGTGGAATACGAACTGGGTATCGAGAGAGGTGGCGATTGGACGCTGAACATCGTGCGGAAAAAACGGCTGGATTCACGCTGGTGGAGCTGCTGGTGGTGATCGCGATTATCGCCGTGCTGATCGCGATTCTGCTGCCGGCTTTAAGCAAGGCGCGGGAGCAGGGGCGGCGGGCGAAATGCCTGGCGAACCAGCGGGCACTGGCGGCGGGGGTGATTCTGTATGTTGGAGATCAGAGTTCGCTGATTCTGCGCGACAACGCGACGCAATGGTTAGGGCCCGTCGGAAATTATATGAACACCGAGAAAGTGCGCATGTGTCCGGAGACGGTTTCGGCGCCCAAGGCGGGGAGCAACTTTGCGGGGATTCCCGGCCTCTCTTCCGTCGGAAATGCTTACGCTCCGTGGATGGAGCAGGCGTCTGCCAGCGCGAAGCAGGTGCTGGGCGGGTACGCGTTCAATTTCAACCTGTACAAGTCGTTCACAGGAGGGAGCATTGCGACGGGCGATGAAGATGCCAATCCGAGTGATGCTGATGACACCGGCGCGGGGTTTGGCCCGCAGGATCCGCCCGTGTTCTACCGGCTGCCGGTCACGGAACGAATTTCCAATATCCCGGTCTTTGCGGACGGGATCTGGATGGAGGTGCTGCCCTCGCCGAAGGACCCGGCGCCCAGCGACATGGAAAACGGTTTTTTCAACGGGACGCAATACCAGATGGGACGGATCTGTACGAAACGCCACGGCATTACGACCAACGTTTCGTTTTTTGACGGCCATGCCGAGAACATGAACCTGCAGAAGTTATGGGCGCTGGACTGGCACCCGGGATGGATCACGCCGGGCCCGCTGCCGCGGGTGAGGCAGTAGTGATGCGGGGGGCCATATGGGGATGGTGGCGTAGACGGGGGGCAGAGCAATCGGCAACAGCTGTGCTGCGGCAGGCTCGACTTGGGGATCGTGCCGACTGGTGGAACGGGATTTGCGACGAGGAGAGGTGTCGGGCTACACGTGCGTTGCACCGCGCTTTGGCAGGTGACGTGCGTTGTTCATTCCACCGCAAGGAGACGGCGCGGCGATTTCCGCGGCCACGCCCGACGAGGTGAGTGCCTTGTCCAGGCACTGTCATCGGGCTGGCGCGGTGCGTGATGCGCTTCGCCGGCCCGGTGCTTTTTGGCGAGCCAAGAGCAGGGCGGGGAGTATCAGCAGCAGAGAAGCGGGTTCGGGGACCGGCGCGGGGACTTCGGGTGTGAGAGTCTGAAATCCCGACGCGGCGAGGGCAGCCTGCAGGGAGAGAGAGGATTGCCAGTTGGAGGCGAGAGCGGTGAGGTCGAGCGTGTCCACCTTGCCATCGAAGGTGAAATCGCCGGAGGAGGTGGTGGCGCCGGATGGCTGCAGCCAATGGGAGGCAAGGATGGTGAGGTCGAGCGCGTCGACTTTGTTGTCGCCAGTGGCATCCCCCAGCGGGGCAAGGCTGAACACGAGAGAGGTTTCATCAACCGTCTGGCCGCCGAAGGAGGTGAGATGGAGGTCGGCATTGTTGTAGAGGGCCACGGTGAGATGCGCTGGATCGGCGGCGGCGGCGGAAGAGGTGATGCCGGGGCCGGTCCAGGTGTTGTTGGCATTGGCGGAGGCGAGGGCAGCGCGGAGGGTGGGGAGCTGCGCGGCAGGGTCGGCGAGTTGGAGGACGGTTTTGGTGGTGGTGAGGTCGAGCGTGGAGGCGAAGGACGAATCGGGATTATGGGCGAGTGCGAGCGAATGAAGTTTGACGGAGGTTGCGGCGAGGCGCACGGTGCCCTGTTGAATGGTTAACGTGCCCGTGAACGTGTGAGCGGAACTCGTGAGGGTGAGGATGCCCGGACCGGATTTGGTGAGGCCGCCGTCCGGGAGTGGGTTAAGCGCGGGATTGGTTTTGAGCGCCGCAGCGATGGTGATGGCGTGGCCGTTGGTATCGACGCGGGCGCCGTTGAGGAAGATCATCGTGTTGAGCGCCTGGAAGGCGGGAAGAAAGGAGGACGTGTCCGTGTTAGCGACAAGGGTGGTGCCGTTGAAGTTGAGGGCGATGGATCCCTGGATGCCGGACTTGATAAAGCGGCCGAGAGAGAGGGTGCCGCCGTTGAAGTTGAGAGTGGAGAGGGTGCCGACGGTGTTGAGGAGATCGAAATCGAGGGCGCCGATATTCAAATGGGCGTTGTCCTGGAGCGTCAAGAAGTTTTGCGAGGGATAGTTGGCGAATGTGCCGGGAAGGGCCATGGCGAAGCCGGTGCCTGAGGGCAGATCGAGAACGGTGAAGGTGGCGTTGTCCTTGAGGATCACGTCGGCATAGGAGAGCTGAATGGGGGCTTGGTAGGAGGTGAGGGAACTTGAACCGGTGAAAAGGAAGTGGGCGAGCGGGGGCGTGTTGTAGGAATTTGTGCGGCTGTTTCCCCAGAACATGGTGTAGAGGGGAGCGGAACCGACACCGGGGCCACCGGGAGTGCCGGAGGTGTGGGCGCCGGTGAGGGTGAGGGTGCCGGAGGAGATGCTGAGGCGGTATTGATTCAAGGGGTCGGGGGCGGTGGCGATATTGCCGGTGAGGGTCGCGGAGGAGGCGGTGGGGATATCGAGGAAGCCGTTGGAGAAGATCGTGTCGTCGTTACGGAGGAGGATGTCGTTGGGGAAGGAGATGCCGGCGGGCAGGCGAAGCTGCGTGAGGATGAGGAAGCCCTGAGGGGGTGGGTAGGCGCGGTTGACATAGACGGGACCGGTGCCGAGGGAGGCGCCGGCAGCGACGGTGAGGATGCCGTTGTTGAGGAAGGTGCCGCCGGTGTAGGTGTTGGCGTTGCCGAGGACGACAGTGCCGAGGCCGGACTTGGTGATTGCAACGGCGGCGGCGCCGTTGTCGACGATGGCGGCGTTAATGGTGAGGGTGGAGAAGGAATTCTGGTGGAGGATCAGATCGGGGCCGCCGGAGGTGAGCGTGTCTGACGCGGTGGGGGCGTTGATGGTGATGTTGCTGGCAGCGGTGGTGAGGAGGATGCCGCCGGATTCGATGGTGTTGGCGCCGCTGAGGGTCAGGGTGGTATTGGCGGCAGTGAAACGGAGGGAAGCGGTGGATCCGTTGGGAGAGAAGGAGGCGTTGGCGGCGAGGCTGGTGTTTTTGGCGGGAGCGAGCGTGGCGTCGTAACTGGAGAGTGGTGCGAGCGCTGAGGAGAGGTCGGCAGGCGGGCGGGTGGCCCAGTCATTTGTGTTGTAAAGGGCCCAGCCGCCGAGGATGCCGGAAGGGGTGAGGCTGTTGGAGGTGAAGATGCGCGCGTTGGGGTTGGCAGAGAGGGGGATGATGTTGAGGGTGGCGCCGGGATTGGGGCGGGCGATGGTGCTGAGGAGGAGGGTGAGGGCACTGGCGGTGGCGCCGGTTTGGATGATGCGGGAGTCGCCGGCGGAGACGAGGGTGGAAAGGAGGGTTTGAGAGGCATTGTGGGTAGCGTAGCCGACTTGGACGAGATCGCCGCCGGCGAGCTGAAGCTGGGAGCCAAGGGAAATAATGTTTTGATTTGTAAGGGAGAAATCCAGAAAGAGACTGCCGTGGACAATGGTGGTAGGGCCGGTGTAGGTGTTGGCACCGGAGACGGTGAGGGAACCGGCGCCAGCTTTCATGAGGCCAAGGGTGCCGCTGCCGTTAGAGATGATGCCGGAAAATGAGGAAGTGAAGCTGCTGGAATTGGGGGCGATGGTAAAGGTGACAGCAGCCGGTGCAGAGTTGGTGATAAAGGATCGACCCATCAGGCGACCGACGGAGGCGTTGTAGCCAGCGAGATCGAAGGTGCTGCTGGTTCCTGTGACGCTGAATTGGACAGTCGCGTTGTAAAGGGCAGCTGAGGAGGCGAGTCGACCGGTGCCGGCATCGATTCCGATGCTGGGTGAGCCGATCGCAGGAGGAACGAAGGTGCCTCCGAGCACAAGGGTGCCATCGCCGGTCTTCGTGAGAGCAACATAGGTATGGTTTCCGGCGAGGGTGAGGGTGGTCGCGACGATGGCGGTGGTCTTGCCCAGGAGGTTGAGGTTGTTGTTGAGGGTGAGGTTGCGGGTGGCGGCGGACATATCAATGCTGGTGGTAGTGAGGCTGCTGCTGCCAAGAGTAAGCGTATTGCCATCGTTGAGGAAGGAGATGTCGGAGGCGGGGTTGGTAAGCTGGAGGGTGCGCCAGGCGAGAGAGCTGCCCAGGGAGAAGGAGAGGGGGGACGTGATGGTAGCGTCGAAGAGGGCGGTGTCGGCGGAACCGGGAAGGCCGTTGGGAAGCCAGGAAAGAGGGTTATTGAGGAGGAGGGGGTTGTTGTCCTTCGTGAAGGTGGCGGCAGGAGCAAGGCTGGGGAGCGCGGCGGCCGCAGCAGAGGCAAGCAGCAGTATGCGGGCATTCGAGCGGTGCATGCGGTTCTCCCCCATGAATGTACATGAGATACATTACCCTTAACTGGGGGAGAGGCAATCCTTATTTTCAGAAGCGCAGGCGGCGCGTGCGGCGGCACAGGACGAGCAGGCTTGGCAACAGCAGGAATGTGCTGGCGGGCTCCGGGATGGGCGACGGGGACGAGAAAACGGGGAATTGCGCTAGCGCGGCCTCGAGCGGGCCGGCGAATTGCCAGTTGGCAGCGAGGACGGTGAGATCGAGGGAATCCACTTTGCCATCGTAGGTGAGGTCGCCGTCAGACCAGGTGAAGGAGGGGGCGGTGGTCTGCCAGTGTGCGGCGAGGATGGTGAGATCGAGGGAGTCGACCTTGTTATCGTGGTTGGCGTCGCCATTGTGGGCGACGATCATGAAGAGGGTGGAGGAGTTCATGGTGGCGCCGCCGATGGAGGCGAGACTGAGGTCGCCGGCATCGTAGAGGGCGACGGAGTTGCCGACGGGAGAAGCGATGGCGACGCTGCTGGTGATGCCGCGGCCCAGCCAGTTGCCGCCGTTCTGGGCAGCGAGAAGGAGGGTGCGAAGTGCGGGGACCTTGGCATCCTTGTCGAGGGCGGAGGTGGTGTCGACGAGGAGGACATGATCGGTGATGTCGATTTTGCCGGGGTTGGGGATGGTGGGCACAGTGTTGATGCGCGAGGTGCCGACGTTGCCAGTTGCGGCGCGGAGGGTGTGGGTGCCATTGACGGTCCAGGGACCTGAGAAGGTGACGGCATCGGAAGTGACGGAGGCGCCGCCGCCGACGTTGATGGCGCCGAAGCCCGTGATAGGCTTGGCACTGGTGCCCACGGCGTTGAAGTTGACAGTGCCGCTGCTGAGGGAGATGGGGACAGAGAGCGTGACAACTGCGCCCGGAGTGAAGGTGAGCGAGCCGTTGTTGATGGCTTCAACGTTGCCGCCGATGGTGTAAATTCCGGGTAGGAAGGTCATGGTTGCCGAATCGGCGCGGAGGAGGCCGGTGTTGGTGAAGGTGCTGACGGTGGCGCTAATCGGGTCGATCGAGAGGCCGTTGGAGAGACTGGCGATGATGGCGCCCGTGTTGTTGATGCGGAGGAGGTCGACGCCTACCTGGCCGGCACCTGTGATGGTGTTGGCGTTGGTGAAGAGATCGTTGGGGTTGCCGTAGATGCGATTACTGGTGCGGTTGGACATGGTGACGGAACCGGAGCCTGCAAGGGTGACATTGCCGCTGGTAATCAGGTTGGTGAAATTGCCGACGGACCGGAAGTCGATGATCGCGTTGTTGGTGATGGTGCCGACGAGGATGCCGGAGTTGTTGTCCGGAATGGCAAGAACGCCGGTATTGAGCAGGTTGGCGATTTGACCGCCGGTGAGGAGGATGGCGGAGGAGGCGGTGCTGTTGTCGGTGGTGAGCGTACCACCGGTTACATTGGCGCCGGGTCCGATGGAGATGGTGTTGCCGATCATCGCCTGAAAGGTGCCGTTGTTGGCGTATTCGCCGGGACTGAGGCTCATATTGCCGCCGCTGGCGCGGACGGCGCCATTATTGATGAAGCCGTTGGCGCCGGGGGCAGGGTCGAGCGTCAGGCCCAGGGATTGGGAGGCGACAATGGTGCCATTGTTGGTGATGGAGCCCTGGTCGACGCCGATCTGGCCGGCGCCGGTGACCAGGAGGCTGAGGGTGATGCGGTTGCCGGGGCTGGGATAGATGCGGTTCACGGTGCGGTTGGAGAGGGTAATGGTACCAGTGCCGGTGATCGTGGCGTCACCGTCGGAGACAAAACTGGTGAAGTTGCCGACGGAATTCAGGGAAATGATGCCGCTGTTAGTGAGGGTGCCCTTAAAAAAGCCGGAGTTGTTGTCATTGATGTTGACCAGGCCGGTGTTGGTGAGGTTGGCGATCTCACCACCGGCGAGGGCGAAAGCGGCGACAGAGTTGTCGGAAGTGAGCGTTCCGCCGGTGATGACTGCGCCGGAGACGGCGGTGATGGTATTGGTGGTGAGTGCCTGGAAGGTATTGGCGTTCTGGTAGTCGCCAGGATTGAGGGTGAGGTTACCCCCATTAGCGCGAACGGTGCCATTGTTGATGAATCCATTGGCGCCATCGATGGGGTCGATGGTAAGGCCGTTGGAGAGGGTAGCGGCGATGGTGCCGTTGTTGGTGATGGCGATGATGTTGAGGCCGATCTTTCCGGCGCCGGAGATGAGGACATCAGTGGTGAGGCGGTCACCAGAGGCGTTGCTGTAGATGTTGTTCACGGCGCGGTTGGACATGGTGATGGAGCCGGCGCCCGTGATGAGGGTATTGCCGCTAATGAGGAGTGAGGTGTTGTTCGCAGAGGAAAGGATCTGCAGGTTGTTGTTGTTGGTGAGGGTGCCCTTGATGGTGGCGGCATTGTTATCGGAGATGGCAAGGAGTCCGTTGCTGGTGGCGGTGTCGACAAGGCTGCCGGACATGAAAATGGTGGAGGTGCCGGCGGTGGAGTTGGTGTTGAGCGTGCCGCCATTAATGGTGGCGCCGCCGCCAAGGAAAACGTTTGAGCCGTTGTTGGCCTCGATGGTGCCGTTGTTGGTGTAAGTGCCGCCGAGCAGGGTGAGGTTGCCGCCGGCGGCACGGAGGGTGCCGTTGTTGATAAAGCCGGTGGGGCCGTCGAGAGGGTCAATGGTGATGCCGTTGGAAAGTGTGGCGGCGATGAGATTGTTGCTGGTGAAGGCAATTCCGTTCTGGCCGATCTGGCCGGCGCCGATGATGACGTTGCTGGTGGTGAGTCGGTCGCCGATATTGCCCCTGATGAGGTTCTGGGTGTTATTGCTCATGGAGACGGTGCCCGCCCCGGCGAGAGTGGTATTGCCGGAGGTGATGAAGCTGGTGGCATTGGCGGAGGAGAGTAGTTGGACGAGGCTGTTGTTGGTGACGATGCCCTTGAAGGTGCCGTTGTTGTTATCAGGGATTTGAAGGGTGCCATTGTTGGTGACCGAGTCGATGAGGCTGGCGGTCATAACGATGGCGGAGGTGGTGGCATTGGTGGAGAGGATGCCGCCGATGACGGTGGCGTTGCTGCCCAGGGTGAGGGTGGAGCCATTGTTGGCCTGGATGGAGCCATTATTGGTGAAGGTGCCGCCGAAGAGCGTCATGTTGCCGCCGTCAGCACGGAGGGTGCCGTTGTTGATGAAGCCTGTGGGGCCGTCGAGAGGGTCAATGGTGATGCCGTTGGAAAGTGTGGAAACAATAAGGTTGTTGTTGGTGAAGGCGGCGGTGTTGGCGCCGAGCTGGCCGGCGCCCATGATTGTGTTGAAGATGGTATAGCGTTCGGTGCCGGCATTACCGAGGATGCGGTTGGTGGTGCGGTTGCTCATGGTCAGGGTGCCCGCGGACGCGAGGGTGACATCACCGAGGGCGATGAAGTTGGTGTTATTGCCGGACGAATTGAGGCGGAGGAAGCCGGAGTTGGTGATGGTGCCGGCGAGAAATCCGGTATTGGTGTCGTTCACGATGACATTGCCGGTGTTGGTGAGGTTGTTGAGCTGGCCGCCGGTGAGGGAGATGGCGGAACTGGGGTTTGCGTCGGCGGTGAGGGTCCCGCCGTTAATAACGGCACCGGAGGCGATCAAGGCGACGGAGCCGTTGCGGGCATCGATGATGCCGGAGTTGTCGTAGGATCCGGCGAGAAAGGAAAGGTTGCCGCCATCAGCGCGGAGGGTGCCGGAGTTGATGAATCCGGAGGCGCCATCGCGGGGGTCGAGGGTGAGGCCATTGGAGGAGGAGGCAATGATGATGCCGGTGTTCGTGATGGCGGTGACGTTGAGCCCGATCTGACCGGAGCCGGTGATGAGGTTGGAGGTGGAGAAGGAGTTGTTGGAGCTGGTGGAGTAGATGCGGTTGACGGTGCGGTTGGAAAGGGCGACGGTGCCGCTGCCGGAGAGCGAGACGTTGTTGTCGAGTGCGAGGTCGGTGTTGTTGCCGGAGGAGTTGAGGGTAATGGTGCCGGCGTTCTGGATGGCGCCGGCGAGATGGCCGACGCGGGTATCGGTGACGACAACGGCGCCGGAGTTGGTGAGATTGGAGAGGATGCCATTGTTGAGGGAAATGGCGGCGGCGGTGGCGTCGGTCTGGAGGGTGGCGTTCTGGACGAGGGCGCCGCCGTTGATTTCGACGATGTTGGTGTTGCGGGCCTGGATCAGTCCGCCGGTGAATGTGCTGGTGCTGAGGAAGAGGTTGCCGCCGTCGGCACGGAGGACGCCATTGTTGATGAAGCCGGAGGGGCCGTCGACGGGGTCAATGGTGAGGCCGTTGGAGAGGCTGGCGGTGATGGTACCGCTGTTGACGAAGGAGAGGGTGTTGATGCCAAGCTGGCCGGCCCCTGTGATGACATTGTTGGAGGTGAGCGTGCCGGCGCCGTAGATGCGGTTCACGGTGCGGTTTGAGAGCGAGAGGGTTCCCCCGCCAGTAAGGAGGGTGGCGATATTGAGGATCAGGTCAGTGTTGTTGCCGGCGGATGTGAGGGAGAGGAGGCCCGCATTGTTGATAGTGCCGTTGACGATGAAAAGGGAGCGGTTGTCCTGGATATTCAGCGCATCGCCGGCGTTGATGGTAAGGGTATCGATGGTGGGGTTGATGGTGTCGATCTGGACGGTGACGGTGGAGACGTTGTTGTTGATGATGACATCGTAAGTGGTTGGGCCGCTGTTATTTGGGACAACGGCGCCGCTCCAGTTCAGGGTATTGTTCCAGCTCCCGTTATTGGGTCCGGTGTAAGTCGCGGTAGTCGCCGCGAAGAGGGAGGAGGCAAGAGAAGCTGCGACAGCGGCGGCAAGGAGGGAGGCAGGGGTCTTCATAGGGGGCTCCGCGTGATGAAAAATTAATGAGGGATACTTGAATTGGCGCAAAATATGCCGAGAATTGGTCCCACATACTTGGTTCTACACCTGGAAGTGGGATTCGCAATACGTCAACGTACGTACGTATGGCGAGGTTTGCGTGGGATTTCTTCCAAGGGTGTGGAAATGGGTAAAGTCAGTGGGCCCGGACTGCAGCGGCTGATGGATTGTTGCGCGGAAATCTATCGGTGGGATCAAGATAGCGGCGGGGGAACGTTTGCCGAGCACGCGGTGCAGTTGCTGCCGCGTCTGCTGCGGGGATCGGTGGGGGCGATGCAGTCGTTTCATTTTCCGACGCAGACGACGGAACTGGTGCTGAGTGCCCGCGAGAAGGAAATTGCGCAGCATGCGGAGGCGTTTTATGCGCATCTGCATGAGCATCCGTTGATCGAGAAGGCGCGCAGCGCGGGGACGACGGAGTCGCTGCGCATTTCGGATGTTGTGCCGTGGAGCACGTTTGAGCGGACGGGGTTGTACAACGAGTTTTATAAGAAGGTGGGGCTGGGGGCGCAGGTGGCGGCGTCGCTGCCGGCGGGGGAGGGAAAGGTGGTGGGGCTGGTGATGACGCGCGATAATGGGGATGAGGATTTTTCGGATGAAGATTGCGCGTTGATGGATTTGTTCAGGCTGCATGTGTTGCAGGCGCGGGAGATTGCGCGGCAGATGTCGGGGCTGAGGGCGCGGCTGCGGCGGACGCAGGAGATGCTGGAGGCGATGCCGGAGGGGGTGATTTCGCTGACGGCGGGGCTGAAGGTGAACGAGTGGTCGGGGCGGGAAAG
>JADMIO011356734.1_pt1 | contig 17181 bp, 14 predicted proteins | sample 8958161 | NCBI WGS metagenome assembly JADMIO01 (sample SAMN16585339, study PRJNA669376) | soil metagenome | isolation source: Crop rotation soil | place: USA: Cullars Rotation, Alabama | collected 2011
GCGGCGGGCGCGACCAGGCGGCCGGCGCGGCCAGCGCGGCCGGCGTGCGCGCGCGGCGGGCGGAACCGTAAATTGATGCCGCGCGGCGCGGGCGCCGTTCGTCGACGGAGGGAGCGGAATGAAAATCACGGAAATCATCACGTACCGGGTGCCGCCGCGCTGGATGTTCCTGCGCATGGAAACCGACGAAGGCATCGTCGGCTGGGGCGAACCCGTTATCGAAGGCAAGGCGCGGACGGTGGAAACCGCCGTGCACGAACTGGCGCCGTACGTCATGGGCAAGAACCCGCTGCGCATCAACGACCTGTGGCAGGCCATGTACCGGGGCGGATTTTACCGGGGCGGCGCGATCCTGATGAGCGCGCTGGCCGGCATCGACCAGGCGCTGTGGGATATCAAGGGCAAGATGCTGGGCGTGCCGGTGTATGAATTGCTGGGCGGCCTGGTGCGCGACCGCATGAAGACCTACAGCTGGGTGGGCGGCGACCGCCCGGCCGACGTCATCGCGGCCATGCGCAAGCTGCAGGAGGGCGGTTTCGACACGTTCAAAATGAACGGCACCGAGGAACTGGGCATGATCGACAGCTCGGCCCGGATTGACGCGGCAGTGGCCCGGATTGCTGGCATCCGCCAGGAATTCGGCAACCGCGTCGACTTCGGCATCGACTTCCATGGCCGCGTGGCCGCGCCGATGGCGCGCGTGCTGCTGCGGGAACTGGAACCGTTCCGGCCATTGTTCGTGGAAGAACCCGTGCTGGCCGAACAGGCGGAATATTATCCGCGCCTGGCCGAAGCGACGTCGATTCCGCTGGCCGCGGGCGAGCGCATGTTTTCCCGCTTCGAGTTCAAGCGCGTGTTCGAGCGGGGCGGCATTTCGATCCTGCAGCCGGACCTGTCGCACGCGGGCGGCATCACCGAGTGCGTGAAGATCGCCGCCATGGCCGAAGCGTACGACGTGGCGCTGGCGCCCCATTGCCCGCTGGGGCCGGTGGCGCTGGCGGCGTGCCTGCAGGTCGATTTCGTCTCGCACAACGCGGTGCTGCAGGAGCAAAGCATGGGCATCCATTACAACGTGGGCGCGGAATTGCTTGATTACGTGCGCAATGCGAACGACTTCCGGCTCGAAGGCGGCTATATCGCGCCGCTGCCGAAACCGGGCCTGGGCGTGGAAGTCGATGAAGACAGGGTGATCGCGGCCAGCCGCCATGCGCCGGACTGGCGCAATCCCCTGTGGCGGCGCGCGGACGGTTCCGTGGCGGAGTGGTGAGCCATGCAGCATGACACTGCCACTACGCGGCTGGTCGGCGTCGACTGGGGGACGACCAACCGGCGCGCCTATGTCATCGACGGGACCGGCGACTGCGTGCGCCGCCATGAAGACGGCAACGGCACTTTGGCCAGCGCGGGGCGATTCCTGCCGTCGCTGCAGGCGTTGCTGACGGAACTGGAAGCGCCGCCGTCCACGCCCGTGATTTTGTCCGGCATGGTCGGCAGCGCGCAAGGGTGGCAGCAAGTGCCCTACCTCGATTGCACGGTGCCGCTGGCGCGCTTGCCGCAAACGGCGGTGGCCGCCGCTGAAGCGCCGCCCGGCTGCGACTGGCGCATCGTGCCCGGCTATTGCTGCCGCAACGGCCTCAGTGGCGGCGGCATCGACGTGATGCGGGGCGAAGAAATGCAGTTGCTGGGCGTGGTGGCCCTGGGCCATGGCGACGGCTGGATCGTGTTGCCGGGCACGCACTGCAAGTGGGTGCAATTGCGCCAGGGCCACGTCGTCAGGCTGGCCACGTACATGACGGGCGAACTGTTCGCCATGCTGGCGGCGTCCGGCACACTGGCGCCGCTGATGGCGGCCGGGCCGGATGACGACCCGGTGGCGCTGGCGCACGGGGTGGCGATCGCACGCCGCCAGGGGCCCCTGACGCACGCCTTGTTCGGCATCCGGGCCGCGGTGGTGGCCGGCGCCATGTCGGCCACGCAAGCGCGTTCCTGCGTCAGCGGCCTGCTGATCGGGACGGAATTCGCGGCCGCGCTGCAGCACGCGGATCGCGTTGACGCCGGCGCCGGCGCCGGCGTCAACGCGATCCGGCTGGTGGCGTCGCATGCGCTGAGCGGTCCGTATGCGGCGGTGGCGGACATCTGCAACGTGCGGGCCACCTTGCTGGACCCGGACACCGTGTATTGCGCGGCGCTGGCGCATTTTATCCAGGAGACGTCTGTATGAACCCTCTGCTGTTCGACCCGCCGCTGGCGGCCATCCTGCGGGGCCTGACGCCGGACGAGGCGCCGATGGTGGCCGAGGTGCTGTTCGGCGCGGGCTTCCGCCTGGTGGAAGTGCCGCTGAATCGGCCCCATGCGCTGGAATGCATTGCCATCCTGGCGGCATTGAAACCGGCCGACGCGCTCGTGGGCGGCGGCACCATGCTGACGGTGGACGACGTCGATGCGGTGCATGCGGCGGGCGGTCGCCTGATGGTGGCGCCCAATTGCCATCCCGCCGTGATCGCCCGCGCGGCCAGCCTGAACATGCTGACGGCACCCGGCGTCGCCACCCCCACCGAAGCGTTGACCGCGCTGGCGGCGGGGGCAAAAGTGCTGAAAATTTTCCCGGCCGAACTGGTGGGCCAGGCCGGACTGACGGCCATGAAAGCCGTGCTGCCGCCGGAAACCCTGCTGTGGCCCGTGGGCGGCGTGGCGCCCACCAACATGGCCGGCTGGCTGAAAGCGGGCGCCACCGGGTTTGGCATCGGCAGCCGCCTGTATCAGCCGGGGCAGGGCAGGGAAGCGCTGGAATTGAGCGCGGCGGAATTCATCGCGGCGTGGCAGGAGCGACCGAGGACGGCGGGCTGACAGGGATGCCGTTGCGGCCACGCGGCACGGCCCACACCGTGCGTGCGGCGACAAGACCCCTGCACGGCGGCCGCGCGGCATCCGCGCCATGGAACCGGCGGAACCCCAGCCTGGCTGCCTAGCTGCCTTTCCGCGCATCCCGCCCGGGGCGGTCATCGGCCAGTTTGCCGGCGCCGCTTTCCACCGGCGTGCCGGAACCGCGCGTGCCCGCTTCGTGTCCGCCGGCGGCCTGGCCTTGCCCGTCTTCTTGCGGCACGCCGCCGCGCTGCCCGTCATTGCTGCCGCGCAGTTCGCCGCCCGGCGCGGCGGCCGCGTCGCCTGCATTGCCCGCGTTGCCCGTCCCGTCGCGCTGCGCGCCGTGCGGCGTGATGACGTTGTTGGCCGGGTGGCCGGTGGCGGCGTTACCGCTTTCGGGAACCCGAGGTTGCTCGCCACGGCTGTGTTCTTTTCCTGTATGCATTGTCGTTCCTGGTGAAGGCTGGTCATGGGAAGACAGCGTGCCACCCCTGGATCGCCCCCGTATGTGCGCACGCGCACGGTAAGGCGCGCCTTGCTTTCCTACACTGGCGCTTTGCATCCAGGCATTGAAGGAAACCCATTGAACCACCAACCATTCATCGCTTCGCTGGCCGGCATCGCCGACGGCATCGACTGGCAAAACTGGCTGCTCAGCATGGGCGTGGCGCTTGCCAGTTACCTGGCCATCCATGGCGCCGTGGCGCTGTGCCGCCGCCGGCTTGAACAGGCCGACCGCCGCGCCAGCCGGCCGATGGCCGAGCTGCTGTGCGCGATGCTGAAGAAGACCAGCAACCTGGCGGTGGTGGCCACGGCGCTGCTGATCGGCCTGACGGTGCTGGACTTGCCGCAGCCGTGGGCGGGCCGCGTGACGCACCTGTGGTTCGTGACCCTGGGCCTGCAAATCGGCCTGTATGCCAACCAGCTGGTCGACGTCGGTGCGCGCCGTTATGTTGGCCGCGATGTTGGCCGCGATGCTGGCCGCGATGCCGGCGCGGCCAACCCGACCGTGGCCCGCACGCTGATGGTGTGGGCGTTGAAGACCGCGCTGTGGGTGGTGCTGTTCCTGGCCATCCTGGCCAACCTGGGCATCAATATCTCGGCCTTCGTCGCCAGCCTCGGCATCGGCGGCATCGCCGTGGCGCTGGCGGTGCAAAACATCCTGGGCGACTTGTTCGCGTCGCTGTCGATCGCGGTCGACAAACCGTTTGAAGTGGGCGACGCCATCAGCGTCAACGGCTTTTCCGGCACGGTCGAACACGTGGGACTGAAAACCACGCGCATCCGTGCCGACAGCGGCGAACAGATCGTCATTGCCAATGCGGACTTGCTGAAAAATACCGTGCGCAACTTCAAGCGCATGCACAACCGGCGCGTGCAGTTTTCGCTGAACCTGGCGCCGTCGACCGAAGTCGAGGTGGCGCAGCGCGTGCCGGAAGCGCTGCGCCACGTGGTGGAAGCGCAGCGGCAAGTGCGCTTCGACCGCGCCCACCTGAAATCCGTGACGCAGGATGCGCTGGAATTCGAAGTCGTGTATTACGTGCTCGAGCCGTCGTACGCGGTCTTCATGGACGTGCAGCAGCAAGTGCTGCTGGGCGCCATGCGGGTACTGTCCGGCATCGGCGCCTCCACCGCCAAGGCCAGCCAGCGGGTGCTGGTTGACGGCCAGGGCCACTTGCGGGCCGCCACGCCGTTGCGGTCCATGCCGAAACCCTGAGCAGGAATTCCGGTCGAATTGCCTGCCACGGTTGCGTCACGTTGTGATCGCCGCGAAGGAGATTCATTCCAGGCCGGCGGTCAGCGCTGGCCGGCTGGGAGGTTTTGGCCCAGTGGTTGCGACCATCTTGTCAACGAACTCCCTTACGGTATTGGCCACTTGCTCCACCATGTAGGGCTCCATCCAGTCATCGTCCGAGCGCTTTGACAATAAGTGGTAGCATCCGCCAAAGCGCTGGATCTGCATGCTCACGGTGGTATTGGCAGCCGCGGCGAAGCTGGCCTGCTGGTCGGCCGAGAGGCGGTTGCTCAATTCGCCCCACATGAACAAGCCGGGAACTCGCCGTTTTACGATCACATCGATGGGGGCTGCCATTGCATCGGATGCGCCAGGGAGCGCGTTTGGTATTGGTACGGTAATGGATGGCGGCTTCATTTCGGATTTTCCGTTTTCGAATGCATTGCTCGCGGCGCCGCCAATCGTTGCAAAGCCATGCACAGGTACCCGCTTCCGATCGATAATGGCCGCCGCTTCCAGTACATCGTCGCCAAGTGCCAGCAGCACCATTTTTTGCCTGGCGCCAGGGATGCTTTTTCGCGCATGCGCGATCACGTACTCGGTGCTGGATATGTGCATGTCCAGCGACGCGCGCTGCGCGATATCCACTTTCAGGCAGTGTTGCGCGATCACGACGTCGCTTAATCCTTGCTGCCGCACCATGTCCCTGCACTTCATTGACGGGAGCATGAGCTCCGGTGCGTCAAAGCGGATAACTGCGAATCCTTTTTTTGTCAAAGCCGATGCCAGTTCCTGGTAAGGAGACCGTTCCTGCCACGCCGTGCCGACCGCAAGCAGGCTCCATCCATCCCGGTCGGCGGCGCGTTGGCCTGGCACAATCAGGAGGACCGGACCATTCCAGTTTTCCAGTTTGCCGGACGGCCAATCGATTTGGCCGCCTACAGCTTCTGTATCTGCGGTCTTTGGTAATGAAAATTGCCGGCTTTGCCCGGCCATGGCAGGCAGCGCGGCTGCCTGTAACAGCAATGCCGCGCAAACGGCAGGAAGAAAGCGCGAAAATTCTTTCATGGCAACTCCTTGATGGAAGGAAAGTCCATGCTAGGAGGGCTGGGCGGCGCGCATGTTGTTCGATCGCAATGATTGGTCTACACAACTCCCACGTGCACGACCGTGCCTTTATCACCCCCGTGTTGCGTTGCAAAACATTCTAGTTGCCTGCTTTAGCGATTTTGCACATAATGTAGTAAATTTACCTTATACCAGGTGTATGCGGCAGCTTATAGTTGAGCTATGCCGTATTTGGTGTAATTATTATTCTAATCTGTAAAATTACTACATATCGGTGAGGGACAGCAACATGGATGGGTCGAAGGCGGTTGAGTTCAAGGATGAGTTGCTGGGACGCGATGTCCGGCAATTGGGACGCATGCTGGGCGATACGATACGCGCGCAGCACGGTGACGAAGCGTTCAACCGCATTGAAAACATCCGCCAGCTGGCGATCCGCTTCCGCCGCGACCAGTGCGAACAGGCCAAGGCGGAACTGGACCAGGCGCTGCACGCGCTGGGCCAGGAAGAAACCAGCCAGCTGATCCGCGCATTCACGTATTTCTCGCTGCTGGCGAACATCGCGGAAGACCAGCACCACACGCGCCGCAGCCGCGCCCACCTGATCGCCGGTTCCGCGCCCCGCGTGGGCAGCATGGCCAAGGCGGTGCAGAACGTCGTCAACGCGGGCCGCGTCGATGCGCTGCCGGGTTTCTTCGCCGATGCGCATATCAGCCCCGTGTTTACCGCGCACCCGACCGAAGTGCAGCGCAAGTCCACGCTGAACTGCCAGATGGCGATCGCCCGCGTCCTCGATGAGCGCGACCGCGTGCAAATGACGCCGGAAGAGCAGGAAAACAATGAAGCGGCGCTGGCGCGCGGCATCCACACGCTGTGGAATACCCGCTTGCTGCGCACGGCGAAACTGTCGGTGCTCGATGAAGTGGAAAACGGCCTGTCGTTCTTCGACCGCACCATCCTGTCCGGCCTGCCGCAGCTGTATAGCACGCTGCAGGACGCGCTGGCCAAGCTGGACCCGCACTGGCAGGACGAGGAATTGCCGACCTTTATGAAGGTGGGCAGCTGGATCGGCGGCGACCGTGACGGCAACCCGTTCGTGACCGCCACCATCCTGAAGGCCACCTTGCAGCGCCAGGCCGACGTGGCGCTGGAACACTACCTGGGCGAATTGCACAAGCTGGCGTCGCAACTGTCGCTGGCGCAGACCATGACCGGTTCGTCCGACGAATTGCGCGCGCTGGCCGACGCCTCGGCCGACCTGTCGCCGCACCGCATCGACGAGCCATACCGCCGCGCCATCTACGGCATCCACGCGCGCCTGTCGGCCAACCGCCTGCGCTTTGCCACCGGCGCGCAAGCCGACGCCAAGGTGCAGCCGTATGCCACGCCGCAAGCGCTGCTGGCCGACCTGGACACCGTGCACCGCTCGCTGGTGGCCAATGGTTCGGCCGTGCTGGCGCGCGGCCGCCTGCGCCACCTGCGCCGCGCCGTCAAGGTGTTCGGCTTCTCGCTGGCGCCGATCGACTTGCGCCAGAATTCGGACGTGCACGAGCGCGTCGTGGCCGAACTGCTGGCGGCAAGCCGTCCGGGCGTGGACTACCAGTCGCTGGACGAGGATGCCCGCTGCAAGCTGCTGCTGGAAGAATTGCACACGCCGCGCCTGCTGATTTCGCCGTACCTGGAATACAGCGAAGACACGGCCGGCGAACTGGCGATCTTCCGCGCGCTGAAAGAGGCGCACGCGGCATACGGTCCGGAAAGCGTCACCAACTACATCATCTCCAAGGCCGACAGCGTTTCCGACCTGCTGGAAGTGGCGCTGCTGCTGAAGGAACACGGCTTGCTGCGCGCCGGCCGCGTCGACGCGGAATCGCACATGGCGGTCAACATCATCCCGCTGTTTGAAACCATCGACGACTTGCGCGCCGGTCCGGCCATCATGGCCCGCGCCTTCGGCATCCCGCTGTACATGGACTTGCTGCGCTCGCGCGGCAGCATGCATGAAGTCATGCTGGGCTACTCGGACTCCAACAAGGACGGCGGCTACTTCACGTCCGGCTGGGAACTGTACAAGGCCGAGATCGAACTGGTCAAAGTGTTCGAACGCTTCGGCATCAAGATGCGCCTGTTCCACGGCCGCGGCGGTTCCGTCGGCCGCGGCGGCGGCCCGTCGTACGAAGCGATCCTGGCGCAGCCGCAAGGCGCCGTGCAGGGCCGCATCCGCCTGACGGAGCAGGGTGAAGTCATCACCGCCAAATACGCGAACCCCGAAGTGGGCCGCCGCAACCTGGAAGTGATGGTGGCCGCGACCATGGAAGCGACCTTGCTGCCGCAGCCGGGACGCAGCGCGGGTGCCGACGCGGACCCGGCGCAGCTGGCGGCCATGCAGGCGCTGTCGGACGAGGCGCTGCGCACCTACCGTTCGCTGGTCTACGAGACCGAAGGCTTCGAGCAGTATTTCTGGGAATCGACCGTGATCGCCGAGATCGCCGCGCTCAATATCGGCAGCCGTCCGGCATCCCGCAAGAAGTCCACGTCGATCGAAGACTTGCGCGCGATTCCGTGGGTGCTGAGCTGGGCCCAGTGCCGCGTGATGCTGCCGGGCTGGTTCGGCTTCGGCTCGGCCGTGAAATCGTTCCTGGCCCAGCATCCGGATGGCCTGGCGCAGCTGCGGCAGATGTGCCGCGACTGGCCGTTCTTCAACACGCTGCTGTCGAACATGGACATGGTGCTGGCCAAGAGCGATATCGCGATCGCCAGCCGCTATGCCACGCTGGTGCGCGACGAAGCGCTGCGCGACGCCATCTTCGGCCGCATCAAGGCCGAGCATGAGCTCACCGTGGACGTGGTCAAGCAGATCACGGGCCAGGCGGAATTGCAGGACGCGAACCCGCTGCTGCAACGCTCGATCCGCAACCGTTTCCCGTACATCGACCCGCTGAACCACGTGCAGGTCGAACTGCTGCGCCGCTTCCGCGACGGCGAGACCGACGCCGCCACCCGTGAAGGCATTCATTTGTCGATCAACGGCGTGGCCGCCGGCCTGCGTAACAGCGGCTAAACAGCATTAGCCCCAGACCGGCACACGCCGGTCTTTTCTTTGTGGAAAAAAAGTCCCTGGCACTTTTTTTCTCAAAATTAACTGATCATCCGAGAGGAAATACCGTGAGAGACACAGCGAAAGACAGCGTCAATGTGAACGCGCAGGTCACCATCAAGCAGCGCGCGACCAAAATCGTATCGACCATCGGCCCGGCATCGAATGACATCGAGACGCTGGTCCGCATGTTCCGCGCCGGCACCAATGTCGTGCGCCTGAACTTCTCGCACGGTAAGGCGCAGGACCACGTCGACCGCGCCCGCATGGTGCGCGAGGCGGCCGCCATTGTCGGCCGCGAAGTGGCCATCATGGCCGACTTGCAGGGCCCGAAAATCCGCATCGGCAAATTCGAAAACGGCAAGATCCAGCTGGAAAACGGCGACAAGTTCATCCTCGACGCGAAGTGGGGCGAAAACGGCGAACTGGGCAACCAGGAACGCGTGGGCCTGGACTACAAGGACTTGCCGCGCGACCTGAAAGCGGGCGACATCCTGCTGCTGAACGACGGCCTGATCGTGCTGACCGTGGACCGCATCATCGGCAGCGAAATCCACACCACCACCAAGATCGGCGGCGAGCTGTCGAACAACAAGGGCATCAACCGCCAGGGCGGCGGCCTGTCCGCGCCGGCGCTGACGGCGAAAGACATGGAAGACATCAAGACCGCGATGAGCTTCCAGGCCGACTACGTCGCCGTATCGTTCCCGAAAAACGCCACCGACATGGAAATGGCGCGCCAGCTGGCCAACATCGCGGGCGAGGCCTATGGCCACAAGCCGTTCATGATCGCCAAGATCGAACGCGCCGAAGCGATTCCGGCGCTGCAGGAAATCCTGGACGCGTCCGACGGCATCATGGTGGCGCGCGGCGACCTGGCCGTGGAAGTGGGCAATGCCGCCGTGCCGGCGCTGCAAAAGCGCATGATCAAGATGGCGCGCGCGTCCAACAAGCTGGCCATCACCGCCACGCAAATGATGGAATCGATGATCGTCAACGCCGTGCCGACCCGCGCCGAAGTATCGGACGTGGCCAACGCGGTGCTCGACGGCACCGATGCCGTCATGACGTCGGCGGAAACCGCTTCCGGCAAGTACCCGGTTGAGACCGTGGAAGCGATGGCCGCGATCTGCCTGGACGCGGAAAAATGGAACCCGTCGAACCCGGACGTGGACCTGATCAACACCACCTTCAGCCGCATCGACCAGTCGATCGCCTATGGCGCGCTGTTCACCGCGCACCATTTGCGCGTAAAAGCCATCGCCGCGCTGACGGAGTCCGGCTCCACCTGCCTGTGGATGAGCCGTAACAACGTCGACGTGCCGATCATCGCCCTGACGCCGAGCGTGGCGACGCAGCGCAAGCTGGCGCTGTTCCGCAACGTGACGTCGCTGGAACTGAAACCGAACCGCGACCGCGAAGTGGTGTTGCGCGCGGTCGAAGACTTGCTGATCGCGCGCGGCATCGTGCAGCGCGGCGACAACGTGGTGCTGACCTGGGGCGAGCCGATGGGGCTGGTGGGCGGCACCAATGCGCTGAAGATCATGAAGATCGGCGCGCCTAACTGAGAAGCTATTGGCGGCGCTTGTGCGCGCCGCCGTGTCGACAAGGATGCCCGGCCCGAAGGTCCGGCACACCTGATTAAACAAGGAGATAAGAAATGACTGCTATTATCGACGTTATTGCACGCGAGATCATCGATTCGCGCGGCAATCCGACCGTGGAATGCGATGTGCTGCTGGAATCCGGCGTGACCGGCCGCGCGGCCGTGCCGTCGGGCGCTTCGACCGGTTCGCGCGAAGCCATCGAACTGCGCGACGGCGACGCCAAGCGCTACTTCGGCAAGGGCGTGCTGAAAGCCGTTGACAACATCAACACGGAAATCGCGGAAGCCATCATCGGCTTGGACGCTTCCGAGCAGGCGCTGATCGACCGTACGCTGATCGAGCTCGATGGCACGGAAAACAAATCGCGCCTGGGTGCGAACGCCACGCTGGCCGTGTCGATGGCCGTGGCCAAGGCCGCCGCCGACGACGCCAAGCTGCCGCTGTACCGCTACTTCGGCGGTTCGGGCGGCATGCAGCTGCCGGTGCCGATGATGAACGTGATCAACGGCGGCGCGCACGCCGACAACAACCTGGACATCCAGGAATTCATGATCATCCCGGTCGGCGCCCCGTCGTTCAAGGAAGCCATCCGTTACGGCGCCGAAGTGTTCCACACGCTGAAGAAGATCCTGCACAAGAAGGGGCTGACCACGGCGGTGGGCGACGAGGGCGGTTTCGCGCCGTCGGTGGAATCGCATGAAGAGGCGATCAAGTTGATCATCCAGGCCATCGAAGAAGCCGGCTACCAGCCGGGCACGCAGATCGCGCTGGGCCTCGATTGCGCCGCGTCCGAATTCTACAAGGATGGCAAATACCACCTGGAAGGCGAAGGCAAGGTGCTGAGCGCCGCGGAATTCACGTCGCTGCTGGCGTCGTGGTGCGACAAGTACCCGATCATCTCGATCGAAGACGCGATGCACGAAGGCGACTGGGAAGGCTGGGCGCACCTGACGTCCGTGCTGGGCGAGAAGGTGCAGCTGGTGGGCGACGACCTGTTCGTCACCAACACCAAGATCCTCAAAGAGGGCATCTCGAAAGGCATCGCCAACTCGATCCTGATCAAGATCAACCAGATCGGCACGCTGACGGAAACCTTCGCCGCCATTGAAATGGCCAAGCGCGCCGGCTACACCGCCGTGATCTCGCACCGCTCGGGTGAAACGGAAGATTCGACCATCGCCGACATCGCCGTGGGCACCAACGCGCTGCAGATCAAGACCGGCTCGATGTCCCGTTCGGACCGCATGGCCAAGTACAACCAGCTGCTGCGCATCGAGGAAGACCTGGGCGCGACGGCTTCGTATCCCGGCCGTGAAGCGTTCTACAACGTGAAGTAAAACCCGTCCTGCGGTGTCAAGCCGGTTGTGTCTCGACCGGCGCATCGCACATCGGCAGCCGTATCGTAAAGCAGCTGCCTTTGCCGACGCCTTCGCTGAAGGCGGTCACCGTGCCGCCATGCAGTTCCACGATTTTCCTCACCAATGCCAGGCCCAGTCCGAGTCCGCCCGCCGCGCGGTCGGGACGGCGCGCGCCCTGGGAAAACAGCTCGAAAATACGGGGCAGCAAATCCGGTTCGATGCCGGTGCCGTTGTCGGCCACCGACAGCACCAGCGTATCGCCGTCGGCGCCGGCGCGCAGCGCGATGCGGGTGCCGGGCGGCGAATATTTGACGGCGTTGACCAGCAGGTTGGTCAGCACCTGCACCAGCCGGATCGCGTCGCCGCTGATCCACAGCGGCTCCTTGCCGGTTTCCACCACCAGTTCATGCCGGCCCGCCTCCACGATGGACGACGCCTGCTCGACCGCGCTGGCAATGATGGAGGCTATGCGCAGCGGCTTGCGTTCCAGTGAAATCAAGCCCCGGGTGACACGCGACACGTCCAGCAAGTCGTTGACGAGGCGGTTCATGTGTTCGACCTGGCGGCCGATGACCTGGCCCGCGTGGCGCAACTTGTCCGGGTCCATGTTGGGCAGCGACAGCATGTGCGCGGCCATGCTGATGGGCGCCATCGGGTTGCGTAATTCGTGGCCCAGCATGGCGAGGAACTCATCCTTGGCGCGGTTTTGCGCATCGGCCACTTCGCGCGCCTGCTGCGTTTGCACCAGCAGGCGTTCGCGTTCCAGCGCCGCCTCCGTCAACAGGCGGTTGGCCTGGTAGACGCTTTCCTCCAGGCGGTCCAGTTCATCGATGCCGCTGGGCCGCGGCGGCCCGCCCGTGCCGGCGCCCAGCGCGCGGGCGGCGGCGCTGGTTTGCGCGATGGCCATGGCTATGCGGTCCGACAGCGCCCACGCGGTGGCAATGGCCAGCGCCAGTGCCAGCGCCAGGCCCAGGCCGGACAGCAGCACGGTGCGCTCCGTGGTGCCGTCGACCTTGTCCGTGGTTTCCGACATGGCGATCCACCAGCCCGTCAGCGACGAGCGGGCCAGCACGGTATAGGTGCCGTCACCGGTGCGGATCAATCCGGTCTCGCCGGCCTTGATGGCGTCGGCGATCGGCGCCGGCGCAATCGCACCGGCGCCCGTGGGCAAACGGTTACTCTGGATCAGGCGCGCGTCGCGGTCGTAGATGCGGAACACGGCCTGGCCCGCGGCCGGCGCCGGCAATGCCTGCGCCAGCAGCGCCGCATCGAAGCCGTAGCTCATCACGTAGTCGCGGTGCTCCGGCAGGTGCACGGGAAATTCCAGCGCCACCACGTGGCGGCCGGCGCCGGGTGCGCGCAGCAGGTTGGAAATCACGGGTTTGTCGTCCGCCAGCACGGACGCGATGCGCGCGCCGGAAACCGAGCGCGTGTCGGGCAGCGCGGTGTCGCTGGACATCGACGTATTGACGAGCTGCTGGCCTTCGCGGTCGAACAGCACCAGGTAAGCGGAGCGGCCCTGCACCAGCGAGCGGGCCTTGCCGCCGAACGCTTCCATCTGCTGGCTTTCAAGCTTGCTGGAATTGCTGGTGGCGCGCACCAGGCCGATCACTTCATACCATTGCGCATCGACCGCCAGCGAGGTGGCGCGCGCGGCTTCCTGCATGGTGCGGACACCCGCATCGCGCTCCGCATCAACCAGCCGGCTCAGCGGCGCGGCAAAGAACACCACCACGGGTACCAGCGCAACGGTGATGGTCAGGGCAAGTAGCGAACGGACTTTCATGACAGGTATCGGTTGACGACGTCATATTGTTGCATAGTTTGCATTTGTTTGCATCTCGTGAAATCTCCCCGGAACGGGGGCTGCCCGGGTCATCTCTCCTGGGTGATATCCAATTTTTGAATTTGTTACCTTGGAATGATTCGTGTGCGAATTCCCTGCCAGCCGGTAGTCTGACGCTATCAACATAACAACGGCGCCATGCTCAACGCTGCGCCGCACAAGGGGAACATGCGTGGATAAATTACTGACTTTCCCGGATACGTCCGGCATGGCGCTGTCGATACGTGCCAAGGCCCTGATGTTCCACGATCCGCGCTCGGCGGAATTGCTGGAGCAGGTCGAACGCATCGCGCCGACCGAGGCGACCACCCTGATCATCGGCGAAACCGGCACCGGCAAGGAACTGATCGCGCGCCACATCCATCACGTCAGCGGCCGCCGAGGTCCGTTCGTGGCCGTCAATTGCGGCGCGTTCAGCGAGACGTTGATCGACGCGGAACTGTTCGGCCACGAGGCGGGCGCCTTCACGGGCGCCACGCAGGCGCGCTCCGGCTGGTTCGAAACGGCCAATGGCGGCACCCTGTTCCTCGACGAGATCGGCGACCTGTCGATGGCGCTGCAGGTGAAGCTGCTGCGCGTGCTGCAGGAGCGGCAAGTGGTGCGCCTGGGCGCGCGCACGCCGATTCCGCTGAACGTGCGCCTGGTGGCGGCCACCAACGTGGACTTGCACAAGGCCGTGGCGGCGGACCGCTTCCGCTCCGACCTGTACTACCGCCTCAGCGTGGCCACCGTGCACCTGGCGCCGCTGTGCCAGCGTCCCGGCGACATCATCCCGCTGGCGCGCCATTTCATCGGCGTCTACAGCGAAAAAATGAAGGCGGGGGAAGCGGCGCTGTCGCCCGCCGCGCGCCTGGCGCTGCTCGAATATGACTGGCCGGGCAATATCCGCGAGCTGGAAAACGTCATGCACTTCGCGCTGATCGTGTGCCGCGACGGCGTGATCCAGCCCGACGACCTGAAGTTGTCCGGCGTCTCGCGGCGCCGGCCCCGGGAAGAACCGCTGGCGGCCCCGGTGGCGCCGGTCCAGGGCGCCGCGCACGACGGCTTCCGCCAGCGCCTGGCCGCGCTGGTCAACGGCATGATCGAAGCCGACCAGCCGGACCTGTTCGACACCGTGGAAGAAACCGTGGTGCGCACCGCGTTCGAGGCGTGCCACCGCAACCAGGTGCAGACGGCGCGCGTGCTGGGCATCAGCCGCAACATCCTGCGCACGCACCTGAAGCGCTTTGGCCTGATCGGTTATGAACCGGCGGGGCAGGGATTGCCGGTGGAGGCTCAGGCGGCCGCGCGGGGCGCCGAGCTGCTGCAATGAGGCGCGCCGCTTTGCAGGCTTGCGCGCTGGCGTGCGAGCGGGGCGGGCGGCGGCTGTTCGAGGGCGTGGAACTGGCGCTGCACGATGGCGAGGCGCTGTGGCTGTCCGGCGGCAACGGCAGCGGCAAGACCACCCTGCTGCGCATCCTGGCGGGCCTGGGCTTGCCGGCCGAGGGCGAAGTGCGCTGGCGCGGCAAGCCGGTGCGCGAACTGCGCGAAGACTACAACCGGCAACTGCTGTACTGCGGCCACGCGGCGGGTATCAAGGATGATTTGACGGCCTGGGAAAACGTGGTGTACGGCGCCGCGCTGTCGGGCCGGCGCATCGCGCGCGGCCAGGCCGAGGCCGCGCTGGCGCTGGCCGGCCTCGATCACGTGGCGGTCTTGCCGGCGCACGCATTGTCGCAGGGGCAGCGGCGCAGGGTGGCGCTGGCCCGGCTGTACCTGGACCCGCTGCCGCCGCTGCTGCTGCTCGACGAACCCTTCACGGCACTCGATGCGCGCGCGGTGCAGGCGCTCTGCGGCCGCATCGGCGCGCACCTCGATGGTGGCGGCGTGGCCGTCTATACCACGCACCAGGCGCATGGCCTGCATCCGGCGCGCTTGCGGCGGCTGGACCTGGATGCCCTGGCGACCGGCGATGCGCCGGCCGAGGCGCTGGTGAATACGCCGGTGAATACGCCGCTGAATACGCCGCTGAATACGCCGGTGGGGCCGCGCGGCTGGACGCAATGGGAACCGGCCGGGGCGCTGCCATGATCACCGCCCTTGGCTGGACCGTCAAACGCGACGTGCTGCTGGCATGCCGCCGCCGCACCGACGCGCTGGGATCGCTGGGCTTTTTCGTCATCGCCTGTGCGCTGTTCCCGCTGGGTGTCGGCCCGGAACCGGCGGCGCTGCGGGCCATGGCGCCCGGCGTGCTGTGGGTGGCCGCGCTGCTGGCGGCGACCTTGTCGCTGCCGCGCCTGTTCAGCGCCGACCATGGGGACGGCGCGCTGGAACAGATGCTGCTGTCGCCGGAACCGCTGGTGGTGATCGTAGCGGGCAAGGCGCTGGCCCACTGGCTGGTGTCCGGCATGCCGCTGGTGCTGCTGTCGCCGCTGCTGGCGCTGCAATTCGGCCTCGATGCGCCGGCGCTGGCGGTGCTGATGGCCAGCCTGCTGCTGGGCACTCCCATCCTCAGCCTGGTGGGGGCGGTGGCCGCCGCCTTGTCGCTGGGCGCGCGGGGCGGCGGCGTGCTGGTGGCGCTGCTGGCGCTGCCGCTGTACACGCCGGTGCTGGTATTCGGCGCCGGCGCGGTCGACGCGCTGGGCACGGCGGCGGGACCGCAAGCGCATTTGCTGCTGCTGGGCGCGGGCCTGGCCTTTGCCCTGGGACTGGCGCCCTGGGCCGCCACCGCCGCGCTGCGCATCGCGTTGGAATAGAAACCGGTCGTTGAATGAAAGGAGTCACCATGTCGGTACACTACACTGGCGCCATTCCCGCGGGGCGGGGCAGGCGCTGGCTGCAATTCGCATCGCCCCAGGCATTTTTCGCGCCGGCCGGCGCGCTGGCGTCGCTGTTCCTGTCGGTATCGCTGCTGCTGGCCGCGGCGGGCCTGTATATCGGTTTTGTCGTCGCGCCCACCGATGCGCAGCAGGGCGACGCCTACCGCATCATCTTCGTGCACGTGCCCGCCGCGTGGCTGTCCATGGTCATCTACGTGGCGATGGCGTTCTGGTCGGCCGTCGGGCTGGTGGCCAACACGCGATTGTCGGCCATGATGGCCAGCGCGCTGGCGCCGACCGGCGCGCTGTTTACGTTCCTCGCGCTGTGGACCGGCGCGCTGTGGGGCAAGCCCACCTGGGGCGCGTGGTGGGTATGGGATGCGCGGCTGACGTCGGAATTGCTGCTGCTGTTCCTGTACCTGGGCTTTATCGCGCTGCAGGCCGCCATCGACGATCCGCGCCGCGCCGACCGCGCCGGCGCCGTGCTGGCGCTGGTGGGTGTGGTGAATGTCCCCATCATTTATTTTTCCGTGCGGTGGTGGAATACGCTGCACCAGGGCGCATCGGTCTCCGTCGCCAGCGCGCCCACCATCGCCACGCCGATGCTGCTGGGGATGCTCATCATGGCGCTGGCCATGTGGGCCTACGCGGCCGGCGCGGCGCTGCGGCGGCTGCGCTGCCTCATCCTCGAGCGGGAAGGGCGCTCGGCCTGGGTGGCGCGGCTGGCGGGCGGAGGTGCGGCATGAACTGGGACGGCTTGGCGCAATTCCTTGCCATGGGCGGCCATGGTCTCTACGTCTGGGGTTCCGT
>JADMIO011153652.1_pt1 | contig 17180 bp, 14 predicted proteins | sample 8958161 | NCBI WGS metagenome assembly JADMIO01 (sample SAMN16585339, study PRJNA669376) | soil metagenome | isolation source: Crop rotation soil | place: USA: Cullars Rotation, Alabama | collected 2011
CCGCGACTTCAAGTCACGTGAATTCCAAGCTTCGGATCCCACTGTGCTGGAAAGGGTAATCGATGTTTCGAAAGTTTTTTTAGGAGTACCAAACTTACCACGTAACCTATAAGCAGCCCAAATACAGCCCCTCCAGCCCCAAGCCCGAGTTTGGCTAGCGTGACGGCCCCGACGACTTTAGCCAATGCGTTGACAATGTTGTATATCCCTATAAGAGGTAACTCTTTGTGTCCAAGTAGGTAGCCAGTCCAAATGATGGTGGGGATTACCGTGATAAGCAGTAACGATAACCCCAGCAAAGGCAAATACCCTTCGATCTGAAGCAAATTGCGTAAAAAGGGTAGTAAGACGACGATGCCGATGGCTACCGCTGCGGAAAGCCTTACCAGAACACGCTGAATACTTTCCAGTTTCGCGACCGCAGTGTCTTTTTCCCGTGCCACCAGATAGATAGATACGACATTAAACGCCAATAAAATACTACTCAACTGAATGATGATGGTAGCAATCACCCCGACGTCACCTAGTTCAGCGGGTGAAAGCACTTTTGCAAGCAGGGGGTAGAGGAGGTAGTTCAGTATGGAGGCAAACGCGGATGCCGCGATATAGAACCCACTGCTTCTGTAAAAATTAGCATTTGATAGGATTGCTTTGTTCACTTGTGACCAGTATACCCCGAGAATCGTGGATGAGGGGAACTATCCGTTTTTAAGCTGCAGCTGGATGACTTATAATACCTAAAGTGTATAAAGAGACAAACGGAGCGCAAATAGCAAATTTGATATGAAGATTACTGCGGTCGTACCGACCTACAATGGCGCAACCTGGTTGCCCAAGTCCATACCCAAACTCAATGCGGCTTTGAAGCGTTCCGGTGTAAAAACAGCCGAAATTCTGGTAGTTGACGACGGCTCGACTGATGACACGGTCAAAGTGGTCAAAAAAATTAAGACCGATTTTCCCCTGCGCGTTGTCAGCCAGGCCAACGGTGGCCGCTTCTTGGCCCGCAAGACCGGTGCGCTCGAGGCCAAATACGAACATTTACTGTTCGTTGATACGAGGGTATTCATAGGGGAGACCTCACTCAAGCACGTGCTCGAAAACTACGATGAAAAGGCCGATAAAGTCGTTTGGAACAGCCATGTACGGGTCGACAAGGCTGGCAATATCTACGCTCGGTTTTGGGATGCAATAGCCTATGTCGCCTGGCGCAAGTATTTTTCCAACCCCCGGGATCTGTCGTATGGGATCGAGGACTTCGACTACTATCCCAAAGGCACCACCTGCTTCTTCATCCCGCGCACTGTCTTAGTCGAAGCCAACGAATGGTTCGTTAGTAATACCAAGGACTTGAAAACCTCCAACGACGACACGCTCCTGATCCGCCACATTGCTGAAAAACATTTGATCAACCTAAGCCCCAAATTTTGGTGCTTGTACCACGCCCGTCCAAATCTAAGACAATACACCAAGCACGTCTTTCACCGCGGCAAGGTTTTCGTAGATGGCTTCTTGCGTCGCGACGGCAACCGCTTTTTCTGGCCGCTCATCAGCTTTTTGGTGCTGTCGATCGCTCTACCCGTCTGGCTGTTGTTCAATCTGAGCTATACGCCTTCCGTCCTCAGCGTTGGATTAATCCTTTGGTTGCTTGAACTTTTGTTCTTACTTTTCGTCGGCACACCCACTAAAGACGCTTTAAGCTTGTTTGCCTTAAGCCCGATTTTTGCTATCTTTTATGCAGCTGGGATATGGGCAGCCGTGCTGAAGATTTATGTAAAAAATAAGTTAGTGAGGGGAACCAGTGGCTGAACTAATCGATTACTACGACGAAGATAAATGGGGTGAGCAAATCCTAACTAAGGAGGAGCTATTTGACCGCGAAAAGAAATCCATCAAGCTTATGAACAATCTCCCCAAACAAAAAGGCAAACTATTGGATGTAGGCTGCGGTGTCGGATTCTTTATGCAGAAGCTGGCTGAGAGCGGTTCGAAATTTGAACTACACGGCGTCGATTATTCGCCTTACAACCTGAAAAAAGCCAAGAAACTAGGCTTTACATTTAAGCGCTGTAATATCGAAGAGGGTATACCATACAACGACGGCTTCTTTGATGTCGTGTATGCCGCCGAATTGATCGAACACCTGGTAAACCCCGACTATTTTTTGGGCGAGTGTAATCGTCTGCTGAAAAAGGGCGGCACCGTGATCGTCACCACGCCGAACCTCGTGGCTTGGTATAACCGTTTGCTAGTACTACTCGGCATCCAGCCATTGTTTTACGAAACGTCGACCGTCTCGCCAAAGGTCGGTGCCGGTCCGATACGCTTCCTGAAGCAAGGCACTATACCGGTCGGCCACATCCGTATCTTTACGATCCGCGCCATGAAGGATTTGTTAGAGAGCCAGGGTTTTGAAGTAACCGCTGTGCGCGGCGCCCACTTCGCTGCCTTGCCACGTCCGATTCGCTGGCTAGACGATATCTTTACACTTTATCCACGTTTGTCTTCAGGAATGATCATCGTAGCAAGGAAAAAATGAACCAATACGTAAGAAGACTCAAAACACTGGCTAAGAGATATTCCAAACTCTCGTATATTTTAGTCATTCTGTCGTATATCTCTTTTACCGCTTACTACATGGGTCCAAGTGTTTGGAACTGCAACGATACCCTCTATGGTTTCGGTGATAACACAGCTGGTGTAGTCTGGAAATACGGTCTTGAACCAGCTCAGCCACCACTGGGTGCCTACGAGAACGCTACCAACTATCCGGTTGGTGAAACACTCTACAGTCCGGTTAACTACAGTCTGTCAGGTCAGTCATATTTGGTTTGGGGTCTGTCGAAAGCCGCTGGTCCCATATGTGGTTATAACTTGGTCAATATAATTGGTTTCGTGGCTAGCGCGGCCGTGATGTTCGGCTTTATTTATAGTCTGACTAGGAATAAATGGTTGGCTTGGCTAGCAGGCTACGCCGTATCGTTCGCCCCCTATTATCAAATGAAAGTCGGCGGCCATCCAGGCTATGGTTACCAGGCTCTATTGATTGCGGTGGCCTGGGCATTCTTTAATCTGATTAAAAAACAGCGCAAAAAAGATGCATTTTACCTAGGTGGGCTGCTAGCCTCTTGTTTTTACTTTGATCCATATTTTTCTATCCTGGCTGTTTCAGTAATTGGTCCGCTACTAGTCACATGGTTTGGTCTGACGTATATACGGCGGAAAAATAAAGTCACTAAACAAACCTGGCGTCTACAATTTCGGCTGCTGGTTATAGCAATGGTTTCAGCGTTGGTGCTGTTGTTGCCGCTGATAACCATCACCGCCCTTCATGCTAAAGAGATTTCTGCATCAGTCGCATCCTTGCGGGGCAACGTGTTATTTGAAGCTCGGGCGTGTAGTAATTTGCCGCACGAATATGCCGTGCCATTTGTCTTGCACCCAGTCTTTGGCAAACTGCTGGGGACGTCAGAGTATCAAAGACTTATCACCGATCTGCACAGCAACTTCGACTGCGGTATAGGAGAAGATACGGTCGGCATAAGTATGGTCATATTGACAGTGACGAGTGTCGGACTGATTATTTTTGCGTGGGAAGCACTGAACAAGCGTCGTCTTAAATTTACACTTGGTTATGACAAAAAATTACTAACTATTGGGCTGGTTATGGTCGCGCTCACCGCTGCAGCCCTTGCTCTCCCTCCACTTAAGAAAGGGCCGTTGATGACGCCCGCCTACGCCTTACTTGAAATAACCAGTACCTGGCGGACACTAACTAGGTTCTACGTGGTGGTTAACTTTGCAGCTATCAGTCTATTCGCGATTATTTTGACGTTTGTGTCTCAATACTTCGCAAGCTACCGAAGGTGGTTGAAGATCGGGTTTGCGATTATCTTCCTGATCATCTTCGTCGAATACCAGGCTTTCAGGCCGTTCGTTGGCAATAAGTTGTCGACCTTCAGCTATAGCCGTGACGTGCCGGCGGTCTATACATGGCTCAAAGAACAAGACACCATCCGCAATATCGCCGAATATCCGCTTGAGCGCTCGGGTGGCGAATCGAACGCCCAGGCTTACTACTTATCTATGCAGGTGGTCCATGATAAAAAACTGTTTAACGGCACCATACCGACTACCTATGAAGAGACACTTCGGGCCTCACTCAAAGATATATCGGACCCACAATCCCAAGCAGTTTTGGCAAGCCTCGGCATCGATGCGGTGGTCATACACGGGGTCGAGGAGGCTCAGATCCGACAGGTTCGTGGGCTGGAAGTCATATACGTGGCTCCTCAGTCCGACTTCAATATCCTAGCCTATACACCACTTGTCAAAAAGGATACGACAATCGTCGCCAAGCTGGTCAATCAGCCAAAAATACCATCCATGCTGGCCTTTACGGAAGGTTTTGTAAGGAACGGTAATGTCATACGCTCAAGCGTTGACTGGGAGTACGAGAGTCTCAATAATAGTCTTATGAAACTCGTCGCTTTGCCCGGACAGGTCCGTAATCCAGTCGTGTCGGCCGCGCAATGTTTTTCAGTTCGCATGGCAGGCGATGGTGATACGGCGACCCTGACCGTAGACGTCGACGGCCAGCCACAGCAGCACGGAGCACTTACCTCTGAGTATAAACGGCTCAAGATTACTGCCAAAGAGTCCATCAAACTATCAAATGACAAGGGTTTTAACCTGCGCGTCAAGGATCTGGGCTGCGAGGCGAGCGAGCTGTGAAGACACTTTGGTTGGATCTGACAGACTTATTTGAATGGAATGGTTATTTTACGGGCATCCAGCGCGTAACCTACAACTATGCCGCTCGCTTCCATAACCGTGGCGCCAAGTTCTTCGTCTATTCACGTCTGTATGACAGATTCATCGAGATACCGTTTGCCTTGGTTGAAGAGCTCAAACAGGCGAGTGATTCAGCCATGCCGACGGTCACGAAACGCCAACAATTAAAGAAAAAGTTACGTCGCAATTACGACAAATTACCGGGGGCCGTTCGTGTCATGTCGACTCCGGCTCTGCGTCAAGGTAACAAAGTCTTCCGTAAATTTGCAGCCATGGCGTTGGATAGGCAAGGCCGGGATCATCTACTTCGCAAGCTGCCAAAAGCGCAGTTCGGCCAAAAAGATACCATTCTGCTGCTGGGCGCTGGTTGGAACAGTAAGGACATGATCAGTAAGGTCGCGACACAAAAACAAGCCCTTGATCTGAAAGTCATGCTGCATCTTAATGACATCTTGCCCGTTTACCAGCCACATCTGTTTGCCAAGGAACTCCCAGGATTATTTATAAAATATCTTGATCGAGCTCTTGCTATTGCTGACAAGGTAACGGTTATCTCAAACGCTACCAAATCAGACGTGGCCAAATACTGTAAACAACATGATCTACAGACGCCGCCTATCCTGGTGATCCGACTGGGTGAAGATATAACCACCGCTGCTCCTATAAAACCGCAGCCTCCGGTCGCTGATAAATTCATCTTGTGTGTCGGCACCTTTGAAATCCGAAAAAACTACCAATTGCTCTATCAAACGCTCAAGCTGGCCCAATCCGAAGATAAAGAATTACCGCAGATCATCGTTGCTGGCCGGAAAGGCTGGCTGACCAAGGATCTGCAGTATGTAATAGAGCATGATCCAGACACGGCAGGCAAGTTTGTGTTACTGGAAAATATGAGCGATGCTAACCTATCTTGGCTGTACGAGAACTGCCTATTCACCATCTTCAGTTCACTGGCCGAAGGCTGGGGATTGCCGATAGCTGAGTCGCTGCACCATGGAAAGTTTTGCCTGTCGTCAAACACATCATCCATGCCAGAGATCGCCGGTGATCAGATAGATTACTTCAACCCATACGACAGTCGGGAATGTCTAGACAAAATACTTGAATACGCCGATAAGAGCAAAGCGGAACTGCACGCCCGCGTTCAAAAGACCTACAAACCATACTCGTGGGATGCATCGTTCGCCGATCTTGAAAAGATCGTCAACGGCTAGTTGTGAACGTTGGCGTAGTAACTTAACCCTGTGTCGTTGAACCAGGCCAGGCCGTGGGCCAACACCCCGAATCGCTCATTATAGATACCGAGTGAATTTCCAGTCATCCAAAACTCAAACGTGCCAGTTCCCCCCGGTGCGACGGTAGCTTCTTTGAGTACCGTTGGGCGCGTACCACTGAGCCAGTTACTACCGGCGGCAAAGGTGCTGAAACGCTCAAACGGGTTTAACGTTCCAACCAGCACGGGGTTCGGTCCATTGTTCGCCCACGTCACGTTACCCGTATTCTTGGCCGTGAAGCCGACATAGACTTTTTCACCAGGCGCGATGTTGTTCATGTTCTTGATAGTCATCTTTGTCTGGTCGGTGAACGCATATTGACTCATCATCTGCCAAGTGTAGGTAGGGTTAGCGACGTTCGTATAGTAGCTCAGTCCGGTGTCGTTGAACCAGGTAAGACCCTCTGCGACCAGTCCAAAGCGTTCGTGCGAGACCCCGCCGCTGCCTAAGGTGGCCGGGGCGGTCATCCAAAACTCAAAATTCACTGATTGTCCTGGGGTTATATCTCCGGCCCCGGCAAAGGTCGCCGGGCGGGTGGCACTTAGCCAATTACTACCGGCGCTGAACTTGCTACTACGTTCAATCGGAGCGAGGTGCCGACTTTTACGGCATTTCCACCGGTATTCTTCCAAGGGACATTACCCGTATTCTTGGCCGTGAAGCCGACATAGACCTTTTCACCCGGTACTAGATTTGCCATGTTCTTGGGCGTGGTCTTAGTTTGATCCGTATAGGCGTACTGATTGGTCATCTGCCAGGAATAAATCGGTGCTTGGACATGTAGGGTGTAGAACAGGCCAATATCGCGCATCCACTGTACCCCCTCTACAACCGGTCCAAAGTACTCGCTATATGAACCACCGGCTGGCGGTGCTTTTAACCAAAACTCAAAGGTTCCAATTTCTCCTGGTGCTACAGTGTTTTCCTGTAAGGCGGCTGCGCGGGTGCACGATAGCCAAGTAGAATCACAGAATCCGCTTTGGTGTTCCAAGGGTCTCATAGTACCCAAGCGAACTGTGTTGGTGCTATTTTTGGACCACGTCTGATTGCCAATGTTGCGGACCCGAAGCACGGCGTAGGTACGTGTCCCGACTAGCAGGCTATTGCCGGCTTGTGTTGATTTGGTGGCATCCGTGTACAACAACTGCGACACCAGATCCCAGTTAAAGTTAGGTGCAAGGGTCGAGCCAAACCAATCGTTATAGAGCCGCCAGAAATTGCGGTTGCCATAGGCACTACAGCCGTCGCCCATACCGTATAGATTGTTCAGGGCGGCAGCATTGGGCTGATAAGGAGTGTAGTTGTACAGACCCGCTGTGGCGTGGTTTTGTAGGTAAACATTACTACCTCCACAACCGGCGTTTGGGTTGTAAAGCACATAGCTGCTTTCGCCAGCAGCATAATTGAACAAATGTGAATCCCGCATGTAGCGCTTGAACTGGCGGGCAGCCGAATACACTTGGTTGAAAAAGCCATAATATTCGGCATCGCATGGTGCAGTGTCCGGACAGCCATAGCCGGTCGCGCTACGGTATTGTATGCTCCACGGCCAGTCATCGGTCACCAATGATTGTTCTTTTTCGAGCAAGACAATCAATGCGCGTTGGCTAACGCCACAGCTGACGCCGACATTATAAATAATTTCGGCTGCCGATTGGTTGGCTACGGTGTAGCCGTTACACAGTCCGGCTTCTCCTGGCTTGGCTGTAGTATCTTGACGGAAGTTTTTTAGACAAATATATGGTGGGGGATAGCCTCGTGACGTGCCATAAGCTGCTCTGGTTGTCCCGGCATACGGCTGCGTACCGTTTGTATCACAGGTTGGCACCTTGGCATTTAAAAACTCCTGAATTTGCTGAACATTCAGGGTATTACCATTAAAGAAGACGCTGTCGTCCATGATCCGTCGGCCTGGAACTCACTGCCGGACAAGGCTTGGGCTCTTTGCGGTAAAGCCAAGCTAAGGACAGATGCCAATACGGCAGCCACCGTAAGTAGTGAAACTACAAGCCGTAACCTTTTCATTAGTTTATCGTTACCTTCTGGCTAGCTGATGAACCCTCGGCAGTAGAAGATTTGTAAGACAGAACCACAGTCCATTCTCCGGTTGCCGGGAAATCAGCTTTGGTCAGGCTGATTGGCGTACAGTCGGTGGTAGTCGCGCCCTTGGTGGCCGCTGATTGTTTGGTAACCGTCTTGCCATCTTTGGTGAATGTCGCCGTGCAGGTTCCACCGGACTCGTAAATGCCGGGTACGAAGCCCCGTACGCTGGTAGCCGAGGCGCTGATAATAACAGGCGTAACCTTTTGATTAGTTGGCGGCGTCTGGTTTTGTTCTTCCTGGTCGGCCAACTGTTCCTTACGCTCGTCAGCCTGCTTTTGGTCATCTTCAGTCGCGGGGCTGAGGTCTAATTTTTCAGTTCCGGGCGGGTTGGTTACGGTGCCGGGCGTAGTGCTGGACTGACGATTCTTATACATAAACAACCCACCGGCTACAGCCGCGAAAACAAGCACAATTACTGGGATTAAAACTTTTTTGTTTTTCATATGCGAGATATGTTTATTCAACAGTAACTACTGTAGCATAAAACATAAGCAAAAACAAGATCCTGAGTAATGGCTGAAAGGGGTTGTGTTTACTACTACCGACTACCGGGCCAAAATTTGTTAGTATAGAGGTAATGATTACCGTGATTATCGCTGGGGGATCTGGTACGCGTTTGTGGCCTTTGTCTACTCCCGACTTTCCCAAGCATTTGCTTAAAATCAACGGTGACGACAAATCTCTGCTGCAGAACACCTACCAACGGGCCAAGGGTATAAGTAGCGCTGTTTATGTGGTGACCGAAGCCGGGCATGCGCATCATATAAAAGAGCAGTTAGCTGACCTGCAGGCCGACGCCTTTATTGTAGAACCAGCCCGGCGCGGAACGGCCAGTTGCATCATTGCGGCTCTGGCCCACCTGCAAAGCCGGCATGATAACGACGAACCGGTGGCGGTGCTTTCAGCCGACCATTACATCCGCGACGTCGCTGGTTTTGAGCACAGTTTTAAGGTCGCGGCCAAAGCTTCCCAGGATACCGGACGGATTGTTCTGGTAGGCGTGGAACCTGACTATCCGGCAACCGGTTTTGGCTATATCCAAAAAGACGCCTTGTTTGACGAAGAAGCATTTGTATTTAATGTCCACTCGTTCAAGGAAAAACCTGACTACAACAAGGCCAAAAGCTACATCAAAAGCGGCAACTATCTGTGGAACTGCGGCTACTTCGTGGGATCGATTAACACATTTGTAACCGCCATGCAGGCCCATGCTCCGGAACTGGCCGCTAACTACGAAAAGTTAGTTAACACAAACGTTAACAATTATGAAAAAACCTATCTGTCATTTGAAAACAACACCATAGATTACGGCTTGATAGAAAAAGTGCCCGATCTGCTGGTGGTGCCTGCCAGCTTTGACTGGATGGACCTGGGGTCATTCGGCGATATCCATAAGGCCGTCGAAAGCGACGAACAAGGCAATCACGTACATGGTGAAGCGGTTGAAATTGAAGGTGTGGAAAACTCATTCATTCAGAATCACGAAGACAAACCGTTAGCGGTGATTGGACTGGATAACGTGGCAGTTATTAACACGCCAAACGGCATACTGGTAACCCGCAAAGATCTGGCCCAGCAAGTCGGTGAAGTCAGCAAACGTATAAACGCGAAAGGTGGCAAATGAAGCAAGTCATAGCCTTTGATCTGGATGATACCCTGGCTGTTACCAAGTCGACCATTAGTGACCGCATGGCGGAACTGCTGGGACAGTTACTGCAAAAATACCAGGTGTGCGTGATTTCGGGCGGTGCTTTTCCACAATTTCAAAAACAGGTTATTGATGCGCTGCAGGTACCGCACCATCTGCTCGTCAATTTTCATATGATGCCGACCTGCGGCACGCGCTACCACCGCTATGACGACATTGCGGGGGAGTGGAAGATTATTTATGCCGAAGATATTCCTGACAAAGACAAAAAGCGGATCATCGATGCCCTTACCCAGGCCGCCGAGGAATGTGGTTATTTAGAAAAAGAGCCGTACGGCGATATTGTCGAAGACCGCTCCAGCCAGATTACATTCTCTGCCTGCGGCCAGCAGGCACCGCCGGATGTGAAATACGCCTGGGATCCGGATACTAAAAAACGCCAAAAAATCAGGGAAAAAGTTTTGCCGCAGCTACCGGATTACGAAGTGCGGATTGGCGGCACAACGTCGATTGATGTCACGCTGCCTGGAATCGACAAAGCTTACGGCATGGAAAAACTGATGAATGTGCTGGAGGTAGGCAAAGACGAAATTTTGTTTGTGGGTGATAAATTAGACGAAGGCGGCAACGATTATCCGGTTAAAGCCATGGGCATAGATACTATCGCTGTGGAGCGGTGGGAAGACACGGCGCTGGTAATTGAGGCGCTGATCAAGGCTCAGTAAGGTATGAAGATTGCTGTAGTCGGTACCGGATACGTCGGCCTGGTTACCGGTACTTGTTTTGCCGAAATGGGCAACACGGTTACCTGCGTTGATATCGACAAACAAAAAGTCGCCATGATGAAAAAGGGCCGGGTGCCCATCTACGAACCTGACCTCGATAATTTATTTGCCAGGAATATAAAAGAAAAGCGCCTGGTTTTTACGACAAACCTTAAAGAAGGCATTGACGGGGCCGAGGTTGTTTTTCTGGCCTTGCCCACCCCGCCTGGTGAAGATGGTTCGGCTGATTTATCGTACATTTTGGGCGTGGCTGATGACCTGGGTAAACTGCTAAAAAGCTACACAGTGGTTGTCGACAAAAGTACCGTACCGGTTGGTACGGCCGAACGCGTCCGCGGTCATATTGCCAGGACCGCGAAAGTGGATTTTGATGTGGTTTCCAACCCGGAGTTTTTGCGTGAAGGCTTTGCCGTAGCTGATTTTATGAAGCCGGACCGGGTGGTAGTCGGCACTGAATCAGTAAAGGCCAAAGCCCTGCTCAAAGAACTGTACGCACCATTTGTACGACAGGGCAGTCCCTTGTACTTTATGGATGAGCGCTCGGCCGAAATGACCAAATATGCCGCCAATGCCTTTTTGGCGACCAAGATCAGCTTTATGAACGAAATAGCTAATTTGTGCGAACTAACAGGTGCCGATGTGGACGCAGTGCGGCTGGGTATTGGCTCGGATGACCGGATTGGCAAGCGCTTTTTGTATTCCGGCATAGGTTACGGCGGTAGTTGCTTCCCGAAAGACGTCAGTGCTTTGCACAAAATCGCGCTGGAGCATGATTACAGTTTTCAGGTGCTGGAAGCGATTATGGATGTCAACCAGCATCAAAAACAGCGGCTGACCAATAAAGTAAAAGCCTATTTTAACGACAATATTGAAGGTAAAACATTTGCCCTGTGGGGTCTGGCTTTCAAGCCGGATACCGATGATATACGCGAAGCGCCGGCGCTGGAAATCATTAAAGGACTTTTAGACAATGGTGCCCGGGTGCAGGCTTATGATCCGGAAGCTATAGAAAACGTCAAAAAATATTTTGGGAATGAAACAGGGATCAGCTACGCGATTTCAGCCTACGAAGCGCTCAAGCAAGCCGACGCTTTGCTGATTGCCACCGAGTGGGAGCAGTTTAGAACCCCGGACTTTGCACAAATGAAGAAATTACTCAGAAAGCCACTTATCTTTGATGGCCGGAACTTGTATAGCCTGCGTCTCATGCGGGAGCAGGGTTTTCACTACGAAAGCATTGGCCGCAAGGCAGTGAATTCATGAGCCGGATCATTGTTGTTACGGGTGGAGCTGGCCACGTTGGGTCGCATGTAATCGAGCAACTGGTTGCCAGTAAAGACAACCGGGTTATATCACTCGACAATTACTTTACCGGCCATGAAGCAAATCATATACCAGGCGCAAAATACCGCCGGGGCCACACCAAAGACATTGCCACATTAATCCCCGAAACACCCGACATCATCTATCACCTGGGCGAGTACGCCCGGATTGCGCCGTCGTTTGAAGATATAGACAAAGTCTACGACATGAACATAGCCGGCACATTCGCGGTGGCTGAGTTCTGCCGAAAGAAGCAGGTCAAACTTGTATACGCCGCCTCCAGTACAAAATTTGCCGTGGAAGGCGATGGCCGGCACCAGAGCCCGTACGCACTAACCAAAGCGACGAATGTTGATCTGATTAATGATTATGGCCGCTGGTACGGCTTGCCCTACGCAATCTGCTATTTTTATAACGCTTTTGGACCACGCGAAAACGGCGAAGGAACCTACGCTACCTTGGTCGCTAAGTTCGAGCAGGCCTATCTGCGTGGTGCACCGCTCACGGTCGTGAAACCGGGCAGCCAAAAGCGGAACTTTACCTATGTCGGCGATCTGGCCCGCGGTATCATTCTGACCGGCGAAAAAGGCAGCGGGGACGGCTATACTCTGAGCAACACCAAACAGTTTTCAGTACTGGAGATTGCCCAGGCCTTTGGCGGCGAAATAGAGTACATAGACGGCGATCCAGGCCGGGCCGAATCTGGTGAAGCGCCTGACAAGGCTCGGGCTGAGTTGGGGTGGAGCACCACGCTAGACGTGCTTGATTACATAGCGGAATTCAAAAAGTCACATGCGAAGTTACTCGACAGTGACTGACTTAGCCAGGTTGCGCGGCCGGTCCACGTTTAACCCCTTTTCAACCGCCACGTAATAAGAAAAAAGCTGGATGACTATAGCGATGAGCAGCGGTTGGAGTTGCTCGTGGGTTTTGGGAACGTAAATAACGTCTGCGGTGAGTTTAGTAATGGCTTTGTTGCCAACTGTAGCGACGGCCAGCACAGGACCGCTCCGGGCTTTGATTTCTTCTATACTGGACAATGTCTTTTCCAGCAGCGGTGAATCGCAGGCCAGGGCGAAAGTAGGGAAATCTTTATCTATCATCGCCAGGGGTCCATGCTTCATTTCACCAGCTGCATAGCCTTCGGCGTGGATGTAGCTGATTTCTTTTAACTTCAGGGCGCCTTCTAACGCGCAAGGATAGGAATAGTTACGGCCAAGGTACAAAAAATCACGCTGGTTAGCATATTTTTTAGCCAGTTTTTTTATATCATCAGCGCTTTCCAGTACTTGTTTGGCTTTTTCTGGTAAGTTAACCAGTTCGTTAAGTAATGGTTTGTACAACGGACTGCGCCCCTGGCTTAAGTGCAAGGCTATTTCGGCCAGCACGGTCACCTGAGCAATGAAAGCTTTGGTGCTGGCCACCGACTGTTCCGGTCCGGCATGACAGTAGACGCCGGCATCTGTCATGCGTGCGATGGTTGAGCCAACGGCGTTGACAATGCCCAGCCGCAGCACCCCGTAATTTTCAACCTTTTTAATAGCGGCAATGGTGTCGGCAGTTTCGCCAGACTGCGAAATAGCCAGCAGCGCGGTGCTGCGCGAAAACGGTTCGTTGCGATACTTAAACTCTGACGCCAGCTGGACTTCCACGGGAATACCGGCCAGCTCTTCAATCAGATATTCACCTACGAGGCCGGCATAGTACGACGTGCCGCAGGCCACAATCACAATCCGGTCAATAAACTGCAATTGCTGGGCGACATTATCAAGGCCACCCAGTTTTACCGTGTTGGTTTCTGGTCGCACCCGGCCGCGGATGGCCGACTGAATGGTTTGGGGAGCTTCATGAATTTCCTTGAGCATAAAATGCGGAAAGTCCCCGAGCGCCGCCTTTTCGTTATCAAAGTCCAGTTCTTCGGCTGCCCGCTTTACTTCTACAGCTTTTTTAATATCATGAATTTTCACACCCGAGGCTGATATTTCGGCAACCTCATAATCGTTTAAATAAATCACTTTTTTGGTGTGGTCCATAATGGCGGCCGGGTCGGAAGCCAAAAAGTTCTCACCGTTGCCAATGCCAATAACCAGCGGACTGGACAGGCGCGCCACGTAAATAGTATCGGGATTTTGAGCGTGGATCGCGGCAATGGCGTAGGCGCCAGTCAGATCTTTCAGGGTGGCCGTGAAAGCCTTAAGAAAGCTTCCTTCGGTTTTTAAGTAGTGGTCAATCAGGTGGGGGATTACTTCGGTATCGGTTTGCGACACAAATTTGTAACCGGCTTTGGCCAGTCTTGTGCGGATGTCCTGGTAATTTTCAATAATGCCGTTATGAACGACCATGATTGACTCGTCAGCGTTAAAGTGCGGATGAGCATTCGTAATAGTTGGCGAACCATGCGTTGCCCACCGGGTATGGCCAATCGCCAATCGTGATTTTACCGAATTGTGTTCCGCCAGCTCTTCTTCCAGCGCTTCAACCCGGCCAACCTGCTTAACGGTCAGGGTATCACGGTCGGTAAGCATACTAATCCCGGCCGAGTCATAGCCCCGGTATTCCAGCGCTTTCAGGCCTTGTATCACGGGTTCTATTGCCGAATTTTTGCCAACGTAACCAACGATTCCGCACATAAAATTATTGCTCCTTATTTTACGGACGCAGAGGCTATTGTATGACGTTTTTAATATAAGCTGACAGGTTTTTTTGGAAGTTTTCGCGGGAAAACTTTTGGGCGTGGTTTTTTATATCACTCGCAGTATAATTTGCGGGTTTGAATTCTTTGATTGCGGCTACCAGGCTGCTCAAAGTTTGGCTGTCGAACAATTCGCCGGTTTTTCCCGGAACCACGTAATCGAGCGCTCCGCCCTGGCCGTAAGCAATCACCGGCAAGCCGGCTGCCATAGCCTCTACCGGCGCAATGCCAAAGTCTTCTTCGGCTGCAAACACAAACGCCTGGGCGGTTTTTAGTTCATCAGGCATCTGTTCGTCGGTAACATTGGTTTTAAAGCTTATATTGGTGCCGGCCATAGCTTGTAATCTGGTTAATTCCGGACCCGATCCAATAACTTTGAGCGGTACCTGCAGTTTGTTACAGGCGGCAATAACCAGGTCCACCCGTTTTTGTGGGACCAATCGGCCCATGGTGACAAAGCCGGTCCGCTGCTTATCAATTTCCACATCAGCAAAGCGCGCAACGTCTACTGGCGGGTGTATAACCTCTGCCTCTTTCATATAATAGGTTTCGATATCGTTTTTAATATGGTTGGAATTAGCCACAAAATAATCCACTTGTTGGGCAGCCTGGTAATCTCTTTTTCGGAGTGGGCCGACCAGAAGTTTTAGCGCCGCCCGGACCAACGGTTTTGGCCCGAAACCCGGATTTTCCAGGTAAGAGTCGTAATGGCGCCAGTAAAAATGCGTCGGACTGTGGCAGTAGCAAATGTGTTTAGCCCCGGGTTTGGTAGCACGGGCAAACTTGGCTTCGCCGTTGCCGGAGCTGCTGATGATCAGGTCGTAATCGCTAAGGTCGAGATTGCGAAACCAGCGCTGGCGCAAGACGGGTAAAAACTTCCGCAGCTGCGCAAACGGCCAGTTCTGCAAGTAGCCGGTGACAACCTTGCCATCCAGCTTTTGCCGCCACTCGTCGCTGCAGTACGAGGTGTAAATTGGCGCCTCGGGATACATGCGGTGCAGTTCCAAAGCAACTTTTTCAGCGCCGCCGCCGTAGAGCCAGTCGTGGGTTATAGCAACTTTCATTTTGCGCCACTACCACGAAGCACGGCACGCACGGTCTTGAGCAATATAGAAATATCCATCCAAAAGCTCCAGTTTTGCACGTAATACATGTCGAGCTGGCGGCGCTCCTCGAAGCTGATGTCTTTGCGGCCTGACACCTGGGCAAGCCCGGTCATGCCGGATTTCACGCTCAAAATGGCGTGCTTTTTGTGGTAGGCATCCAGTTCTTCTGGTATCAGGGCTCTTGGACCAACCAGGCTGATATCGCCTTTGAATACATTAAACAACTGAGGCAACTCATCGAGGCTGGTTTTGCGCAGTAAGCGGCCAAATGGCGTGACGCGTGGATCTTTGGCCAGGAAATCACCGTTTTCACGGTACTGCTTAGCCAGTTCCGGTTTGCCCAGTTTTTGAAAAGCCTGCTCGGGCGTGGTGCCATCGTACTTTTTGTATTGGCTGCGGAATTTAAAAACACTGAAGCCGGTGTTATGGCGGGTCAGTCGCTGTTGGCGGAAGAAAACACCGCCGCTGAAAACCATGTTCAGGATGGCTACAACCAGCAATAACGGAGAAAGCAGGATAATCAGCAGCAGGCTAAACAGAATATCAAAAATGCGTTTGGCGATCCGTCCCCAGCCTATCAGTGCCGTCTGGTGCACGGCGATCATTGGCAAGCCGGCAAACAATTCCACCTGGATATTACCCACAAATAAATCGCTGTTACCCGGCACAAAACGGTAGGCCACATGATTTTGCTGCGCGAAGCTTAAGATAGCGCTGTTTTGATCCTGGTCTTTGTAGAGCTCGGTCTGGATAATGCTATGAATAGGCCGCCTGAGCAACGTAATTGCCTCTTCAAACGTCGCATAACTTTTCACGCCGTGAATTTCTTTGCCTACAATCGCCAGTACCCGCTGCCCGGTTTTTTTGGTGTTCTCTATAGCCTCCAAAATTTCTGCAGTCACATTGGTGTCGCCAAGGATCAGCACGTTACTCACGCCAATTCCAAAACTATAAAACCACTGCCGGACTACCCGCATGAGTGTTCTAAAAATAACTAAAAAGCCAAAACCAATGCCCAGGCCGTAGACTGGCACTAAGCGCGCCGGGAAAAGTGTATCTTTAGATATGAAGTCATAGCTAATGACCACTAGAATACCAATGAATGAACCAATAAATACCCGCCACAACTCAATAAACCGTCGTTCATAAATCGTCTGCTGGTACAGACCAATAAACCAGTGCACCAGTATCCACAGCGGCAGGACCGTCAGGATAGCTTTGATGTAATTTACGGCAGTAATGGGTTGTATGAGTGAGCGTTCATCAAACTTAACCCGCAGTATGTAAGCCGCGGTAAAGGCCGCCAGCAGCGCCAAAAAGTCTCCAATAATCAGCAGAAACGAATATGCCAGACTAGCATTATTTTTCATGAATACTACCAATTGTAACACTTTAGAGCCCTTTCCAGCACATTGGGATCCTAAGCTTAGAATTCCACGTGGACAAGTTGTCGCG